>WBZP01003851.1_pt1 | contig 16017 bp, 8 predicted proteins | sample 5204301 | NCBI WGS metagenome assembly WBZP01 (sample SAMN12412401, study PRJNA552823) | activated sludge metagenome | isolation source: activated sludge from nitrification reactor of wastewater treatment plant... | place: USA: Pennsylvania | collected 2017
ACCTCGAAGAGCGCGGCGAGGGTCGGAATATCGCGAATATCGGAGACGGAGACCGGGGTGAACAGATTGCGGCTGAGGCCAATCCGCATCAGCGTGCGGCCAATGCGTCCAAAGCCGTGAATGGCGACAGTTCCCATAGATTACTACCTCCTCATGTGTTGAGAGTGGGCTTCATTCCACTCGCCTCTATTCCACGCCCATCCAGGGCCGGGATGACTTCGATTCAGTTCGTAATTGGCTTGCTGGCTGTTTAGTATACACGCCAGCGGCGTGTCACTCAGTTAAGAGATCGCCGAACAACTCCTACAACATCGTAACCCGGCATAAGCGCCTGCTGCATCGCGGCCCGGGCGTTCAAGGCCAGTAGAACGCGCGCTGCGACGTTGGCAGCCAGGGTAGCCGTAAACCGTGTGCTTGCAATACTGCGTTACTGGAGTTGCTCAGTTTCTGCCGTTTGTTGTGTATGGCGAATGTGCTCGCGCCGTGGCCGCTGCACTCGGGAATAGTTAGGTTGCGCCTGGGCCAGTATACAAGTTTCTGCACGCTTGAGCAACCGCGCCGCGTGAGCTGTGGCGGGCCATGAATTCGGTTGCAGCTTCGATCGAGCTATGCTATAATTTTGGCGCATAAGCAATCCGCCGGTGTAGCTCAGTGGCAGAGCAGCTGTTTCGTAAACAGCAGGTCGTCGGTTCAACCCCGACCACCGGCTCCACAGCATCAAGAAGCCCTGGAACGCAGTCAGCGTTCGGGGCTTTTTTGTTGTTTGCTTCACTGGGTGGCGCTGCCGGGCCAGGCTGCCACGCGCGTTGCCCCGCCCCAAGCGCTAGCGCCTGCGCACAGGCTGATGCGCGGGTTTTGCCCAACATGCTTGTGACGCCGTGTTTCTGCCGCCAAGCGCTACCCACAGCCCGGCATGGCTCTGCTATACTATATGCAACAGCAACTACTCCGCGCTGTTGTGGCGAAGCTGACAGAGTGACGAGACGCATATGACCGACGATCTTGCACGCCGCTGGCGCACGTTGCGCGCCGCACTGGCTTCGGGCGACATTGACATGGCCGTGTACGAGCGCGGCCTGGAGCGCTTGCGCCGCGAATATGGCGCTGACGCGGTTGCGGCGTTAGGCAGTAGCCTACCTCACGATCTCCGCCAGCCGCCCGGTATTGCCGTGAACATCGCAACCGAGAGCGGCAGTATTGCAAATGCACCAGTTCATGTGGTTGGCCACGCCGAGCAGGTGACCCTACAGATGGCCGACCCTGATGCGCACGAGCGGGGCAGCGATTTGCAGGCGTACCTGCGGCGCACGCTGCACGATTGTAATGCGCTGCCGCTCGGCAAGATCGACCAGACCGATGCGGCGCATACCCGCCCGATGGAGCTGGCACGAGTGTATATTGCGCTGAATACCACCGCTAGCGAGAAAGAGGAAGACGAGCGCGCTACGCGCGAGGCCCGCCGCCCCGACCAGCCGCGCCCGCTGAGTGCGGTAGCGGCGCTGGCGCAGGCCAAAGGTGGCCGCATGATGCTGCTGGGCGTGCCGGGCAGCGGCAAGAGTACTTTCGCCAGCCACCTGACTTACTGCCTGGCCGAGGCTGAGCTGGCGCGCGTGCGCGGTAGCGCGGATACCGATTGGCAACAACGCCTCCCCGGTTGGGGCTATGGCGCGCTGGTGCCGGTGCCAATTGTGCTGCGCGACCTGGCCGCCTTCCCGGCGGTGGCGGCGGCAGCGCACGGCAGTGTGCGCCTGATCACCGATTTCTTGCAGGCGCGGCTGGCCGAGCTGGGCTGCCCACAGGCGGCGGCCGAGTTGCGCGCTGCGCTGCGCGACGCCCGTGCGCTGCTGGTGCTCGATGGGCTGGATGAGGTGGTGGGCGACAGCGTGCTGCTACGCGTGGTCGAGGCGATTATCGACGCCGAGAAGAATTTTCCTGGGCCTATGCTGGTGACCTGCCGTGTGCTTGATTACCAGGAAGAGCGGCTTCGCCAGCTGCCTGGGTTCGCGCCGTATACGCTGGCCGAGCTGGATGCGCCCCAGATCGATACGTTTATTGCCGCCTGGTATGCCGAGCTGGCCGATAGTGGCCGCCGCAGCCCGGCCCAGGCCGACGCTGACACGCGCGAGATGCAGGGCGCGGTGCAGAGCCGCGATGAGCTGCGCGCACTGGCGGGCACGCCTTTGCTGTTGACGCTGATGGCGCAGGTGCATGCGTTCCGCGGCACGCTGCCCGATGCACGCGCGCTGCTGTACTATGGCTGTATCGACTTGCTACTGCTGCGCTGGCGCCAGCCACGCGACGAGCCAGATTTGATTGAGCAGCTGGGCCTGGCGCGCTTCCGCAGCTCGGATCTGCTGGCGCTGATGGCGCGCCTGGGCTACGAAACCCACCTGCGCGCCGAGCGTGACCAGGCCAGCCGCGGTTCTTCCGATCTCGATGAAGCCACGCTGATCGCCATTCTGGCCGATATTTTCGAAACCTACGACCGGGCGCGCAAGCACGAGCTGGCCGGGAAGGTGCTGCGGGCGCTGGCGCGGGGCAACGGCCTGCTGCTACAGCGCGGCCCCCAGCTGTATACCTTTGCCCACCGCACCTTCCAGGAATTTCTGGCGGGCTACCACCTGAAAGGGCTGCGCAATGCCGAAACACAATGCCGCAGCTATGCCAAACAGCTGCACTGGCACGAGGCGCTGCTGCTTATGGTGGGCTACCAGGTGCTGGGCGAGAATGAGAAAGTCCAGCCGATTAATCTGGCCGAGAAGCTGCTGGCGGGTGGCCCGCTGGAACAGACGCTCGCTGGCGATATTCTGGCGCTGGTGGGCCGCGAGCGCGCCCAGCAGGTTGACCCTGGCCTGATTGCAAAAGATGGCTTGTGGCCGCGCGCCGCACGCACATTGCGCGCCGTACAGAGCCGTGGGCAGGCACCGCAGGTACCGGCGAGCCTGCGCGCCCGCGCGGGCCTGGCGCTGGGGCGGCTGTGCTATGGCGAGCTGAAGGATCTGGCGCTGCCCGGCGCACGCCCACCCATGCCCGACCCGCGCCTGCCGCTGGCCGTGGCCGCCAGTGTCCGTAGCGATGACTGGCAGCAGGCGCTGGCCTACTACTGGTGCCCAATCACCCCTGGCCCGTTCTGGTCGGGCGACGACCGCGAAGGGGCCGACGAACCCGACAACCCGGTACTGCGGGCGGCGGTTGGCAAAGCGGTGCAGCAGGCGCGCGACGAGCGCCAGGGCCAGCTTGGCCGCGCCGCGATTCGCCAGCCCTACCAGATTGCGCGCCACCCGGTGACGAACGCCGAGTATGCGCGCTTCCTGGCGGCCAATGGCCCGCGCGGCTACGACCCGGCCCAACCCTGGTGGACCGACGCGGGCCGCGAATATCTGCTGCCCGGCGGCTTTCGGTTTGAAGATGAGCCAGCACAGATTACGCAGCCGCGCTTCTGGGCAGTGGCGCGCTTCAATGGCGCGCTGCAGCCGGTGGTCGGGGTGAGCTGGTACGAGGCGGCGGCCTACTGCCGCTGGCTGACGCAGCTGGGTCACCAGGAAGGCTGGCTAGCCATACACGCCCGCATCCGGCTGCCAACCTGGTATGAGTGGGAGCGCGCCGCGCGCCACACCGATACCCGCCCCTTCCCCTGGGGCACAGCCCCGCCCGACCCCGAGCGGGCCAATTACCGCGAGGCCGCGCTGGAAGCTGGAGCGCCGATCGGGTGTTTCCCGGCGGGCGCGGCAGCGTGTGGCGCGCAGGATCTGGTTGGGAATGTGTTTGAGTGGACGGCCAGCCCCTGGGAGCGCTGGAGTGAATGGAGAAAAGACTTTACAACAAGCGATCGAGTATGTCTAAGCTTTACGTATTTTTATCATAGCACAGATGAGCTATGCTGCGGCGCCCGTTTCAGGTACTTCCCGGATAACTGGGTCAACGTCAGCTCATTTCGGGTTGTACAGTCCCGAGCGCTCGGCTAAGGCTTCTGGATGCTGAATCCTGAATCCTGGGGGTTTGGGGCGCACTGGTGTACACTACAGAACGAGGCATTATGGAACCACTCACCACGGCATTACTTGGCGCGCTTTCTGCCGCTGCTGGTGCGCTTGCCGGGGGCGCAGCCGACGCCGCCGCCAGCGACGCCTGGGCGGCAACCAAAGCGAAGCTGGCGGGGTGGGCGCAGCTTACCGATCGCGCGCAACAAGCCGCCTTCGCGCAGGCAATCGGCGCGGCAGTAGCCCGCATGCGCCGCGAATGGCCCGATTCATCGCAGGTTGATGACGCGCTGGCGGTACTTACCGGGCACGGCCCCGAAGCGGCAGCATTTGCGCGTGCCGCCGTCGAACAGCTACTGCTCAGCGCAACCCCCGATCAGGGCTACCTGCTTGATCTGTATCGCCGCCAGCTCCGTTTTAGCGCCGCACTGCGCGCCGAGGATCTGCCCGATTGGGGGCTGGTCGAGCCAGTGCTCACCGCTTTCCTGGGCATGGCATTGCCCACGGCGCTGCGGGCGCAGCGCGCCTTGCGGCCTCTGCTACTTGAGCAAGCCCAGCTACAGGCGCTTGATGTAGCGCGCGCCACCTACGCCGCAATACGGGAGCAGACGGCTGTGCTCGCGCGGTTCGCGGCACTGCGGGCCGACATGCAGAGCCATCCATTCATCCAGGCCACAATCACGGCCGCGCCAGGCAGCACCATCAGCAACGCGCCCGTCAATATTCTGCTGCGCGATTATACTAACCTGCCGCCAATCACCTCCGCTGAACTCGAAGTACTGTTCAGCCAGTATCGCGAGTACATCCGCGCCCAGCACGAGCGGCTCGATTTTCGCGGCATTTTGCATGTGCAGAATATGCTCAGGCTGCCCCTCGAAGCGATTTATGTGCCCCTGCGCGGCAGCGCCCCCGCCCCGCGCCCGCAGCTTAGGCCCGCGCGCGGCGACGCGCATACCACGCCACGCCCGCACCTGCGCCTACCGGAAGAGCTGCTGGACGCGGCACCAACGAGCACAGCGAGCGGTATAGCATTGCACCAACTGATCCAGACACAGCCGCGCCTGGTGATTCTCGGCGACCCTGGTACGGGCAAAAGCACCATGATGAAGTATGTAATGCTTAGCTTGCTGCGGAATCAGGGCGGCGAACGCCTGGGTATGGCCAATGCCTGGCTACCGATTCTGTTCCCGATTGCCGAATTCGCCAAAGCCTGCGAGCACACCCACAGCCTGGCCCCGCTCGAATATCTGCGCGCGTTTTATACCAGCGTCTCGCTACCAGGGGTACACCAGCTGTTCGAGCGCGCGCTGCTCAGCGGGCGGGCGATGGTGCTGTTCGATGGCCTGGATGAAGTGCGCGATACCGATGATCGCAAGGGTATTGTGAGCCGTATCGAAACGTTTGTGCGCCGCTGGGATATGCACGGCAACCGCTTTCTGGCAACCAGCCGTATTGCTGGCTACGATGCCGCGCCCCTGGATGCGACCCTGTTCGCCCAGACCGAAGTACAATTGTTTGACGCGGCGGATATTGAGCAGTTTGCCGCCAAGTGGGGCGCGGCCTACGAGCAAGTGGGGTGGGCGGGCGATGCCGACGCTGGCGAGCTGAAGCGCAACAGTGCCGAGCATACTGCGGCGCTGCTGCAGGCTATTCGCGCAAACGAGCAGGCTGCCGAGCTGGCCCGCAACCCACTGTTGCTCACCATGCTGGCGCTCATTCGCGTGCAAGGCACCACCTTACCCAGCCGCCGGGTTGAATTGTATAAGCTGTGTATCGAAACGCTGGCCGAAACCTGGAATCGAGTGCGTTCGCTTTCGGGCCAGCCGCTCGATGTCTACCTCGCGCAGAATCACCAGAAACTCGACGCGCGCTTTGTCGTGAATCTGCTCAGCCCGATCGCGCTGTGGCTGCATGCCGAGCGTCCCGGCGGCCTGGCCGAGCAGCGCGAGCTAGAACACCAGCTGGAACACGTTTTTCGCGACACCTACGGCAAATCGAAGGGCGAGGCCAACGACCTGGCGCGCGATTTCCTGGCGCTCGTGGAACAGAAAACTGGCCTGCTGCAGGCGCGCGGTAAGCACCTGTACGGTTTTCTGCACCTGACGCTTGAAGAATACCTGGCGGCGCAGGCACTCCACGCGCGGCGCTTTGATGAACCGGACATGTTGCACGCCTATACCACCCAGCCGGGCTGGCGCGAGGTAGTGCGGCTGTATGTCGCTTCGATCGAAAGCCCGCGGGGGATGCAGCAAGCCTTGAACGAGCTGCTAAAGACGCCAACGACACCAGCTACCCTGGGTATTCCAGCGGTGCGCGCGGGCGAGTGTTTGCTCGATCTGGCACCTACCGACATTACCGAACAGGCGCGCCGTGCCGTTATCAATGCCTTGCTCGCCGCCATTGCCGATGCGGCGGTGCCGATTGCAACCCGGGTAGAGGCCGGGCAAACGCTTGGCCGCCTGGGCGACCCGCGCCTGCTCGACCCGGCCACCGGTGAGGCGCTGGGCATGGGGCAGTACGATCGCGTGGAACCATACTGGTGCCCGATCGCGCAGGGGCCGTTCTGGTTTGGCGATGACCGTGCTAGGGATAAAGTGAAGCGCGGCGGGCCGCGCTTCGACCCAGGCCGACTGACCCAGGTGACCATGCCGCACGAGTATGCGATTGCGCGCTACCCGGTGACCAATGCCGAGTTCGCGCGCTTCCTGGCGGCCAACGGCCCACAGGGTTACGACCCGGCGCAGCCGTGGTGGACGGCTGAAGGGCGGAAATTCTTGCATCCGGGGGGCCATCGCCTCGACAACCAGGATGCATTCGTGCGTTACCCGCGCTACTGGGAAGATGCCAGCTTGAATAGCCCTGCGCAGCCGGTGGTGGGGGTGAGCTGGTACGAGGCGGCGGCCTACTGCCGCTGGCTGACGCAGCTGGGCCGCCAGGAAGGCTGGCTAGCCATACACGCCCGCATCCGGCTGCCAACCGCGCTCGAGTGGGAGCGCGCCGCGCGCCACACCGATACGCGCCCCTTCCCCTGGGGCACGGCTGCGCCCACCGCACAGCACGCCAACTACCAGGATGCCGGGGTTGGCGCGCCCACGCCGGTGGGCTGCTTCCGCACTGGCCGTGCCGCGTGCGGCGCCGAGGACTTGATTGGGAATACATTTGAGTGGCTGGCGACGTCATATGGAGCTGGCACAGATCCAGTCCCACAGAAAGATTTTACACTCGATAGCGATGTTGGGCTTTCGTATACGTACTATGGTGATGATATCGAACAATTGTGCTGCGGCGCCCGTGACAGGAACGACCCGAATGACAGGGACGACGACTGCTCATTTCGGGTTGTACAGTCCCGAGCGCTCGGCTAAGGCTTCTGGATGCTGAATCCTGAATCCTGGCTGCTGGCCTCCTGAATCCTGGGGGTTTGGGGGCTACGCCCCCAACCGCGCGTAGCGCGGAATCGGGGTGTCAATGGTTTTTAATCAAGCCGGGGGAGGTGCTAATGGATGGGGATGCGACCGCCCAGGAAATTGCGCAGCGATTAGCCGCCAGGCAGCCGGCCGGGGCCACGGCGGCACCATTAGCGGCGCGCGCCTGGGCCGAGCTGCGCCGCCGCGCGCAGGGCGATGCCCTGGCTGCCGCAGTCATCACGCTGTGCGAGCACGATGCCGCCAGCGCCGATATGCAGCGCCGCCTGGCCGGGCTGCTCGGCACGTATTTTTCCGCCGAAGAGCTGCACAAACTGCTGGTCGCGCTGCGTGGCACTGCCGCCGAGCCACAGGTGCGTTCGCGCATCAACGCCGCCGAAGACGCCCTGATCCAGGGCAGTGGCCACAAAGTCGTAGGCCCGCCCGGCCCCCTCGATCTGGAAACCCACGCTGGCAAGCGCGGCCGCATCATCGACAGCCCGATCACCATCATTGGCGCCAGCACACCGTCTCAAAAGGCAACTCCGCCGTCGGCCCGCGCGCGCCCGGCGCTGCCCGCCACGCTCAGCGCCGACGGCACGCACTTCAGCTACGGCCACGCGCTGCTAATTGGCGTTGGCAGCTACCAGCGCGCCGCCCTCTCGGTCGAAACCACCGCCGCCGACGCCGTGCAGCTGGGCGCGCTGCTCTGCGACCCGCAGTGCGGCGGGTATCCCCCGGCGCAGGTGCGCGTGCTGAGCGATGCCCAGGCCACGCGCGCGGGCATGCTGGCCGCCTTCGCAGCCTTCGCGCAGCAGCTTGCGCAGGCACCGCGCGCGACGGCGATCGTGTTTTTCGCGGGCCACGGCCAGAAGCGCGGCGACGATTTCTTTCTGCTGCCGCACGACTACAACCCCGACGCTGTGGATGCCAGCGCAATCAGCGCCGCTGAATTTCACGCCTGCATCGCCGCGCTGCGCCCGCACGCCCAGAAGCTGCTGGTGGTGCTCAACTGCTGCCATTCCGGCGGCATCGGCGCTGCCGTGCTTGGCACAGGCGCAGCAGACGGCACGGCGGGCGCTACGCCACCGGCGGCGTTCTACCAGCCGCTCGTCGCGGGCAGCGGGCAGGTGGTAATCTCGGCGGCGCGGCCCGGGCAAAAAGCCGGGGCCGATGCCTGGAGCGCGCCCGCGCACACCCTATTTGGCGCGCGCCTGCTGGCAGCGCTGCGCGGCCAGGCCCCCGGCGACGCGCCCGGCATTGGCGTCTTCGAGCTGTTCGGCTACCTCAGCACGCATGTCCCCGCCGATGCGCGCCAGATCCACTACAACGGTGCGCCGCTAGCCCAGGAGCCGCTGCTCTACGCCCACCAGCTCGACACAAACATCGCAATTGCGCTGCGCCCGAATTGGCAGGGTGGCACGCTCGCTGCCGACCTCGCAACCACGCTCGAAGCACTGGTGCAGGCCGAGATTGAGCTAGCCAGCTACGCGCGCGAAGCTGATGCCCCCGCCGCGCTACAGCAGCGGCGCGATGCCCTGCTGGCACAGCTGGCGCAGGCGGGCTGAGCCAGAGCATTGATGTCAGGACTTTCGCTTACTCAGGCAAATTCTTCGCTCTCTTGGTGATGTTTTGCGCGGAGCGCAAAACATCACCAAGAACAACGAAAAAAGTACCGTGCTGCCACAGGCACATAAACACGTAAGCGAAAGTCCTAGATGTATTGAAGCACAGGAAACAGATTGTTTGGAGAGCGAACCTAAACCTGTCAGCTGCGGCCTGCAATACAATGGCCGCTTCCTGATGCAGCAAAAGCGGCAGCTGACAGGTTTACGCCCCCGATAGGGTTACTACACCAAACCCGGTTGAATACGGGTATAGGTTGAACCACGCATGACGCACGACAAAGCCCAACGCTGCGTGCGTAGCGCGCCATATTCATGACAATTAGTGGTATCACACCATAAACCCATCGAGATCATCCAGAGGCAGTGTCGCAACATAATCCGCAATCGTCTCGGCGCGGCGAATACAGCGCACACTGCCATCGGCCCGCAGCAGCAGCTCAGCCGAGCGCAGCTTGCCGTTGTAGTTAAAGCCCATGGCGTGGCCGTGCGCCCCGGCATCGTGCACCACCAGCAAATCGCCAGCCGCCAGCGCGGGCAGCTGCCGGTCGATCGCGAACTTGTCGTTATTCTCACACAGCGAGCCGGTCACGTCGTAGCGCTCAGTCGCCGGTAGGTGTTCTTTTCCCAGCACAGTGATATGGTGGTAGGCGCCGTACATCGCCGGGCGCATCAGGTTCGCCATACACGCATCCAGCCCGGCAAACTGCTTGTAGCCGCGCTTCAGGTGCCGCACGCGCGCGACCAGGTAGCCATACGGCCCGGTAATCACGCGCCCGCACTCCATCAGTAATGCCAGCGGCCCCAGCCCGCGCGCCGCAATCAGCTCGTTATACGCGGCGCGGATGCCCGCTGACACCTGCGCCAGATCAACCGGGCGCTGCTCGGGGCGATAGGGGATGCCAATGCCGCCGCCAATATTCACAAACTCGCAGCGGATGCCCAGCCGCGCGTGCAGCTCGCCCACCAGCGCAAACAGCATCGCAGCGGTGTCGCTGAAGTAGCGCGCATCAAGCTCGTTCGAGGCAACCATTGCGTGCAGGCCGAAGCGCCGCACGCCGCGCGCCTGCGCCTGGGCATATGCCTCAAATAGCTGCGCGCGCGTAAGACCAAATTTCGCCTCCTCAGGGTGCCCGATAATCGTATTACCGGGCCGCGCCGCGCCAGGGTTATACCGAAAGCTCAGCAGCTCGGGCAGGCCAGCAGCGGCTTCCAGGTAGGCAATATGCCCAATATCATCGAGATTGATGATTGCGCCCAGCTCGCGCGCCGCCCGAAATTCATCGGGCGGAGTGTCGTTTGAGGTGAACATGATGTCGTCGCCGCGTAACCCGGCGCGCGCCGCCAGCACCAGCTCGGGCAGCGAGCTACAGTCGGCGCCCAGGCCCTCGGCGGCCAGCAGCTTGAGCATGAATGGGTTAGGGGTCGCCTTCACCGCAAAATACTCGCGGAAGCCCGGGTTCCAGCGAAACGCCTGCAGCAGCGCGCGCACATTCGCCCGCATCGCTGCCTCGTCGTAGAGGTAAAACGGCGTGGGGTAGGTTGCAGCAATCGCTTCAAGCTGGGCGCGCGTAAACGGTAAGGTCTTTTCGTGCGCGTGCGCGTTCATAGATAGTGCCTCTATAAGCGTTGGCCTTCATGTTCAACGTATGCCGGGAAGCTACGCGCCCAGAGCAACCAGCTGCTGCGCCAGGGCAATATCATATTCCCAGCCCTGCCCCACGTCTTCCAGCGACCACCAGGCCGAAAGCACGGTGTGCGCCAGCCCCCAGGCCAGCAGCCGCGCGCGCTCGAACCCCAACATTTCGGCGAAAATCGCCACGCGGCGCGCTAACAGCCGCGCCGGTTGCGGCGCAGCCAGCACGCGGCCCGGCGGGTTACGCAGAAAAGCCGCCACCTCGTAGGCCGGTTCGCCGAGCACGCCCTTCGGGTCGATCGCCAGCCAGGGCGCGCGCTCGGCGGCAAGGATATTGAAGTGATGCAGATCGCCGTGCAGCAGCATGGGCGGCCCGGCCGAGGCCAGCAGCTCGGCAAATAATGCCTCGGCGCGCTCGACCAGCGCAGCGGGTAGCGGGCCGGTGCCGCCGCCAAACCGCGCCCGCAACCGCGTGAAGCCCTGCGCCCAGCGCGCTACCGTTGGGAAGGTATGATCCGGCGGCGGCGGGCACCACAGCGCACGCATCACTTCCGCCGCCCGCTGCGTGGCCGCGTCGTCGTCTTCCACCGCCGCGAGCATTGTGCCAGGCAGCAGTCGTTCGAGCAATAGCACACCGCACGCAGCATCGCTGTCGAGCAGGCGCACAATGCCGCGCCCGGCATACTGGCGTAGCGCCGCCGCCTCATTGGTTAGCTCGGGGTTAGGCACGCCCAATTTCAGCACCACCGGCAAGCCATCGGCCCGCAGCGCGGGCGCGGCATAGTTGTACGAAAGCGCAAATGGCGCGCCAATGGTCAGCCCCCAGCGCTGCGCACATGCACCGAGCAGCGCGGGCAGCGCCGCCAGCCAATCCCGCCCGGCATCGCCATAGAGTGCGGTGATTGTTTGAGAAAATTGCGCGGGAAGCTCCACAATCCGCCTTTCTGCCAGGCCACGCCGCCGCCAGTATAGCATAGGCACCCACGCCTTACGCCTTGCCAGCGCGCCAGCCTGCCCGTATAATCCGCGCCGCAGGAGGCAGTATGCGAATTGCAATCAACGCTATGTTCTGGCAGCAAGCAAACGTTGGCAGCGGCCAGTACCTGCGCGGCCTGCTCGCTGGGCTGGCGCGCAATGCACCGACACACGAATATATTCTTTTACTGCCCGCCGCGACCGAGCCAGCAACCGGGTATGGCGCGCCGTTGCGCTTTGTGCGCGTGCCCACACCATTCGACAAGCGCAATGCCAACCTGGCGAAGCTCTGGTTCGAGCAGGTGGGCGTGCCACGCGCGGCCGCGCGCCTACAGGCCGATCTGCTGCATGTGCCATATTTTGCGCCGCCGCTCGTTTCAGCCATACCCGTGGTCGCAACCGTGCTCGATCTTATCCCGCTGCTTTTGCCCGAGTATCGCGGCGGCGCAGCGGTGCGCGCCTACATCCGGCTGGCCGCGCGCGCCGCGCAACGCGCCCGCGAGGTCATCGCCATCTCACACGATTCGCGCAACGACATTCTGGCCCACCTTGGCTGTGCGCCAGCGCATGTCACTGCCATTCCGCTAGCGGCGGGCGCACAGTATGGCCCGCGCAACCGCGCCGAGGCTGCCGCCGAGGTAGCCACACGCTACGGCCTGCGCGGCCCGTTCGTCTACTACGTTGGCGGCCTGGATGCGCGCAAAAATGTGCCAATGCTGCTGCACGCCTGGGCCGGGCTGCGCCGGGCGGGCGGGCCAGCGGCAACGCTCGCGCTAGCCGGGCGGGCGCTGGGCAGCAACCCCACGCTCTTCCCCAACCTGGATGCGCTCATTCGTGAGCTCGGCATTGGCGATTCGGTCATGCGCATCGATGTCCCGCACGCCGATAACCCGGTACTGTATAATGCGGCCACAGCATTCGCCTTCCCATCGCGCTACGAAGGCTTTGGCCTGCCGCCGCTCGAAGCTTTGGCATGCGGCACACCCGCCGTTGTGTCGAGCGCGAGCAGCCTGCCCGAGGTGGTTGGCGATGCCGCACTGCTCGCTGCACCCGACGATATACCCGCCTGGACGGCGGCGCTGTGGCGGCTGCTGGCCGATGCGGAACTGCGCGCTACCCTGCGCGAGCGCGGGCTGGCGCGGGCCGCCCAGTTCAGCTATACGCAGGTTGCCAGCGATACGCTCGCAGTGTATGAGCGCGCACGCGGGCGCTGAGCTGCATACCTTATTAGGACTTTCGCTTCCCTGTTTATTTGCCTGCGGCAGCACGGTACTTTTTCTTCTCTCCTGGTGATTTCTTTGCGCGGAGCGCAAAACATCACCAGGAGAGAAGAATTTGCTTGAGTAAGCGAAAGTACTATCTTATAAGCAGGGTGCATTGCGCCTGCGGCGAGCTGCCGTCATTATCTTGTAATCTACGAACACTTGTTCGTATACAGAAGACTGTAGTACACTCGCTTTTACCCCTTGTACATGGTTCGTTCGGGCACCCACCAGGCAAACGCCTGCAATGCCCGCGCGGCCAGAGGAAATAGTAAAAGCGATGAATGAAGATGAGTTGATCGAAGAGATCAGCCACAACGAGGCATTGTTGCGCATTCAGCGCCGCAACCTGCGGGCACTCGAACTCCAGATCGCCCAGCACGGGCCGTTCGATGTACCGCTGCATATGCAGCTCGCACACGACGAACTGCGCGCCGAAATCACCCGGCTTACCCATACCCGGCGCGATTTGCAGGCGCGCTTGCGCCGGGCGCAACGCAACCGCAAGGGTTAGCGCCAGTACCCACGCATACCATATAGGTGGTCATGAAGATACTGTTACTTTCTAAAGCGCTCGTGGTTGGTGCCTACCAGAAGAAGGCCGAGGAGCTGGCAGCCCTCCCCGGCGTAGAGCTGACCGTCGCTGTGCCGCCGAGCTGGCGCGAGCCAGGCACAATCGAGCAGCGACTCGAACGGCGCTTCACACGCGGCTACCGCCTAGTCGAGCTACCGATCTGGTTCAATGGGCGGCATCACGAACATTTCTACCCCGGGATAGAACGGCTAGTGGCGGCAGTGCGCCCCGACGTGTTTCATATCGACGAAGAGGCGTTTAACTTCGCCACGTATCACGCGATGCGCGCAGGCGTGCGCTACGGTGCGCGCTGCTGCTTCTACAATTGGGCGAATATCGCGCGCCGCTACCCGCCGCCGTTTGGTTGGTTCGAGCGTTATAACTTCCGGCACGCCGCCCACGCGATTGCGGGCAATGCCGAAGCCTCCGCAATCATCCGCAACCACGGCTACGGCGGGCCAATCACTATTCTGCCACAGGTTGGCGTCGACCCGACGATCTTCGCCCCGGGACACACCAACCATCCGTCCGCGCACAACGCCGCCGAAACACCATTCGTGGTGGGCTACCTGGGCCGGCTCGTGCCACAAAAGGGCGTTGCTGACCTGATTGCGGCGCTGCCGCTGCTACCAAAACACATTCATGTCCGGCTGGTTGGCGATGGCATACAGCGCGCCGAGTTGCTTGCCCGCGCTACCGCGCTTGGCGTGCGCGAGCGCGTCGAGCTAAAACCCTGGACCGATGATGTGCCAGGCGAGCTACGCGCATTCGATGCGCTGGTATTACCCTCGCACACCACGCGCAGCTGGAAGGAGCAGTTCGGGCGCGTATTGATTGAGGCGATGAGCTGCGGCGTGCCGGTGGTCGGCTCATCATCGGGTGAAATTCCGCGGGTGATTGGCGATGCGGGCCTAGTATTCCCCGAAGGTGATCGCGCTGCACTGGCGGGCGCTATGAGCCAGCTCGCTGCGAACCCGGCGCTCTGTGCCACCTTGGGCGGGCGTGGCCGCGAGCGCGTGCTCAAACACTATACTCAGACCGCTCTGGCACAGCAGTACTACAATGTGTATTACCATATGCTTACGCAATAGATTTTGGATTGAATCGACTTTCTGTAGAAATATGACAATATATTCAGCTACATTAACTCGATCTTAACTTGAATTTCATCTAAATATCATGATATAGTCATCTCGTTGTAATATAGGTAGTAAATAAAGTAATTCGTACTAAGTAGCCGTTGCAGACTGGCAGGTGCTGTCAGTCTTTTTTCACGGTGTGTATTTCTTAAGTAACCTCTTCCGCGAAATACTCGAGCACGTTACTGCTCACAATCACTCATTATTCTACACTCTTCGCGGAATACCTTCATCTGTAAAAACCGTACAGCTCACGCACAGTAAGCGCCTTAAAATTGCCCTAGTGCGGTGAACTAGCCCAGTTTTTGCCATGCAATACGCAATATTGCGGCCTGCTTCTCAGCGCGCCCTAATCGGGATAAGCGTTGTGTGCAAAAAATACCGTATCGGTGGGTAGCTTTTGTAGAAGACCCTGTACTGATAGCATTTCGGGCACCGCAGATTACACAAAAAAAGGCGAGAAGTGTGTGGGACCACTTCTCGCCGCACGACCAGCATGCGCTTGCTGTTTTCGAAGGCTGCGAGCATCCGAAATCACAGGACATGCATACGGCCACTGTTATTATATGCGTTCTAACCCACAAATAAAATGTTTTTTTGACAACAATTCCATTGCATTTTTTTAGAATTTATCACCTACCTACGTATAGCTCACGCCCACACGCGCTGCGGCTTGGAAAATTCACTAACCGCACATCATGATCTGGATCAAAAATGTCGTAATAGTAAAACTTTCACTTACCCAGGCAACTTCGCTATTTCCCTTTACCAGGGGAAATGAAGAAAAAAGTACCATGCTGCCGCAGGCACATACACTGGCAAGCGAAAGCCTTAAATAGAAGCAACCGAGGCACAACAAAACCGGGAAGGTTTAAGCTAAGGAGGAAGGACATGGCATAACTCAGGCAATGCGTCACACCTAAACTATTTGGTGCAATGCAGATTGGCGTGGGAACCAACCTGACATCACCAAATAATTGGTGTGGCGTGATAGCGAGCTAGATAGTACAGCAGGCCATGTTGTCTGCCTCACTACCAGCTCGTAATCATTGTATTGAAGGCTGCGAGCATCCGAACATCAAAATAACATGGCATACGGAGGTATTCATGACCACCAGTGTAGTCCCCGGGTTAGTGTGTACCGATTTCGACACAGTTCGACATCGAGATTACGCAGCTGTGCTCACCACAGACGCACAGACCCTACCTCTCATTTCAATCATTGTTCCAACCCGGAATGAAGCCGATAATATCGGCACGCTCGTCAACCAACTAACCATCGCCACAGCGTCAATTAAGGTGGACCCAATGTCAAGCACAATCTTTGGACCAGTTTTCAGTGTGGGTGCCTCCTGTCATCGGTCGAAACGCTTGACACCTGGGCCGAGGGCGCGGGCGGGGCGCAGCGGCCCCGGCCGGGGC
>WBZP01001650.1_pt2 | contig 16016 bp, 16 predicted proteins | sample 5204301 | NCBI WGS metagenome assembly WBZP01 (sample SAMN12412401, study PRJNA552823) | activated sludge metagenome | isolation source: activated sludge from nitrification reactor of wastewater treatment plant... | place: USA: Pennsylvania | collected 2017
TATTGCGGAGCATCCACTGGTGAAATACGCCAGTCTGCACGATAACGTCTTGATTACGCCACATTGCGGTGGGTATAGTCCAGACGCCGTCCGTGTAGTCTGTGCGCACAGCGCGAAAAAAATTGCGGATGCCCTTGGTTTGCAATTATGAGTGAACTACTTCGTCTTGCCTCTGAAATTTCTGCACTAGGTTGTCGTTACGCTTTCGGTGTTCCAGGTAGCGGGCCAACACTGGTGCTTGCAGATGCTTTGGAGAAACTTGGCGTATCGGTCATTCGTACGCAATCCGAAGGTGCGGCGGCGCTGATGGCCGGTACCATTGGGCGCTTGACTGGAACGGCAGGCGTGGCGTTCTGCATCAAAGGCCCCGGCCTCACCAATATGATTCCTGGCTTGGCTGTTGCCTGGTTTGAGAACTTTCCGCTGGTCGCTATCGCTGAAGCTTATCCTCCGGGATCGCCGCCTTCCAAGGCGCACAAGTTGATATGCCATGAAAGTCTGGTGCGCGCAGTGTCCAAGGGGAGGTGGGTGTTAGGTACGACGGAACCCTCTTTTGGCGATCTTGCACAACTTGCGCAGTCGGAGTTGCCTGGGCCGGTTCTGCTGGAAGTCACGGGTACAAAAATCGTAGATCAGGCGCCAGTCCAAATAAAATCAGACTTGCGCGCGCGCGACGACGCTGTGCTGGATGCTATTCGTAGCTCAGAGCGGCCAGTGCTTATCGTGGGCACTCTCGGGGTTCGTTTGCAGCTTTCCCAGCGGCTGAATCAGTTAGGCATTCCTGTTTTTTCGACAGCGGCAGCGAAAGGTGTTGTAGATGAAACCCTGTCGCACGCGGCGGGCGTATATACAGGGGTGGGTCTTGAGCTGTCGCCTGAACGTAAAATTCTGCCTGACGCAGATTTGATTATCGGGATTGGCTTGCGGCCAGCGGAAGTGCTGGCCGTCAAGCCTTTTTCCTGCCGTTCAGTTGCGCTAGAACCGTGCTCGGATGTATCGGGTCTCGATGCCTTTGGCTTCTCCGCCATTTCCGGCAACGGGAATACGGAGGAGGTTTTAATGCTTTTGCAGGAAAAGGCATGGGGGGGCGATCTGGTTGCCGTGTCTCTTGCGCACATGGCCTCACGACTGCTGTCAGGGCCATTTTTACCCGCCCACGCATTCAGGTGCATGGAACAGCACTTCAATGGCGCTGTGCGCATGGTGTTGGATACAGGCTATTTCTGCACCATGGGTGAGCATATCTGGCGTGCCAGAAAGCCTGAACACTGCCTGCTCTCCGGGCAAGCCCGTTACATGGGCACGGCGCTGCCCATGGCAATTGCGGCTGCAATTTCGGATCGCCAGGTTCCGACCGTAGTGGTGGTTGGGGACGGCGGCATTGGGCCGGCTATCGGAGAATTGCGCATTGCCGTGGAGCGGCAGATTCCGCTCCTGATTGTTCTGATGACCGATGGACGTTTCGGTTCGATCCGCACCCGGGCATTAAAGGACGGACTATCGGAGTCGACTCTGACGATCGGCTCCCCGTCGTGGATGCAGGTCATGGCGGGCTTGGGAATGTCGGCCCGAAGCGTATCGGATGCGGCATCGTTGGCGGATGCTCTGGGGCAATGGCAGCCCGGAGCAGGGCCTGCTTTCCTGGAGATACCGTTCCCACCCGACCCCTATGAATCCATGGTTCAGGGCCTCCGGTAAGCGCTTATGTCAAAGCATCTGCTAATCATCGGTAGTGGTAGTGTCGGACAGCGTCACGCACGGAATTTTGCCGGGCTAGGTTGTCGCATATCTTGTGTTGATCCCCGCGAAGATCGCTTGGCGGCATTGTCAGCCGAGACGCCCACCGTGCGGACATACCGTGATACTGAAAGTGCGCTGCTGGATGATTGTCATTTCGATGCGGCAATCATTTGCTCGCCGCCCCTTTTTCATGCGGACCAAACCGTTGCCTCTCTTCAGCACGGCCTTCCGGTTCTTTTGGAGAAACCGGCAGCGCCAGATTTGAAGGGATGTTTGCGGATTGCCGATGTTCGTCAAGCGGTTGGGTTGCCCTTGCTTCTTGGGTACACGTGGCGTTGGTGGCCGCCTTTGGCAAAGGTGAAGGAGCTGTTGAGCCAAGGGGGGATCGGACCGGTGCGCAGCGCACATTTTTTTATGTCAGCCAACTTGGCCGACTGGCATCCGTGGGAACCCTATCAGGATTTCTTCATGGCACGCCAGGAGCTTGGGGGTGGTGCTCTGCTGGACGAGAGTCATTGGATCGATCTGCTGCTGTGGCTCTTTGGGATGCCTGACGTGGTCTCGGGAAAGGTCGTTAAGTTAAGTGACTTGGAAATAGATTCGGATGATAACGTCGATATTTTTGCCTCCTATACTGGGAAAATGGAAGCGGTGATTCACCTCGATATATACGGTCGGCCGCACGAAAAATTCATCCGTTTCATTGGCGAACGGGGTAGTTTGTTATGGACGGCTGAACCCAACCGTATTGTGATGGGAAACAAACCCGGTGGTTGGGAGGAGGAAATTAATTTCCAATGTGAGCGCAATGACATGTTCGTCGCTGTCGCCGAGGAGTTCATGAGTGTGCTGGCGGGGACGGCGACTCCATCATGCACGATTGAACATGGTGTTGATGTCCTTCGTATGGTGGAAGCAGTTCGCCAAAGCAGCCGCACGGCCATGCGATCAGTAGTGTTGGAAAGCGGGGTGCTATGAGCTTTGGGGGATATTCCGTTCTTGCAGTAGTGCCAGCGCGTGGAGGAAGCAAGGGCATTCCGAGGAAAAATCTTCAGGCGATTCAGGGGATTTCGCTCGTCGGACATGCGGCGAAACTTGCCGTTGGATTGGCTTGCATAGATCACTGTGTTCTGAGCACAGATGACCTGGAAATCGCGGCAGAAGGGGAGCGTTGGGGTATAGCTACCCCATTTATGAGACCTGCTGAGTTGGCGGCGGATAATTCTGGCTCTGTTGATATGTGGCGGCACGCATGGCTTGCCAGTGAAGAACACTACGGGATGCGATTCGACATCTCTGTCCTACTTGAGCCAACCAGTCCACTCCGCAACGCGGACGACGTAGCACAAACGATAAACGCACTGGTATCAGACGAACGCTATTCGGGGGCCGCTACGGTCAGTCTAACTCCAGCCCATTTTACGCCTCACAAGACGCTGAAAGTCGGCGATGATGGAAGCATAGAATTCTATTTGGTCGACGGAGAGCAGTACAGTCAGCGTCAAAAAATCCCCCCTTTCTATCATCGAAACGGCATCTGCTATGCGGTCTGGCGCTCAACATTGATTGACCAAGGGAAGATCATAGAGCCTGGCCGCTGTGCAGCAGTGGTCATTGATAGGCCGGTGGTAAATATCGATGATCCTCTTGATTTGAAATTGGCGGAAGTTCTAATGGCCGCTGCCTGTGTTGAAACTTGACCAAATGAAACAGATTTTTGACTGCTGCGAGATTTGTGGAGAGCACTCATGGCAGATGGTTTATTCCGGACCGGTCCGTGATGGTGCTTTTGGGCATTTACGAGAAAATGCAACCGTCGCGCGTTGTGGTGGATGCGGCGCAGATCGCCTTAACGAGGAATCATGCCCTGATGCAACGATTTACGAAACAGAAGCGTACCGCGCTAAGCTTTGCGAAGAGTTGAGCACAAAAGGTTATTACAAGGTTTCTGACCCGTTGCAGATATTCAACCAGGAGATATTGCAAAACTATTCGCTGCGAGGCAAAACCGTAGCGGATATTGGCTGTGCGGGTGGGAGTTTCCTGGATCATGTGTCTGGTATTGCCAAGAGGCTAATCGCTGTCGAACCTAGCGTTATTTATCACCAATCTCTACAGGAACGCGGTTACGATGTTTTTCCCTATGCCTCCTCAGCGGAAGCGGTATATGGGGAGGTGGATTGTTGCGTTTCTATCCAAGTGATTGAGCATGTTAGAAATCCTCGAGGCTTTCTTGAGGAAATTGCACCCCTTCTCCGCGATGATGGATATCTGATTGTCAGCACGCCAAACCGCGACGACATATTAATGTCCTTGCTTCCTCAACAGTATCCGGCGTTTTTCTATAGAGTCGTACATCGCTGGTACTTTGACCAAGTGTCACTGGCTCGCTGTGCCGAACTCGCTGGTTATGAGGTGGTTGAAAGTCGTTATGTGCATCGGTATGGCATGGCCAATGTATTACGATGGCTGAGGGATTGTGGTCCAACAGGTGCCGCACGCGAGGCAACCATTACCCCTATGGCCGACAGTTTTTGGAAGGCTTATCTGGAGGCGCAAAAGCTCTCAGACTGCCTTTACATGGTGCTCCGAAAAACTACCTGATGTACTAATTCGGGGGGCTTTGGTCTTGACGGGTATCAAGCTGTCGCCTCTAAATCTGGATACAGAGCGCGTAACACGCCCCTGCGCAATCGATTGGAGAAGCGTTTATGCCGAAGGCACTGATCACCACCGTTCCCTTTGGCGACAAAAACCGTTTGCCGATCGAGCAGCTTGAAGCTGCCGGTATCGAGTACCTGATCAATCCCCTCGGCCGCAAGCTTAAGGAAGATGAGCTGGCTGAGATGGTGACTGATTTCGATGTGCTGATCGCGGGAACGGAGTCGATTACCGACAAGGTGATGAGTCGCGCCAGTCGTCTGAAACTGATTTCCCGGGTTGGCATTGGCCTGGACGGCGTAGACCTGCTGGCCGCCGAGCGGCGGGGAATCAAGGTCAGTTACACGCCGGATGCACCGGCGCCGGCGGTTGCCGAACTGACCATCGGGCTGATGCTCACCCTGCTGCGTTCCGTGCATGTCGCGAACGCGCAGATGCACCGCGGTGAATGGCATCGCCACTTCGGGCGGCGTATCCCAGAAGTCACCATTGGCGTTATTGGAACCGGGCGGATCGGCGGGCGTGTACTGCGTCGTCTTGCCGGGTTTGGCAGTCCGCGTATTCTGGTCAATGACATTCATCCTGATCAAAAAGTCGCTCCCGAGCTCAAGCTTGAGTGGGTCGATAAGGAGGAGATTTACCGCCACGCCGACGTCATCAGCCTGCATCTGCCGCTGACCGTGCAGACCAAGAACATGATCAGACGCGAGCAGCTTTTGTCGATGAAACCGGATGCGATAATCATCAACACTTCGCGCGGCGGCATCATCAATGAGCATGATCTGGCTGAAGTGCTTGGTACTGGACATTTGAGCGGCGCGGCCGTCGATGTGTTCGAACAGGAGCCCTACAACGGCGCACTCGCGCAGCTTGAGCGTTGCCTGCTGACCTCGCATATGGGCTCCATGTCCGTCGACTGCCGCACGCGGATGGAGATCGAGGCGACCGAAGAGGTGGTGCGTTTCCTGAGCGGGGAAACCCTGCAAGGACTCGTGCCGCCGGGTGAATACGAAGTGCAAAGGCAGGGGCTGTGAGATGAAGAAAGTCTGTGTGATTGGCGGCGCCGGCTTTCTCGGATCGCATGTTTGCGACCAGCTGTCCGAGGCCGGCTATCAGGTACTCATTTATGACCGGATTGCCTCTCCCTGGCTGCGCGCCGGGCAGATCATGGTTGAAGCGGATCTTCTCGACGAGGTAGCGTTGAACGACGCAATTGCCGGCTGCGATGTGGTCTATAACTTCGCAGCAATTGCCGATCTCAACGAAGCCCTGACCAAGCCGCTGGAGACTGCACGGATCAATGTCCTGGGGAATGTGCAAGTGCTGGAGGCGTGCCGCAAGCATCGGGTACAGCGCTATGTCTATGCCAGCACCGTTTATGTCTATAGTCGGGAGGGCGGATTCTATCGCTGCAGCAAACAGTCGGCCGAGCACTATGTCGAGGAGTACCAGGCGGCTTTCGGCCTGGATTACACCGTATTACGCTATGGCTCGCTCTATGGGCCGCGCTCGGACAGCCATAACGGCTTGTGGCGAATCGTCAAGGAGGCGCTGGAAACCGGCAGGATTCGCTATGCTGGCAGCCCCGAGGCGATGCGCGAATACATTCATGTCGAAGACGCAGCGCGAGCTAGTGTTGCGGCATTAGGTGAGGAGTTTCGCAATCAGCACGTTGTACTGACCGGGCAGGAGCCGATGCGCGTTATGGACCTTCTCAAAATGCTGGCGGAGATTCTCGGTATGCCGCAGGCAGTCGAGTTTGAAGAAACCGATTATGCTGGTCATTACATTCGGACCCCTTATGCATATCAACCGAAGCTGGGGCGAAAGTATGTTCCGCCGATGCATGTCGATCTTGGGCAAGGGTTGCTGCAATTAATTGGTGAAATTCAAAAGGGTTCTTTATGACGATGGAAGATGGAATGAAAGCCCGGGTAAAAAGGGTTATGAAAGGGTCCATTCGCAAAGCCGTAGATTTAAGTGCGAAAACCAGAGCCGGAAAGTACGTATTCAAGCAGATTCTAAACTCGTCAATGGATCAGGTGCGAGATGTAGTGCACGACGGAGTGAGCTTGCGTTTTACCGTACCTAACGTTTTGTGTGAATGGCGCGCACAGACCTTTTCGACCAAGGAGCCTGAAACTTTGGCGTGGATCGATTCCATGCCTGAGGGGGCGGTGTTGTGGGACGTGGGGGCCAACGTAGGCTTGTATTCGGTATATGCCGCGAAGCGTCGCAACTGCCGTGTATGGGCGTTCGAGCCTTCAATCTTTAATCTTGAGCTCCTGGCGCGCAATATCTACACGAACAATCTCGTCAAACAGGTCTGTATTGTCCCCTTTGCACTTAGCAGTCAGGTCGGATCGAGCCAACTCCATATGACTACAACCGAATGGGGTGGTGCGCTGTCGACCTTCGGCCACGAATTTGGATGGGACGGCAAGGCAATGGAGCAGGTGTTTGAGTTCCAGACTATGGGCATCCCGATGGATTTCGCTTGGGAAAAGCTGGCGATTCCACAACCCGACTACATCAAGATGGACGTTGATGGCATCGAACACCTGATACTGAACGGTGGAAAATCCGTTCTTGCTCAGGTGAAGGGAGTCCTGATTGAGGTGAATGATGACTTTCACGAGCAGGCCGAGCAATGCGAGAAGCTATTGCTCGCAGCGGGACTGCTGATGAAGGGTAAATTGCATTCCGAAATGATTGGTGAATCGACCACCGGGTTCCAGAATTGTTACAACCAGATATGGGTTCGATCCTAGTTTTTTGATGTGGAATTCAAGTTGCCCCAGGCTGATTTTCTGGGATTTTGACGGCGTCATCAAGGATTCTGTTGCGGTCAAGACGGAGGCCTTTGCGCAATTGTTCCGCTCCTATGGCGTTGAGCTTGCCGAACGTGTGCGTGCGCATCACGAAGCCAATGGGGGAATGTCGCGCTTCGAGAAGTTTCCGTTGTATCTGGAATGGGCGGGGGAATCGGTTACGCAAGAGAAAGTCGACGCGTGCTGTCGGCGTTTCTCTCAGCTTGCGTTACAAGAAGTTATCAATGCGCCTTGGGTGCCGGGGGCGGAGGTGATTCTGCGCAGGAATCCTCGGCAGCAGGAGTTTGTCTTGGTGACGGCGACGCCGCAGGGGGAGATCGAGGAAATTCTGGCGGCGATCAATCTGCGCGCTTGTTTTAGCGAAGTTTTCGGTGCGCCGTTCGGCAAGCAAGAAGCGATTCGCGCGAGCCTGGCGGCGCGAAAACTCGATGCTTCGCAATGCCTGATGATCGGTGATGCAAAGGCTGATCAGGACGCTGCATTGGCTAACGATGTGCCATTTTTGCTACGCCGGCACAGCAGCAATCGGCGCGTGTTTGAAAATTACACCGGCGATTCGGTAGAGGATTTTTTGAATTTATGAAGCGACTTGAAAAAATTCAATCGATTCGTCTTGCGCTGCAAGACGGCAAACCCAGCATCGGTAGCTGGATGCAGATTCCGCATTCGTCGGTGGCCGAGATCATGGGGCAGGCAGGCTACGATTGGGTGGCGGTGGACATGGAGCACGGCGCCATCGGTGCACACCAGCTGCCCGATCTCTTTCGCGCACTGGAACTGGGCGGCACCTTGCCTTTGGCGCGGCTGGCGCATGGCGAGCCGAAGGACTGCAAGCAGGCACTGGATGCCGGGGCTGGCGGCGTCATCGTGCCAATGGTCGAAAGTGCAAGCCAGCTCGTGCGCGTTCGGGATGCATGTCGTTGGCCACCAGCCGGTACGCGCGGCGTCGGCTTCTCGCGGGCGAATCTGTTCGGCAAGCATTTCGACGCCTATGCCAAGGAGGCGCAAGCCCCTTTGCTGGTTGCGATGATCGAGCATGTGCGTGCCGTTGATCATCTGGCGGAAATTCTTCAAGTTCCAGGGCTGGATGCGATCCTGGTCGGCCCCTATGATCTTTCAGCATCAATGGGTAAAACCGGTCAGTTTGACGATCCGGATTTCGAGGCGGTCATGGTGCAGATTCGCGAACTGTCGCGTACGCATGGTGTGCCGAGTGGCGTGCATGTCGTCATGCCGGATGTTTCTTCGCTTGAACAACGCGTTGCACAGGGTTACCGTTTTATCGCGTATTCGATTGATGCCGTGTTCCTGAACAATTCTGTTTCGGCACCGAGAATGGGCAATTTGTGAAAGAAGAAGAGATTCGTCCGAGAAGCGTCTTTGAGGAGTATCTGCGGCTGGCCGCAGTGGATGCCGGGATTTATTTCGGCAATTCGGAAAGGCTGGCCGTGCCGTGTCCGGCGTGTGGAACGCAAGGAAGCCTTGCTTTTGACAAGCACGGCTTCTCGTACGAGGAATGTCCGGCCTGTCAGACACTCTTTGTAAGCCCGCGTCCTCCCGCTGAAGACTTCTTTCGCTACTATCAAGAGTCGGCATCAGCTCGCTATTTTGCGACGACGTTTTATCGGCAGACTGCCGAAGCGCGCCGGGAGAAACTCTGGCGGCCAAAAGCCGCGATGGTTCATGACGTGCTGAAGCGGCATGGGGTCGATGGAAATAACTTGATCGACGTTGGCGGTGGCTACGGTATTTTTGCCGAGGAGTATCAGCGTCTTTCCGGCGTGTCTGTGACCGTTATCGAGCCCGGCCCGGAGCTGGCGCAGGTTTGTCGCGACAAAGGTCTGAACGTTGTCGAGTCGTTTCTTGAAAATGTTCGTGCAGAGCAGTTGCCCGCCGGCCCCAAGGTGTTTGTGAGCTTCGAACTTTTTGAACATCTGCATGATTGTGGCGTGTTCTTGCAGCACCTGTCTTCCCTCATGCAGCCCGGCGACATGTTTTTGTTTACCACCCTGTCTGGCATGGGCGTCGACATCCAGGCTTTATGGAATGACTCCAACTCGATTTCGTTGCAGCATCTGAATTTCTTTAATCCCAAGTCGGTGAAGTTGTTGATCGAGCGTGTTGGTTTGAGCGTGCTTAAGGTGGAGACGCCTGGAAAGCTCGATATCGACATCTTGGTTAACAACGCGGGCTTGATCAAGGACAGGTTCTGGCGCAATTTTGTCGCACAGGCGTCAATGGAAGAGCGGCAGGAATGGCAAACTTTTGTCGCGTCGCACGGTTTGAGTTCGCACATGTTTGTCGTTTGTGAATGTCCGGCAAAGTAACGGGTACGTAATGAAGCTGATAATTGGGAGTGATTGTCGTGGCCTTGCCTGAGAAATGTCCGTTGTGCCATGCGGGACGCGAGCTGCAGTCAGTGGTGACGCCGCATGTCTATGGCGGTGGTACAGAGCGTGGAAATGCTTTTTTCCATTGCGAAGCTTGCGACGTGCGCTATCAATATCCAGGGCTGACAGCGGAAGAAGAGGCGCGGTTCTACGCGGCCGAGTTTGAAGGCTTCATGGCGAGCCGTGCAGGAGACGGCGGGGGCTGGCACAAGGCGGAGCACCACATTACCGCCAATGAGCCGACCCGCCTGCGCCGCATGAAATACCTGCTGCCTTATCTGACAGAACGCTCCAGCGTGCTTGAAGTCGGTTGTTCGTCAGGCTTCATGCTCTACCCGCTATCTGAAGCCGGGCATGATTGCACGGGTGTCGAACCTTCCGGGGTGTTCAGCGAGTTTGTCAGGAGTCGCGGTCTGACGGTCTGTGAATCGCTGGACCAGTTGCAGCAGTTGCGATCCGGGGCGCAGTTCGATGTCATCCTGCATTTTTTTGTGCTGGAACATATCGCGGATCCCAAGTCCTTTCTTGAGGCACAACTGGCAATGCTCAAGCCTGGCGGCAAGATCATTTTCGAGATCCCGAATGCCGCCGATCCCCTGTACTCGGTCTACGATATTCCGGCTTTCGAGCGTTTCTACTGGTCGGTGGCTCACCCGTGGTATTTCAGCGAGCCATCGCTGAACCATCTTCTCAAGCAGCTTGGCCGGCCCTACGAAATATTGCGCGACCAACGCTACGACCTGTCGAACCACATGGTATGGGCGCGGGATGGTCGTCCTGGCGGCATGGGGCGGTTTACCGAGAGTCTGGGTGTCGAGCTGGAAGAGGGCTACAAACAGGCACTGATCCGTGCCGGTAAGTGCGACACGCTGGTCGGTGTGATCAGCAAGGAATGAAGCGAGAATCCATGGAAAAAATTCTGGTAACCGGGGTGGCGGGATTTATCGGCTCGTATGTCGCTTCCCGCTTTTTGCAGGAAGGTTACGCCGTTGTCGGTGTCGACGATCTGTCGAGCGGACGTGTCGAAAATATTCCCGCCGGCCTTGAATTTGTTCAAGGCGATCTTGCGCTGGCCTCGACGATTGCCCGCATTCCGCGTGATTGCCGCAAGGTTCTTCACCTGGCCGGCCAGTCGTCGGGCGAGATCAGCTTTGACGATCCGGTTGCCGACCTTGAGAAGAATACGGTCTCTACGCTGAACTTGATCCGTTATGGCATTGAGAACCGCATCGAGCGTATCGTTTATGCAAGCTCGATGTCGGTGTATGGCACGGTGGAGAACGCGCCAATCAGCGAGAGTCATCTCTGCCGCCCGCTCTCGTGCTACGGCGTGGGTAAATACGCTTCAGAAGAATACTTGCGCGTTTATCGGAACAAGCTGCCTTCGGTTGCCTTGCGCATGTTCAATGTCTATGGCCCCGGCCAGGATCTGAGCAACCTGCGGCAGGGGATGGTCAGCATCTATCTGGCACAGGCATTGGCCGATGGGCGAATCGAGGTAAAAGGCAGTACCGATCGTTTTCGGGATCTGATTTTTATCGATGACGTCGTCGAGGCGTGGTTTCGTGCCGCTACTTATGCTTCGGCGCTTGGCCAGACGCTCAATGTGGGTACAGGGGTCAAGACGACCGTTGGCGTCCTTCTTGAGCAGGTCTGTGCGCTCGTTCCGGGTGCTGGCTACTATGTTCAAGGGGCAACGCCAGGCGATCAGAGCGGTATATTCGCCGATGCTTCGTTGCTCAACCAATGCCTTGGCATGAATTCCTTCACACCGATTGATGTCGGATTGCGCAAATTTGTCGATTGGGCGCGCAAATCGAAAGACTGTATTGACAGCAAACAACCGTCCTGAGAAAACCATGAAAATACTTGCATTGATTCCCGCACGAATGGGTAGCAGTCGCTTCCCCGGTAAACCGATGGCGCCGATTCTTGGCAAGCCGATGATTGGCCATGTGTATGAGCGTGTCGCCAAATCGCCATTACTCGATGTGACGGCAGTCGCGACGTGTGACCAGGAAATTTTTGATTACATCGAGTCGATCGGTGGCGTTGCGGTGATGACGGGGGATCAGCACGAGCGGGCCTCGGATCGCTGCGCCGAGGCATTGAACAAGCTCGAACAGGCCAATGGTACGCGCTACGACGTGGTGGTCATGGTGCAGGGCGATGAGCCGATGACGCACCCCGATATGATTGCCGAGGCGGTGCAGCCCTTGCTTGACGATCCCTCGGTGCAGGTGGTCAATCTGCTTGGCGAGATAAGCGATGTCGCCGAATTCGAGGATCGCAATTGCATCAAGGTCGTGTGCGATCTCAATCTCAACGCCCTCTATTTTTCACGCGAACCGATTCCCACGCGTTGCAAGGTGGATGAGATTCCGATGGGCAAGCAGGTTTGCATTATCCCGTTTCGCCGCGATTTCCTGCTCGAATACACCCGTCTCGCGCCAACGCCGCTTGAGATTGCCGAATCGGTGGATATGATGCGCGTGCTGGAGCACGGCATGAAGGTGCGCATGGCGCCGACCAGACACAGCACCCAGGCGGTCGATACGCTGGAAGACCTGAAGAAGGTCGAGCGTTTGATGCAAGCGCTCTGATATCCGGAGTGCTTTTGCAGAATTGTACGAACGCGCAGGGTAGGCTGCTGATATGGGATGCCGAAGGGCCGCCGCCGCAAGGGGATGGAACGACGGTCCTGTGGCGGCAGTATGCGAGCACTGATGATCCTGCGCTCGTCTCGATTCCGCAGCAGGTTGAGCAGCAAGCCGATGTGTTGAGAGCGCGCTATCTGGCCTGGATTCATGATCTGGGAGTGGCGCGGATTGACGGCAGGCGGGTGATCGACCAACTGGTACTGCGCCCCAGGTTCAGCTACTGGTGGATGACTTCGCCGGCGCAGAAATTCAATGCCTCGGGAAGCTCGGGCATTGACGATGCGATCAAGGCGCTGGCGCTGGAGGCGCTGGTCGCTGGCCGACAACCGTCGTCGATCGTGCTGGTCTCCGGCAATCGAAAGCTGGCGGCCTGCCTGCAGCACTATTGCCGCGCCGTACAGCTGGGTTTCGAGTGGCGTCCCGCTCCCGCGTTGGCGATCGAATGCAAGCGCTCGTCCTTGTATCAAGCGCTGCCGCATACAGTGCAGGCTTTTATCTACCTTGCCTGGTACCTCTTGAAGGCCGCTCCCTTGTTTCTGCGAGGCAAGCCGGCTGTGCCTGTACTCCATGGTGAGGTGCTGTTTGTCGATGTGCTGGTTCATTTGGACAAGCGGGCGAGTCAGGATGGCCGTTTCGTCTCGAATTACTGGACCGCTCTTGTCGGGAAGCTGACTGATTGGCGTGCCATGCCCAATTGGCTTCATATTTATTTCCGTCATCCGGCGACGCCGTCCCCGGTCGAGGCGCAGCAGCTTGTCGAGCGCTTCAACGAATCGGCCAATGGCGCCCAGTTTCATGCATTGATCGAACGTTCCCTGAGTTGCCGTGTGCTGCTCACGGCATTGCGCGACTATTTCAAGGTGCGCCGCAACTTCGTCCCTTTGCGTGACATTGGCAGTATTCGTCCGGCCGGCTCCGCACTTGATTTATGGCCCTTGCACGCCGACGAGTGGGCTGATTCTCTTCGCGGCAAGAGTGCGATGACCCATTGCCTGCGGGTGGCGCTTTTCGAAAGCGTTGTAAAGCACCTCCCGCCGCAAAGGCTCGGCGTTTATCTTTCAGAAAATCAACCCTGGGAGATGGCTTTCATCCACGCCTGGCGAACTGCCGGACATGGTGCTTTGATCGGCACACCGCACACAGCTATTCGCTTCTGGGATCTTCGCTATCACCATGACGCGCGTTGTTACGAGCGGAGTGGCGAGAATGCCTTGCCGCTGCCCGACCTGTTGGCAGTCAATGGTCCGGCAGGTCGCAACAATATTCAGGCGGGGGGGTACCCATCTGAACGGGTCAGAGAGGTCGAGGCGTTGAGATTTCTTCATCTTTTGACGCGCTCGCCGGCAAGCTCGGCTGGCAGTTCCCACCGAAGCGAGTGGCGCGTCCTGGTCTGCGGTGATTTTCTTGCGGCAACCAATCGCCAGCTCGTCGCCTGGCTTGAAATTGCTGTGCAATCGCTGCCTCCTGAAACGGTTCTCGTGTTCAAGCCGCATCCGGCCTGTCCCTTTGATCCGGCCAAACACCCGGCACTGAAGCTGAAAATGAGTGAAGCCCCGTTGACTGAATTGCTTGCTGCGTGCGATGTGGTCTTCGCCAGCAATACGACGTCAGCCGCTGTCGATGCCTATTGCGCCGGCATTCCGCTTGTGCAGATGCTCGAAGGTGCGAATTTCAACATGAGCCCCCTTCGCGGCTTGCCGGGAGTGCGATATGTCACGACGCCCGACGCGCTCGCTGGCGCGCTATGCATCGCGCGGCAAAGCGAGGCGCTTGTCGCAGAACCGTATTTTTGCCTCGATCCGGCACTGCCGCGCTGGAAGAAATTGCTGGGGATTGAGGCGCCGCCGTTGGTTGAACCAGAGGTGCTTGCGTGACATCTGCCACTCAATTGCCACGGCCCGCGATCTTTCGCGAGCGCGTCAGTGCGGAGCAGCTGGCGTCCGAGTTGGCGACGGTGGTGGCTGGCGAAATTTGCGCGGCTGTCAGTGCGCGAGGCGAGTGTCATATGGTCGTTCCGGGCGGTGGTTCGCCGCGAGCATTTTTTAAGCACCTCGCTGGCCACGAGCTGCCTTGGCATCATCTCCATCTTTACCCGAGTGATGAGCGTTGCGTGCCGGTCGACAACCGGGAGCGAAACGATCGAATGATCGACGACGCCTTGCTGTCTCGTGTAAGCATGCCGTCGGAGCATCTGCATCGCATCCCGGCGGAACTTGGCCCCGAGGCGGGAGCCCGGCGCTATGCACAAACCCTGCAGGGAGTTCCGGCTTTTGATATCGCCGTATTGGGCGTGGGCAGCGATGGTCACATTGCGAGTTTGTTCCCTGATCATCCCGCCCTGTACGACGGTCGCGATGCAGTACCTGTTGCGGCAGCACCCAAACCGCCGTCTACAAGGGTAACGATCGGTTTGCGGCGTCTGCTGGCGGCGGGTCGCCGGCATGTCATTGCTCTGGGCGCCGAGAAGCGGGCGGTATTTTCGCCGGCGAATCGCTTGCTCACATTGCCTGTTCTGCAATTCGACGGAAATATCTGGTGTGCGTGGGTGTGATCAAATGAAAATTTCTGCCGTGATTCCGACGAAGAACCGTCCGCACGACTTGCTCGTGGCGGTAAAGTCGATCGCCCGGCAAACCAGAAAACCTGATCAATTGGTGATCATCGATCAAAGCGGTGATGTGCTCGGGCGCGATCTGGTCAGCGCCGAGTTGCAGCATGTTCCCGGGATTGAACTCAGCTACGTTCACGATCAGGCAATTCAAGGCCTGGTTGCGGCAAAGGCAGAATCGTTGAAATACGCCATGGGCGATGTTATTTGTTTTCTCGAAGACGACGTCGTTCTGGAAGACGATTACATTGCCGAGATCGAGAATGGCTTTCTTGGCGAAGCGACCATGCTGGGGTGTTCCGGCATCATTACCAATCCGCCAACGGCGGGCCGGCTTTACTTGCTGATGTTCAATCTATTTCATCGCGGGATTTACCGCGATGGCCGACCGCTTATTTACGCCGGAATCACCCGTCAGTCGACTGCGCTGCTTGCTTCGGATGTTTTGTCGGGGGGACTGTCGGCTTGGCGTTCGAAGGTATTTGATGAAGTTGCTTTTGATGTCAGGAACGGTTTTCACATGCTGGAGGATTTTGAGTTTTCGCGGCGCGCTTTCCATTTCTTCGGGCCGCGCTTCTTCATCAACCCCAAAGCACGCCTGGAACACAATTGCTCACCGATCAATCGCGATTTTCTTGATTTGCGGCATCGAAGGAAGGTCGTTGAATTCATCGTTTACTACAAAAAGAACCGTCAATTGCCGTTTGCATTCATATCGCTGGCCTGGTTGCTGCTCGGCCAGTGTCTGGATGCGCTCGCGCAGTCTTTTCGCGTCCGTAGTTTAAAGCCGGTGCTCGGTACGCTTAGGGGGATTCGTGACGGAGCCCATGGGACGGTCGTTTAAACGCAGTTGTGGGAACTTTGGTTCGGAGTGATGCAATGTTTGTGGCAGTTACTGGCGGAACGGGATTCATTGGCCGAGAATTGGTCGCCCGGCTGGCGGCGCGAGGCGACCGTGTCCGCGTATTGACGCGGCAGACGACGCAGGCTTTTGATGGATTGGCTGCTGTTGAAATCTGCAATTGCGATCTGGTGACAGCGTCGGTTGCCGAGTTGTCGACGTTGCTGGAAGGTGTGGAGGTCATCTACCACTGCGCTGGGCAATTGAAGTCCGGCGCGGCGATGC
>WBZP01003852.1_pt1 | contig 16014 bp, 12 predicted proteins | sample 5204301 | NCBI WGS metagenome assembly WBZP01 (sample SAMN12412401, study PRJNA552823) | activated sludge metagenome | isolation source: activated sludge from nitrification reactor of wastewater treatment plant... | place: USA: Pennsylvania | collected 2017
GGCAGCATCCACGATTCTCACTACTCCACTGGATAGAGAAGAAACAATGGGTGCGTGTCCTTTGAGAATTTCAAATTGTCCTTTTGTACCGGGAACTTTCACAGAGTTTACTTCTCCACAAAAAAGTTCTTTCTCCGGTGTCAATACGATAAGGTTCATAATTTGATATTATTCAATTCAACAATTAAGCTTCTGCAAGCATTTTTTCTCCGGCCTTGATTACATCATCGATGGTACCTTTGAGGTTGAAGGCAGCTTCCGGATAACGGTCGCATTCTCCATTCATGATCATGTTGAAGCCTTTGATGGTTTCCTCGATGGGCACCAGTACGCCCGGGATACCGGTGAACTGCTCCGCAACGTGGAATGGCTGTGAAAGGAAACGCTGTACCCTTCTAGCTCTGTGTACCACCATTTTGTCTTCTTCAGACAATTCTTCCATACCGAGAATCGCAATGATATCCTGCAATTCGTTGTAGCGCTGAAGAATATTTTTTACAGCTTGTGCCGTGTTGTAGTGCTCCTCACCAATAACAGCCGGGTCAAGGATCCTGGAAGTTGAATCCAGTGGATCCACTGCCGGATAAATACCCAAAGCTGCAATCTTACGACTCAATACCGTAGTGGCATCAAGGTGGGCGAAAGTGGTTGCAGGAGCAGGGTCAGTAAGGTCATCCGCAGGTACATAAACCGCCTGTACAGATGTAATAGATCCTCTTTTGGTAGAGGTAATTCTTTCCTGCATCAAACCCATCTCGGTTGCCAAAGTTGGCTGGTAACCTACGGCTGAAGGCATCCTTCCCAAAAGGGCAGAAACCTCAGAACCTGCCTGGGTGAAACGGAAGATGTTGTCGATAAAGAAAAGGATATCCCTTCCTCCATTGGGATCGCTCATATCTCCGTCCCTGTAATATTCTGCGATGGTCAAACCGGAAAGGGCCACCCTGGCTCTCGCTCCCGGTGGTTCATTCATCTGACCAAAAACAAAGGTCGCTTTTGATTTTTTAAGGTCTTCTTCGCTAACCGCTGAAAGATCCCAGCCGCCATCATGAAGTGAGTGAAGAAACTTTTCACCGTAGTTGATGATACCCGCTTCCAACATTTCACGCATCAGGTCATTTCCTTCACGGGTACGCTCACCCACACCGGCAAATACCGAAATTCCATCGTATCCTTTGGCAATGTTGTTGATCAACTCCTGAATAAGTACGGTCTTACCTACACCGGCTCCACCAAACAAACCAATTTTACCACCCTTGGCATAGGGTTCGATAAGGTCGATAACCTTGATACCTGTGTATAGGATCTCCGTTTCAGTAGACAAGTCCTCATACCTGGGAGGCTTGGAGTGAATAGGACGGCTCTGTGCTTTGGAAACAGGCTTGATACCATCGATGGCCTCACCGACCACGTTGAATAATCTTCCTTTGATGGCATCACCCACCGGCATAGAAATTGGAGCACCCAAATCAGTTACTTCCATTCCCCTTACCAAACCATCGGTAGAGTCCATGGCAACGGCTCTTACTGAATCTTCTCCCAGGTGCTGCTGCACTTCAAGAATCAATTCTTCTCCGCCTGGTCTTTTAATGCTCAATGCATTGTAAATTTCCGGTAACTTGGAACCTTCGCCTGCAAAACTTACGTCTACAACCGGTCCGATAACTGTCTTCAAATGACCTATATTAGCCATAATGATTGGTGGTTTTGTGATTAGAGTGGTTATTTTAGAACTTACCTCGTTTGCCGACAAAAGCCGACCTCCTAAGGTGCCGCAAAGATAGTTGATATTGTTTAATTTATCGAAAATTTTGAGCAGGAAATATCATATAAAAAGACAAATTAAATTCCGGTTCCTTCCATATTTTATTTTGAATAAATCAAAAATAAAATACTTTATTTCAAAATAAGACATAAATCAAAGCGGATATGGTATAAAATTTTAGAGGGATGTGGCTTTGATATGGTTAATTGTTCTCTTTTTTCACCCTTCACCCCAGTCATGGATGGTCTGATTTCGAGGCAGAATTGGAACCTATAAAAGCCAAACCGAGATCCCTGATCTGATGGTATAAGAATAAAAGTGCAATGCACAGTGCTATTGTCGTATTGATCATCAGTCTGATTGCCACATGCCAGTCTTCGGAAAAGTAGCGCAAAACCATAACCGAGGCAAACATCGCCAGACATGCAAATAATATGCGCGACAATGGTTTCATTAATGCGAGACTGTTTATGCGCAGTAAGCGTACGATCATCCATTGGAAGGGCAAAACAAAAGCAAATGCGGACGCAGAAAAATACAATGCAATGATTTCAATGCTGCATTTTTGATAGATGGCCCAAATCAACATAGCTACAGAAATGGATCGGCTGACCAGAGAAAACCAAAACAAGTGGTTCACTTTTCTTTTGATGTAAAATATAGGATTGGCCAAGGCAAAACTACCTTGAGCAAGGGCCATAAGGGTCATTATGCTAAAAAGGGGAGCGAGTCCCTGCCATTCGGATCTGAAAAAAAGCGTTATGGCGTCTTCTGCCACGAGGGGAACAAGGGTGAGCAATGGCAAAGCCAAAGTGGCTGCAGATATCAGTAATTTTTGATAGGCAGCAGCCAGCTGTTGGTCGTCCAAATCAGCGGAGACAAACACCGGCAAAATCACCTTTGACAACGATGCCCCCACCTGTTGAACGGGAAAAACAAGGAGGCGAAATGCACGGTCATACATTCCCAAATTGACAGCCGGAGCAAATCTCGACAGTAAAAATGTATCTGCATTTTTGAAAAAGAACTGGATCAGCTGATCTCCCAAATTGGCGGAGGCAAATGGCAGGTTGCTTTTGATGTGTTGCAGAGAAAATGAAAAATGGGGTTTTACACTGCATACGAATACCGACAAAATAGAAAGAAGGGCTACATAGACCAGTGTTTTAGCAAGCAATGCATATAAACCCACGCCTCTCAAGGCCAACCACACGGACAATAAACCAGATATAAGATTGGCCCAAAATTCAATCCAAAACAAATTTTCAAACAACAATTGTTTTCTGAAGATAAGATCAAAACCGGCGTGTGCTGATCCCATGATAATGCCCAAACCCAGCCACATCTGAATTTCTGCGGTTCCCATTTTCCCTGTCCATATCTGCATTTGATCAGCTGTTAAAATCATAATGAAAGCGCTGCAAAACGCGAGTCCTGTGATCAACCAGAATAAACTGGAGTAAAGCTTCTCATCCCACTGCTTTTGAACGATAAATACTTCTGAAAAGCCCAGGTCGTGAAAGGATCTGAAAAATGTAAAGACCATATAGGGAAAGGCAAATAATCCAAATTCTGCTGGTGTGATCCAGTGCAATAAGATGAGATTAAAAAACAGGACCATCGCCTGGTTAATCAATTGGGACCCCACTGTCCATTGAAGTCCCATTTTAATCTTATGTCTTAATGCTGACAATGAAATTATGCCTTTGGTTTGGGCACAAATTACACAATTTTAAAGTGACTTGGTTAACGCTGCTTAAGACAGAAAAAGGAAGGTGAGCCAACTTCCCAAATAAGCGAGCCCCGTCATGAGAACAAACTGAATTGCAGGCCACTTCCAAGAATTGGTTTCTTTTTTGGTAACCGCGAGCGTACTCATACATTGGAGCGCAAATGCATAAAAGACCAACAGCGACATTGAAGTGGCAGTGCCATACATAGGCTGGTTGGTTCCCTGACGAAGTTCTGCTGCCATCCTGTCCCTGACAGAACTTTCTTCTGCATCACCTCCAATGCTGTAAATGGTGGCCATGGTACCCACAAAAACTTCACGGGCGGCAAATGAGGTGATGAGTGCAATGCCTATTTTCCAGTCAAAACCCAGCGGTTCGATCGCCGGTTCCATCCATTTTCCCAGGATACCGGCATAGGATGCCTCTAGCTTAGCCGACTGAATATTGACGGCTTTCTGATCTTCGCTTATATTATTGTAAGTGGATTTGCTTTCTTCCTGTGCGGCGGCTTTTTCTATGTTTTGTCCCGGTCCGTAGCTCGCCAAAAACCAAAGTCCCAGAGAAATAAAGACAATAACCTTTCCTGCATTGGTCACAAATGCCAACAGTTTGTCCCATACTTCCAGGGCTACATTGCTCCAAATAGGTTTTTTGTAGGAAGGCAATTCCAGCATCAAATAGGATCTTTCATCACTTTTGATCATCCATTTAAGCAAAAGGGCTACCAACAGTGAAGCGACGATTCCCATTATATACAATGCCATAAAGACCAGACCCTGCACATTAAATGGGCCATGCTGCAAATGTGCGGGAACCATGAGTGCAATCAATACCGTATAGACCGGGATTCTGGCTGAACACGGTATCAATGGGGCAACCATAATGGTAATCAATCTTTCTTTCCAGCTGCCTATGGTGCGTGTACTCATGATGGCAGGAATGGCACATGCACCGCTGGAAATCAGGGATACCATACTCCTTCCATTGAGTCCAAATTTTTGCATTACATGATCAAACATGTACACTACCCTGCTCATGTACCCTGATTCTTCCAGCAAGGCAAGGAAAAAAAAGAGGATTACAATCTGAGGTGCAAATACCAATACACCACTCAAGCCGGCCAATAAGCCATCTACCAATAAATCGGTCACCCATGAAGCAGGAAGCCATTGTCTTGTCTGACTACCCAAATAGGAAAATGCAGATTCAATCCATGACATCGGATACTCCGCCAACCAAAAAATAGACTGGAAGATTACAAACATCAGTCCGAAAAAAATCAGCGGTCCTGCTACTCTGTGGGTAAGCAGCCCATCCAATGAAACACTGAATTTTTGTTCCCTTGAATCGTTGGTCTCCATGACACCTTTTAAGGCCTCCTGGATAAAGGCAAACCGGCGCATGGTTTCCTGGATTTGGAGTCTTATGTTTTCAAAGCCAAGCTGCGCCATATTTTCATGCAACATTGATCTGCTTTTGGCTTCTATAAAATCCATCCACTCGTGATGGTGGGCTATCAGCTTATGGCGATAATTGTTGATTTCCTCCTTAAGTAAACCCGCTGTTTGAATGGCTGCTTGTGTTTCCAACTCAGAAAACGGATAGATCTGTTGGGTTCTTAAAAACCTTTGTACATCGCCCGACACAAAATTTCCTATTTCCTGTTTTAAATTGACCAAACCATCGCCGTTGCGTGCATTCATGCCAATTACAGGGACTCCCAAAAATTGATGAAGGGCATGGCTATCCAGTCGATGTCCGTTTTCCGCAAACACGTCCATCATATTGAGCACAACTATGGTAGGAATGCCAAGGTCGATGATCTGGGTAGCCAACAAAAGGTGCCTTTCCAGCTGGTTTACATCCGTAACATAAACCACCAAATCGGGATACGTATCGTTGTGCGGATTGCATAGTACCGAACATACCAGTTTTTCATCTTTTGAATTGGGAAACAGACTATAGGTACCGGGTAAATCGGTAATTTTAATTTCTTGTCCGGAAACCGAAAAAGTACCTGTTTTTTTTTCAACGGTAACGCCGGGGAAATTAGCTGTCTTTTGGCGCAGGCCGGTAAGTAAGTTGAAGATACTGGATTTTCCGGCATTGGGATTGCCGATCAGCGCTACCCGCATTGGTTTCATAGCAATTCTATTTCAACGGAAGCTGCCTCATTTTCTCTCATGGCAATCAAGTGATTTTGCATTTTGATGTACAAAGCCCCCCCAAAAGGAGCCTTTCTTACGAGTTCTACCCTGGCGTTGGGCAATAATCCCATCGTAAGTAGTTTACATGTAGCATCAAAATCAGCGAATTGGCGGATGAGTGCATTTTGACCAACCTTGAGATCCAAAATTGTTGTTTTCACAAATGCTTATTTAGACTAATTTTAAACAAAGATAGCGTAATTTTGATTTTAACAAACGCGGAACTCATGATTATTATCAATAATTGAGGTGTTTTGCGTCTCTTTTTATTTGAAAACTAACTGCGCGCGTATATGATGAACTACCTGCATTTTATAATAAATTGAACACAAGCGTTTTATTAAAAATGTGGCTTTATTACATTCCATATCGGTTACAATTACATCTAATAGAAAAATGAAGTCATTTTGGCCAACGATCTTCTTGCTATTGCTACTTGGAAAAGCCGGCACACAAAATCCAATTAACTGGGACAGCTTATTCAATGCAGGCGCTTACGCTACCATCCTTGAACAAACGGGACTCCTTTTAGCATCAGACAGCAACAATACAGAAATAAAGAGTATAGTTGCCAGGGCTGCCTTTTCCGGCAACCGGTATTCACTGGCCAAAAAATATGCAACAATGCTGGAGGCGCAGGGAATTGATACCACCAAACAGCGGCAAATACTCATGAAAATTTACGAAGCAGAACAAAATTATCCGCTTGCCGTAAAATATGGTCAAAAACTCCGAAACACTTTCCCTGATCAAGGCTACTACCCCCGAAAGCTGGCTGAATATCATCTGGCAAGTGGTTATGCAACAGAAGCGCTGAATTTGTACCGGGCTGCCTATCAGACAGAAAGTGAAGACCTGGCCAACGTGATCGCTTATGCTGATCAGTTGAGCAGACAGAGTTCGCATCAACTTGCCGATAGCATTGTGACTCTAGCCTTGCAATTTGAAGCCGAAAATCTACAGCTTCATGGCATGGCAGCCAAAATAAAAATGGCCTTGAAGCAATACAATGAAGCACTCCGTCATTTTAAAATTATCGAAGCCCAAAGCGTACTGAATCCCTGGCAATATAAAAATGCAGGCTATGCCTATTTTATGGTTGATTCTCTGCAAAAAGCAAGAATCTATCTTGAACGTTCGTTGCAAAATGAATCATCACCGGAATTGAACTTTTATTACCTGGCGCTCGTACATACCAGTCTATTCAATCCTGAGGAAGCAAAGGGCTATTTCAACAAAGCCATTGAGGCAGGGATCTCAGGACATATAAAAACCTATCTTCACCATTTGGCAGGCTTTGACGCCAGAGAAGAACAGTATGCTGATGCCATGGAAAAACTGGAATTGTCATACCGCCTCTTCCACGATGCCGAGAGTCTTTTTTACCTGGGTGCCTATGCAGAGTCGAGGTATAAAAACAAACATAAAGCCATCGCTTATTATGAAAAGTACCTGAAAGCATGTGAAGATTTGCAATGTGCACAGGAAGATGTAGCAAAAAAAAGATTAGAAGTTTTGAAAGAATATGAATTTATGAAATCCAAAAGCCAATAAGCATGTCTGATCAATTGTTTCAAATAGCACTGGTTGTTAAAGACTACGATGAAGCTATACTCTTCTATACCCAAATCCTGGATTTTGAATTATTGGAAGACACCGCAATGTCTGAAACCAAGAGATGGGTGGTGGTGAGTCCCAAAGGACAAAAAGGGTGCAAACTATTACTGGCTAAAGCTGCCACAGAAGAACAACTGAGCCGGGTTGGCAATCAGACCGGTGGCAGGGTTTTTCTTTTTATGCATACAGATCGGTTGGATGCTATATACCAAAACCTCATTCATCACAAGGTGAGTATCATCAGGGAACCTTCCGTTGAGTCATATGGCCGTGTCTTTGTATTCGCAGACCTTTATGGTAATCTGTGGGATGTAATTGAGCCTATTTGATCAATTGGAGGTTGGAAGCCACATTGAGCAGTTCTCCCCTTTCCACAATCAGCGTTGCATCTGAATAAATGGTCTGAGCAACATCGAGATCACAACTGGCACCATTCCTGGGTTTGATGACCACAATGGCATTGTGCAAAATGGCCGGTGGCACTGTGCCTCCTGCCCAATTGGCGGCATTGGACCAAGAACCACTGCCGGTAAAAACATAAACCGTATTGACTACTCCATCGGAGGTGACTCTGTAAACAGCTCCTGCGCCATTGCTGCAGGCCAACAATTCGCCGGCTTCATTTTCTCCAAAATCTGAAATGTTTAATGGACTGCTGATCGTCTGTGTGCTCACCACCCATGATGAAGTGCCGGTGTTGTAAATTATCTTGTAAAAGACACCCGAATAATAGTCTGCTGCTATATAATAACCCCGCATGTTTTCGTACTGATAACCCCTGTATACAGTACCCCCTACAACCGATGCTGCCGGGTTTTGGGTAACATAAGCGTGCACCGGAAAGGTATAAGTGCTACTGCCACATCCTGAACTGTTGAAGGTATTATTTCCTTCATAGCACCGCCATCCGAAGTTGGTGCCGGCAGCTCCGGTAAAAGGAATTCTGTCGATCTCCTCAAAGGCATCCTGACCTACATCGCCAATCCAGATGTCTTTGTTCAGTCTGTCAAAACTCCATCTGAACGGATTCCTGAGACCAATGGCAAAAACTTCATTGCCAAAAGGATTGGTGGGTGGTATGGTATAAAAAGGAGCTGTACTGCCTGTGCTCACATTCAAACGCAGTAATTTGCCCAAAAGAGAAGTCGTATTTTGGCTGTTGTTGGAAGGGTCGCCCGATCCGCCTCCATCGCCGGTTGAAAGATACAGATAACCATCGTCACCAAAATGCATTTCACCCCCATTGTGGTTGCTGTTGGTTGGGTGAGAAATGGTCAATAATACTTGTTTGCTCGCAGCATCCGCCTGGTTGGCATTGCCGGGACTAACCGCATATCTGGCCACCTCTAAATTTCCAGAAGCATTGACATAATACACAAAAAACAATCCATTTTGAACATATTGGGGATGAAATGCCAGACTCAATAGTCCCTGCTCTCCGGAAGTAGATAGACCTGTTACCGTGAGAAAGGTACCCAACAATGTGTAGCCGGAGTTAAAGACTTTGATGTTTCCTCCCTTCTCCACAATGAATAGCCTGTTGCTACCGTCTCCCGCGTGTGCGATGTGCACAGGTGAGCTCAATCCCGTAATTACCTGTGACAAAGAAAGATTGGGTTGAGCCTGCAAAAGTGAAAGGCCAACAAAGGCCAGCATAAATACGGTGGTGATTGGTTTCATTCTCTGACTCATGACAAACATTTTTACAAATACGAAATAGCCGGATAAATCCATACCTGCTTAAACCTGGTTGCCATTTTATGTGCTAAAGATATAACGGCCCGGAGTACAAATCAGCAAAGGGCATGGATATTTTTATACTTTTGTGGAAATGATGGCAAGTAAGATAAAATGGATTTTACTTTTGGTGGCAATGAGCCCAATAGTTGGGTTATGGAGCCAGGATAGCCTTCACCAAAAAACAGCATTTTTAGCCCCTTCGCCCACCTATAATGCAAAGCGGTTTTGGGTTGCTACCGGTGTAGCAAGTGCCACCTATGCAGGTTTTTCTGTGGGCTTATACAATAGCTGGTATAAAAATTACGATCAAAACAACTTTCACTTATTTAACGACGCCGGTGAGTGGAACCAGGTCGACAAGGCAGGACACGTATTCTCTTCTTATTTCCAAAGTCATTTCTTTTACAGAGGTGCCAAATGGACGGGTACATCAGAAAATCGTTCCATACAATTGGGCGTATTGGGTGGATTGTTGTTCCAAAGCACCATTGAAGTTATGGATGGTTTCAGTGAGGGCTGGGGTTTTTCCCTGAGCGATATGGGCGCCAATTTTGCCGGGTTGGGGTGCTTTTTCTTTCAACAAAAATATTGGGGAGAACAGCGCATTACGCTTAAGGAAAGTAGCTGGCCGGTGACCTATGGGTCAACTCAAATAGTATCACAAAGTGGCAATACCACCACAACACTGAAAGAAAGGACCGATAAGTTATTTGGCAGTGGCAAGCTTACCCGGGCATTGAAAGATTACAATGTGCAAACTTATTGGGCATCTTTCAATGTACATTCTTTTTTAGGGGAAGGCAATCGGTGGCCGGCATGGCTCAATTTGGCTGTCGGTTATGGAGCCGGCAACCTGTATGGTGGCTTTGCCAATGAATGGACAGTAAATGATGAAAACTTTCAGTATCTGACCGACAAAAGATACCGGCAATTTTACCTCGCACTGGATTACGACCTAAGAAAAGTATTTGTAAAAAATCACAACCTCAATGCCATCATGCAGGTGCTAAATCTGTTTAAGTGGCCGGCACCGGCTGTGGAATACAATACCCTGGAAGGATTTAAATTTCACCTGCTGTTCAGGTCTTGATTGTTAACCCGAACTACCTTAATTTTATTTTAATTGCTTTTGATAAACCGAAAGTCAGTGAGGGCTTTCATGAATTCCACCAGGTCTGATTTTTCCTGTACCGTCAAGCCCAATGGTTTTTGCAACAGGCTGTCTGCATTGATGGAGTGTGCTACAAATTTGGTGGGGTTGTCGTAATATTCTACCACTTCCTCCAGTGTGCTGAACATGCCGTTGTGCATATAGGGTGGGGTTACAGCTACATTGCGGAGTCCCGGCACTTTAAATTTACCCAGATCCGCAGAATCTTTGGTCACTTCAAATCTGCCTTTGTCCAGAAACTGGTTTTTGTCGAACAAACCAATATTTCTGAATTCATCTCCTGTAAAATCCGGTGAAAAATGGCAGTCAAAACATTTGGCTTTTTTGCTCATAAAAACCTCTCTCCCTCTGATGGCCGCTGTGCTCATTGAGGGTTGCTTATCATTCATATAATTGTCGAAAGGGGTGTTGGAAGTTTCCAGTGATTCTTCATAAGCCGCAATGGCCCTGGCAATGTTTTGAGCATTGGGAGCCTCATTAAAAACACTTTGAAACCATTGTTTATACTCTTTTTTCTTTTTTAATCTTTTGGCAGCCTGTTCAAGTGTAAAAGCCATCTCATTGGGGTCTTCTACCGGAAAATGGACCTGATCTTCAAGATTTTTGGCTCTGCCATCGTAAAACATCAACGACCTGCCGGCCATGTTCGTCACAGATGGAGTATTTCTTTTGCCCAATCTTCCTCCGACTCCCCGGCTGAAGGCTACGGTATCTGCAAAGGCATATTCTGGGATATGGCAGGAAGCACAACTGATGGATTGATCCAGAGACAGGGCTTTTTCAAAAAAAAGTTTTTCTCCCAATCCGGTTAAAGTGATTTTACTATTTCCCGGTTGAGGATCGCCATCGGTAAATGAATTTAATACCATGGAGAGGATCAATAGACCTGTAAAATAAAACAGCTTCCGAGATACCATGCGGCCTGATAATTTTTTTGCTAATTGTGGTGCAAAGGTAGCGATAAAACAAGGTACATGGCATGACTTCTGTCATTTTGGTTACTTACCAAATTCATCAAAAGCCAAATAGACTAAGTTGAAATTTACCGGACTTTAAAATACTATATGATGTAAGTCAGGGGATGTAGCTTAAAAAACAGTGTATTCATTAAGTAATTGTCCAATAAAGCCATACACATCTTTGATTAAATTATATAAATATTAAAAAGTCAATGTTCTAATTATAATAGATTAATTTTTAACTTTAAATCAGTATTATATTTTACATTTTTAGGTATAATACCAATATTATTCACCACTAAACATCATTTTATGGGTTTTGACACAAAAGATATACGGAATGTCGTCCTGATGGGCCATTCCGGATGCGGGAAGACAAGTTTTGCTGAAACGATGCTTTTCGAATCCGGGGCCATATCCAGGATGGGGAGTATTGCAGAGGGTTCCACTACCTCTGATTTCAGTTCTTTGGAAAAAGAAAGAGGCAATTCAATCTTTAGTACGTTGATGCATGTCAAGTGGAAGAATTCAAAAATAAACATTATTGATACTCCGGGTTACGACGATTTTGTGGGAGACGTAATTGCCTCCATGAAAGTAGCAGACACCGGCGTAATCATCATCAATGCTGCCCATGGTGTGGAAGTAGGAACAGAAATAATCTGGGAATACATGCAGTCCTTTAAAACACCGGGCATGATTGTAATGAACCAGATAGACCATGAAAAATCCGATTTTGATAAAACCCTGGAACAGGCGCAGGCCAGATTCGGACACAAAGTCATTCCATTTCAATATCCATACAATCAGGGAACAGGATTCAACAGCATCATTGATACACTCAGAATGGTGTTGTACGAATTCCCGGCCAATGGAGGGAAACCTGTAAAAAAAGAAATACCGGCTGCGGAAATGGATAAAGCCATGGCAATGCACAATGCACTGGTTGAGGCGGCTGCAGAAAATGAAGAAGGATTGATGGAAAAGTTTTTTGAATCCGGCACCCTTAGCGAAGAAGAGTTGTCAAAAGGATTGACCATTGCCCTGGCCAATCAGCAAATCTTCCCGGTATTCTGTTGTTCATCGACCAAAAACATGGGCAGCGGCAGGATTATGGGCTTTATCAATGACATTTGTCCTTCACCAGCCGACCGTCCGGCTGCTGAACTCGAAGGAGGAGCAACCCTGGCATGTGACAGCAAAAATCCTCAGACTACTGCGTTCATCTACAAGACCATGTCAGAACCGCAGGTAGGCATGGTTTCCTATTTTAAAGTCTATGCGGGGGTGATGAAACCCGGAGATGAACTGTACAATATGGACCATCAGGTTGCGGAAAGAATCAATCAGTTGTTTGTAGCAGAAGGAAAAAACCGCGTAGCTGTTGATGAGTTGCGAGCAGGAGACATTGGTGTGACCGTTAAACTGAAAGATTCGCATACCAATGATACACTGGCTACCAAAGGAGTAACCAAAAAAATAGAAAAGATACATTTCCCTGAGCCAAGGATTACAGCAGCAGTTGTTCCTCCCAGCAAGTCGGACATGGAAAAACTGATGAAGGCGCTCCATCAGATCCAGGAGGAAGATCCTACCCTGATCGTTGAACAGAATGCTCAGCTCAAACAAACCATTATTTATGGACAGGGTCAATTGCATCTGGACATCATTCGATACAGAATCGAAAAATTGAATGGTCTGGTCATGGAGTTTGAGAAACCCCGCATTCCATACAGAGAAACCATCACCAAAAAAGCAGATGAAATGTATCGCCACAAGAAACAAAGTGGTGGTGCCGGACAATTTGCGGAAGTGCATATGCGCATTGAACCCTATTACGAGGGCATGGGTGATCCCGAAGGATTGACCGTGCGAAGCAGAGAATACGAAGACCTCGACTGGGGAGGAAAACTTGCCTTTTACTGGTGTATTGTAGGTGGTTCGATTGATGCCAAATACATCAACGCCATCAAGAAAGGTATCATGCAGAAAATGGTTGAAGGTCCTTTGACCGGTTCGTGTTGTCAAAACATAAGGGTATCTGTCTACGACGGCAAGATGCACTCCGTGGATTCCAACGATATGGCTTTTATGCTGGCGTCTACCAATGCATTTAAATCAGCCTTTAGAAATGCAGCACCCCAAATCCTGGAACCCATTTATGAGCTTACCGTTTTGTGTGCGGATACCGTAATGGGCGATGTGATGGGAGACCTGCAGACCAGACGAGCTATGATTGTGGGTATGGACAGCGATGGCCATTACCAAAAAATCATTGCCAAAGTACCCCTTGCTGAATTGTACCAATACTCTTCAACGTTGAGGTCACTTACCCAGGGAAAAGCCAAATTCACCCAGAAATTTGCCGAATATATGCCGGTTACTCCCGACATTCAGGCAAAATTGATCGAACATCACAAAGAAGAGTTGGAAGAAAGCCACTCATAAAACACAATTTGGATAAGAGACCTGACTCGTGTCAACCATGGGTCGGGTCTTTTTTATTTATACAATAAACACGGTTTAATTATATCCATCCAGGCAGCGGCAATGTTGGTGGCAGGCAATTTATTATTCAGCAACAAATCGTAAAAATGATAAACACCAGTCAACCTGTCGAGGTGGTTGTGACCTGATGGATTGGCCAGTGTAGGATAAGGCCGCGGAGCAAGCTCAGTTCTATGACAAGCCACCAGCGCCATCAGGATTTCAAATCCCAGTGCAACTGCATGGGAGATGGGTTCATCAATATTTACTTTAATACCGTTGCATTCCCAACCCGCCCATATGCCCTGGGTCGGTTGAAGTGTACATTCCATCCATTTGACTTGAGGAAATGCTGCATGAGGGAAGCTTTGTAAAAATTGTTGTGAATCCAACCAGGGAGCCCCAAACCATTCAAAAGGGTGCAGTGTACCCCGGCCTTCACTTACATTCAAACCTTCCAATAAACACATACCGGGATAAAGATGCACACCTTGCCAACGGAACAAGGCAGGAGAGGTGGGTTCAAAAGGAAAATCAAAACCGGCTTTGATTTGTCTGTTGTAATTTTCCATTTTGATTACATGCAGATTGAGGCGAGGCATATAGGTCTTTTGAAAATACACAGCCAGTTCTCCAATGGTACAGCTGTGTTTTAAAGGTATATTCCACCTGCCAATAAAAGAACTACAGTGTTGCTCGTCTAAAAAAGGTCCTTCACAGTCAGCCAGCACGGCACCCAAAGGGTTGGGGCGGTCGAGAATGTATACAGGTATATCGTCAGCAGCACAAGCTTCCATCAAATGGGTGGCCGACCAGAGATAGGTGTAAAACCGGGCTCCCACATCAGGTATATCTACTACCACAGCATCCAAATTTTTCAAGGCGTATGGAGGAACACCTGCATCTTCATAATAAAGACTGGTTACCGGCAATTGAGTAAATGGATCCAAAGTATGTGGCTGAGGCGCACCATCTTCACCTTTAATACCAAGTCCATGTTCGGGAGCAAAAAGTTGAGCTATGGACAAACCCTGTTCCATCATAAAAACCCTTGATAAAACGCCTTTGGATGTTTTGGCAGCATCGTTGGTAAGCAATCCAATGGATTGATATTGCGAGAGTCTTTTGTAACAAAAGGCACTTTCTACACCAGATACATATGGCAAATTCATAAATTAGGCATGTTATGACTGCAAGATAGTTGGTTACCAAACATAAATAAAAAAGCCGGGCATTTTTATCTGACCCGGCTTTGAAATATATATTCAAATAACTTTAGAATGTCAAATTCATGGTTTTTTCTTTGTTACCCCTGATTACGGTTACACTGATTTTTTCACCTTCTTTGAATCCGGCCAGTGTTTCAAAAAGGGCTTCTTCAGAAAAGATGTATTTGTCATTCAATTTCAAAATTACATCTCCCTTTTCAAGCCCTGCCTTATCTGCTGAGCTTCCTTTGAAGACCTCGTCTACATTGACGCCATTGTTGTCATCGGATATCATTACACCCAACTTAACTTTTGGCTGAGATGGCATAGCATCGTGCATTTTGATGTGTTTTCTTTTGCCTTTGGGTGAACCGGCTTCTACATTTTTCTCGATCCAAATCATCTTTTTATCACCCTCACCAATGGCCACATCAACGGATTTCATTTTCTCCCTGATTTCAGCCGGCATTTCACCTTCGCCATCCCATTCAATTACTTTTATTTCACCGTCTTTATCTTCGGTGAGTTTGTAAATTGATTTTTCCTTACCATTGATCATTTCTTTGGTGATGGCAAGGGTGGCATTCTCATTTTCTACATTTTCATCGGTTTCAACATTAATGGTAATGGTCTTTTCCTTTCCATTGTTGGTCTTATCCGATTCCTTAACTTCAGATTTTTCAACTTTTCTGACAATTACTTTTTTTTCTTCCTGTGCCTGAACGTTTGCTGCAAGGCCGATAAAAAGCAATGCTCCAATAATTATGTTTTTCATGTTTTATGAATTTTTAAAATGATTTGAATTTGCGATTACTTGTTTTTCCTTCGATTTCAAATACCAATTTAGTGTCTTTGCTCAAAGGCATACCCGTTTCCTGTTCAAACAGGTCTTTGTATTTGTTCCATATATTGGTGGGTTGTTTTTCACCATTGATCTTGAGGTTTTTTCCGGAGAGTTCGATTTTGTTCTTTTTACCGGCAATCAGGAAGCCATCTCTGTTGAGCTGAGATCCTATGAGTTGTTCAAGATTTCTATCATCTCCACCTTTGAAAAATCTTTTTTCCATCATAGCGTGATCATCATTCGGATGTATACCAAAAAATTCAGGACTTTCGGCCTCGGGCCA
>WBZP01003853.1_pt1 | contig 16011 bp, 14 predicted proteins | sample 5204301 | NCBI WGS metagenome assembly WBZP01 (sample SAMN12412401, study PRJNA552823) | activated sludge metagenome | isolation source: activated sludge from nitrification reactor of wastewater treatment plant... | place: USA: Pennsylvania | collected 2017
CTGCCGGGTGATCTATCAAATGCTCAAGCAGGATCGCGACTATGAGATTCGCGAGCCATGAGTGAATGACAGCGTCCTACGGGGCTTGAAAATTCCAGCGGGATGTTTAAGTCTCCCCTTTATCGCATACCGGACCGAAACGAAAGCTTTGTTTGTGTTCAGCCCCAGTGGGTATCGCTGATGCGAGTGCAGAAGACCGCGAAACCTATTCCTGGAAATGAGGGCGTGGCGGTAATACCATTTCTCGATAGGTATTATCGATATTCGTAGGCTGGTGTTGAGGCGCGAAGCGCTGAAACCCAGCTTTTTAGTAGCTGGGATTCGCTTCGCTCATCGCCAGCCTACCCCATGGCTTTCAGGCGGATAAACTAATAGGAAATGGTATAACGAGGGAAAGCACCCTCACCAGCAAGGTCCAGCGAAACTACCCATCAGGCCCATGGCATCTCCGGGCAAGGGGGCTGGCATACCACCCCAGGGACCGCCGGACTTGACCCGGATGGCATACTCGGCCCACTGCAAGGGACGGGGCAGGAAGCCATACTTGGCCGTCAGACCTTGAAGTTCGTAGACGAAACGCCTATCGCACTGGTTATTTCCCAAGGGCCCCGTGGTGCAGAGGTCGTGTCTCATGCAGGCCGCATCGAATTCATCGACAGGGGGTGGAAAGGTTCCCGCGGGTGGGTGGCCCGGACCGCACCAGTTGCCATAAAGGGTTAGACAGACGAAGGCCTCGGCGTTGGATAACCAGCCAACGAGGGAAAGAATGATGAGCCTGACCAGTGTTTTGTTCATATCCGGGTTTCCTGCTAGAAAGAGAACAACTGAAGAATAATATAACCGGTTGCGATAGCCGGAGACTTCTCGAAGAATCGCCGGGCCATCAGGGCAGATTCCCAGCGGAGAACTAAACTAAAGGTACATGAGGTTCGATCGGGGTACAGGGGGTGTTCGATGAGGAAACAAAGAAGAATGTTGGGGTTATTGGTGTGGCTGGCGATGAGTGGCGCGAGTGCCGGAGGGCCTGCGGGCGCCCCGCCGGTAGAGGCCTTTCTGGAAGGACCGGCAAAACCCACTTCGACAGGCGCGAGCAACGTCGAACACAGCGATATCTTCAACCAGGCCTCGACCTCGATCAGAACCAGCGTCGATGTGGGTGTGCGGGGAAGCGCCAATATGAGCTCGGTGAAGGTGGAAAAGTCCGAGATCAAGGGGACGATCTTCAACGAAGGCGTGAATATGAGTTCCACCAACATGGCGGTAGGCATAGGGAGTTCCGCTAACGCCGGAGCGGTGGAAATCAGATAAGGTTTAAGAAATGGATTGTCCCCATCGCATCAAAAAACGAGATCGATCCGGCTGGGCCAGGGGGCTGGCCGCGGCGCTTGCCTCGCCTTGAACGACGCCGGGGTCGGGCGCGTCGGCTTTTGAACCCTGTTGCCGTAGCTGTCGATCCGGCCTGTCTTCATTCTCTTCCGCAGAAGCCTCTGTGGACTTCCAGTGGTCGGGCGCGGGTGCCGGTCCCGAATTCGTCGCCGAGAGAAAGGGCCGACAGAAATCGGTATGAGCGCTCAATGGCTCCGGGCATTGACCGAAAATAGCCATTTTTTGTTCTTATTTAGAGAACAATTAACTTATAAAAAGGCACATCGTTCTCGATATGAGAACAAAAAATCGGGCCACAGCGCCCATGCCCGAAAGCGCCGCAAGACAAAGGGAGCAGTCGCGTTGACTCCAAGGCGAGAGCGGATGCGGGCGCCAGCCCATCACCCGCCAGTGAGGGAAGACCGGGCAGGAATCGGTAGGGATGAAAGGTAAGGGGCGAAAATGTCTCGCCCCTTGTCTTTCGAGAAGGTCAGGCTTCGACCTGCTGGATGCCGTCGAGATACCAGGTTGGGCGCCCGGCATCGACCGGTCTTACGAAGTGCCAGACCTCTTTGATCGCTTCGGTGCGGCTGTTGCTGAACAGGGAATCGCTATCCTGTTCCCGCAGCATGGCATGGAACAGCACCTGGGCTTCGTACTGGCCACCGGCCCGCCTCGCTTCGAGGAGTTCGGCGTCGAGGCTCAGGACCTCGGTTTTGTTGGCGCCGCTCCGCTCATCCAGTTGGGCCTGGAGTACGGCGTAGACCGAAGCGGTGGTGAAATCCCGCAGGAAGGACAAGTCTCCCTGATCCCAGGCCTGCTGGAGGCGGTAGTAGGCGGATTTGGCCTTGTCGAGGAATTCGGCCTGATTGAAATCCGCCGGGACCTCATGGCTGGCATGGCTGGTCGAGGCACCCAGGTCACCGTAATCCAACCCGGAAGAAACCGAGCCGAACTCGCTGTTGTCCGTGGCGGTCGAGTTGCGCTGCATCGGCTGGGAGAAGCTCGGCCCACCCCCCAGGCCGGAAGCGGACGCGGCGGCCTGGCGACGACGGGCGATGAACATGAAGATCATAAAGGCGATGGCGGCGAACAGCAGGATGTCCAAGAAATTGATGTTCTCGAAAGCGCCACCGAAGAACAGCGCCCCGAGCAGGCCACCCAGGGCGAGACCGCCCAGCATCCCCATCAACCCGCTACGTTTGGACATATCCGCCTGCCGCATGGCGTTGTGCTGTTGGGCGGCGGAAGGGGCCGCGGTCGAGGACATGGGCTTGGACATGTCCGGGGTCGAGCGCTGATAGGGGGTGCTGTAGCTCTCTTTGCTGCCGAACGACTGGCCGCTGCCGAGCCGTTTGGCTTCGGCGTTCTCCACGCCCACCAGCACCAGGGCCAGGACGCCCATCACCAGGGTAAAGAGTCGCGAGACAAAAGTTGTCATGGATCCTCCAAGTGTGTTTATCGAGTCAGAGAAAATTATCGTTTCAGTCTTTGGCTGTACAGATGGGATTATCCCTTGGGATTTCAATGCCCTGCCCTTTCCGGGGAGAGCCGCCAACCTTTGTATGGTTCCTGTCTCCATGCAAATTCTGGCGGATGGTCGACAACGGCCTTGATTTGGTTGGCAAATCATGTGACTCGGGCCGACCTGACCGTCTCCCGGCGACGACCACCCGTTGGATTAGAGGTCGCTTCCTGCCTGGCAAGGCAGGCTGGGTCGGTGTTCGGGCTATCTGGGCAACTGCCTGAGCGGCATCAAAAAAGTTCGCTTTTTTTATGCTGGCCGTTGACATATTCTTGAGCGGCAGTCCTGGAACCGCTGTTCTTCGATTCACGCAGGGACACTTGGCATGGTATGAACGAGGAAGAACGACGACCTATGCTCACTGTCCTCATCATCGACGATCAATCGGTCAGCCGGATGATCCTGTCCGAACTCATCGGCTCCATCCAGGGCGATATTCGCGTCGAGGCCTTCGGCAGCCCCGTGATCGCCTTGGAATGGGCCAAGTCGCATCCCGTGGATCTCGTCCTCACGGATTTCAAGATGCCCGTCATGAACGGTGTCGAGTTTACCCAGTGGTTTCGGCAAATTCCGGTATGCGCGGATGTACCTGTTATCGTGGTCACCTGTGTCGATGACAAGGCCGTGAGGTATCGGGCGCTAGAGGCAGGAGCCACGGATTTTCTCTCCAAACCCATCGACCATTATGAATGCCGGGCGCGGTGTCGGAATCTGCTGAAACTGCGACAACAACAGCAACTGATCAAAGAGCGGGCCAAGTCATTGGAGCAAGAGGTGTTGAATAACACCGCGGCCATCCTCCAACGGGAGAAAGAAACCTTGATCCGGCTGGCTCAAGCCGGTGAATACCGCGGTGGGGAAGAGGACAGCGGCCATGTCTACCGGGTGGCCAAATACGCCCGATTAATTGCCGAAACTCTCGGTTTTGAGGAGTACCGATGCGATATCATTGAGCAGGCCGCCTCTCTGCATGACATCGGCAACGTGGGGATTCCTGATCGCATTTTGCTCAAGCCTGGTAAGTTGAATGCCCAGGAATGGGAAACAGTGAAGACTCATACCTCGATTGGCTACGACATCCTGCATCAAAGCTCGTCCTGCTTCCTTGGGGTGGGGGCCATCATCGCCCGTTCCCATCACGAACGATACGATGGGAGCGGTTATCCCCAGGCCCTGAAGGGGGAAGAGATTCCGATACAGGCCCGCATCGTGGCCGTCGTCGATGTTTACGATGTTCTCTGTTCGAGGCGGGTATACAAACCAGCTTGGCCGATCGAGCAGGCCATCGGTTACATCAAGGCAGAACGGGGCAGGCATTTCGATCCTGGCTGTGTGGATGCCTTCCTGGCCAATCGCGACAAGTTACCGGCTCTCGCCCTAGAGCTGTCCGCCACGCAAAAACTGGTCAATCACGAATGAGGAAAGAATCCAAGATGACGCCCGGTCACCCGGAGATGTTGCGCATCGGGAAGCAAGGGGACTTGGTCGGGATGCGGGTGGCGGTTCTGGCCGCGGACAGCTTCGAGCCCCGGAAACAACTGCTCGACTTTCTCTCGGGATGGGGTATGGAGCCGGAATGGATCGGCACGCCGATACAAGCCCTGGCCAGACTCTGGACGGCCCGGGAGGCCGATCGCCCGTTCAAGATCTTAATCTTTTGTCCCCAGGGCCTGGAGATCACAGCGGAACGATTCGGTGCTCTGGTAAAGACCGAGCCCTCGCTGGCGGATTTGAGACTGATCCATATCGGTTCGGTGGAGGGTCAACCGCATAAGGACCAACTCATCGGCGCAGGTTTCACCGCCTTGCTGAGGCTGCCTCTGAGTAAGCCGCTGGTATTCGCCAGCCTCCATGAGGCCATGGGACAGTTTCAGGAAACTGGGGATGGCGTTCCCAGGCTCATCCATCGTTACAGCCGTCGGGCGCCAAGACTATCGCCCCTGGTGGTGTTGCTCGCCGAGGCCGACCAAGCCTCAGCGCGCTCGATCTCTAGCGTCCTGGAGACGGCCGGACACCGGGTCTTCGGTGTGGAACGGGGAGAACATGCCCTGGAGGCCCTGGACAGCCATCATTTCGATCTGGCCATGGTGAGTCTGCATCTGCCCGGGATAAGCGGCCTGGAGACGATACGGCTGTTTCGTTACTCCCGTCCCAAAGAAGATTGGTCTCCTTTTATCGCCCTCGCCGAACGGCCCACCGCCGAGATGTTGAGGACCTGCAATAAGGCCGGGGTCGGTGTCGTGCTAGGGAAACCCATCCATCCGGCTTCGCTCATGAAGGCCATCGAACACATGCTGCTGGCCGATGATGGGACACTGGCCGATCCAGCTATCCAGCGGGCGCATCAGCTCGCCACGCCATGGCTGGAGCCACGACAGATGACGGCGGTACCTTTGCTCGACCAGCAGGCGTTGCGCGAATTGGAACGTCTGGGTGGTGGCCGCGAGTTCCTGTCGGCCTTGATCGAGGAATTCCTCCTCAACGTGGGAAAGCTTCTGACCGCCATGCCCGCCAGCCACCAAGTGGGCGCCTATCATCGCTGGTTGGAACTCGGGCACGCCTTAAAAGATAGTGGCGGTAGCCTGGGGGCGCTGAGGCTCTATGAGTTGGGGTTGATCGGGTCCAATCTCAGCGAGCGGGAATTCCATCAGCAGGGCCCCTCGCTTCTCGCCAATATCCGTCTCTGTTTCGAGCAGACCCGTGCCGCCATGCGTGAATATATGAGCCAGGGGGGGAGTCTTTCCCTACCTGAATAAGGTGATTGCCTCACCACCTATCACTCTTGGGGAGAGCGGGTTCCTGGAGCCTCATCCCCCTTGGGAAAAGAATGAACAGGGAGATGTTCTTGTCTTGAGCCCCGCCGAAAGGGCGGCTTGGTCAAGGCTTTCGAAGCTGTGAAATCCCCCCTCATCCCCCTTTATCAAGGGGAGAAGCAGACTGATAGGTGGTAAGAGGTGATTGCGGAAAAGATATACCCGGTACATCGACTGTTCGTTCGCCTTCAAGGCACGCCAGCTGGTGCTTGGCGAGCAGGTTACGGCTAGCGGCAACGCCAAAGGCGAAGGCCAATCCTCCGGAGTAAATTTTGACGCCAGCCAGTGTCCCACTGGGGAGAGTCGGGTGGATGCGCCAAACCTACGAACCATCGGACGGGCAGAATCTTTACGGAAATCGCCTACTTGGCCGAGGTGATCGATGGGTAGGCTGAGGTTATCAACTCAGTGCGGTTTCAGCAATCTTACGTACGCTCCGACATTCATCCTCTTACACTGAGATACCTAAATGACTGTTTCGCCCGCGGCCAGTGTGATCGCAAATGTCTTGCTCGACGGAGCCACAGCTTCAAACGTCCTTATTGCGCCGCAACGCCAGCACGGCATTCAATCCCCCAAAGGCAAAAGAGTTGGAGAGGGCGGCCCTGAGTTCAGTCTCCCGCGCCTTATTGGGCACATAGTCGAGATCGCACCCCTCGCCGGGCTCGGTAAAATTCGCTGTGGGCGGAACGATACCATGGCGCAGGGCAAGTGCGGTCGCTACCAGTTCCATACCGGCCGCCGCACCGAGGGAGTGACCATGCATGGATTTGGTCGCGGAAACAAGCAATCTGTCGGCTTCCTGACCGAATACCTCGCGGATCGCCCGGGTTTCCGAGACATCGTTGGCGCGGGTTCCGGTGCCATGGGCATTGACGTAGTCCACTTCCCCCAGGGTCATATCGGCATCTCTGAGAGCGGCGGAGATGGCCTTGGCGGCCCCTTCCGGGGATGGGTCCGTGATGTGACCAGCATCGGACGAGAGTCCGATACCGGCCAGCTCGGCATAGGGATGGGCGCCCCTCCGGCGCGCATGGGGTTCGGCTTCGAGCACCACTATGCCGGCACCCTCTCCCAGTACCAGCCCTTTCCGGTCCTTACAGAAGGGACGACAGGTATCCGGCGCCAGCACCCGGAGGGCATCCCAGGCCTTGAGGAGGACAGGAGAGAAGGGAGCGTCGGTCCCCCCGGCTATGGCGATTTCAACCATTCCGCTACGGATCATCAAAACCGCTTGGGTCACGGCATGAGCAGCGGACGCGCAAGCGCTGGTGACACTGAAAACCGGGCCGTGGATGCCAAGTTGAATACTGACTTGACAAGCGGGAGCGCAAGGCATACCCCTTGGGATGGTAAGGGGATGGGCATGGTTTTTTTTGTCCCGATACAATCTGGAATAAATCTCATCGTCTGTGTCCTTACCAGCGCAGCCGGTTCCTATAACCGCGGCGGCGGTGGCGAGAGATTCAGCGGACAGATCGGCGTCCTTTACCGCCTCTCTTGCGGCCAGAACGGCAAACTGAGAAAACCGGTCCAGCAAAGGCAGATCTCCGGAGCTAAAATAAGTCTCAGGATAAAAATCGGCCAAGGAGGCACCGACCCGCTTAGGTTGAATCGCGATACCATCCGACGGGACATGGAGGGGGCCAATACCGCTCTGGCCTCGGATGAGGGCGCGCCAAAAGAGTTCGACGCCTACACCAAAAACGCTCAGTGCTCCAACACCAGTGATCCAGACCCTGCTCGTCATCTTTTGTCGGTGTCCTGCATAAGGCTTTCGAGGGCCGTAATGATATCCTCCACCGTGCGGAGGAACTCCAGTTGTTCGTTGGGGATCTGGATTCCGAGCTCATCTTCCAATTCGTAGAGGATAGTGATGGCATCCAATGAAGAGATTCCCAACTCGGACAACTTGGATATGGGGGTAATGGTCTTTGGGTCGAGACCTTTGTGCCGGGCGATGAGGGAAATTATCTTTTGTTGGATATTGTTCGACATGGTTTGATCAGTGCTTACTTTATGGATTTAGGGGATAACTTCGGGTATTTGCGAGACGATGTCCATTCTAAGCAAATACGCAACCATTTTCACTCAAAGTGATGCAGATTTCACGTATGAGGCAATGAGGTGAATCTGTTGGAACATTTTCGTACCCGCCTTTCAAGACGACCCGATGCAGAATTAGAACAGGCCTTCGTGCGGATCGTCATTTCAATCTTAATAATGGTGTATCTTTTTTTCATCTCTCCAGAGACGGATGCAGGACAAGTTAATAGAAATTTCGGTCTGTGGCTTCTCGGATGGTTTCTCCTATTTTCATGCTTGGTGATGAGCGCTGCCTTGTTTGAGGTTGGCCCATCACATCGGCGGCGGGTTCTCGGGATACTTGGTGATGTCACGATGTGTTCGATCACCCTGAGTATCATCGGCGAACTGATTTTACCATGGTTCTGGGTACCGCTCTGGGTGACTGTCGGTAATGGCTTCCGCTATGGCGAAAGATACCTCCGTCTTTCTGCCGTACTGTCTTTCCTCGGTTTTGGCTGCGCAGTCCTATATAACCCCTATTGGTACGAGCACTTTGGTTTAACAACCGGGATTCTGCTCTTGAATATTGTGTTGCCTGCCTATGTAGCGGTTCTGTTACGGCGATTGTATTCGGCGACCAAAAAGGCCGAGGAGGCCAGCCGGGCCAAAAGTGATTTTGTCGCGCGGATGAGCCATGAGATCCGCACCCCCCTGAACGGCATCATCGGCCTCAGCGAGTTGCTGAAATCCAGCCAACTCGAACGGGAAGAACGCGAGTATGTCGATGCCATCCACAGTTCCGGCCAGATCCTGCTGAACCTGTTGGAAGATATCCTGGATATCTCCAAGATCGAGGCCGGCAAGATGACCATCGAACGGGTGCCCTTCGATCTCTATGAACTCCTGGGCACCACGGTCCGCATGTTTTCCCCCATGGCCGAGAAGAAAGGATTCGTCTTTCAGAGCCATGTCGGCAAGGACGTCCCCGCGGATCTGATCGGAGATCCCCTGCACCTGCGTCAGGTCTTGATCAATCTCGTCGGCAATGCGATCAAGTTCACCGAGACCGGCTCGGTCGATCTGCGTTGCCATGTGTTGCGACGGGAGCATGCCGAGGTTTTATTACGGTTTCAGGTCATAGATACCGGCATAGGTATCCCCGATGCCGCCAAGGCCCGTATCTTCGATAAATTCTCCCAGGCCGACGAAAGCACCACCCGCAGGTTCGGCGGTTCGGGCCTGGGCACCACGATCTCCAAGCAATTGGTCGATCTCATGGGCGGACAACTCGGCTTCGAGAGTACCGAGGGAGTCGGCACCAGATTCTGGTTTGACCTCGGGTTCGAGGAAGGGCGATCCGGGGAGACCGACGGCACGGAGACACTGAGGGAATGTCGGGTGCTCAGGATGAGTCGCCACCCGGCCCTGACCACCGAGGTAACCCTCGCCCTTACCCGCTGGGGTGTTCCCTATCAGGATGTCCGGACTATTCCCGAGGCGATCTCCAGATTGATGACCGGACTTGGGAGTTCCACCCCCTACGAGGTGCTGCTCCTGGATGAGGTACCGCTGGATCAGGAGATGCGGGATTTCCTGACTGGCTTCGATCGAGAGCTGGCGTTGCCGAACCTCAGCATCATCGCCAAAGCCGCGGAAGAGATACCGCCGTCGACGGCCAGGGCGCTGGCCGCCAAGATCTTGCTCTTGGTTGGGCCCTTTGAGCGCAAGTTGCTCATGGAGGCCATTCAAGCCGCCCGTCAGGGATCCAAGGAGAACAAGAAGGTCATTTCCCTGACCGATCATCTGGAACGGCGTCGAACCCTGGCGCGGGACATCAAAGTCCTGGTGGCGGAGGACAACGCCACCAACCGCATGGTGGTGGGGCGGATACTGGAGCGGGCCGGGATCCGCCATCAGCTGGTGGGAGATGGCTATGCCGCGCTCGAGGCCCTGGAGAAGGAAGTCTATGATCTGGTGATTCTGGATATGCAGATGCCCGGCGCCAGCGGCTTGGAGGTGTTCAAGCTCTACAGCTTCGCCCATGCGGGAGAGGAAGGACGGACCCCCTTTGTGATCCTGACGGCCAACGCCACCCTCGAAGCTCGGCGTGAAGCCCAGTCCGTGGGGATCGAACATTTCCTGGTCAAACCCGTTTCCGCCATCCGCTTGCTGGAAGTCATCGGCAAGGCGGTACGGCAAGAGCCGCTGTCGACCCGGCAAGAACCGGATCAAGCCAGCCCATCCACCCCGGTCCAGTCCCAGGCGTTGGATCTTAAGGTGCTACAAGATGTGCTGAATCTCGGCCACAACGACGACTTTGCCGAACGTCTGGTGGTGAGTTTCATGGCCGATAGTGAACAACTCATGAGCGAGATGAACCAGGCCCTCCAGGCGGACAATACCCGGGGGTTCAGGGAACTGGCCCATGGTCTCAAGGGCAACGCCGCCAATCTCGGACTTGTCGAGTTACGCGGTCTGGCGGCAGAGATCGAACTCTTTTCCGCCGAGCAGATCAAGGCCGAGGGCCAGATACAGATGCTGCGGCTGCAGAAGGTCTTGGACCGGGCGGAAACCGCCTTGCGTCACTGCGTCGCCAACCAGACCCAGCAACGGCGATATTGATCCCGCTCTCTCCCGTCGTGCACGCCAGAAATTCTGGTCGCCAAGCTCTTCTGGAAGCCACCCGAGCACGGACGGGCCTGGGTTTCCCTGAAGGGGGCAGTGCCGACATCCGGTTCCCGAGCGCACCGCTGTCGACAACTCCACCCAGGCTTGGCCTCAGAGAGATATAAGAAATTATTTATTGTCTTATCGGTTGCCTGTATTTTTCTTATCGTGGTGGTGTTTCCGCTCCAGGTTCGGAGCGGTTCATGGCCGGATCCTCCTGGAAACCCGGAAATCATCCCGGTCCTCAACCCGTGATCCTGAGGCCCTCCTGTTGGCCCTGGTTTCCCCAGCGATTCTGCTGGGCCTTGAGCAGGTATCCCATCAAACGGAGATTCTTTTCCGAGAGCTTCATGGCGGTGTCCACCCAAAGATCCACGATATCGGTGAGCTCTTCCCGGGAGATGGGTTGCACCCGGTCCAGGGCCTTGTCCAGGGCGTAATAACCGGATTCCCGGTATTGGCGGTGCTCGATATAGTCGTACACCGCCTGTTCACCGCGCCCATCCTCGACCAGGACATCCACCACGCCCAGGTCATAGAGTTCCTTCGCCGTATAGAGCTTGCCGCTGGTGATGATGCGTTTGGCCATGCCGGGCGCCACCCGGCGCATCAGGAGGCTCAGCGCCCCCATGCCGGGGAAAAGGCCGAACAAGGTCTCCGGAAAACCAAAGCTGGCGCTTTGTTCGGCAATGATCACCGTGCTCGCCAGAGCGGCCTCGAAACCGCCGCCGAGGGCCTGACCCTGGACCAAGGCCATGGTGGTAAAGGGCAACTGGTAATTGGTGGCGGAACCATAGACGAGATCGATGCAGGTTCTGGCATAGGCGGAGAGCCTTTGCGCATCGTTCGCGCCGATCAATTGGAGAAAATATTCCAGGTCTCCGCCCAGGTTGAACACCCCGGCCTGATCCGAAGCCAGGACCTGATAGCTCAAACGCTGGGGCACCTTGTTCAGCAACTCATGTTGCGCCCGTCGGGCGATCAAGCCCTGGGCCTGGACGATTTCCTGCAGGAGCGCATGACTCATGCATGGCCGCCCCGGATAACGCATGCGAACCCATACCAGGGATCGTTCCGTTTCCGACATCATACGAATCTGGGCGAAGGAAGTATTGGTGAAAGATTCACGGCCGATAGCGATCATGGTGATTCTCCTGCTGTAGTTGTCTATAACGAATCGGATGATGAAGTACCCTGAAAAATAGAACTATTACTCAGGTTGTATTTCCCGTGTTCCGTCCTCTGGGCCAGAATGACCACAGAATCAGTAGCCTCAATGTACCTGAAGGATAGAGGGACGGATGATTGATTTTTTATCGACACGCCAGGATGAAAATCCACCCCCGGGTACGGGTATCCGGATGTATTCCGGCACCGAGAGATTCCAGGATCGAAGGAAAGGGGATGAGGGAAAGGGGGGGCTAACGGATGCGAGGAAGCGCCTTGCCTGGGCGCCAGAGCGAGAGAAGAATAGACTGATGCGATTCGATACCCTCGACCGACACCTGCTCGATCTTCGCGCCCAGCCGGAACTGTCCGGGCTGGCCCGTTTTCGCGTCGAATTCCTCTATTTCGGCCTCAAAGAGGCCCGTGCCTGTCTTTTTGCCGGTTTGTTTTTCGCCGCGGTCTTTTTTATGCCGCGCAACGGCTTATGGGGAATCCCCCGTTACGACGCCCTCTTGATCATCGCCCTCGCCATCCAGGCCTGGATGTTCTGGGCCAGGTTGGAAACCTTCGATGAACTCAAGGCCATCAGTCTCTTCCACCTCGTGGGCTTCGCGCTCGAGGTGTTCAAAACCTCCAGCGGCATCCAGTCCTGGACCTATCCCGACTTCGCCTATACCAAAGTCTTCGGCGTGCCCTTGTTTTCCGGTTTCATGTACGCGGCGGTCGGCAGTTACATCATTCAGGCTTGGCGATTGTTCGATCTCAGGATAAGGCATCATCCGCCCTATTGGATGGCCGCGCTGATCGCCCTGTTGATCTACGCCAACTTTTTCGCTCATCACTACATCGGCGACTACCGCTGGTATATCGCCGCCTGCGCCCTCGGGCTCTATGCCAGGGCCTCGGTGATCTATCGTCCCTTCGACCGTGAGCGGACTATGCCGCTATTGCTGTCATTCGTCCTCATCGGCTTCTTCATCTGGCTGGCGGAAAATATCAGCACCTTCTTCGGCATCTGGAGCTATCCGAATCAACTGGGCGCCTGGTCCAGCGTCCATGTCGGGAAATGGAGTTCCTGGTCCTTGCTGGTCATCATGACCTTCACCATCATCGCCAATCTGAAACACATCAAGCAACAAATCCATGTCCCGGCCTGATGGGGCTGTTCGCGATGAAACAGGAGCCGATCCGGCCGCCGGACGCTCCCGGGCACGGGCCTTTTGGCTCGGTTTTTGTTCTCATTCAGAGAACAATATCGTCAAATAATAGGCTATCGTTCTCTAAAATAGAACATAAACCGGCCATTTTCAGACCATGCCCGGAACACGCGGGCCTCCCTGCCGATTCCTGTCGGGTCTTTCCTCCTCGGCGGATGCGGGAAAAGGGGATTCCTCGATGTCCTTCCCACCCGCACCCGGGTGTGGCGCTCATTTCCGGTGGCGGTTCTCCCAGCGTTCGGCCCGGTCTTCGGCCTCGTCGATCTGGGCGGGACGCAGCTCCCGGGCAAGATCCCGCAGCTTCAGCGAGGCTTCCAGGACGCCGCGCTTGGACGCCAGAGAAAACCACTGATAGGCCAACACCGGATTGGGATTGGTCCCCTTCCCCAGCAGATAAAAGGTGCCGAGCTTGAACTGCGCCAGGGCATTTCCCTTGTCCGCCGCCAGCCCGTACCAGTCCATGGCGTTGTTGTTGTCGATCGCTGTCCCTCGGCCGGTTTCATAGATCTCCCCCAGGGCATATTCCGCCTCGTTCGACCCCTGCTCCGCCGCCTTGCGGAACCAGAACATGGCCCTGGCGTGGTTGCGCTCTGCCCCTTTGCCCGCGGCAAAGGCCTTGCCGAGCTCATACTGAGCGCCGGCCTCCCCTTGATCGGCCGCCTGTTTGAACAGAGTCATCGCCTGCCTGAAGTCCCGGGGCACCATACCTTGGCCTTCCAGGTACATGAGCCCCAGCAAATATTGGGCATGGGCCACACCCTGATCGGCCAGGGGCGCCAACTCGCGCTCAGCAACGACATAGTCCCCGTCGTAATAGGCGCGTTCCCCCTCCGCCAGATCGGCGGCCAGGGCCGGGGTCATCAGACCGAGAAAGAGCCATGGGATCAGTTTCATCTGTGGTACCTGTAGGAATGATCAATCGTATAGGGTGAAGAAGATGTCTCAACCTGAAGTTTTGACCGTCTCGCGCCGGACAATATCCCGCTTTTCTTCGGTTGACCTCAGCGCTCGGCCAAGGGCGATCTTCAGCCCGGAGCGCGTCTGAAAACGGCAGGCATTGGCGGTGAGGCGTTCCCGGCCTGATGTAGCGATTTTCCCGCTGGAAAACAAGCCAATCTCGGTTACCATCGGTTCGGCAACATCCATCCGGGGTGTCCGGCTTCCTGGTTGTATCCGCCTCCCTTTTCCCAAGGAAACCCATGACCTTCAGACCCGACCTCTGGCTTCGTATCGGATTGCTGCTCCTGGTGGGCAGCGGCTTCAGTCAGGAGATCCAGGCCAAGGAAGACAAGCTGGTGACCTTCTACCCCGGCTACGGCTACCGGGAAGGGTCGGATTGGGTCATTCCCATGCGCCTCTGGGTCCATGAGCGCCGGACTCTGGCCGAGGGTTGGATCACCCAACTGGTGGCCGGCATCGGTCGCTTGGATCGAGGGGAAGAGGCGCGCTTTCGCTCTCGTCTCGAGGACTTTGTCGCGGACAGCGAATCCGGTGAACGGATCCGCTTCATGTTCGACGCCGACCCGGAGCTACGAAGCTATCGGGTGCGGATTCCTGAGAACGACGATCCCAAAACCGATCTCAACGGCCTCGTCATGGGGGTGGTGAGGATCAGCTCGGCCAGGGCCGAGAGACTGCTTCGGCAACAGGGCTCGGACCGGGGCTGGCTGAACCTGCACGCCGTCTCCAAGGGCCATTGGGGGCGAGGACGGATCCAGCTCCTCGAACCGAGCGGCTTGTCAGTGATCTCGGATATCGACGACACCATCAAGATTACCCAGATCCCGGACGGGGCCAAGGTTGTAATGACAAATACCCTGTTACGGGAGTACCAAGCCGTGCCGGAGATGGCGGAAAGGTATCGGGCCTGGCCGGAGGCGGCCTTTCATTATGTCTCAGGCGGACCCTGGCAACTCTATCGCCCGCTCGCCGGGTTTCTGTTCAGCCCCGAGGTCGGCTTTCCCGAGGGGAGCTTCCACATGAAGAACGCCCGCAAGAACCTGCTGAATACGGATACCTGGGAAGACCTCACGGCCCTCGTCACCAACTCCAACCTGACGTTCGAGCATAAGCTCCAGCAGATCAGTGAGATCCTGCAGCGATTTCCCCAGCGGAGATTCATCCTGGTCGGTGATTCCGGGGAGAAAGACCCCGAGGTCTACCGCGAGATCCAGAGCCGCTTTCCCCAACAGATCCAGGAGATCCTCATCCGCGACCTGGTGAACGATCGAACCCACAATAGCCGCCGACTGGAAGGCATGAGGGTCATCCCTGTCCCGGAAAGGGGTAAGGCTGATTTCCCAAGGGGGCGAGACTGAGGGCCTGCCGGCGGGAAGGCGGATCGCCTGGCCCGCATGACTCAGCGCTCGTCTACCGAGGAACGTCGATTGGCTACAATGAGTGAGAGGAATTTCCCTGTGGCTTGTCCTCCACCGGGTCTAGAGGCCCCTCTGCCATGGCTCAAAAATACCAGGGCCATTTTTCCCTGGCCTGGCGCCGATTTGATGTCAGACTAAAGGACGCCGGTCCATCTATCTCCCCGGCCATCCACTCCATCCAAGGTGAAGAGGTAAACCCCATGAACAGTATCCGTACCAGCCTGGCCGCTTTGGTTCTCGGCCTTTCCCTGCTCCCCGGAGCCCTGACCGCGGGTGAGTATTACGGCAAGCAAAAGGTCGTCTACCACCTCAACAACGACGACCCCAAACAACTGGATATGGCCCTGCGCAACATCCAGAACCACATCAATGCCGTCGGTGCGGACAACATCGAACTGCGGGTGGTGCTGCACGGCAACGGTGTGAGTCTGTTGACCAAGGCCAAGGAGGACATGGATCTGCAATCGAAGGTGATCAACCTCAAGGGCCAGCATGTGGAGTTCAAGATCTGCAAGAACACCCTGGATGGCAAGAAGCTCAGCTATGAGAACGATCTCTTTGATGTGTCCAAGGCCGATGTAGTGCCCAGCGGGGTCGCCGAACTGGCCAAGCTCCAGGCCGAGGGCTTCGTGTACATCAAGCCTTGAGGATATTCCGCTATCGCCCAGTGGGGTTCACTGGGCGGCATACAGCTTGAAAGGCCTCTCACCAAGCCTTTGTTATCGCCGAAAAACTATAGTCCCGACACAGGGGAAGCGTTAATGCGCGACGGGGTTTGTAACCCCGTCGCTAACGTTTGGCGCGAAGCCGTATCATTGGAACAAGCAAAATATTATACCATTTCTCGATAG
>WBZP01003854.1_pt1 | contig 16011 bp, 11 predicted proteins | sample 5204301 | NCBI WGS metagenome assembly WBZP01 (sample SAMN12412401, study PRJNA552823) | activated sludge metagenome | isolation source: activated sludge from nitrification reactor of wastewater treatment plant... | place: USA: Pennsylvania | collected 2017
GCGTGAGGATGGCGGGATTGTCGTAGGAATGCAGCGCCCGCACGCGGCCTACCACGGCATCGGCGAGGGCGGCTTGCGTCTTGATCAGCATCGGCGTCTCCTGCGCCCGCTCGCGCTTGCCCTGCCGCCTTGGCCCCTGGTGGGTCAGCGTGCCCATTTGCATCGCCCGTTTCAAATCGGCTATCTGCCGTGATTTGCCCACCCGACCCTGACGATCCGCCGTTCTGACAGCAACCCGGTCGAGTGATGAGCCCTCGTGGATCACTCGCCGATGATGGTCAGTCCATGATCCACGAGGTCGGTGTAGTCCTTCAGGTTGAGGGTTGCCAGCGGGATGCCTTCGGCGAGACAGCAGGAAGCGATCCAGGTGTCGTTGATCGGACGGGTTCGTCCGGTGCGTTTGCCTGCCCCGGCGATCTCGCCCCAGATCTGTGCGGCTCGCCAGGAGCTGTTGACGATCAGGAAGCGGTCGAGCCAGGAGTCGAGGGAGCGCCGGTTGTGGGGCCCCCAAGATCGCACGGTGGCCCACTGGGTGAGTTCGCCGATGGTGACGAAAGTCAGGCACCAGGTCAGGCCGGTGAGCCGACTGGCCATGGCGGCGGGAAGCCTGCCTCTGTAGGCCAGTGATGCCACGTCGGTGTCCAGTGCGACCAGGTCGAACCCAGCCGGTTCCGGGAGGGTCACCCCTGGTGGGCCTGGCGTTCGGCGTATACGAACGTCACGAACTCCACGACCTCGTCGTCATCGGTGAAGGCACCTGCACCGGTCATCGACGCCACGGAAGCGACGGGTGCAACACCCCGACGTCGAGCTTGGTCACGCAGCGACTCGCCCTCTGCAGCGCGCCGCGGTTGCGGAGTCTGAGCCTGGGTCACGTGGCCACCTCTCCCTCCTCTTCATTCTGGCATGCAGAACGGTGCTGAAACGCGTCGAGCCGGTTGGTTCCACGAACCCGACCCTGCGAAATCCCGCTGATGATGACGCCTGTGGCCCAGCTCGATTGCACCGGGCGTCTGCTGCGTGAGGTGATGCTCGAGACGGGCACCACGCAGTCGGAGCTGTCCAGGGTCAGCGGTGCACCGGGTGCTCACTGGCCTCGACCGGGGCTCGATCGAGATGCGTGAGGTGTCGCCGATGTCGGGGCTGCTGCCGCAGGATCAGGGCGCTGCCGTGCCGTCGAAAGCGGGTTGATGCGGCGCGACCGGTCTCACAGGGTCCCCCGGCAGGAGCCGTCGTCGCGGTCGTGCCTCCTCCGTCGGCACGCACGCTCCGACTCCCGTCATCACCGCCGGGGCACGCGAAAGGCCGGTCGCTGGCGCGACCGGCCTTCTTCGCGTGCCCCCGGCAGGATTCGAACCTGCGCCCCCGCCTCCGGAGGGCGGTGCTCTATCCCCTGAGCTACGGGGGCTCGGGGCGGCCTCGACCTTACCAGCCGACCGGAAGGTGACGCGAAACCGTTCGATCACTCACTGGTCACCGATGCAGGGTTTCGCGATCACAAACCCTGCATCCGTGACCAGTGAGTGATCAACTACTCCGATCCGGGCGTGGTCTCGAGCACCTCTTCGATCATCTCGTCGAGGTAGCAGGCGGCCTCGGCGGCGGAGGCGTCGCCGTCCCGGGCCTCGATCGCCTCGATCAGCGCGCGGTGCTCGGTCTGGGCGATCTGGCCGTGCAGCTGCATCGTGTCGCGCACGCTCTCGCCGAGCGCCCCGAGGAAGTTCTCGTACAGCTCGATCAGCACCGGGTTGTGCGAGGCGCGCACGATCGCGCGGTGCAGCAGGATGTCGTAGGCGATCACGCCGTCCAGGCTGCCCTCGCGGGCCGAGGCGTTGCGGGCCTCGATCAGGCGCTTGTGCTCGGCGACGTCCTCGTCGGTGCGCCGGTCGGCGGCCAGCCGCGCGGCGCCGACCTCGAGCGCACGCCGTACCTCGAGCACGTGGATCCGGTGGGCGCCCGCCACCTGGCGGCTCACTGCTCCGGCCATCTCGCTGTGGGCCAGCACGTACGTGCCCGAGCCCTGGCGCCGCTCGAGCAGGCCCGCGTGCACCAGCGACTGCACGGCCTCACGCACCGTGTTGCGGCTCGTCCCGGTCAGCGCGGCGAGTTCGCTCTCGGTGGGGATCCGCGCGCCGATCGGCCAGGTACCCGCGGTGATCTGGCCGCGCAGCTGCGCGATCACCTGATCGATGAGTCCCGCCCGGCGCGCGGCGCGCAGAGGACCGACCTGATCCCCGGGCGCCTGCGACACGAGAGGCATGCTAGCGCTGCGCTCCGGCGCGCACCCAGCGTGACGCCCACCCGTCCCCCCGGCGGGTGCCGGTGACCGGCTGTGGCCACCGCTGTTGCCCTCGCTACCGCGGCGCCGCGTCCTCGTCGGGCGCGGCCAGCGGCAGGGAGATCGTGAAGGTGGTCCCGACGTCCGGTGTCGACTCGACGTCGAGCCGCCCGCCGTGCTTGCCGACGATGATCGCGTAGGCCATGGTCAGCCCCTGCCCGGTGCCCTGGCCGACGTCCTTGGTGGTGAAGAACGGGTCGAACACCCGCTTGGCCACGGCCTCGGTCATCCCCGGGCCGTCGTCGGCCACCGTCACGGTCACCTCCCGCGCCCCGCGCCGGGTGGCGATCCGGATCGTTCCCAGCTCGGTCCGCCGCCCGCGCTGACGCTGCTCGCCGATCGCCTGCGCGGCGTTGATCAGCAGGTTGAGGATCACCTGCTTGAACTCGCCCTCGTAGCACGGCACCGCGCCGAGGGCCGGGTCCAGGTCGAGGTCGAGGCGGGCCACGTACTTCCACTCGTTGCGGCAGACCTTCGCCGTGGTCTCCACCGCCGCGTTGAGGTCCGCCAGCGCCCGCCCGGTGCCGGGGTGCGCGAACGCCTTCATCGCCTTGACGATCTCGGCCACCCGGTGCAGCCCCTCGAGCGACTCGGTCAGCGCCGCCGGGGCCTCCTGCTCCATGAAGTCCAGGTCGAGGTCGGCCACCGCGAGCCGTACCCGCTCGACCCGCTCGACGTCGGCGATCCCGCTCGACCCGACCACCGCGGTCACCTCGCGCAGCGCCGGCAGCAGCCGCGCGACGCTGTCGGCGACGAACGTGGTGTTGTCGGAGACGTACTGGACCGGCGTGTTGATCTCGTGGGCGATCCCGGCGGCCAGCTGCCCGATCGACTCCAACCGGCTCGCCTGCGCCAGTTGCCGTTCGAGCTGGCTGGCGTGGGTGACGTCCGCCGCGACCCCGATCACCCCCGATCCCGCGCCGGCTCCCTCGCCGTACGGGAGCACGCTGAGCAGCAGCTCGCGCCGCACCCCGGCCTGGGAGATCACGTTGACCCTCAGGTCCAGCCGCGGCCGGCCGTCGGCCAGCACCTCCGCCTCGAGCCGGGGGAGCAGGTCGGCCAGGGTGTCGCGCACCCCCAATTCCGGTTCGGTGCGTTCGAGCACGGACGCCGCGCCGTCCAGTTCGCGGACCGACAGGAAGGCCTGGTTCGCGCCCGCGTACCGGCCCGACGGGTCCTTCCAGTAGACCAGGTGCGGGATCGAGCCGAGCACGTGGTCGAGCAGCGACTTCTCCGCCGCGATCTCGTCGACCAGCGCCCTGACCTGCGCATTCGTCGTCCGCAGCCGTTCCTCGGCGTCCCGCCGGGCGGTCACGTCGCGCTCGATGCCGACGAACCGCCGCGTCGTCCCGTCGACCACGATCGGCTGCACCTGCAGGTGGGTCCAGTACGCCCGCCCGGTCGTGCTCCGGGCGGGCAGCTCGACGTCGACCCCCCGCCCCGCGGTCAGCGTCTCCGCCAGCGCGGCGTACCCGTCACCGCCGAGCCACAGGTCCTGCCGGCGGCGTCCGGTCACCTCCTCGCGGGTGTACCCGGTGAGCCGGCAGAACGCGTCGTTCACCCACTCGATCCGGCCCTGCGCGTCCTGGATCACCACCGAGTTGTCGGTGTGCTCGGCCACCAGGGCCAGCAGCTGGGCGCGCTCGCTGATCCGGCGCAGTTCGCGTTCGGTGGACATCGCGGCCGAGATGTCGACGATGCTCACCACCGCGCGCGCCTGGTCGTGGTCACCGACCGCGTGCACCCGGACGACGACGTCCTCCGCCGCGCCCGCCCACACCCAGTGCAGCTTGACGTGCGGGTGCAGCCGGTCGCCGGTGAGCGCGCCCCGGACGACGCGGTGCAGCCGGTCGAGATCGTCCCCGGCCAGGCCGAGGGTCGCGGTCAGGTCGAAGAAGTTCGACCCGACGGCGCCGCTGGCCGGCCCGAGCGCGGCGACCGAGGAGTCCCAGGTGCGGTTCGTGTCCAGCACCGTGCCGTCGGCGGTCAGGATGCACAGCCGCCCCTCGAGCGAGTTGACGACGCTGCGCAGCAGCCGCTCGGCACCACCCGCCGGGTCGGCGCCCGTCACCGGGTCGGCGCCCGTCACCGGTCCGGCCCCGTCACCGGTCCGGCCCCGTCACCGCTCCGGCCCTGCCGTCGCGAGCACCTCGTCGCACGCCTCGTTCCAGCGCCGCACCAGGTCGGCGAGGCGCTCGTCCCCCGCTGGGGCGCGCACCGGCACCCCCGGCCGGACGGCGCGCCGGTGCGCCACCGTGAGCAGCAGTTCGCCGTCCCCGGCGGCGGGGTCGTCGACGTCGGCGGGGTGGGCCGCCACGGTGTGGACGACGCGGTCGGAGAACCCCCACAACCCCAGCAGGTACGCGCTCGCCTCGGGCACGGTGCAGCCGAACGTCTCGCGCTCGAGGGTCCGGACGGCGGTGGGGTCGTCCAGCAGGTCGGGGCGCCCGGCCAGGGTGGTCCGCAGCGCGAGGGCCTCCGCCGGGTGGGCGGCGGCGAGCACCAGCAGCCCGACGTCGCGCAGCATGCCGGCCAGCGCCAGCGTCGCGGCCTGGTCGTCACCCTGTCCGGTGGCCCGGGCCCCGCGGCGCACCATCGCGGCGCGCAGCAGCGCCCACCGCCGCAGCGCCTCGACGTCGACCCCCGGCCCCGCCGTGTTCACCCGGAAGGCGGCCCCGCTCGCCACCAGGGCACCGATCGTGTCGACCCCGAGCAGCGAGACCGCCTGGGTCACCGACTCGATCCGCCGCGCGACCCCGAAGAAGGCGGAGTTGGTCAGTTTGAGCACCTCGGCGCTGGTAGCGACGTCGCCGGCGAGGATCTCGCCGACCTGGGCCGCCGTGGCGTCGGGGCGGGCGATCGCCGCCTCCAGCTCGTAGTACACCTGGGGCAGCGTGGGCAGGTGGCTCACCCCGCCGAACAGCCGTCGCAGCGCCGGGTCGGCGAGCCGGCCGTGCACCTCGAGGGCACGGCGGATCACCGCGACCAGGGTCTCGCCCGGGCACGGCTTGGCGAGGAACTGATGGGCGGCCGCGGACGCCGCGAGCACGGCCGAGCGGTCGGCCTCACCGGAGAGGACCACCCGGATCGTCGCCGGGTGCCGCCGCTGGACGGCGGCCAGCAGCGCCGCGCCGTCCATCCCCGGCATCCTCATGTCGGTCACGACCACGTCGGCGTGTTCGGCGGCCAGCTGGTCGAGGGCTTCCTCGCCGGAGCCGGCGAACCGCAGCCGCCAGGTGGGGGTCCCGCTGCGCAGGCTGCGCCGCAACCCGGCGAGCAGGTGCTGCTCGTCGTCCACGAACAGCACGGACGGGCCCTGACCGAGCGGGTCGGCGTCCAACCGGGCCATGGCCCCCTCGGGCGACATGACCTTCTGTCGGCCGCGGTGGGGGGCCGCTTGAGCTCTGCCGGGTCTGCGCGAGTGGTGCCGTTTGCCGTCAAGTAGGCCGTCCGGGGTGTCGATCCGTTGGGCGTGAGGCGCCGATGACCGCACGGATCCTGATGGTCGATGACGAACCCCGGGTCCTCGACGGTTTCCGGCGTGCGCTCAACGGCCGCTACGCCCTCACGGTGGCCGACTCGGGGTCCGCGGCGTTGGAGAAGCAGGCCGCCGCGCTGGGTGCCGGGGCGCCGTTCCCGGTGATCGTCAGCGACATGATGATGCCCGGCATGAACGGCGCCGCGTTCCTGGCGGCGGCCCGCGAGGCCGATCCGGACGTCGTGGCGCTCGTGCTGAGCGGCCAGGCCGACCTGGAGTCGACGATCGCCGCGGTCAATCACGCCGGGCTGTTCGGCTTCCTCACCAAGCCGTGCGACAGCGGCACGCTCGGGGCGGCCCTCGACCGGGCCCTCGCCCAATACGCCCTAGTGCGGGCCGAGCGGGAACTGCTCGAGCGGACGGTGCGCGGGGCCGTCGACGTGCTGGCCGACCTGGTCGCCGCCGCCAGCCCGGCCGCGTTCACCCGCACCCTGCGGATCCGCAACCTGTGCACCGAGGTGTCGGCCGATCTGGGGCTGCAGCGCGACTGGCGGCTGCCGCTGGCCGCGCGGCTGGCCCAGGTGGGCTGCCTCTCCATTCCCCAGGACGTGGTGGGCCGGGCCTACCGAGGGGGCCGATTGACCGGGGAGGAACGTGCGCTCTACCGGGGTCACCCGGGGGCGGCGCAGGCGATGATCGGCCGGATCCCGCGGCTGGAGGAAGTGGCCCAGTGGGTGGGCGGTCAGCCGATCGATCCCGCCGACCCGGTTCCGGCCGGGGCGAGTGGCCCCCAGCTGGTGTTCCACCTGGCCTGCGCCTACGTGGCCGCGTTCGAGTCGCTCGCCGACCCGGTGCGGGCGGCCGAGGCGGTGCACCGCAGCGGGCACTACCCGGCCGAGCTGCTGCACTCGCTGGCCCGGGCCCGGCACGTCCTGGTGCGCAGTGTGGGGGTGCCGCGCATGGTCACCGTGAGCCAGATCCGGCTCGGCATGGAGTTGCAGCAGGACGTGGTCACCCGCACCGGGATGACCCTGGTGCGGCGCGGCGAGCCGGTCACCGACACCCTCGCCGTCCGGCTGGTCAACTTCGCCCGCACGGTCGGGGTGGTCGAACCGATCTCGGTGCTCGACTTCGAGTGATCCCGCCCGGGAGCGGGTCGATGGGCGCACTACCCTTGACCGGGTGACCCCCGCCGAGCTGGCCGAGGCCATCCGGGCCTGCCTGAGTGCCGCCGTCGCTGCCGGTGAGCTGACCGTCGACGTGCCCGCCGAGGTGCGGGTGGAGCGGCCCAAGCAGCGCGACCACGGCGACTGGGCGACCAACGTGGCGCTGCAGCTGGCCAAGGCCGCCGGCCGGCCCCCGCGGGAGGTGGCCGGGGTGCTCGCCACCCGGCTCGGGGAGGTGCCGGGGGTGAAGAGCGTCGAGGTCGCCGGGCCCGGGTTCCTCAACGTCGTGCTGGACGCCGCGGCCGCCGGTGAGCTCGCCCGCAGCATCGTCGACGCGGGCGCGGGCTACGGCACCTCGGACGGGCTGGCCGGGCAGCGGATCAACCTGGAGTTCGTCTCGGCCAACCCGACCGGGCCGCTGCACCTGGGCGGAACCCGGTGGGCCGCGGTCGGTGACAGCCTCGCCCGGATCCTTACCACGCTCGGCGCGCAGGTCGCCCGCGAGTACTACTTCAACGACCACGGCGCCCAGATCGACCGGTTCGCGCGGACCCTGCTGGCCCGCGCCCAGGGCCTGCCCACGCCGGAGGACGGCTACGGCGGCGCCTACATCGACGAGATCGCCGCGCAGGTGCTGGCCGACTGCGCCGCCGCCGGCGAGCCCGACCCGCTCACGCTGGAACCCGCTGCGGCGCAAGAGGTCTTCCGCGCCCGGGGGGTGGCGCTGATGTTCGAGGAGATCAAGCGCGACCTGCGCGCGTTCGGGGTGGAGTTCGACGTCTACTTCCACGAGAACGACCTCTACGACAGCGGCGCGGTCGAGCGGGCGATCGAGCGGCTGCGCGGGCTGGGCCGGATCTACACCAAGGACGGCGCCACCTGGCTGCGCTCGACCGACCTCGGCGACGACAAGGACCGCCCGGTTCTCAAGAGCAACGGCGAGGCCGCCTACATCGCCGGTGACCTCGCCTACTACCTCGACAAGCGCGAGCGGGGCTTCGACCGTTGCGTGATCATGCTGGGCGCCGACCACCACGGCTACATCGGCCGGATGATGGCGATGTGCGCCGCGTTCGGCGACACCCCGCACGTCAACCTCGAGATCCTGATCGGCCAGATGGTGAACCTGGTCAAGGACGGCGTTCCGGTGCGGATGAGCAAGCGCGCGGGCACGGTCGTCACCATGACCGACCTGGTCGACGCGGTCGGGGTGGACGCCGCGCGGTACGCCCTGGCCCGCTCGGCGGTCGACTCGAGCATCGACATCGACCTCGACCTGCTCACCCAGCACACCAACGACAACCCCGTCTACTACGTGCAGTACGCGCACGCCCGCTGGGCCGGGGTGGCCCGCAACGCGCAGGCCGCCGGGGTGCGCCGCGAGGACGCCTTCGACCCGGCGCTGCTGGAGCACGACACCGAGGCCGTGCTGCTGGCCGGGCTGGCCGAGTTCCCGCGGGTGGTCGCCCAGGCCGGCGAGCTGCGTGAGCCGCACCGGGTGGCCCGCTACCTGGAGGAGCTGGCCGGCCTCTCGCACCGCTGGTACGACGCCTGCCGGGTCACCCCGCGCGGCGACGAGGGTGTGACCGACGTGCACCGGACCCGGCTGTGGCTGGCCGAGGCGACCCGGACGGTGCTCGCCACCGGGCTCGGCCTGCTCGGCGTCTCCGCGCCGGACCGGATGTGACCCGTTGGGACGCAACGATTTCTGTGAACTGGACGGCCGAGGCGTGAGCGACGCCGCGATGACGAGGGGCACGGCATGAGCGCGCACGAGGCCGGGGCACTGCACGCACCGGGGTACGGCGGGGTCGCCACGGTGCCGGGCTGGCTGCGGCCGCCGGCGGACGTGAACGAGCTGCTGCCGCAGCTCTGGTCGCGCACGGTGCGCCGCCGCGACGACGGCGAGCTCGAGGTGGGCGGGGTCGGCGTCCGGGATCTGGTGGAGCAGTTCGGCACGCCGGCGTACGTCCTGGACGAACTCGACTTCCGCTCGCGCGCAACGGCTTTCCGGGATGCGTTCGCCGACGCCTTCGGGGTCGACGCGCAGGGCCGGCGCCGCGGTGAGGTGTTCTACGCGGGCAAGGCGTTCCTGTGCACCGAGGTCGCCCGGTGGGTGCTCGCCGACGGCCTCGGTCTCGACGTCTGCACCGGGGGCGAGCTGGCGGTCGCGCTGCGTGCCGGGATGCCGGGGGAGCGGATCGCGTTGCACGGCAACAACAAGAGTGACACCGAGCTCGAGCGGGCCCTCGGCGCCGGGGTCGGCCGGATCGTCGTCGACTCGCTCGAGGAGGTCGACCGGGTGGCGGACGCCGCCGCGCGGCTCGGCGTCGTCGCCCCGGTGATGCTCCGGGTCACCGTGGGCGTCGAGGCACACACCCACGAGTACATCGCCACGGCCCACGAGGACCAGAAGTTCGGCCTCTCCCTGAGCGCCGGCGTGGCCGCCGAGGCGGCGCGCAAGGCCTTGGCGCGCAAGGAGATCCGCCTGATCGGGCTGCACAGCCACATCGGCTCGCAGATCTTCGACACGGAGGCCTTCGAGATCGCCGCCCGCCGGCTGGTGCGGCTGCACGCGCAGATCCAGGCCGAGCACGACGTCGACCTGACCGACCTCGACCTGGGCGGCGGCTTCGGCATCGCCTACACCAGCGAGCACGACCCGCTCGACCCGCAGTCGCTGGCCAAGCAGCTGGCCGCGATCGTGCAGCGCGAGTGCGACGCGGCCGGGGTGGCCACGCCGCGGGTCGGCATCGAGCCGGGCCGCGCGATCGCCGGGCCGAGCACCTTCACGCTCTACACGGTCGGGGCGCTCAAGGACGTGCCGCTCGACCACCACGCCGCCCGTCGCTACGTCAGCGTCGACGGCGGGATGAGCGACAACATCCGCACCGCGCTCTACGACGCCGACTACTCCTGCACCACCGCCTCCCGCGCCTCGACCGCGCCCGCGGTGCTGGCCCGGGTCGTCGGCAAGCACTGCGAGAGCGGGGACGTCGTCGTCCGGGACGAGTTCCTGCCCTCCGACCTGCGCCGCGGCGACCTGCTCGCCGTCCCCGGCACGGGCGCCTACTGCCGCAGCATGTCGAGCCAGTACAACCACGTGCCCCGCCCGCCGGTGGTCGCCGTCCGGGACGGTGCCGCGCGGGTGCTGGTGCGCCGCGAGACCGAGGACGACCTGCTCGCCCTGGACGCCGGCTGAGGACGTGAGCTGCGCCCGGGGCTGAGTATGGGGACGTCGGCAGCCGATACCGTCGGGGTGGGCCCGGTGCCGTGCCCGGCACCTGACGGACCCGAGATGGGCACGAGATGAGGAGGACGGCGTGCAGCCGTTGAAGGTCGCCCTGCTGGGTTGTGGCGTGGTCGGCACCGAGGTGGCCCGGCTGCTCACCCGGCACGGCGAGGAGCTCTCCCGTCGGGTCGGCGCCCCGCTCGAGCTGGCCGGCATCGCCGTGCGCCGGCTCGGCCGGGCCCGCGGCCTGGACCTGCCGGCCGACCTGTTCACCACCGACGCCACGTCGCTGGTCAAGGACGCCGACATCGTCGTCGAGGTGATCGGCGGCATCGAGCCGGCGCGCACCCTGCTGCTCGAGGCGATGGCCCACGGCGCGGGGGTGGTCACCGCCAACAAGGTGCTGCTCGCCGAGGACGGCGCGACCCTGTTCGCCGCGGCCGCCGAGCACGGCGTCGACCTGTACTTCGAGGCCGCCGTCGCCGGGGCGATCCCGCTGATCAGGCCGCTGCGCGAGTCGCTGGCCGGCGACCGGGTGACCAAGGTGCTCGGCATCGTCAACGGCACCACCAACTACGTGCTCGACAAGATGGACAGCACCGGGATGGGCTTCGCCGAGGCGGTCGCCCAGGCGCAGGCGCTCGGCTACGCCGAGGCCGACCCGACCGCCGACGTCGAGGGGTTCGACGCCGCCGCCAAGGCGGCGATCCTGGCCAGCCTGGCCTTCCACACCCGGGTCGGTGCCGCCGACGTGCACCGTGAGGGGATCACCGGGGTGACCGCGGCCGATGTCGCCGGGGCCGACCAGATCGGCTCCGTGGTCAAGCTGCTGGCGATCTGCGAGCGCACCACCGCCCCGGACGGCACCGAGGGGGTCTCGGTGCGGGTGCACCCGGCGATGATCCCGCGCAGCCACCCGCTCGGCGGGGTGCGCGAGGCCTACAACGCGGTGTTCGTGGAGTCCGAGGCGGCCGGGCAGCTGATGTTCTACGGCCGGGGCGCGGGCGGCCAGCCGACCGCCAGCGCCGTGCTGGGTGACCTGGTCGGGGTCGCCCGCAACCGGGTGGCCGGCGGGCTGGGGCCCCGGGAGTCGGCCTACGCCGACCTGGCCATCCGGCCGATGGGTGAGGTGCCCACGCGCTACCACATCAGCCTCGACGTGGCCGACCGGCCCGGTGTGCTGGCGCAGGTGGCGCGGGTCTTCGCCGACCACGGGGTCTCGATCGAGACCGTGCGCCAGCAGCAGCACGCGCCGAGCGCCGACGGCGCGGCCGGCGAGCGCCGCGCCGCACTGATCGTGGTCACCCACACCGCCCCGGACGCCGCGCTGGCCGCCACTGTCGAGGCGCTCGCCGCGCTCGAGATCGTGCGCGGGGTGGAGAGCGTGATGCGGGTCGAGGGGGCCTGACGTGACGGCCGGTCCGGTGACCTCACCCGCCACCCGCGCGGCCACGGTGCGGTTCGGGGAGCCGGTGACCGCCCGGACCCCGGCCTCCAGCGCCAACCTCGGCCCCGGCTTCGACAGCATGGGCCTGGCGCTGGCCGTGCACGACGAGGTCACGGCCGAGGCGTTCGACCTCGCGGCCGTGCCGGACGGCGCCCCCACCGTCGAGGTCGAGGTCACCGGGGCCGGCGCGGGCGCCGTCCCGCTCGGGGAGGAGCACCTCGTCGTCCGGTCGCTGCGGGCCGGGCTGGCCCACGCCGGGGTGGCCGCGACCGTCGGCCTGCGGCTGAGCTGCCGCAACGCGATCCCGCACGGCCGCGGGCTGGGCTCGTCGGCCTCGGCGATCGTGGTCGGGCTGCGGCTCGCCCAGGGTCTGCTGGACGATCCGTCGTCGCTGACCGACGAGGAGCTGTTCGCGCTGGCCACCGCCGCGGAGGGTCACCCGGACAACGCCTCCGCCGCGCAGTACGGCGGGTGCACGTTGTCGTGGGTCGAGCCCGGCGGGCCACGCGTCGTCCAGGTCGCGGTGGCGCCGGCGGTGCGGGCCGTGGTCTGCGTGCCGGACGTCGAGCTGGCCACCTCGCGGGCCCGGGCGATGCTGCCGCAGAGCGTGCCGCACGCCGACGCCGCGTTCACCGCAGGCCGGGCCGCGCTGCTCGTGCACGCGCTGACCCAGCGCCCCGATCTGCTGCTCGCGGCCACCGAGGAGCGGCTGCACCAGTCCCAGCGCGCCCCGGCCATGCCCGACACCGCGGAGCTGCTGCGCGCCGTCCGGGATCGGGGCGAGGCGGCCGTGGTCTCGGGCGCGGGCCCCAGCCTGCTGGTGCTCGGCGTGGGGGAGGGGCCGGAGCGCGTCGTCCGGTCGGTGCTCGACGGCCGGGCGCCGGGCGGGGTCACCTGGCAGGTGCTCCCCGTCGCCATCGACCACGACGGCACCGTTGTGATCGAGTGAGCAGCTGATCACGTGACCTACCGGCTCGGGTGAGTGCCCCACGTCACCCGGTCACGCCGCGCGAGGGCACACCTGTCGTGCTGCAGGTGCGCCGGGCGCGGTGATATCCTGACGCCTGCAGCCGCGCAGGGGCCTCGATCCATGAGGCGGCGCCGCTGACACACCGCGAATAACGAGGCACTGGCGTGTGCCCGCGCGGACGTTCACCAGTCCGGAGACTCTGTTCCCGGACATCGACCCGCCCCGGCGCAGATCGCGCGCGGACGGCGGGGAAAGGGACACACGTGACAGACACCACCACCGCGGCGGGCCCCGGCGAGAACGGCGCGTCGGCCACCCGGGGAAGCCTCTCCGCACTGCGTCTTCCGCAGTTGCAGGCCATCGCGCACGAGCTGGGCATCAGCGGCACCGCGCGGATGCGCAAGTCCGACCTGCTCGAGGCCATCCGCACCCGGCAGCAGGGAACCCAGCCCTCCCTCCCCGTCGGTGGGGAGCGCCCGGCCCGGGCACCGCGTGCCAAGGCTCCGGCGGACGACGCCGCACCCCGCTCCGACGCCGCGGAGAACCGCGCCGCGCAGAGCTCCGGACGGGCCCCGGAGACCCGGCCCGCCGCCGACGCCCCCGCCCGGGACGACAGCGTGACCCACGACGGCGGGGCCCCCGACAGCGACGGCCAGCCCGCGCAGAACGGCCGGGACGGCGTCCAGCCGTCGCGCTCCCCCCAGCAGCGGCGCGGCCAGCGGGTCGAGCAGACCCGCCCGCAGCCGGCCCAGACCCAGCAGCAGCCGCGTCAGCACGAGGACGAGGACGAGGACGGCGACGGCCGTGGCCGGCGTCGCCGTGGCCGCTACCGCGACCGCAAGCGCCGCCAGCGCGACGGCAGCCCGACCCCGCAGGGGATGGGCAGCGACGAGGTCGAGATCGGCGAGGACGACGTCCTGCTGCCGGTCGCGGGCATCCTCGACGTGCTCGACAACTACGCGTTCCTGCGCACCTCCGGCTACCTGCCCGGCCCGAACGACGTCTACGTCTCGCTCGGCCAGGTGAAGAAGTACGGGCTGCGCAAGGGCGACGCGGTGACCGGCGCCGTCCGGGCCCAGCGCGAGGGGGAGCAGCAGCGGCAGAAGTTCAACGCCCTGGTGCGCCTCGACTCGATCAACGGGTCGACCCCCGAGGACGCCCGCAACCGCCCCGAGTTCACCAAGCTCACCCCGCTGTACCCGCAGGAGCGGCTGCGGCTGGAGACCGATCCGAGCCAGATCAGCACCCGGATCATCGACCTGGTCGCCCCGATCGGCAAGGGCCAGCGCGGGCTGATCGTCTCCCCGCCCAAGGCGGGCAAGACGCTGATCCTGCAGGCGATCGCGAACGCGATCACCCGGAACAACCCCGAGTGTCACCTGATGGTCGTCCTCGTCGACGAGCGGCCCGAAGAGGTCACCGACATGCAGCGCACGGTCAAGGGTGAGGTCATCGCCTCGACCTTCGACCGTCCGGCCGACGACCACACCACGGTCGCCGAGCTCGCCATCGAGCGGGCCAAGCGGCTGGTCGAGCTGGGCCACGACGTCGTCGTCCTGCTCGACTCGATCACCCGGCTCGGCCGCGCCTACAACCTGGCCGCCCCGGCGTCCGGGCGGATCCTCTCCGGCGGCGTCGACTCCTCGGCGCTGTACCCGCCGAAGCGGTTCTTCGGCGCCGCGCGCAACATCGAGCACGGCGGCTCGCTGACCATCCTCGCCACCGCGCTGGTCGAGACCGGCTCGAAGATGGACGAGGTGATCTTCGAGGAGTTCAAGGGCACCGGCAACATGGAGCTGCGGCTCTCGCGGGGCCTCGCCGACAAGCGGATCTTCCCGGCGGTCGACGTCAACGCCTCCGGCACCCGCCGCGAGGAGATCCTGATGTCGCGCGAGGAGCTGGCCATCGTCTGGAAGCTGCGCCGGGTGATGGGTGCCCTGGAGCCGCAGGCCGCGATCGAGCTGTTGCTCGGCCGGGTGAAGGAGACCAAGAGCAACGCCGAGTTCCTGCTGCAGGTGCAGAAGACCACGCCCACCGCGGGCCGCCCCGACGAGGACTGACCCCGCGCCGTCCGTGATCTGCACGAGATCGGGGTCTGCCCGCGGAATCCGCGGGTGGATCCCGATCCTGTGCGGATCACGTCGGGCAGGGTACGGGCGGGGAATGGCGCGGGCGGACCGAGCGTTCGCGCCGTGGCACACTGGACCCCTGACTCCGGTTCCCGGCGTCGGCACCGGCCGACGTCCGACCCGGCGGTCGTCATCCACGAGGAGATCATCAGTGAAGAGCGGGATCCACCCGGACTACCACGAGAACCGGGTCACCTGTACCTGTGGCGCCACGTTCACCACGCGCAGCACCGCGAAGAACGGCGTGATCCACGCCGACGTGTGCAGCCAGTGCCACCCCTTCTACACCGGCAAGCAGAAGATCCTGGACACCGGCGGCCGCGTCGCCAAGTTCCAGCAGCGCTACGGCAAGGCCGCGAAGAAGGACAAGTAGCCCGTCCCCGGCGCCGGCCGGTGTCGTCCCCGCACGGACGACGCCGGTCGGCGCCGTCGGTTTGCGATCGATGACGTGTGCGAGGGAGTGACCCGGTGACGACGCAACCCGACGCAGCCCTGGACGACGCCGCGGCGCCGCTGCTGGCCGAGCACGCCGAGATCGAGACCCGCCTGGCCGACCCGTCGGTGCACGCCGAGCCCGCGCTGGCCCGGCAGCTGGGGCGCCGCTACGCCCAGTTGGGGGCGATCGTCACCGCGCACCGCGCCTGGCGGCGGGCCGTGGACGACGCGGCGACCGCCCGCGAGCTCGGCGAGCTGGACGCCGCCCTGGCCGCCGAGGTGCCGGCGCTGGAGGCCGTGGAGACCGCCGCCCGCGAGCGGCTGCGCACCCTGCTGCTGCCCCGCGACCCGGACGACGACCGCGATGTCATCCTCGAGGTCAAGGCGGGGGAGGGCGGCACCGAGTCGGCCCTGTTCGCGGCCGATCTGCTGCGGATGTACCTGCGCTACGCCGAGCGCCGCGGCTGGCGCACCGAGATCATCGACGCGACCGAGAGCGAGCTGGGCGGGTACAAGGACGTCTCGGTGGCGGTGAGTTCGAAGGGGCACCCGGCCCCCGGCGAGGGTGTCTACGCCCGGCTCAAGTACGAGGGCGGGGTGCACCGGGTGCAGCGGGTGCCGGTCACCGAGTCGCAGGGCCGCATCCACACCAGCGCCGCCGGGGTGCTGGTGCTGCCCGAGATCGAGGACGTCGAGGTCGAGATCCACGACGCCGATCTGCGGATCGACGTCTTCCGCTCCTCCGGCCCGGGCGGGCAGAGCGTGAACACCACCGACTCCGCCGTGCGGATCACCCACCTGCCCACGGGCATCGTG
>WBZP01003855.1_pt1 | contig 16008 bp, 18 predicted proteins | sample 5204301 | NCBI WGS metagenome assembly WBZP01 (sample SAMN12412401, study PRJNA552823) | activated sludge metagenome | isolation source: activated sludge from nitrification reactor of wastewater treatment plant... | place: USA: Pennsylvania | collected 2017
GCGCTCGCGCGGGGTGGGACCCGACCGGAGTTGTTCAAGCGTTGCACCTGGGGCACCTGCACGGTGGCAACCTGCCGCTCGTGTGCAACGCCGCCGAGTATACCACCCACCACCGTAGCTGTCAAATCTTATGTGGTAGGTGACGTTTGCCGCTTCCTGATGGCGTAAAAGCGGTTTAGAACGGGCCGGTGCAGCAGATGCTTTTGCAACGACTTTGCGGCACTTTTGGGGTTAATCGCGGGTCAGCAGGGTGCGCGCGGCCGTGTAGGGGTCGATTTCGCGCGCGGCCAGCCGTGTCAGTAGTGCTTCCCACCCTTGTTCGGCTAATTGAGCGCGCACCTGTTCAAGCGCTGTTTCTTGTACAAGCAGCTCAAATTCACGCTTTGCGCGGGCACGCTCACGATACATTTTTTGGCCAGTGCTCATCAGGTGGTGGCGATGGCGTTCGACGGCGGCGGCTACATTCGCTATTCCTTCGTCGCGCATGGCAACCGCAGGTACAATTGGCGGCTCCCAGCCATCGCGCGGTGGGCCACCCAGGTGGAGCATAGCGCGTAGCTGGCGTACAGTCGCATCGGCACCATCTCGGTCGGCTTTATTAACGACGAAAATATCAGCAATTTCGAGAATTCCGGCCTTAATTGCCTGTACGTCGTCCCCCATTCCTGGTACTTCGATCACCATTGTGGTATGTGCTGCGCTAGCAATTTCAACTTCGCTTTGCCCAGCCCCTACGGTTTCAACTAATATGATGTCAAAACCCGCCGCGTCGAGCAGGTCGATTGCATCACTCGTGGCATGGGCAATGCCGCCAAGCCGCCCCCGGCTGGCCATGCTGCGGATAAAAATGCCTGTATCGCCACCGAGCGGTTGCATCCGAATACGGTCGCCTAGGATTGCGCCGCCAGTGAAGGGCGAGGTGGGATCGACGGCAATAATGCCAACGGTTTGGTGTGTGCGCCGCCAGTGGAGCGCGAGTGCATTGACGAGCGTGGATTTTCCGGCACCTGGTGAGCCAGTGATGCCGACAATGTGCGCTCTGCCGGTATGGGCATAAATGGCGCTAAGCAATTCGCGTGCGGCAGTGCCGCCGGTTTCGGCGATGCTGATGCTACGGGCCAGCGCGCGCCGGTTGCCCGCGATCAGGGCTTGTGCTAATTCCACAGTTGCCTACTTATGCACTATGCTGCGTGCCAACGTTTTCTTGAATGAATTTGACAATATTTTGGGTTGATGCGCCCGGCCCATACACAGCAGCGATGCCATGCTGTTCGCGTAGAATCGCTGCATCGGCATCCGAAATGATGCCACCGGCGACGACCAGCACGTCGTCCATCTGTTGTTCGTGCAGCAGCTGCATAACCCGTGGTAGTAGTGTCATATGCGCGCCAGAGAGGATGGAGAGGCCAATGACATCGACATCTTCTTGCAGGGCAGCTTCAACAATCATCGAGGGTGTTTGCTGCAACCCGGTGTAAATGACTTCCATGCCTGCATCGCGCAGCGCTCGCGCAATGACTTTTGCCCCACGGTCGTGGCCGTCGAGGCCAGGTTTGGCGACCAGCACACGTATTTTCCGCTCCATTGCGCGCTCCTTCTTGTAATGTTTCAGATAACAGTAGCGATGATACCGGCAAGCTACGAGTATTCTAGCGTCAGTACGTTTCAGCCGAGAGCAGAAATCGCTACGCTATGGTAAAGATACATCTCTATTTGCCATTCATCGGTGGTTCAGCGTTTTTTAGTAGGTGTTGATTTGCCGCCGAAGCGCCCAAATAGCGATGGGCGCGCGACTCCAACGCCGCTCACATTTTCAAAATCATCTTCGCCAGGGCGTAGGTTAGGCCGACTAAGCAGCCATTCATCGCGTAGCTGGTGCGCTTCTTCGAAAAATGCCAGTAGCTCATCGCTTGCACCGTCTTCGATCTGATCGCGCAGATCGAGCAGCAGTTGGGCGGTTTCGTTCAGCCAGCGTACAAGCGCAGCCTGGTTGGTAAGGCAAATATCGCGGTGCATCTCGGCATCGCCCGAGGCCAGGCGGGTAATATCACGAAAGCCGGTTGCTGCAAGGGGCGACATTTCTTTCCAGCCCGAGCTGCGCCCTACTACCGACATGAGCGTAGTTGAGAGCATAAATGGCAAATGCGAAATACCTGCGACATACGCATCATGTTCGGCTGGCTCGATGTAGTAAATTTTGGCTTTAACCTGGCGCACCATCGCTTCTACCAGGTCGATAGCCGGTTGGCGCGCACGCTGTGACGGAGTAACGCAGTAAATTGCGCCCTTGAAGAGCTCAGGATCGGCGGCATTTGCGCCTGCTTGCTCTTTACCAGCCATGGGGTGCCCGCCCACGAAATCAACCGTCGTAGGCAGTAACTCGTTGGCCCAGGCTAATACCTGGCTTTTGGTGCTTGCAACATCGGTAACAACGGCACCGCTGGGCAATAGGGGGGCAATTTCGCTCAATACGTCGCGGATGCGCTGCACTGGTACGGCCACAATCACCAGCTGGGCATCGCGTAGGGCCTCTTCGAGCGAGCGTGCCTCGCGGTCGATCGCCAGACGCCCGCGTGCATCGCCGGTTGCGCGTGGGTTTTTATCGTAGCCAGTGATTACTGTAGGGCCAAGTGGCGCATCTTTTGCATCGGCACCACGAATAGCCATGGCCAGCGATGTACCGATGAGCCCCAGGCCAATCACGGTAATGCGAATCATGGTGCTCCTTAACGATGTGCAAATCGGGGTTCGAGTGAATTATAGCCGATCTTCTGGTTGGCTTAAAGCCTTACCCTGGCTCCGCATCAATAAATGATAAGAAGAGCAGCTCGGCAACAATGAGTAGTAGCGCCAGCAATACTAATGGAATGGGCCTGAGCGCGCGTAACCCAGCCAACAAAACTGCCAGGGCTACCAGCGCACCGATTTCGTGCGCCTGGCGGCGGGCGCGGCGTAAATCGTACTGGCGCGCGCGCTGGCGGAAGAGCCGCCCGCCTAGCCAATAGACTACTGGCAGCACCGCCGCCGATATACTCCACCACAATGCCAGTGCCATTATGACATAGACGGGTAGCTCGGGGAGTGAAAGCAGCCAGGCATTGGGTGGTGGCACAAAAGCAATGGTATATAGGAACAAGAAAGTGCCAGTGACACCTTCGAGCGCCAAGCCCGGTAGCTGCAAACGCTGCTGAAATGGTACAAATGTGAGTAGCCCGGCGGCAAGCACAAGCACGCAGAAAATCAGGCGCAGCGGTGCAGTGAGCGGTAAGCTTGGCCCCAGCTGCCCAGTGAGTAAGGCGGCCAGCGCGCAGGCCCAGCATAACCCGGCTGCTACTGCGAGCAGTAAGCCGGGCCGCCGTGGCGTCGTTTCGGCGGTATATGGTTGTGCTTTACGCGATAGTGGCGGTTCGCTCATACAAATGCTACAAATCGGCTGGCTCGTCACCCCGAGCGGTATAGTAAATACCCATATACGGTCGGCTGCTATCGCCAGGGAATGGATCGAGTTTGAGGGATAAGTCGGTTTCGCCGCCCAGGTCGCGAATGACTTTTAGGCGTACGGTATCGCCGGAATGAAGAGTTCGCAAATAATCGCGCAGGTCACGGGCGTCTTGTACATGTGTGCCATCGACCGCCACAATCGTATCGCCACGCTGGACGCCGATGCGGGCGGCTGGCCCGGTGCGATCGAGGCGCGTGACCAATACCCCAAGCGGCGGTAGATCTTTCTGCTGGGCGATCTCGGTTGCGAACTGGGCCTGCTGTTCGCGGCTGGCCAGGTCGCGGCCCATAATCCACCCGCCGATCCCGCTTAGAAAGCTACACCAGACGCACAGGCCCACGGCACCGGCAATCAGCCAGGGCAGTGGTACCCGACGCTCAAATTTCATGTAGTGCTCCACGCATAAAACACGGCGTAATCCTGATTCTACTGCTAGGGCCGATGAGCGTCAAGCTAAATAGTATATTGTTGGGCTATTCATTTCGTTTTTGCTCGTTGATGCACCCGTATTGCTGATACCAACGCGGTTTTTGGCCTCAGTCTATGTACAACTGCACGCCGGTATGGTATCCTACAGATGGGTCGTACGTGTGCCGCCGTAGGTTGGGCAGGCCGAGGTAGAGAATGTTTCTGGCTTGCAGGCTAAGGCACGAATACCGCCAATGATTGAGAAGAGGTATCTGGTATGGCGCTTACCGATCGGATGTTGATTGGCGCAATTGCGAATAACCCAGCGGTATATGAAGGGGCCGGGGAATATCGCTGCTGCCGCTCGTGTGAAACAATTTTCTTTACATCGGCAGCGAACCATGATGCAACGCACGATGCGCACGATTGGTTTGCACTCCCCTCCCTGAATCCTGATAATAATAAGATGTTGGAACGGGCCTTCAAGCGCTTCATTACTCAGTGGCCGCAAGAACGCCAGGAACAGCTCGAAAAATTTGCCTCGCGCAAAGGGTGGGATATGGCGATGGAGCTGAAGTATGGCGGCGGTGCGCTGGAAGAAAGCGAAGTTGTCGAGTGGCAGGAAATTATCAATGGCCGACTGTCCCAGCTCTTACGCCAGGCGCGCGCGCAGCTCGAAGGGCATCCCGACACGGTGCCAACTGTCCCCTCCGACCTATAACTGCGCGGTATAACAATAGGAGTTGCGCAGGTGCGTTGTTCGGCAGCGCACTGGACGGCGCTTTGCCTGCGGTAGGCTCAATCCGCCAACTGCGTACGTTTTAAACAATTTATTGCAGCTTGGCCTTCCCATCGTTCTTATGATTCCCATGCAGCTGTCGGGCGGCTGCTAGCACCTGCTCGGTTGCGATTTGCTGCATACATTCAGGCTGCACCAGGCCGCGTGGGCAGGCGCTAAACACCCCACATGGGCTGCACCATAGCTCTGCCCGAATCACACGATGCTGCGCCGGGTCGCCCCACGGCCCAAAGCGGCCAGCATCGCCGGGGCCATACAGGTGAATGCTGGGTATCGCTTGTGCGGCAGCAATGTGCAACGGCCCACTATCGACCCCGAGTACCAAGCTTGCGCGGCCAAGGAGCGCCGCTAGCTGCCCCACGCTGGTACGCCCGGCCAGCTGGATTGCGGGTGTGTGCATTGCCGCCGCTACCGCCGCAACGAGCGCCTCTTCACCTGGCCCGCCCGTAAGCACCAGCTGCGCGCCAGCGCGCACCAGCTCATCGGCGACGGCGGCCCAGCGTTCGGGAAACCACAGTTTATCTGGCCCGGCAGTCCCGGGATGAATAATAACAAGGCGTTCGGCTGCCAGCGTGTTTTCGCGCAGCCAGCTCTCGGCCCAGGCATGGTCGGCGGGGGCTGGAGTAAAGCGTGCGGGTATGTAGGCAGGCAGCGGCGGGCCGGGTAGGGCCTGTACAAGCGCCAGGCCCTGTGCTGTCACATGGTCGTGCGCATTCCAGGGCAGTGCCACCGACAGAAATGGGCGGCATTCGGGCACTGCAAAGCCAATGCGTAGCGGAATACCAGCGAGTAACGCCAGCGCCGCACCCCACCAGTGGTCATCGCGCCCAATTAGTGCCACATCGTAGTTCCCACGGCGCAAGAGCATGCCATAATGAAAGAGCAATACATAGGGCCGCAGTCGGCGCATGAGCCGCCCGCCCGCCGGTGCCTGGCGCTCGAAGCCCGGGAATGGGCATGTCAGTATCGTATCAATGTCCGGGTTGCGCGCAAGCATACTCGCCGACCACGGCCCAACCATCGCAGTAATGTGCGCTTGCGGCTGCCGCGCGCGTAGGGCCGCGAACACCGGCGTTGCGAGTAGTATGTCGCCCAGGTGATCGGGCTTGAGGTAGAGCACACGCGCAATGGTTGCCTGGCGCGGCAGTACCCATGCGCGGGCCGCGAGTGCGAGTAAGCGTAAGAGTAGGAGGCGAAGAGTGTGCTTCATAGAATGCGTTATAGCAGAAAGGTTCAGTATAGCTCTGGTCTATACCGAACCTTCTCATTCAGGTTCTTGGGCGTTTCGCTTGCCATATACGCGCCTGCGGCAGCATTTTCTCTCTGGTAATTGTTTGCGCAGAGCGCAAACAATTACCAGGAAACTGAAGATTTGCTTGGGTAAGCGAAAAACCTTTACATATCGCGTATATCTGCCATAGGCTGGCAGATATACGCAAGGCTTCAGCAAGCCTGCCACAAATGTGAAGCGCAGTTAGAACAGCATTGCCCCGGCTTCGCGGCCCAGCTGGCGTAGGCGCTCACCCATTGGCTTACGGCCATCGTTCTCCATTTGTTCGGCCAGCTCGTTCAGGCGCTTGACGAACGTAGTAGTGATTTTCGCCGGGTTCTGGCGCAGCAGCTTGGTGGCATCTTGCGGCTTTTCGGCCTGAAGCAGCTGGTTGATAAACTGATCTTCGGGTGAGAGCGCTTCCTGGATTACTTCGCCTGCCAGACGTTCAATGTCACTCAGCTTCTCGGCGGCGGCGCTGTTACCGGCGCGCTCGGCGGCAACGATATTTGCCTGTAGCACCAGGAAAAATGCCTCGTCGATCTTTTCGCGGTTGGCCCGTAGCGCGGCGGCAGGGTCTTCGGCTTGAATAATATCGCGCAGCACCGCAGCCCCGGCCTCGAATAGCTCCTGAGCCTGCTTATCCATGCGCTCGACGGTCTGTACAATCAGTGTCCGCCGCTCGGTGAGCTGGGTGGCGGTGGTAGTATCGCCAGCTTGTTCGGCCTGTTCAATGCGCTCAGTCCACGCAGCGAAAAAGCCGTAATCAATAATCGGGCGATATTCCGAAATAAGCTGCTCCAGCGCGTCTTCGGGTGCGCTCGCTAGCTGGTCGATGATTGCGTCAAGCCCAACGTCTTCTTCTTCAAATGCTTCGCCCTCGGGTGGTGCTGCGGCGCCGAATTGTTCAGTGTCGAAGCCAGCGATCTGGGCGAGCTTATCGCGCAGTGCCAGCAGGATTTGGGCCGAGTCTTCGCGGCCTGCTTGCAAGCTCGATTCGGCGAAGACCGTGAGCGTGGCGAAGAAATCGTAATCGAGCGCATCCTTATGCTGGGTAGCCAATGTTGCCAGCTGGCTTTCGCCCTGCTCGAAGGCTTCGGCGAACTGGCTGATCAGCTCAACGCGCTTGCGCTGGGCCTCGATCGTCTCGCGCGAGATGCCGTCGGCTTCCAGAATGGTGTCGAGCAGCGAATTGAGCGAGAGGAAACGCTTTGGCGCAAGTAAGTAGGCTTTGGCAGCATTCTGGGGCAGGGTACGCATAATCAGGCTGGTGGCATCGCCAATGAAGCGCTCTTGCTCTTCGGGGCGCGCATTCAGCTGCTGTGGGAAGTACACCAGGAATAGCTGCTTATTCGGATCGTGATACAGCAGCGGCGCGGCGATCATCGCTGGCGTGCCGCAGTTTGGGCACACCGCCATGTTGAGCTGCCCGGCAAGCAGGTAATTTTTCAGCTCGGGCTGAGCGCCAACATCGACGAGCGTAAACACTTGTGCGCGCATTGGGGTGCGGCAGTTAGGGCAATTCAGCTGAATGACCTGGGGTGCAGGGGTGGACATGCTCCATCCTTTCGCAATGGAAGCGCGCCGGGGTAGCGGCGCGCGGAAAAGCAATCATTCTTGGGCAACTATTATAACATATTGCTTTAGAAAGCTATGCTATACTGCGCCAATTGCCGCCGGATTGAATAGATATGGGTGCGATCATGCTGATACTGAGCGCGGCTGATGTACGCCGGGCCGCACCAATGCCCGCTGCGATCGATGCGGTGGCGAGCGCCTTTGCCCAACTTTCGGCTGGGCTGGCGGCAGTGCCATTGCGCGTGCCGATTGGCCAGGCTCAGTACGATTCGCATACGTTCTTCATGCCAGCATTGCTCGCAGAGAGCGGCGCGCTGGGATTGAAAGTCGTGTCGGTGTTTCCGCATAACCAGGAATGCTACGACCTGCCAAGCATTCATGCGCTGGTGATGCTGTTTGATGCTGGCACCGGCGTGCCGCTCGCGGCGATGGATGGCACCTACCTCACCGCGCTGCGCACAGGCGCGTCGGCGGGCGTGGCGACGCGGGTGCTGGCGCGGCCCGACGCGCGCGTGCTGGCAATGTTTGGCGCAGGCGCACAGGCACCATACCAGGTGCAGGCGGTGTGCGCGGTGCGCCCGATCGAGCGCGTGGTGGTGGTTAATCGCAGCCGTGCCCGCGCCGAGCAACTGTTAGGAACGTTGCACAGCCTCGGGATTCCTGCCGATTGTACGATTGCCGATTCGGCCCGTGCTGCGCTAGCGGAGGCCGATGTTGTGTGCTGCGCCACCAGCGCGCCGACGCCGCTGTTCGATGATGCGGATGTGCGACCGGGAACGCATATTAATGGGGTGGGGGCATATACGCCCGCGCTAGCCGAGGTGCCGCCCGCAACCATTGCGCGTGCCTACGTAGCGGTTGATCAGCAGGCCGCAGCCTGGGCTGAGGCGGGCGACCTCATTCAGGCGCGCGATGCCGGTGCGCTCGACGCGGCGCGGGTGGTTGAAATCGGCGCGATTGTGGCGGGCCTTGTGCCGGGCCGCCGCGACGATGCGCAGATTACCTTTTTCAAATCGGTAGGCAATGCGGTTCAGGATGTCGCTGTTGGTCAGCTGGCGCTAAGCGAAGCCCGCCGCTTAGGCCTAGGTACTGAAGTTGCACTGGCGTAGGGTATTGCTTTTCCCAATTGCTTCATAGACCCGGTGCATTGGCGGTTGCAGTGTGTGCCGGGCGACACCTTCTTACTGCGATCTGGAATTCACATCATGCACCTCGAAGTATGGCAGTGGGCGCTGGGTGCGCTGGGTGCCTTTTTGGTTGGCCTCTCGAAGACGGGTATTCCCGGCCTGGGTATTTTGAATGTGGCGATTTTCGCGCTCGTATTCCCGGCGCGCGAGTCGGTGGGGTTAGTGCTGGTTATCTTGATTTGCGGCGATCTTGTGGCGGTGGCGAGCTACCGGCGCGATGCGAGCTGGCCGCATCTTTTCCGCCTCTTCCCCTGGGCAGCCGCCGGGGTGGTGCTGGGCTATATTGCGCTGGGGCGGGTCAATGATCTGCAGATGCGGCGCATAATCGGGTTGATTCTACTTGCCCTGGTGGTGTTTCAGTATGTGCGCTCGCGCCACCCACGCAAGCCCGATGATGTGCCGCCCGCCTGGTTGGCGCCGCTCACTGGCATCACCGCCGGGTTTACAACCATGGTGGCGAATGCGGCTGGCCCGGTGATGGTGTTGTACCTGCTGGCAATGCGCCTGCCGAAGATTTTGTTCGTTGGCACAGCGGCATGGTACTTCCTGGTGATAAACCTGTTGAGGTTTCCGACTTTAGCCCAGAAGTCTCTTCATCGAGGAAACGCCGGTCGGTTGTCTCATACCACACGATATCAACGTACTTTCGCCCATCTACGTGGCCGAGCACGATATGGATATTGAGGATTTCAATCCATCGCCTGCGATGCTCAAACGTCAGTTCGCCGAGTTTTCGAAGAGCAACGCGTAACCGCTTTATCTCGTCAACCGTGCGGTCTATCTCATCGTCGGTGAGTATTCCACGCTGTGCTTGCTCCTCGTATTTGGCTCGCTCCCGCTCAAGGATTTCAATCCGTTGATTGCACTGCTCAATCTGGGTACGGTACTGTTCTCGGATGCGTGGTGAGTCCTTGAATTGCTTCGCCTCTTCAATAAGATAAGCGAGTTCACGATTCTCCTTATCAAGCAGATTATTACAATTCTCCACATACGAGATAGCCCCTGCGTTGTCTTCCAGTGCCTTTCGCTGGGCCTCCTGCATCCCTTGTAGAACAACTTCTGGTTCGTTCGTCAGTTCGGTAACCCATCTCCAGACAACCTCGTCAACACGAGGGGCACTGAACCATCGCAGGTCACACTTCTTGATGGAGAACTTATTTTTGTAGCACTCGTAATACTGGTACCGCTTCGTTGGGGTTCCTCGTGTACAGTGACAACACATTCGATGATTGTTGTGGCACGTAACACGGCGTGAGAAGAGGTACTCATACTTCAGCGCATACCCTCCCCGGCTGGTATCTCTCCGATCGCCAACCTTGAAAAATATCTCGTCAGAAACGATCCGTAAATCTTCGCGTTGGATACTAATCCATTCCTCGCGTGGTCGCAGAACAGGCGCTTTCTTGCCAGTCTTCGGATTTATTTCCTTGTGATACTTGTTTGCATAGAACTGCCCACGGTACTCGTCTTGATGGAGAATGTCATAGATGGCTGGTGGTGTCCATCGCCCACCCAGACGTGCTGGCAGACCGTAGGCATTCAGGGTATCAGCCAATTCAGTCACACCGAGGCCGTCGACGTACTGGGTAAATATCCACAGCACAATGTCACTTTGACTCTTGAGGGTAGGATGGGAGTATACCTCCTCATCATTAATAGCAATATCCTTGATCCGGTCTCGACGTACCCGTTTGTAGCCGTAGATAGGAGTACGTCCCATGCCAATGATAATGCCTTGTTCGGCTCGGGCTAATTTGCCACGTTGTGAACGCTCGACAAAGTTCTCAACCTCATATTCGTGCATGAGGTCGTCAAACCCATCTCGGAGGTGGCCTTGGGGCGTATCAAGACTTTCCTCCCGTGTTGCATAGAGCCGCTTGACGTTTGCATTACGAAACACGAGGTCCAGCATCATGCCAGCCAGACGCGACCGTGCGTATCTATCACGGGAATAGGTCATAATTGCATCTATCTCACCCCGTAGTGCCATCTCCTTTATTTTGTTCATCTTCGGGCGATCAGCGGTTCTGCCACTGAAGTCCTCGTCCTGTTCGGTGACTATGGTGTAACCATTACGAGTACACTCATCGCGCATGCGTTGGAGCTGCGTGAGAAGGGAAGTTCCGTAGTCGTCCTGCTCTTTCGTGCTTACTCGGGCATAGATAGCAACACGCGTCATAACCGAGCCTCCTCGCTACTTGTAACCGGGTAGTATACATCGAATTAACTGCGTAGGCAGTACATTGTTGTGCTTCACAAAAGCATTAAAGCAGGATTTGAAGCAGTAGTACTGATGCGTTTCTTGGCTTTGTAGACAGGGCCAAGCACATTCACGAAATTGTCTAATTGAGCGGCAGTCCAAGGTAATACAGGACAAGAAGTGATAGGGCACAAATAAGCAGACAGTATAGGATGTCGTGGGTTTTCATAGCAGCCTCCGTAGACTAGCCCGTAGGCGTACCATATTGTTTTCGCCACGAACGCGACTGACACCATAGGAAGTACCTGCCGTGATGGGCGCGTAAGCGTCCCGCGAGAACTCCCCTTGGGAGTTTTGAGCGGGATCATGACCCTTCATCGGGAGAGGAGCCTGTGGTGTAGCGTTTCGAGCGGAAGCGAAAACCTACGCTAAGGGCTTATCTCCCTTGAATCACTGCACTCAGCTCATCCCCGAAGGCCCCGTATGCGGCGTACTGTGCGGGTGTGTAGTGGGGCATGCTACGGAGTGACTCTTCCCGTGATGTCCTTTTGATAGCCATCACAGCAATTGTGCCGAGTTCTACAGCTGTGAATGTCAGGTAGAAGGATAGGAACGCTTGTGTGAGCTTCGTCGTACAGGTAGGCTTCTTTCTGTTCCATTGTTTCCTCACTGCTTCTTTTGAATGGCCTCGGCGGTTGCATTGATGCGCCCGATTTCACCGTCTGCAATGGCATCCGCTGCGGCTTGTGTTGATGCACATTGATGGGTGTTGCCCCATTGCGATGCGCGATCAGCGCAAAAGAGCTGCTCAGGCGGTGGCGGCGGGGGAGAAAATGTCGCTTCTGTGGGACGCACAGTTGGCTCGCTGGTCGGCTCCTCGGTTGGCGCGTTTGTTGGGGTTACACTTGCTGGGAGCACTGGCGAGGGGTTTGGTGTCCTGGTAGCAATGGCTGTCGGTGGGAGCGGTATTCTCGGCGGCAATGGCTTTGTCCCCATACTGAGCCATACGCCGACGACAAGAATTACGAGCAGCACGACACCCAGTTCAAACCGCAATGCTGGTCGCGTGTGCGCCTGTGGTTGCGCAGGCGGTTGAGGAGAGGCACCAAGCGTTTGCATTGATGCATCGATTGTTGCCTGAACGGCATCAACTTGCTCTTTTGGCTGCAAGCCAATGATGGTACCAAGACGGTCACGAATAGGGATGAGGTTCATCGTTTACCTCCCATGCGTAAAGCGATAATGCCATTTGGGATTATTCACCTCGACAACCAAACCCGCCGCTCTCCACTCGCGAATACGCTCGGATGCCTCGCCGTGCTGGCACGAAAGTGCCCGCTCCACGTCTCGCCGCATCCATGCGCCGTCGCCAAGGGCATTGCGTCCTGCAATATAGTTTTGTCTGGCGGGCGCGCTCAGCGAGGAAAGAGCAGGCGATTCACCTGCCGCAATGCTTGCTTTAACCTCTGATGGAAGTACTACTTTTCCTGACTTCAGAGCCGTTGCTGGTGGTACAAGTTCCGGCCGCTCGTTGTGCGCCTGCACCAGAGCGTTAACGGTCGAGCGGTAACGCTCTTCTAATTCCGGGTCGGTTTCAAGACCAAGCTTAAGCTCGGCGTTGTACATTGCAGCATATCCTTGGGCGACTTGGTAGAGTGCCTGATTGGTTAGCTTTTCTGAGGCCATCAGCAGCCCAGTAAGCTCGGGTATCCGTGAGACGGCACTTCCGGCTAACTCCGCATTGAGAATCACGCGGGTGCGCGCAATCATCGCCTTGTACGACAAGTCTTCCAGTTGCATCATGCGCTCAATCTTGCGAACTTCGCGCGCTTGGTGAATTTGAAGCAACCAGCGCTCAGGGGTAACAACCGTCCAGGCGAGTGATGGAACAAGCACAAAGCCAATCAGGCAGAAGATACTCACGGTTTCATCAAGACCATTTTCATGAACGCTCGTCTGGTTGGTCCACCAGAGTGCTATCCACGCATAGGCATACTTGGTGAGGTAGAGCGCAGCGCCGAGGATGACCCAAAAGCCAATCGTTGCCCACTGGGTCTTTTGCAGAAGTTGGCCTGCCGGGCTGGTGGGGACCAGAATCGACCAGAAGAGCGGAATGATTAGGGTGCTCATCACCGTTAAGGCGAGCGCAACAAAGGTTTGTGCTGCAATCCGCGGCAGCGGCGGGGCGATTAGGGTGAAGTACAACACGCCCCAGAAGAGGAACGATGCTCCTAAGCAAAAGAAGGCGATACGGTCAAGAACGCTGGTTGCGGTGGTCTTTCTCCGCGCCGCGCTCCATCCGGGCGTTTGTGTCATCATGGCTGTACCTCCTGCGAAGGATTGGGAAACGTTTCGCACGATTATAGCACAAAATTAGATGTACAACATCTAATTTTTAGATGCATAACTCACTCTATCTTCAGGCGAGTCTCGGCTATACTTGCCATGTTTTGGCGTCCTAAAGGGCAATCAGATGAGCGAGCTGCGCAATAAATTTGGGCGAAAACTCAGGAAAATTCGCCGCGACAGAGACCTAACCCAGGAGCAACTGGCTGAAGCGATTGGCGTAACGCTGGATTTTATTAGTCGCATGGAGCGCGGCCAGGATGCAGCCTCATTCGCGACCCTCGATAAACTCGCGAAGGCGCTCGGCGTGCCGGTGAGCGAATTGTTTCAATTTCCTGATGAGAAGAAGGAGTGAGCGAAGCGCCGGAGCGGGATGTTCCTGTATCTGCTTAGAGGATTTCAAGGTCGTGCTCAAGGTGCGATGTCAGAGGGGCCAAGATCGAAGTCAAATCTGCACTGACAAGCATGCCATCGGGCACTATTGTGTAGATGCATATAGCCCGCGCCGCTTCCTGGTTGATACTTGGAGATATGTATGCGCTGAGCCCTAAGTGCTATACTCGCTGTACCTTTCTTATCGTACGCCCTTGGACGAACTCAGTGTGACAGTAAGGGTGCTGCCACATCGGTTCGTTCACCGCATACGGTGGGAAAGGGCACGTTACCATGGAGTCATTCCCTGAAGCGCTATTGGCGCAGGTTCCGCGATTGGGAGCCACGCAAGGCCAGTCTGATCCGATGGTGTGGGCGCTCCTTGCCAACCCGGTCTCGGGGTGGCACTGGTACATCATCGAGCTTGAGTCGTTTGCGACGGGTACTATTTGCCGCGTTTATGAAGTTGGTTGGGATTCGCAACTGACGTACTTCCATCTTTCCGACCTCGAACTGCATGCTGAGCAAATCGGCGCACCAAATGCGTTTGACCCCGACTTTGTTCCCTGCCGACTTTCCGACGTTCGCGCCCAAGAAGGTGGCGGCAGCGCTAGGTTTCCACTTGGGCGCGTTGTCGCCACACCCGGTGCATTAGCTGCACTGGAACACGTTGGCCACATTCCGCTCGACTATGTACGGCGACATGCGATGGGTGATTGGGGCGATCTTGACGCGCATGATGTGCTTGTAAATGAGCACGCACTGGTGCATGGTGGCCGATTATTGTCGTCCTACATCCTCACCGACACACAGCGGCTGTGGGTGATTACTGAACACGATCGGTCAGCAACGACGCTCTTGCTGCCCAGCGAATATTAGCGCGCGCAAAGGGCTCTACACTTCGTAAATAGCGATTACCCAAACCTCCAATAATCCCTGCGCTCAGCGACTGGCGCGGCTTTCTTGTCGCAGGACGACTCCACCATCCATTCGTGGGTACAAGGACGATGTGACGCACGACCGCATGAGGCCGATGCTGCGCACGCTTGGCTTTCGAATGGACGATTGAGACGGAAGAACAAATACAACACTATCGCACGATAGGCTTCCGCTCACCGTATGCTTGTAGGCGCTTTGTTTGACAACCCTGTCACACCTTCTGCAAAGCGCCTATCCCTCTTTCTTGTCCGCTGTGCCCGTCCTGATTTCCTCGTGCTTGCCAAGTTCGTATACTGGTATCGCCCATTGCAGGACGAGCGGGCGCTGTGGTAGGCTGGGTGTATCTACTATCAGCAACCACAGGAGGACATCATATGGGGATTATGGACATCGTAAAAGGCAAACGGAAAGGCGCACCACAGCCGACAAAGACAATCTATACCACGGACATCGTTCGCGCAGTTGCGCGCAAGCAGCGGTATAGCCAACGTATGGTTGCGGCTATTTTGAACAGTGTCGTTGATGAAATTGAAATGGCGGTTGCACAAGGTAACACCGTCCAAGTCACTCGCTTCGGAACGTTTTATTCGGTGCTGCGTAAAGCCTCCAAGGGGCGAAATTTGCGCACCAATGCGGTGATCGATATTCCGCAAATGTACCTCGCACGATTCCGTCCCGGCATGGCACTCAAGCAATCGGTGCGTCGTAAAAAGCGATAATGCGACGGAGGCGGATAGGCGAAAGCTTGTGCGGTAGGCACTGACCGCTGTATGCTATACTCGACGTATATGCCCGAGCGCCAGCGGGGGAGAGACCCAAATCGACAGCGAGGAAAAGACCAGGAGAAACAACACGCTGCGTTTTATCGGGCCGCTCGCTACCCGAGTGATGAAGCCTCAGCACACCCCTACGACCATGCACAACAACTCATCCATGACGAACCGTGTGATTTATCGACGTATCGGCTGCGCATTGCCCCTGAGTACCACTGGCATGTTGCGGTGCTCGGAGAATTTCCACCTGAAGGACTAGTGCGGCGAATTGAGGAAGTACTAAAAACAGGGGAGCGCGTTTCTCTCCCAGATGATGTCTTGACGGCGCTCACGTTTCGCCGTTTGGAGCAAATGCAACACGGCCCGTGGGTAGAACGGCACTATGGAAAACGTCGGCGTAGGTCACAATAATTACTGTTCTATTCTTTATTAGACAGCTTTATTTTTAAAGAGAGCAATAACATATTTTTTGCCATTGAAAGCACCATTAGATCGGACGCCCAATTTTTCGACGGTGTAACATAGCTTCTGTACTTTGGGAAAGGGCCACCGCTTGAGGAGCGGGGTCGGGTGTATCCTTGGCGTTGCCTAGACGACCAAGAAAGGAACACCCGATGCCCCGCCAGCCCGATTG
>WBZP01003856.1_pt1 | contig 16008 bp, 15 predicted proteins | sample 5204301 | NCBI WGS metagenome assembly WBZP01 (sample SAMN12412401, study PRJNA552823) | activated sludge metagenome | isolation source: activated sludge from nitrification reactor of wastewater treatment plant... | place: USA: Pennsylvania | collected 2017
GATGATCCTGCCCGTGGGGCTGATCAGCTGGCTGTCGGCCCGCGACCGGCAGCCGCTGCCGTTCTCCCCCGTCGCGGCTGCCGGGGCCGGCTCCGGCCCGCTCTGGACGGCGGTCGTCGCCGTGGTGGCGCTGGCGGTGGTGAACACGGGCGTCGCCTACATGCTGCAGTACGACGTGGTGCGCGCCGCCGGGCCCGTGATCTCCTCGTCGATGACCTACCTGATCCCGGTGGTGTCGGTGCTGCTCGGGGTGCTGGCGCTCGGGGAGCGGCTGGCCTGGGTGCAGCTGGTCGGGTTCGCGGTGGTGCTGGGGGCCGCCTGGACGATCAACGCGACCCGATCGGCAGGTAGGCGCGCTCGGGTTCGCCGACGTAGATCTGCCGCGGCCGCCCGATCTTGGTGTCCGGGTCGGTGATCATCTCGCGCCACTGGGCCAGCCAGCCGGGCAGCCGGCCGAGGGCGAACAGCACCGTGAACATGTTGATCGGGAAGCCCATCGCCTCGTAGATCAGCCCGGTGTAGAAGTCGACGTTCGGGTAGAGCTTGCGCTCGGCGAAGTACGGGTCGTTCAGCGCGACCTCCTCGAGCTGTACCGCGATGTCCAGCAACGCGTTCTGCGCGTGGTGGTGACGCAGGATGTCGTCCGCGTGCCGCTTGATGATCGCCGCCCGCGGGTCGTAGTTCTTGTAGATCCGGTGCCCGAACCCCATCAACCGGGCCCCGCCCTTGCTGTCCTTGACGTTGCGGACGAACGCCGCGACGTCCCCGCCGTCGTCCCTGATCCGGGTGAGCATCTCGACGACCTCCTGGTTGGCCGCGCCGTGCAGCGGGCCGGAGAGGGCGTTGATGCCGGCGGCGACCGACAGGTAGATGTTGGCGTGCGAGGAGCCGACCAGCCGGACGGTCGAGGTCGAGCAGTTCTGCTCGTGATCGGCGTGCAGGATCAGCAGGACGTCGAGCGCCCGCACCCAGCGCGGGTCGATCTCGTAGGGCTCGGTCGGGTAGCCGAACGACATCCGCAGGAAGTTCTCGACGTAGCCGAGCGAGTTGTCCGGGAACAGGAACGGGTGCCCGGTGGAGGTCTTGTAGCCGTAGGCCGCGAGGGTCGGCAGCTTGGCGATCAGCCGGATGGTCGCCTGGTCGACGTCCTGGGGGTCGGAGATGCTCGTGTCCTTGCTGAACGTCGACAGCGCGGTCACCGCCGCCGACAGCACCGGCATCGGGTGGCTGCGCCGCGGGAAGCAGCGGAAGATCTCGCGCAGCCGCTCGTCGATGAGGGTGTGCCGGCGGACCCGGTTCTCGAACGCGCTCAGCTGCTCGGCCGTGGGCAACTCGCCGTTGAGCACCAGGTACGCGGTCTCGAGGAAGGTCGACTGCTGCGCGAGCTGCTCGATCGGGTAGCCGCGGTACCGCAGGATGCCCGCGTCGCCGTCGATGAAGGTGATCGCCGACCGGCAGACCGCGGTGTTCGCGAACCCGATGTCGAAGGTGGTGTCGCCGGTGCGCTTGAGCAGCGTCGAGACGTCGTAGCCGTTGTTGCCGAGACTCGCCCGGACGACGGGCAGCGGTACCGAGTCCGCCCCATGGGTCAACGTCGCCATGTCTGACGTCGCCGTCTCCTGCGTGGCCATGGTGCCTCCCGTTCGTAGGGCGTCCATTGCCGCACGTTCACCGCAGCGACGCCAGGCCTCCACGTGAGAGTGGGCTCACCTCCACCCCGGGCGCGAACCAGCAGGCGTGACCGGGTGTCACGGGGTGAGCACGATCCGGATCGGGTTGCCGCGCTTGGCCACCAGATCGGCCAGCGCCTCCTCGGCCCGCGCCAACGGCAGCACCGCCGAGACCGAGCCCGACAGGTCCAGCCGGCCGAACCGGGTGAACCGCACCAGCTCGAGCACGTGCTCAGGGGTCGACCCGTAGGCGCCGGTGATCGACTGGCGCCGGTAGGTGAACACGGCGTCCTGCGGGATGGTGACCGGCCCGCCGGCGATCCCGACCAGCACCAGCCGTCCGCCGTCGGCGAGCACCCGCAGCGCCTGCTCGCGCACCGCCGGCACCCCGGCGACGTCCAGCGCGAGATCGACGCCCCGCCCGTCGGTGACCTCCCGGACGGCGGCGCGGACGTCGTCCGCCGGGTCGAGGGCCAGGTCGGCACCCAGGGCGAGGGCGCGCTCGCGGGCCCCGGCGACCGGGTCGACGGCGACGATCGGGGCGGCCCCGATCAGCCGCGCCAGCTGGACGGCGTGCGTCCCCAGCCCGCCGAGCCCCCAGACGCCGACCGCCTGGCCGGGGCGGAGCTGCCCGGGCGTGGTCAGCGCCGACCAGGGGGTGGAGACCGCGTCCGGGATGATGCACGCCTGCTCGAACGGCAACGAGTCGGGGATCGGCACGGCGGTGCCGGCGCGGGCCAGGCAGTACTCGGCCCAGCCGCCGTCGTAGTCGAACCCGCGGGTCAGGATGCGCCCGCCGGGCCCGAACTCCCCCGCCTGCAGCAGCACCCGCTGCCCTGCCCGCAGCCGGCGCACCCCCTCCCCCAGCGCGTCGACGACGCCGGCGACCTCGTGCCCGAGGGTGACCAGGTCGCCGTCCAGGTGGGCGGGGGTGAGCGTGCCGTCGAGCAGGTGGGCGTCGGAGAGGCACACCCCCGCGGCCATCACCCGCAGGCGCACCTGCCCCGGCCCCGGCTCGGGCACCGGCACCCGCTGCAGCAGCAGGCGGCGATCGGGGACGGCGAGCCGCACGGCGAGCATCTCGGCAGGGGCCATGGGGTCCAGTGTGGCCGCCCGGCTCGACCGTTCCCTACGATCGGTCGATGTCGACCCCACGGGTGGTGGTGATCGGCGCCGACGCGGCGGGGATGAGCGCGGCGCACCAGGCCCTCCGAACCGCCGCGCGCCGCGGGACGGCGCTGGACGTCGTCGCGTTCGACCGTGGCGGCCACACCTCCTACTCGGCGTGCGGCATTCCCTACTGGGTCGCCGGCGACGTGCCGGACGGCGCGACGCTGGTCGCGCGGACCGCGGAGCAGCACCGCGCCGCCGGGATCGACCTGCGGATGCGCACCGAGGTGGAGGGCATCGACCCCGCGGCCGGGGTGGTCAGCGTGCGGGAGCTCGACAGCGGCCGCACCGACCGGGTCGGCTACGACCAGCTCGTGATCGCGACCGGCGCGTCCCCCGTGGTGCCCGACTGGGCGCGGGGCCCGGCCGGGGCGCCGCTGCCCGGCGTCCGGGCTGTGCACGACCTGGACGACGGCGCCGCCTGGATCGACCGGCTGACCGGGGCGGCGCGTCCCCGGCGGGCGGCGGTGGTCGGCGGCGGGTACATCGGGGTGGAGATGGCCGAGGCGTTCCTGCGGCGCGGCCTCGAGGTCTCGCTGGTCACCCGGGGCGAGGTGATGAGCACGCTCGAGCCGGAGCTGGGTGCGCGGGTGCGCGAGGCGATGGTCCGGGCCGGTGTCGAGGTGGTCACCGGGGTGGCCGTCGACGGGCTCGACTCGGTCGATGGGCGGCTGAGCTGCCTGGCCGCCGGTGAGCGGTGCCTCGAGGTGGACGTCGTGGCGCTGGGGCTGGGGGCGCGGCCGCGCACCGTGCTGGCCGCGGGTGCCGGGCTGCCGCTCGGGGCGGCGGGCGGGCTGCTGCCGGACGATCGGCAGAGCGTCGCGGAGGCGATCTGGGCCGGGGGCGACTGCTGCGAGTCGGTGGAGCGGGTCACCGGGGAACGCCGGCACCTGGCGCTCGGCACGCACGCGAACAAGCAGGGGCGGGTGGCCGGTGAGAACCTGGCCGGTGGGGACGCCCGGTTCCGCGGGGTGCTGGGCACGGCGATCACCCGGTTCGCCGCGGGCGGGGTGAACGTCGAGGTCGCCCGCACCGGCCCGACCATCGCGCAGGCGAGAAGCGCTGGCTTCCAACCGGTTTCGCTGCTCACCGAGTCGACCACGGCCAGTGGGTACATGCCCGAGGCCTCGCCGATCGCCGTCCTGGTGATCGGGTGCCGTGACTCGGGGCGGCTGCTCGGCGTCCAGGTGGTGGGCGGGCCGGGCGCGGCCAAGCGGATCGACCTGGCGGCGGTGGCGATCTGGACCGGCCAGCAGGTCGAGGAGGTCGCCGCGATGGACCTGTCGTACGCGCCGCCGTTCTCCCCCGTGTGGGACCCGGTGCAGATCGCCTGCCGCCGCTGGGCCGACCGGTACCGCTGAGCCCGGGTAGCCTCGCCGGGTGGAGCGACGGACGATCACGCACGACCAGGCCCGGGCACTGCGGCTGGTCCGGCTGGGGCTGGCACCGGGGGCGCCCGGGGCGCCGTCGCTGACCACCCCCGCCGAGGTCGCCCGGCACCACCTGGCGTTGCAGGGGCAGGACTTCCCGGCGGTGCAGTGGGCGATCGCCGCGCGCCTGCCGGGCACCCGGGTGGACGACGTCCTCACCGCGTTCGACGCCGGTGAGCTCGTGCGCACCTGGCCGATGCGCGGCACGGTGCACGTGCTGGCCGCCGGCGACGCGCGCTGGCTGCTCGACCTGTGCGGGCCGGTGGCGCTGCGCGGGGTGGCCCGGCGCTGGCAGAACCTGGGCATCGACCAGGCGTTCGTCGACACCGTGCACGAGGTGACCCGCACGGTGCTCAGTGGTGGCCGGGCGGCGAGCCGCGACGAATTGGTGGCGGCCTACGTGGCGGCCGGGCTCGACTTCACCGAGGGACAGCGGCGCTACCACGCCATCTGGTACGCCTGCCAGGTCGGCACGGCGCTGCTCGGGCCCACCCGCGACGGCGAGAACCTCCTGGTGCTCGCCGACGAGCACGTGCCCGGGGCGGTGCGGCACGAGCCGGCCGAGGCGATCTCACGGCTCGGACGGCGCTACCTCACCGCCCGCGGGCCGGCCTCGGTCGAGGACCTCATGCACTGGACGAAACTCACGAAAACCCAATGCCGCCAAGCGTTCTCGGCGATCGAAGATCTCGTCGAGGTAATGGTGACCGGGCACGAGCGGGCGGGTAGCGCGGCGCTGCACGCCCCCGCCGCCGACCTGGCCCACGTCGAGGAGCTGCAGTTCGGCGAGACGGTACCGAGGGTGGTGGTGCTGGCCGCGTTCGACGAGCACCTGCTCGGCTACCGCGACCGATCGCTGGTGCTCGACCCGGCCAAGGCGCACCACCTCGCGCCGGGCGGCAACGGCGTCTTCCGGCCCACCGTCGTGCTCGACGGGCGGGTCGTCGGTACCTGGCGGCGACGCCTGCTGACCTCGACCGCCCCGGTGGAGGTCACCCTGTTCGAGCCGGTCCGGGCAGCCGATCGAAAGCTGATCGCGGCGGCGTTCGGGCCCTGGGGTGAGTTCGTCGGCCGCGAGCCGGTGGTCACCGTTGCCGGGTGAGGCGCTGGTTGGCCCGGTGGCGTGTGCCTAACGTCGGGAGAAGTCGCCCCACCCGTCACAACACGCCTCCGGAGGCCCCGGTTTCCGTCGTTACGCACATGGACACCGCTGCGTAGGGTCGACGGATGGCTCGCACCCGCTCCCGGACGGGATCGCCGCCCGCACCGAGAGGTGGTCGGCTCGAACGAGCTAGAAGGGCGGGTGCCCGGCCCGGCCCAGTCCGCCCCAGCCGAGAGCCAGATCGCTCTCGTTGATGTCCGGCCCACGACCGGCGGCGTGGGCGACACCCGTGAGGCGCAGCAACTCGTCGTCCGCAAGCAGCCCGCGTTCGCACCGGGAGAACAGCAACGCCGCCAGGTGCACCGGCCTGGGCGAACCCCGGGTCGAGGGTCATCGTCAGCAAGGTCACCGTGTCGAAGAACCACAACGTACCGACCCGCTGAACGCCGCCCCCCTGCCCGGTCACGTCGGCGTGGTGCCGGTGGTCATCACCAGGCGGAACAGGTCGTCACTCTCCTCGACGTCGAGCAGTTGCGCGACGGTGTGGAGCCCGACGAGGCCGTGTCGGGCGGCAGCGAACGTCGCTGCGTACAGGCGGGCGGGGATGCGGTCGTCGCCGCTGGGCTCGGCGAGACCACGCCCCTCGGGGAACACGTGCTCCACCTGTCGCAGGATGTCCGTCGCGCGCCACGTTGCCTGGATCTGATGCGCGCGGTCGAACGACAGCCAGCGAAGGTCGGCCAGCTGGAAGGCCAGCGCAGGAAGCGACGCACCGAACTCGGCCATCAGGTAGCCGATCGCGACGACGCCCTGCGCGTTCATCTGCGCGATGTCGGCCTTGGTCACATCGAGCCAGGCCAGGGTCGTCTCGACACCGTCTCTGGGCATCAGCAGGTGAGCCGCGAACGCACTGGCCCGCCGCTCCTGGTAGCCGGGGCCGCGCAGGTCGCTGTTCGACTCTTCGATGATCGGCCGCGGGTCGGCGAACAGGTGGTGCCCCAGCTCGTGGGCGAGAGTGAAACGCACGTGGGTACGCGCGCATGCGCTGTTCGCGAAGACAGTCACGCGGTCGCCGTCACGGGCGCACAGGCCTGAGATGTCGCCGTCGACCGGGGCGAGGACGACGTCCACCCCGAACAACCGCTCCATCAGACTCGCCAGATCGCCCAGCGGGCCGCTGCCCAGGTCGAGCAGGCGGCGGGCCTCCTCGGCCAACTGCCTGCCCTGGCGACGTGCCTGTCCGGCGGTCTCCGGCCTGGTGAACCTCCGCTCCACCAGCCCGGTGAGACCTCGCACCGCCGAGTGAGGAACGGCCGGCGTGACCGCGCCCCGCTGCGCGAGTCGGTCCTCGATCTCCCACAACGTCTGGACTCGGGCCCGGGCAGCCGACTGGTGGACGTCAGCCCCGTCGGCACGGAACGCGAACAGGCCGGCACGTGACGCAGACGGCGCTCCGAGCAACTGGGCAACCGACACCCCGAGGGCGCGCGCGAAGATCGGCACCTCTCGCGGTGTCACGCGCCGGGTCCCGTGCTCGACCTTGCTCAGCTTGTCCTGGGTGAGCCCCACCAGGTCCGCCAGCTCGCGCGCGCTCATGCCACGCAGGCCACGCAGACGACGGATCAGGCCCCCAGCATCCGCGAGCGCTTCGTTGGTTGCCGGTGCGACGCCCTCCACATCGCCTGCGGTCAGCCCGAACATGGCGATCAGTTCAGGCTCGGCCTCGCGCCAGCCAGGGGCCGCCTGGGGCAGCTCGTTGTGAGTGTCCGTCACAGCCCCCACCGCCTCCCTGATTTCGGCCATACCGCTACCACTCCCAGGCTACCCCCAGATCGCAACTATGCCAACCATCACTTGCGATACCGATCGATCGGCGCCGCCGGGGCCGTCCCGTGTTCGGGGCCCGCAGTGCCAGCATCGAGAGGTGAGTCGACTCGTTCCGGTCGCGGCGGGGGCGCTGAGCCTGGCGGCCGTGGTGGCGCTGCTGGTCTGGTCGGCGGGCGCGTTCGGCGCCGGCAGCGTCGCGTTCGCCGTCCTGGCGGTCTGGATCCCGATGGCCGGGCTCGGGGCGGCCAGCCACCTGCTCACCCCGCGCCTACCGCAGCGCTGGCACGAGCTGCGCGGCTGGGAGCGGGACGGGCGCGCCTACGAGCGGCTCGGCGTCCGGGTGGTGAAGGCGCTGCTGCGGCGCGGGCCGCTGGCCCTGTTCAACCCCCATCTCCACCTGCCCCCGGAGCCGACCCCGGCCGGCATCGCAGCGCTCGACCAGCGGATGCGGGACGCCGAGGCGAGCCACACGCTGCTGTTCGCCGGCACGCTCGCCCTGGTCGGCTACGACCTGGCGCGCGGCTGGTGGGTGGCCGCCGTCGTCGCGCTCGGGAGCAACGTCGTGCTCAACGGGTACCCGGTGATGCTGCAGCGCTACAACCGGGCGCTGCTGCGCCGGCGCTTCCCCGGCTGAGAACTCGATTGGGACCTGTCGGTGGGGCCACCTACTGTGAATCGGGTGTCCATCATCGACGCCCACGACCTGCGCAAGACCTACCGCACCCGCAGCGGTGAGGTGCGCGCCCTCGACGGCCTGTCCCTGTCGGTTCCGGCCGGCACCGTCACCGGCCTGCTCGGGCCGAACGGCGCCGGCAAAACCACCGCGGTCAAGGTGCTCACCACGCTGATCCGGCCCGACTCGGGCACCGCTCACGTCGACGGCCTCGACGTGCTCGCCCACCCCGACGCGGTGAAGCGGATCATCGGCTCGAGCGGGCAGTACGCCGCGGTCGACGAGAACCTGACCGGGCTGCAGAACCTCGAGATGGTCGGCCGGCTCTACCACCTGGGCACCCGGCGCTCGCGCGAGCGCGCCCGCGAGCTGATCGAGCTGTTCGACCTGGTCGAGGCGGGCGACCGCCCGGTGAAGGGTTTCTCCGGCGGCATGCGGCGACGGATCGACCTGGCGGGCGCGTTGGTGATCAACCCCAAGGTGCTCTTCCTCGACGAGCCGACCACGGGGCTCGACCCGCGCAGCCGGATCGCTCTGTGGGGGGTGATCAAGTCGCTGGTCGCCGACGGCACCACGGTGCTGCTCACCACGCAGTACCTCGAGGAGGCCGACCACCTGGCCGACTCGATCAGCGTCATCGACCACGGGAAGGTCATCGCCGAGGGCACCTCCGACGAGCTGAAGAGTCAGGTGGGCGGGCACCGCATCGTGGTCGCCCTGCTCGACCCGGCGGACGCCGCGAAGGCGGCCGAGGTGCTCGGCCGGCACGGGGACGGCGAGGTGACGGTGGGCGACTCGGGTCGCGACCTCGACGTCCCGGTGCGGCGCGGCACCACGGCGCTGCAGGCCGTGCTCGCCGACCTGGACGGCGCGGGCATCGCCCTGCACGACGCCGGCATCCGCCGGCCCACCCTGAACGACGTCTTCCTGGCCCTGACCGGGCACCAGGCCGAGCAGGAGACCGACTGATGACCCTGATCGCCGACGGCTGGACCGTCACCTGGCGCAACCTGCAGAAGTTCCGCCGCAGCCCCGACTACATCGTCTTCGCCGTGCTTCAGCCGATCATGTTCGTGCTGCTGTTCAGCCAGGTCTACGGCGGCTCGATCCAGGTCGAGGGCACCAATTACACCGAGTACCTGATGGCCGGCATCTTCGGCCAGACCGTGCTGTTCGGTGCCACCTTCTCCGGCTACGGCATGGCGCAGGACCTCAAGGAGGGCCTGATCGACCGTTTCCGCACCCTGCCGATGCACCCGGCCGCGGTACTGGTCGGGCGCACCGCGGCCGACCTGCTGCTCAACACCATCTCCATGACGATCATGATCCTGACCGGGCTGGCGGTGGGCTGGCGGCCGCGCGCCGGCGTCCTGTCGTTCATCGCCGGGGTCGGTCTGCTGCTGCTGTTCAGCTACGCCTTCAGCTGGGTGCTGGCGCTGCTCGGCATGGTCGTCTCCTCCCCCGAGGTGATCAACAACGCCTCGTTCATGATCCTGTTCCCGTTGACGTTCATCTCGAACGCGTTCGTGCAGTCGCAGAACCTGCCCCGGGTGCTGCAGGTGATCGCCGACTGGAACCCCGTCTCGGCCCTGGTGCAGGCCGCCCGGGAACTGTTCGGCAACGTCGGCTCGGCGCCCGTGCCCGACGTCCTGCCGATGCAGCACCCGGTGCCGATGGTGCTGGTCGGGTCGCTGATCATGCTCGGCGTGTTCGCCCCGCTCGCGGTCGCCCGCTACCTGCGCACCTCCCGGCGCTGACCGCGCTAGCGTTACCCGCCCGCGCCGGACGACGCCACGCAGGAGACGCCATGAAGCTCGCCGAGTTCCCGCGCCACCCGCTCACGTTCGGGCCGAGCCCGGTGCACCACCTGCGCCGGCTCAGCGAGCACCTGGGCGGCGCACAGGTCTGGGCCAAGCGGGAGGACTGCAACAGCGGTCTGGCCTTCGGCGGCAACAAGGTGCGCAAGCTCGAGTACATCGTGCCCGACGTGCTCGCCAGTGGCGCCGACACCCTGGTCTCGATCGGCGGGTACCAGTCGAACCACACCCGGCAGGTCGCCGCCGTCGCCGCGCACCTCGGCCTGAAATGCCGTCTCGTGCAGGAGAAATGGGTCCCGTGGGACGACCCGATGAACGACCGGGTCGGCAACATCCTGCTCTCGCGGATGATGGGCGCCGACTCCCGGCTCGACCCGCACGGGTTCGACATCGGCATCCGCGAGTCGTGGAAGGACGCCCTGGCCGACGTCGAGGCGAACGGCGGCCGGCCCTACCCGATCCCGGCCGGGGCGAGCGAGCACCCGCTCGGCGGACTGGGCTTCGCGAACTGGGCGTTCGAGCTGGCCGAGCAGGAGAAGGCGCTCGGGGTCACCTTCGACACGATCATCGTCTGCACCGTGACCGGCTCGACCCACGCCGGCATGATCGCCGGGTTCGCGGCGCTGGAGGACCTGACCGGCGTCCGGCGCCGGGTGCTCGGCATCGACGCCTCGGCGACCCTGCAGCAGACCCGCGACCAGGTGGCCCGGATCGCCCGGAACACCGCCGAGCTGATCGAGCTCGGCCGCGACCTGCGCGACGACGAGATCACCGTGCTCGAGGGCTGGGCGGGCGAGCTGTACGGCGTCCCGGTGGACTCGACGATGGAGGCGATGCGCCTGGCCGCCCAGCTCGAGGCGATGATCACCGACCCGGTGTACGAGGGCAAGTCGATGGCGGGGCTGATCGACCTGGTGCGCGCCAGGGAGATCCCGGCCGACTCGCACGTGCTCTACGCGCACCTGGGCGGCCAGCCCGCGATCAACGCCTACCACCGGCTCTGGACGTAGCCGGGCACACTGTCGCTGGGCACAATGGGACATGCCCTACGACCGGCAGCTCGCCGAGCGCCTGCGCGCCACCCTCGCCGACGAACCCGACATCACCGAGAAGGCGATGTTCGGCGGCCTCGGCTTCATGGCGTCCGGCTCGATGGCGGTCGCCGCGAGCAGCCAGGGCGCGCTGATGGTGCGGATCGACCCGGCGGCGGGCGAGGACCTGATCGACGGTGACCACGTGCAGCCGATGGTCATGCGCGGGCGCGCGATGGCCGGCTGGCTGCTCGTCGACCTCGCCGCCCTCGACTCGGACGACGCGCTGCGCACCTGGGTGGGTCGCGGCGTCGCCTACGCCCGGTCGCTGGCCGGCTAGGGCCGCCCAGTCGACGCCCCGAGCTCGGTCTGTCAGGCTGAGGCGATGACCGAGACGACCCCGGCGTGGGAGCCGCCGTTCAACGGCTCCGAGACCGACCACCTGATCGGCATCCTCGAACGGCAGCGCGCCACCTTCCGGTGGAAGGCCGACGGGCTCGGCCCCGAGGGGTTGCGCTTCCGGATCGCTGACGCCTTCGCCCCGCAGACCGGCCCGGCGCGGACGTCGACGCTCACCCTCGGCGCGCTGCTCAAGCACCTCGCCGTCTGCGAGGACGACGTCTTCAGCTGGCGGATCGCCGGGGAACGGCCGACCACCTGGTGCCTCGCCCCCGAGGGCACCGACCCCGCGAGCTGGCAGTTCACCGTCGGCGACGACGAGACCCCCGAGACGGTCTACGGCTACTGGGACGACGCGGTGCGCCGCTCGCGCGAGCAGTGGGCGCGGCTCCTCGCCGACGGCGGCCTCGACCGGCCAGGGCACCTGGAGTTCGGCGCGGTGCGGCCGAGCATCCGCCGCCACGTCTGCGACCTGATCGAGGAGTACGGCCGGCACGTCGGGCACGCCGACCTGATCCGCGAGGCGTTCGACGGCCGGGTCGGCGAGGACCCGCCCGGCGAGTGGGTACCGTCCGCCGGGTGATCTCCGGCGGCCGTAGGCTGCTCGGCATGGAGTTCCGCAGTGCCTACGCGCACGGCTTCGCCCGGGTGGCGGCCTGCACGCTGCCCGTCGCCCTCGGCGACCCGGCGACCAACGCCGGGCGCATCCTCGAGCAGGTGCGCGCCTGTCACGACGACGGCGTCGCGCTCGCGGTGTTCCCCGAGCTGTCGCTCTCCGGCTACTCCCTCGACGACCTGCTGCTGCAGGACGTGCTGCTCGACGCCGTCGACGCGGCGATCGTTCAGATCGCCCGGGCCAGCGCCGACCTGCTGCCGGTGATCGTCGTCGGGGCCCCGATCGCCGGAGGCAACCGGCTCTACAACTGCGGCGTCGTCGTCCACCGCGGCCGGGTGCTCGGGGTGGCCCCGAAGAGCTACCTGCCGACCTACCGCGAGTTCTACGAGAAGCGTTGGTTCGCAACGGGTTCCACCCTGGACGGCGCGCTGCTGCACCGCCCGCACTGGCCCGGGGCCGACGCCGCGGGCGACGTCCCGTTCGGGCCCGACCTGCTCTTCGCGGCGGACGACATGCCCGGCCTGACGGTGCACGTCGAGGTCTGCGAGGACGTCTGGGTGCCCAACCCACCGAGCCACCGGGCCGCGCTCGCCGGGGCGACCGTGCTGGCCAACCTCTCCGCCTCGCCGATCACGGTCGCCCGTGCCGAGGACCGGCACCTGATGGTCCGCTCGACCTCGGCCCGGTGCAACGCCGCCTACGTCTACGCCGCGGCGTCACCCGGCGAGTCGAGCACCGACCTCTCGTGGGACGGCATGACGATGGTCTACGAGCTGGGCGACCTGCTCGCCCAGACCGACCGATTCCCGGACGGGCCGCGCCGGGCCGTCGCCGACGTCGACCTCGACCGGCTGCGCCAGGAACGCCTGCGCCAGGGCAGTTTCGACGACAACGCGACCGGGCACGGGCAGGCGCTGCGCGTCGTCCGGTTCGTGCTCGACCCCCCGACCGGTGACATCGGGTTGCGTCGGGTGGTCGACCGGTTCCCGTTCGTGCCGGACGACGCGGCGCGCCTCGCGCAGGACTGCTACGAGGCGTACAGCATCCAGGTCACCGCGCTCGAGCAGCGGCTGCGCGCGATCGGGGCGCCCAAGGTCGTGATCGGGGTCTCCGGTGGCCTCGACTCGACCCACGCACTGATCGTCGCCGCGAACGCGATGGACCGGCTCGGGCGCCCGCGCCGCGACATCCTGGCGTTCACCCTGCCGGGGTTCGCGACCAGCGCGCACACGAAGACCAACGCCACGGCGCTGGCGAACGCGCTCGGGGTGACCTTCGAGGAGGTCGACATCCGGCCGCTGGCCACCCAGCTGCTGCGCGATCTCGGCCACCCCGCCGGGGCCGGGGAGCCGGTGTACGACGTGACGTTCGAGAACGTCCAGGCGGGGCTGCGCACCGACGTGCTGTTCCGCGCGGCGAACCAGCGCGGCGGCATCGTGCTCGGCACCGGCGATCTCTCGGAGCTCGCGCTCGGCTGGTGCACGTACGGCGTAGGTGACCACATGTCGCACTACGGGGTCAACGCCGGGGTGCCGAAGACATTGATGCAGCACCTGATCCGGTGGGTGATCGCCGACGGGCGGTTCGGCGACGCGGTCGGCGCGACGCTGACGTCGATCCTGGACACCGAGATCAGCCCCGAGCTGGTCCCGGTCGCCGAGGGCGAGAAGCCGCAGTCGACGCAGGACACGATCGGCCCCTACGCGCTGCACGACTTCACGCTGTTCCACCTGCTGCGGCGGGGGGCCCGACCCAGCAAGATCGCGTTCCTGGCCGAGAAGGCCTGGGGCGACGCCGGTTCCGGCGCGTGGCCGCCGAACTACCCGGCGTCCGAGCACGTCGCCTACGACCTGGCCGCGATCCGCGGCTGGCTGCAGGTGTTCGTGAAACGCTTCTTCGCCAACCAGTTCAAGCGCTCGGCCCTGCCGAACGGCCCGAAAGTCGCTGCGGGAGGGTCACTCTCACCGCGCGGGGACTGGCGGATGCCGTCCGACGCGTCCGCTGCGGCGTGGCTCGCCGACCTCGAATCCCGCGTCCCACGCGGCTGATCGAGGCGGACCTCCCGCAGGGGTCAGCGGGCGGCGTCCGGGTCGGTCACGCCCGGCGCTGGCCGGCGAGTCGCCGGATCGTCCCGAACACGCCGAGCACGCCGAACAGGGCGTAGAAGGCGAGGTCGCTGCCGTAGGAGGACAGCAGCCCCGTGTCGAACAGGTTGTTGGCGATGAACGTCAACCGCGGCTCGGCGTCGGCGGGCGCGTTGGCCGAGTAGTAGTCGGAGAGGTCCACCGCCACGCACGCCAGGAAGGCCACCACCAGGCCGAGCAGGACCAGCGCGATCAACGGGACGGCGCCCTTGCGCGGCCCGCTGCCCGCCCCTCGGGTGTACAGCGCGACGGCCGCGGCGGCGAGCGCGAACGCGGCGATGGCCGCGATGATGTGCATCTTCCAGAGCACGACCGTCACCAGGACGCCGGCCAGTACCCCGCCGGTCGCGAAGATCAGGCCCCGGGCGACGAACTCGGTGGGCTCGCTGACGGGGGTGTTCGGGTTCGGGACCCCCCACGGCACGGGTGACGGGTCGCCAAAGTTCTGTTCGGACATTCGAGAGCCCCCCAGCGTTGCTGCGCGTGATTGCGACGCGGCAAGAGTAGTGACGAGGGTCGGTGAGCACCAGGAAAACGCCTCCGATTCCCCCATCCGGCCCAGCCCCGCCGTGGGCGCGGCCCCTCGGTCACGCCGACCTGGCTCAGAAGCGGAAGCGTCCCGTGACCCCACCAAGGGGCCACGGGACGCCTCTCGATCAACTGCCCGATCGTCGCCGACCGACTTCCGGTCAGGGGACGACGATCACCGGAACCGGCGAGTGCCGCAGGATCTTCGTGGCACTGGAGCCGAGGAAGACCTGCGCCATCGGCTGGCTCGGCGACGAGCCGACCACCAGCACCTCGTCGGTTCCCCAGTCGAGGGAGTCGATGGCGCGGTCCCACGTGCTCCCCACCGCGACGACCTTGCTGAGCTTCTCGGCGGGGAACCCCGCCTCGATCAGGCTCGCCGCGGCGTCCGCCTGCTGTTGCTCGGCCTGGACCCGCCACTGCTGCAGGACCATGTCCTCGGCACCGCTCACCTCCGGTGGGTACATCGTGCGACCGCGCACGGCGAAGGTGACGATCCGCAGCGCGGCGCCGACCCGGGTGCAGATCTCCGAGGCCCGGTCGAGCAGGTCGTGCGTCTGCTCGTCGCCGCGGAAGGCGACGGTCGCCCGGCGGATCACCGCGGTGCGCCCGGAGCGGTACCCGCGCGGGGCGACCGCGATGGCCATCGGGGAGGAGTGCAGCAACCGAGACGTCTTCGACGTCATGGCCACCTCACCCCACCGGCTCTCGTCACCCGAACCCACCACGATGAGCGAGGCGCCCTCCCGCTCGGCGTCCGCGATCAGCGTGGCCGGCACCGACTTGCCCGACAGCCAGACCGCTTCGCTCGGCACGTCCGCGTGCACCGCCAACAGCTCGCGCGCCTCGGCGGCGCAGGACTCGCCCTCGGTCGCGGCCCACTGCTCGAACTCGCGGTCGGCGTTCCAGGCCAACGCGGTCGGCCAGCCGGGTGGCACCACGGTGACCACCCGCACCCGGTCGCGGTCCGACCGGGCCAGCTGGCAGGCGAGGTCGATCGCTGCGTGATCGTCGCGGTGGGCGCTGAACCCCACGACGTACGTCATAGCGTCTCGTCCTCCTTGTCCCGACGACGCCCACGCGGCTCGGCGATCTCCTCGGGGTCGACGTAGTGGTTGAGCGTGGCGTGGTGGCGGCCGTAGGCCAGGTAGACCCCGACGACCAGCGCCGTCCAGCACAGGAAGATCACCCAGGTGATCCGGCTGAGACCCCACATGATGTAGAGGCAGCAGGCCACGGTGAGGATCGGGGTGAGCGGGTACCCCGGGATGCGGAACGGGCGCTCGAGGTTCGGGTGGGTGCGTCGCAGCACGATCACGCCGATCGCGACCACGGAGAACGCGGTCAGGGTGCCGATCGAGACCGTGTCCCAGAGGTAGTCGGAGGGGACGAACCCGGCGATCAGCGCGATGATGATCGAGACGACCACCACGTTGAAGGTGGGCGACTGGGTGCGTGGGTCGACGTGCAGGAAGCGCTTGCCGATCATGCCGTCACGGCTGATGGCGAACAGGATGCGGGTCTGCCCGTAGATCGTGACCAGGGTGACCGAGAAGATCGAGATGACCGCGCCGGCGGCGAGCACGCCACCCCAGATCTGG
>WBZP01003857.1_pt1 | contig 16008 bp, 10 predicted proteins | sample 5204301 | NCBI WGS metagenome assembly WBZP01 (sample SAMN12412401, study PRJNA552823) | activated sludge metagenome | isolation source: activated sludge from nitrification reactor of wastewater treatment plant... | place: USA: Pennsylvania | collected 2017
CGGCAAGGAGTTCAGCGTCTGTGGGCGTTGGGTTCTGCATGTCCGTTTGGAGCGGTCCCGTGTTTCCTACAAGATGCACAAGCCCGCAAAGAGTTGCTGGCGGCGCAAAAAAAAAACGGGGCCCGAAGGCCCCGCTTCATACCCGATCCCACAAGGGGAAAAGGGGTTATTTTCCCTTCTTCCCTTCAGGCAGATACAGTTTTTGCGTGTAATCCACGACCATACGGTCCGTGTTGAACACCGGCACCAGCGTGGCCATGGCATGCCGCACCCGCTTGAGCCAATTGTGCGGGATGCCGTCCTTACCGCGATCATAATAGAGCGGGATGATCTGGTTCTCGAGGACCGCCCGGAGCGATGCTGCATCGAGATCGTCCTGCAGCTGGTCGGAACTCGCCGTCGTGTCCTCACCGATCTTCCACCCGTTCTCACCATTGTAGGCCTCGCGCCACCAGCCGTCCATGGTGCTCAGGTTCAGACCACCGTGCATCATCACCTTCATGCCGCTCGTGCCGCAGGCTTCCATCGGCCGGCGCGGCGTGTTGAGCCACACATCGGCGCCGGACACGAGGTACCGGGCAACGTTGATATCGTAATCCTCGATGAATACCACGCGTCCGAAGAGATCCACGCGCTTCGTGATGTTGATGATCTCCTGGATGAAGTGCTTTCCGGCATCATCGCGCGGATGGGCCTTGCCGGCGAAGATGATCTGCACCGGCCGTTCCTTTTCCGTGAGCACCTTGATCGCCCAGCCGAGGTCGCGGAACAGGAGCGGCGCGCGTTTGTATGTCGCGAACCGGCGGGCGAAGCCGATCGTCAGCACGTCCGGCGACAGGATGTTGTCGTACATCGCCACGTCGTTGGCGTTGTGGCGGAGGTTCTGTTCCCGCAGGCGCCGGCGCGCGAACTCCACGAGTTCACGACGGAGTGCCGTACGCAATCCCCAGAGCTCCGAGTCGGAGATCTTCTTGGTCTCCAGCACTTCCTTCCAGTACCGCGCATCGCGGAACTTCTCGATCCACTTCGGTCCAAGCTGCGTCGACCAGAACTGCGAGGCCGTGGGGGAGGTCCAGCCCGTGACGTGCACACCGTTCGTGACGGCACCGATCGGGACCTTGTTCAACGGGACATCGGGGTACAGATCCTTCCACATCTCCTGGCTGACGCGGCCATGCAGTTCGCTGACGCCGTTCGCCGCGCGGCACATCTTCAGGGCGAGCACCGTCATGATGAATCCTTCGCCGGTGTTCTCCTGGTGCACCCGTCCGTAGGCCATCATGTCGTCGATGGACATGCCCATGTTCGCGGCGAACGGTCCGAGGTTCGCTTCCATGAGTCCGCGGTCGAACTTGTCGTGACCGGCAGGGACGGGCGTGTGGGTCGTGAACACGCAATGTTTCTTCACGAACGCCTGGGCGTCCGCAAGGGACTTCTTGGCCTGCAACTGCTCGCGAAGCAGTTCCAGGGTCAGGAAGGCGGAGTGGCCTTCGTTCATATGGAAGATCGATGGGTTGATGCCCAACTTGCGCATCAGGCGCACGCCGCCGATACCGAGCAGGATCTCCTGACCGATCCGATTCGTCTGGTCGCCACCATAGACGTGGGCCGACAGGTCACGATAGAACTGGCTGTTCTGCGGCAGGTTCGTATCGAGAAGGAACAGGGTCACACGCCCGACACCAACGGCCCAAGCCTGGAATTCCACGTTCGTGTTGCCGATGGGAACGCTACAGACGATCCGGTTGCCCTTCTTGTCGTTCACCGGGCGGAGCGGGAGCCGGGCCGGATCGAAGGTCGGATAGAACTCCTGTTGCCACCCTTCGTTGCTGGTCTGCTGCCGGAAGTACCCCTGGCGGTAGAAGATGCTGATGCCGTAGAGGGGGACGCCCAGGTCGCTGGCGGACTTTGCGTGGTCGCCGGCGAGGATGCCGAGGCCGCCCGAATAGATCCGGAGACTCTCGTGCAATCCGAATTCGGCGCTGAAATAGGCCACGGGGGCGCTCTTCAGGGCGGCCGCATTCTTGTCGGCCCAGGTGCTCTTGGGCTTCATGTATTCACGGAAGCTCTTGCAGACCGCGGCAACGCGGGCATAGAATTCGGGGTTCTGGAGGCGGCCCTTCAGTTCGGGGCCGGATATCCAGTTCATCACCTCGACCGCATTATGGTTGGTGTCCTCCCAGAAGAACGGAGAGAGCTCCTGGAATATCCGCTGGGCGGCAGGATTCCACGAATGCCAGAGGTTGTAGGCCAGATCGTGTAGCTCCTTGATCATCTGGTCGATCTGCTTTTCAGAAACCTTCTTGAGTGCCACGGCCTATGATGCTCCTTTGTTGTGTCGAGGTAAAAATATAGCGAATTGGCCTAGCAATTCCAATGATCAGACCCGGGTAACGGTCGCACCCCAACATCGAAAATCAGAACAGTGCACAATAATAGCCACAGGCGGACATGCCGTATTCTGCTCCCCGCCGGAATATGCCAAATTGAGGCAGATTTTGACCATATTCACACAGTGCCGCGCAGCAACTCGCGGAGTGTGAGGAGTATTGCAAAGGCTATGCCGTGAGATGGGAGACAGTAGGTGATGCTGCGTGGGTCAAACGGTGGAAGCGATTCCAAAAGGTGAACCCGGGAGGTCTCTCCTTTTCCACTCCCCCGCCTCCCGGGTACCCGCTCACAGCTTCCCCCCAACTCTGCGACGCTGCTACTTCAGTTTGAAGTTGAACGGAATGGAGATCCAGACCGGCACCGGTCCATTGTTCATGTATGCCGGGGTGAACACGAACCGGCGGGCCGCCTCGAGTGCCGCATCGTTCAGGCACTCCGCCGTGGAATGCTCGACCACGGCCTCCCGTACATGCCCGTCCTTCCCGACAAGGATCTTCACATATACCTTTCCTTCGATGCCCGCCAACACCGCCATCGGTGGGTACGTTGGCGTCGCGCGCATCACGATCTCCGGGATCTTTTCCACTGCCTCGAAGGGCACCGGTGTATCATCGCCACTCTCGATCCGGATCGTGCCGGGATCCGTGCCCGTACCATCACCGGTCCCCGTCACGATGGGATCGACACTCCGGGCCATGTCATTCTGCGTGGCCATTTCCTTCGCGGGGTCGGCCTTCTCATCCGCGACGGGCACAGGATTGGCGCGTTCGCTCTTCCCACGGACAGCCCCTGTGCCCGGTGGGGGGGTGACGATCCCGGGAATGATCGGGTCCAGGATGGGGCGCCCCCGGAGCGTGATCTCATGGATAGGGATGTGCCGGATATCGGTCGTCGTGTCGAACCAGCGGAGATGGAGTGCGCCGAGAATGGCAGAATGCAGTGCGAGCGAGATGAGGAACCCGGTGACCCAGAACCTCCGGGCCGCAAGCTTCAGTTCCATCGCTCCGTACGGGACAGTCGTGGCAACCATGATAGCCTCCTGGGTTTATGGTACGCTCTGTCCTCGATCACGCAAAGGACATGCCACGACGGAAGCCGCAAATCATCAAGGAAGAGGAGGGACACAGGATCCGCATCATGCAGATCTCCTGATACGCCCGCGCGCGAAATGCTCATGCCGGTGGAAGAGCGCATCCGTATTGAAGATGCGCGCGGTTGCAAAATGCACGGTGGAAGGGGTGAAGCGTGCAGAATGCTAGAGGATACGAACGACGCCCAGGGTGAGGCGCACGGGGCGCGGTTCGTTGAGACGCCAGGAAAGATCGGCGCGCAGGACATCGAAGATCCGGTTGATGCCGAAGCCGATCTCGGAATACCAGCCCGTGCGGAACGGTACGGTGGTATGGCCCGATGACCATGTCCGCGATGTGCCGCCGTGCACGAGGAATTCGATGTTGTTTTCGTACAGGAACGGGATCCCGAGCGCAAGGAAGGGGAGTGAGCGGAAATTGTGTTCGGCCTGGAATGCGAGGTATCCCGTCCCGCCGTACTCCTTCACATCCATGCTGCGCATCACGCCGAATGCAGCATAACCGCTCGACGCGGATTCGATGTTGAAGAGGCGTTGCAGCGGCACATGCGATCCCCGGATGTCGCCTGCGGACACCATAAGTGTGAGGTCGGGACGGAAAAGGAGCCCGGGTGCGAACGTGGGGATGACCAGTGTTGCATGTCCCTCATAGCGCGTGAAGTCGTAGGCGGTCGGAAGGAATGCCGGTGTTGCATGTTCGATCGACAGTTCGAGCGCATTCTGCCGGATCATGTTCATCGGCACCGGCGGATCCCCGATCCGTGCCTCCATCCGGAATCCGCGGAGAGTCCCTTCGGGGATGGCGGGATTGTCGCGATAGGAACGGCTGCGCGCAAGGATCGAGAAGGACGTGGTGTTCGCCACGGAACGGTGGTTCTCGCTGATGAGCGTGAACTGCGCCGTCAGCCGCCTGCCGGCGGCGTAGCGGACGGACCCACGCCATCCTTCGGTCTCATGATAATCGTGGTAGTCGTTCTTGTCGAACAGCGCCGTGAGGGAGTTCGCGAGGGGGCCGTAGTCATCGCCCCCGGGCCGGTGGTCCATCCGTCGGTACACCTCGGCACCGAACCCGAGACGGCGCGCCGCTGAAGTGAAGACCGTTGCGCCGATATGATACTTCGTTCTTCTGTCGGAGAACCCATATGCGAAGCCGGCATCGATGCCGAGCACCGGCAGAAGCTTGTCTTCATCATAGCGTGCGCCGAGGTGGAAGCCTTCGACACGATTGAATGCCACATCGAGAACAGAAAGCAATGAGCCGGTTACTCCGCCCCCGGCACCGATCGAGGCCGTGATCCCGCCCGGACGGAACTGCACATCCAGGGTCTTGGTGCTGTCCAGCGATGCGTACGCGACCTTCTCTTCGGGAGACAGGGGGAGGACCTCATGCGTCCGCCAGAACGTCGAGTCGTAGACCGCGGCAGTGGAGTCCACGGTCAGCCGGGGGCGACGGAAGATACTGTCGGGGAGGGCCAGGTTGATCGCATAGTCCGACAGGATCGAGGTCTGGTCGAACCCGATCGGCGGCAAGGAGAAACCCGCCACGCCGATCTTCGCGCCCGCCGTTATCCGGATGTCCACCGGCAGCCAGAAGGTGCTCTGATACAGCGAGAATTGCTGCCGGTACCGGATGTGCAGGTCCTTGACGAAGGGAATGGCAAAGACCTCGTTGGGAACGACATCCACGCCCATGAGGGCGTACGAGACATCGGCGATCCTGATCGTGCCGTTGAACAGGGGCGTTGTGCGCCTGCGCGGGGTCATGCCGATGACATAGATGTCCTGCCCGCTGTTCTTCTCGGTACGCAACAGTTTGTACGTGTAGTGATCGAGGGCCTCGGTGGAGGTGGGGCCGACGAAGGTATAGCCGAGGAAGCGGACGTCATCCTCGTTGAAGTTCACGATCTGTCCGACCGATGCGAAATTGAACGAGCTCCTGATGTTCTCGGTCTGTCGCCGCTGGGTCACGACCTCCCGCAGGGTGTCGCCCTGTTGCCAGTATGCCGTGGTGAAGGACTCCGTGATGCTGGCGATACTGGTGTCGCGCTGGAGGACCTGGCGGGTGAAGGCTTTGCAGGAGTAGGACAGGAGCCGGTCCATCCACGTGTGTTTTGCCGCGATGGCGCGGCGGATGATCTCGACGGCCGGGTCTTCCGAGGTGACGATGACCTCGGGCAGAACGATGTCGGAGGGCTCGAGTTCAGCATCGTGGCGCAGGTCGGCGGTGACCGTGACCACGGCGGTATCGGGGCGGTAGCCCAGCATGCGGAAAACGATGGTATAGGTGCCAGGGTCGAGCTGCAGCGTGTAGCCGCCGCCCGTACCAGTGATGGTGCCCCGGCTGGAGTTCAGAACACGGACATGTGCAGCTGGGAGCGGTTCGTGGGTGGCGCGATCGGTGACACGGCCGTGCACCGTGCTGCGCTCATCGGCGGTGGCGGAGGTGATGACGAAGAGAAGAAGGAAGAAGGTCCGCCACATCATGGTCCCTGGGTCAGCGTTTTCCGGTTGGTGGAGTCCCGGGGGAATTGGCCAGGCGCGGTGTGCCGGAGGCCTGTTCCCATACGCGCCGTTCGATCGCAGAACGCTTCGCTTCACGTTCGGCTTTCAGGCGTGCGAGCCGGTCTTCGTCGCTCATACGTGCAGGCGCTGCCGAGGTTGCGGCCGCGATGCCATCAGTGCGGTATTTTTCCCAGGCAGGAAGGACCGACTGTTCGCACGAGATCACGCGTGGATCGAGCGGATCGATGAGATATGCCTCCATGAGGGAGTCGAAGGCGAGAGCACTCTGTCCGTTGGAGAGATACTGCTGCGCAGCATTCGTGAGCTTCGTGATCTGCGCTGCAGGATCGGCATAGATCGGCGAGCCCGCCCGCTGTGTGGGCGGCGGCGCGAAGTTCGGCCCGATCGTGATCCCGAGCGGGTTCCTGTTCAGTGCTCCGTCTCTGCTCTTCATGCTGACCTCCGTGCGGAATGTGTCGCCAGTAAGATACCATCATGATCGAGCGAAGTCAAGGGCGCAGCTCACCGTTCTTGGCAATGTCGATCGAGTTGAGTATCTTGTGTGCCATGACCTCCCCCCTTATCATTATCGGCGCCGGCGGCGCAGGCATTATAGCAGCATGGCGCGCATCTGTATGCGGCGCTCCGGTGCTTCTTCTCGAGCGGAACGGCCGGACGGGCACGAAGATCCTCATTTCCGGCGGTGGAAAGTGCAATATCACGCATGCGGGCAGTGTCGATGATGTTCTCGCTGCTTTCACGCCCGCAGAGCGGCGTTTCCTGAAGCCCGCGCTCTATCGCTTCTCGAGCGACGATGTTGTCAAACTCATGAACGCAAAGGGCATTAGCACGGAGACCCGAGAAAATGGTCGAGTGTTCCCTGCGAATGGCATGGCCAAGGATGTGATGCGGGTGTTCAACGACCTTCTGCGCGACGAGCGCATCACCGTGCGGCTGCACACGCGTGTGACCGGCATCGGGGCCGAGCACGGTGCGGTCGTGAGCGTGAAGACCGACGCGGGCGAGATCCCCGCGCGTCAGGTGATCCTGGCGACCGGAGGCTCATCGTATCCCCGCACCGGCACAACCGGCGATGGCTACCGGTGGGCCGCCGCGCTCGGTCATACCGTGGTACCGATACGCCCTGCCCTGGCCCCGATGGTCGTCGATCCGCCCCTCCCGCATGACTGGCAGGGGATCGCACTCCGGACGTGCATGGTGTCCGCCGTCCACGCAGGACGGCGGGTGGCGTCATGGCGCGGCGATCTCTTGTTCACACATGAAGGGCTCTCCGGCCCATGTGCGCTGGAGATCAGCCGCGCTGCCGCCGGGGCGATGGATCACGGACCGGTGCATATCGTTGCGGATATCGTTCCGGATATCACCTTCGACGAACTCGACAGGATGTTGTCGCGCGCGGTGAGTGAGCACCGTCAGCGCAGCATCGGCACGGTGCTGGATGCGTGGCTGCCGAACCGCGTCGTCCATGGATTTCTTACATCGATCGGTGTCGACCCGCAGACACGCGGATACGTGCTGACACGCGAGGCGCGACGATCCATCGCACACACTCTGAAGGAATGGGACCTCGGGACGGTATCGCGGATACCGCTCGAACGCGGTGAAGTCACGGCAGGGGGCGTCGCCCTGAACGAGGTCGATCCCCGCACGATGCGGTCGCGAACCGTCGCGGGGCTGTACCTCTGTGGCGAGGTCCTGGACATCGCCGGGCCGATAGGGGGGTATAACCTGCAAGCGGCGTTCTCGACCGGTTTTGTCGCCGGAGAGACCGCCGCTATGGAAAGCCATAATTAAGAATGAAGAACTGAGAATTCTTAGTTCTTAATTATCGCAGGAGCAACATCTTGCCCGTCCCTGTCACGTTGGTGGTTCCCTGTCCGCGCAAGACGTAGTAGTACACCCCGCTCGCAAGGCCAGCCCCGTCGAACTGCACATTGTACGTCCCTGCCGCATGCGGTCCATCCGCCAGACGCGTGACCTCCCGCCCGAGCACATCATACACGGAGAGGCGAATATCCGCCTGCGCTGCAAGGTCGAACCGGATGGTCGTGGACGGATTGAACGGATTGGGATAGTTCGCAAACAGTTTCGTGGTGTGCGGCACCGTCGATCCTTCCGCCACAGCGGTCGGGAACGATCCCGTAAGGATGAAGTCGACGTTCTCGAGGGAGAACGCGTTCTGGGGGACGTTCACCGGCGATTGCACCAGGTTGAACTGGAAGCGGTCCACGAACAGCGTCACGGCACCCGCGGAGAGTGCGTCGATCGTATAGTGTCCGGTGGGATCACTCATGCCATACCCCGCGAGACGTCCATCGCCCAGACGTGCGGAGATCCGCACGCCCGCGATCGGCACCTGGCTTGCGTTCACCACCTTGCCACTGATGCTGGTGAGGCCGTCCGTATGCAGCGTTGGCAGAGCGATGTGGAGTGCCACGGACGTAGTGCTCACCACGACCGTATCCGCATCGACCCAGGATACGGTCCCTGTCGCGTTGAATTTGTAGTACGCCGACCCATACTCGCTGTAGGGGACGGCGAGGACGGTGTACGTGTTCGCCGGAACGGTGCTCAATTGGAACGTGCCCACCGAATCCGAGAAGACGAAGATCGGTTGGGCCTCATCACCGGACTTGGGACGCGGGAAGAGAATGATGCGTGCCGGGATCTCGCTCCCATTCTCATCGGTCACGGTGCCTTGCACACTGCCGGTGCTGCTCCCCTTCGCGGTCAGACTGAAATTCACGCCGTTGGTGTCCGCGTGAACGTTCAGGATGGTCGCCTGTGTGGGATCGGTCGTGTTGTTGTAGAGTTCAGGGATATAGCCGTCCTTTGCCGCCATGGCAACATACGCACGTCCACCCAGGACTTGCGCGAAGTACTTCCCCTGAGCATTGGTATAGCCAAGCCACACCACACCACGTGCATAGCCGATGCCCGGGATGGCCCGGCCTTCATCGCCGGTCCCCGGTGTTGCTCCCGTTTGTGCCGCGGAGGCATTCAATTCCTGGATGGGCCGGACCAGCGCGACCGCCGCGCCGCTCAACGGCACACCTTTATCGTCCGTCACGATCCCACCGACATATGCATACGGCGGTGGACCGGAGGGCGTCAGGGCAAAGTTCACCGTCACGGAATCTCCCGGCGCAAGATGGACGGGTTTGGCGTTCTCCGGGAACACCGCGTTGTCGTACCACTCGCCCAGATGCTGCGGACCAGACACGGTGATCGCCGGTTCTTCCGCTCTGATCAGGTAGGTACCGCTGTCGAGCGGGGCCGTGTAGGTGCCGAGATCGCTGGTCGAGGTCTCCAGGAGCTTGCTCGTGGCGGACACCACCTTGAAGAAACGGATCCGGACCTTCGGGATCGGGAGGCCATTGGCCTGGTCGGTGACGCGGCCACGGATCATGCTGCGGGCGATGGCTGGCAGTGCGTAGGCACGCACGGAGGCGACATTGCTCCGCATGCTCTCCCGCAACGTGCTGTCCACGAAGATCGCGGAGGTCACGAAGTAATAATAGAGTGTACCGGGATTGACCGCGCGATCCTCGAACTTGTTCCCCTGCGTGACGCCGATCCATTGGAAGCCCAGTGTGTCGCCGATGGACCGGTAGACCCGGTAGAAGGATGTCGTGGAGCCAGCGGTCATGTTCCAGGAGAGCAGGATGCGGCTCGGGATCTCCGCGGGGGACTGTGCCACGAGGTTCGCCGGCGTCAACGGGGTCTGTGCCAGGGTCATGGTCCCGGCAGCGGAAGCCAGCAACAAGGTGAGCAGCAGTCGTTTCATGGGATGTTCTCCGATGGCCATCAGTCAACGTCGATGATCGAACACGGTATCAGCCTTCACACGCGCATCATCACAGGATACGGAAAATGTTGACGCAAAGGGTGGTCGCCCACCCTTTGCGTCCCTCCCGCACGGCCCATCGCCTCGTTTCCGGGCTCCGGACCCACCGTCCGGAGCCATACCACACCGCCTCCCTGCTACCGCACCAACAGCATCTTCTGCACCGACCGGAACGTGGTACGTCCGTCAGCGCCATTCACGGTCAGCTGATAGAAGTACACACCGCTTGCCACGCTCAGTCCCGAACGGTCCGTCGCACTCCACACCACGGATGCGCGGCCGGATGCCATCGTGCCGTTCACCAGTGTGGCGACCTCCTGACCGAGCATGTTGTACACCGTGAGCTTCACCTGTCCCGCCACCGGCATGTCGAAGGAGATCGTCGTGCTCGGGTTGAACGGGTTCGGGTAATTCTGATGCAAGGCGAAGGTGACCGGTGTCGTCGGCGCTTCGGCAACGTCCGTGGTCTGCGACTGGATCGAGAAGTTCAGATTGTTCACCTCGAACGTGCTCGTGGCCACGGAGATGTTCTGCTCCGTGCCGGTGTACCCGGCGGCATCGATCGTGAGGGTCATGGCTCCCGCCGGTACCGCCTCGATGACATACGACCCCTGCGCATCGGTGATGCCGTTACCGACGACGGTGGTCCCGGCGCTTGCCAGGATCCGTGCGCCGGGCACGGGCTTCCCGCCGGCGACGATGTGGCCCCGGAGACGCGTGATCCCGACCGAGTTCACCGGCACGACGCCGATATCGATCCCGGTCACGTCACCACTCACGTTCACCGTATCCGCCTTCGCCATGTGGACCACGCCATATGCTCCGGCCTTGAAGAACGCCGGCGCATACTTCCCGAACGGCACGGCGAGAACGAAGTACTTCCCGGTGCGGACATTCCCGATCGTGTAGGCGCCGGTCGAATCGGTGTGTGCCACGCGCGGCTGGCCGAGGACCAAGGCCTTCGTTGCCGGGAACAGCACGATCATCGAGGGGACGCCCGTGCCGGTCGAATCCTGCACCAGGCCACTGACGCTGTTCTGGATCACCGGATTGGCGGCGAGCGAGAAATCGATCCCCGTCACGTTCCCGGTCACCTTGATGACGTCGGCGAGAAGGGGCGTGGGCTCATTGTTGTAGTACTCGGGGAGGTATCCCCATTTCGCTGCCACGGCGATGTACGCGGTGTCCTGTATGACCTGCGCCTTGTAGTGACCCATCGAATCCGTCGTGCCCTTCCAGAACATCCCGCGGCAATACCCGATACCTTCGACATCACCGCTCATGCCGTCGCGGGCGCTGGCGCCGGCGACGAATTCGAGGGCCGAGGTGCTGGCCATCACGGGCAACGAGCGCATGATCACGACCGTGGCACGGCGCAGCGGATTCCCCAGGGTATCCGTCACGGTGCCTTCGACCGTCGCATAGACCGGCGGGACAGGCTTCGCGAGATCGAAATTGGCGGTCACTGTCGCACCGGTCCCGACCGTGACCGGTGTCGCTTTGCTCGCATCGGTCACGTTGTCATACCATTCCATGATGTAATCGATCGGCGACATCCGGAGCGATTCTGTCCGGAGGAGATACGTGCCGGTGTCGACCTTCATCGCATAGACGCCGAGCGAATCGGTGACCGCCATCGGCATCGCATTCGCTACGCTATTGAGTTTACGAAAGGAGCGGACGATGATCCCGGCGATCGGGCCGCCGGTCGTCGCGTCGACGATCTTGCCGGTGATGACACCTTTGGGCACCGTCGGTATGAGCACGCGGGCGAGGCCAAAGTTCGCTTCCGTCGGTGCGTTCGCGGTCACCTGCACGGGGTCGGCGGACTGGAAATCCTTCTTGTTGTTGTACCATTCGCCCACGTACGGCGGCGGCGACGGCGGCATCCATGGTGCCGGCTCCGCGCGGAGCTTGTACGCGCCCGTATCCAACTTCATCGTGTAGGCACCGAGACTGTCGGTGACGGTCGACGGCATCACGATCGTCGCGTTGGTGACCGGTTTCAGCGGAGAGAACAGGATGTGCACGCCCGCGATGGGTTTGCCGGTCGAATCGTCGGTCACTTTCCCCGCGATGATGCCGACGGGGCGATCCGTCGTTCCGCCGATCTTGACCCAGGCGATGTTGCTCGGGGCACTCTGCACCGGATTCGCGGACGGGCCCATGGCGAGCGACGTCACGTAGTAGAAGAACGCGTGCCCCGGTTTCACCGCGTGGTCCACGTACACTGTGGTGTTCACCATCGCGAGCTTCTCGAAATGCGCGGAATCGTCGATCGACCGGTACAGCATGAATCCCCAGGTGCCGGACGGAACGCCCCAGCCCAGCTTGACGGCCGGGGTGGCATCCGCCGTGAGGGCCGCGGTGAGATTCGTTGGGACCGGTGGTGTGACGACCTGGCCGAAGCCGACCGCCAGCATGGTGAGTGCCAGCACTGCAATGCCGAGTATACGAGACGTCATCTTTCCCTCCTGTGATCACTTGTCAACCGCACGTCCGCGGGCACCCGCCCGCCATCGTGGGGATAATGTACCCGCGAGGTCGCCGAATCACAATACCACAAATATGGTATTTGGCGAAAAGCGGTCAAAAACGTCAAGAGGAAGCGAAAAGTGCAGGGACGGAAGTGATGAGCGGGATCGGGGGAGGGGAATGCAGGACGTTCCGGGCCGCGACGGCCCCGGACACGCCGGGGCCGCAGCACCGTATGACTACTTCAATGCAGCTTTTACCTTACTGATCGCATCCTTGCCATAGTACGAACAGACACCCTTCTTCGCGATGGGTTTCAACGCCAGCGTCTGGATCGCTTTCTTCACCTTTGCGTCGGAAACGCCCAGTTCCTTGGCGATATTCCCGGCTGTGAACAGGTCCTTCTGGTCACCTGCCATGTGTGAACCTCCTTGAGGATGTGTCAGAGAATGAACGGGTTTATACGTGATGCTTCAAGAGCCGTTCCGGCGCATCGGGCATGCCCAGCATCAGCACCACACCCGAGTCGTGCGCGGGCGCTTCGCACCGTCCCGCACCGTATTCAGCAAGGATCTGTGAGACCTCGAGCGTCCGTTCTTCCGAGACAGCCACGAAGTAGTGGCTGATGCCGGTCGACTCGCCCTCAGCGAACAGCGCGCAATGCGGCGAATCGGGGTGGAGGTGCCACAAGTGAAGGAAGCGTTCAAACAGTTCCGTGTGACGCCGTGCAGCGATATCATCCGCCGTGAAATCGATCCTAAACCAGAGTACGCCCATCGTTCTCCCAGGTCGTTGTCGCATGTCATGTCGCCGAGTCAGGGACAGCACCGACAATATATGGGTGAACGGCAGGACATGCAACGGGATCACAGGCCCGCGTGACCTGCGCCACGCGGGCACATGGTCGCCATAGGTGGCCTTCGCAGATCACTCAAAGAGCTTGTACTTCAGGGCCTTGGAGACCGCGGCGGATTTCGAATGGACCTGGAGTTTCTCGTACACCTTCTTGATATGCGATTGCACGGTGAGCGGACTGATGAACAGCTTCTCCGCGATCTTCTTGTAGCTCAGACCTTCCACCAACCACTGCAGGATCTCCAGCTCGCGCGGCGTCAGATTCAACGCATCGGTGGGTTTCGTCTCCTTGCTCCGCATCATCGCCAGCATCCGCCGGGCGATCGAGGCGCTCATCGGGGCCCCGACCCGGATCTCGCGGATGGCACGGATCAGCTCTTCGGCCTCGGCGTTCTTCAGCACATACCCCGATGCACCCGCAAGGATCGACTGGAAGATCTTCTCGTCGTCATCGAACACCGTGTGCATGAGGATGTCCACGTCGGGGTGGCGCACCTTCACCGCCTTCACGCCTTCGATGCCCGACATGCCCGGCAGTCCGATGTCCATGAGGATGACGTCCGGCACGGGGTCGCCGAGGTTCTCGAGCAGTGCCTCACACGACCCGAAGGAGCCCACGCATCGGAGTCCATCCGACTCATTGATCAGGTCCACGATCGTCTCCCGGATGCGGGTCCGGTCCTCAACGACGATCACGGTGGTCTCAGCCTTCGGTGTCATGGTATCCCTACACGCAATGTCACTGTGGTGCCAACCCCGGGGGCGGAGGTGATGGTGAGTTCGCCGCCGATCGACCGTGCCCGTGTTTGCATGTTCGTCAGCCCGTTCCCCCGGCTTCCGCCACCCGGATCGAATCCGTTCCCGTCGTCGGCGATGCTCATCACCAGCATGCGCCCCTCGCGCCGCAGGGTCAGGCCCACCCGTGTGGCGTGGGCATGGCGCAAGACGTTATTGATCGCCTCCTTGTAGATCAGGAACAACCGGCGGCGTGAACCGAGCGGGAACCGCAACGACGCCAGGCTCGCGGGGATGTCGATCTCGTAATTGATCCCCTTGGCCTCGAGCATCTTCGTGGCGTGCATGCGGATGCGGAGCAACAGGAACTCGAACGTATCGTTCCGCGGATCGATCGACCAGACGATGTCGTTCATCGCATCGATGAGCGAGCGGGAGGTGGTGCCGATCTCCCCGAGGAGGGTGGAGAGCTTCGTGCGCTCCTCATCCGTCAGCGGTGCGCCCTCGGCATGCTGGCGGAGCGAGCGGAGCCCGACATCGCTGTACAGCGCGATCTCGGTGAGGGTCGACCCGATGTCATCGTGCAGGTCCGATGCGATCGACGTGCGGATCCGCTCGATCTCCAGCAGCTTGTTCACGCGATAACGGTACATGAAGAAGAGGACCGCGCCGATCGTCACCGCGGCCAGGATGCGGAACCACCACGTGCGCCAGTACGGTGGGACGATGGTGATCGTCAGGGATGTGCCGGTGGTGTTCCAGACGCCGTCGTTGTTCGACCCGCGCACGCGGAGGATGTAGGTCCGGGGATCCAGATTGGTGTAGCTGACGTAGCGGCGCGTACCGGCATCGATCCATTCGCCGTCGAGTCCCTCCAGCATATAGGCGTAGCGGTTCTTGGCAGGAGAGGTGTAGTTGAGCGCCACGAACTCGAACGACAGGAAATTCCGGTCGTATGGGAGCTCGATCGTGCGTGTCACGCTCAGGGCGGCGGGGAGCGCGACCTCCTTGTCGAACACCCGGAAGCTTGTCAGATAGACGGGGGGGATGAACCAGTTGTCGGCGATGCTGTCAGGGAAGAACGCATTGAAGCCGTTAATGCCACCCAACAGGAATTCTCCGCGGCGGGTCCGTGCGTGCGCGCCCTGATTGAATTCGTTCCCCTGCAGTCCGTCGGTCATGTCGAAGACCTTGATGGTGCCGGTGGCGGGGGTATACCGGGCGAGCCCTTTGTTGGTGGGGAGCCACAGGTTTCCCCGTGCATCGGGCATGATGCCGTACACGACATCATTCGGCAACCCCTGTTGTTCCGTGACGGCATGCCAGACGCCGGCACGCCGGTCGAACCGATCGAGCCCGCCGCCATACGTGCCCACCCAGAGGATCCCCGCGGGGTCCTCGTACAGCGAGAGCACGGTGCTGTTGTTGATGCCATTCGGCTGCGCGGGGTCGAAGGGATACCGGGTCACGGTCCCTGTTGCAGGGTCGATGCTGGCCAGGCCGCCGCCATACATGCCCACCCAGAGCAGTCCTGCATGATCTTCGAGGAGGGCGAGGATCGAGCCGGCGGGAAGAGCGTTGGGGTCCTTTTCATCAGGGGCGAAGTGGGTCGCGGCTCCCGTTGTTTGATCCAGACGGTCCAGGCCTGAGCCGTTGGTCCCGACCCACAGCCACCCGCTCCTGTCTTCGAGGAGCACGGTGATCTCATCCTGGGCGATCGTGGTGGTGTCGCGCGGATCGTGACGATACGGGATGAAGCCGTCGGTGCGGGGGTCGAAGCGGTTCAGCCCACCGCCTTCGGTGCCGCAGTACAGGACGCCGGCCCGGGTCTCGCACAGCGAGATGACGTTGTTGTGACTGATGGTGTGCGGTTGCCCCGGAGTGTGCACGTAATGCGTAAAGGTTCCTGTGGCGCGGTCGAAACGGTTCAACCCGTTCCCGTACGTCCCGATCCAGAGCATGCCGTTGCGGTCCTCGAGCAACGTCCAGACATCATTCCCGGACAGGTCGGTGGGATCCTTCTCGTTGTCACGATAGTGATCGAAGCGGTTCTTCATCCGGTCGAACCTGTTGACGCCTCCGGCCCCGGTGC
>WBZP01001025.1_pt3 | contig 16007 bp, 15 predicted proteins | sample 5204301 | NCBI WGS metagenome assembly WBZP01 (sample SAMN12412401, study PRJNA552823) | activated sludge metagenome | isolation source: activated sludge from nitrification reactor of wastewater treatment plant... | place: USA: Pennsylvania | collected 2017
GCTCAGGGCCGGATTCGGCTGATGACGTCGTACACCGGGCCGAGAACGGAGAGCATGATCCAGCCGAGCAGGCTACCCATGACGACGGTGAGCATGGGTTCGATCAATTGCTGGACCCTCTGGACGGATTCGTGGACGTCGCGCGTATAGAAATAGCTGACGTTCGCCAGTGCTTCGTCGAGTGCCCCGGTGTTCTCGCCGACGCGCAGCATGCGGATGACCAGCGGCGGAAAGAAGCCGGTACGATGAAACGCTCCAGTAAGGTTGTGTCCTTCGCCGATCAATTGCTCGACCCGCTCGAGGCGATGTCGGATGACCAGATTGCCGACGACTCCTTGCGTCGTGCGTATCGACTCGATGATCGGTATCCCGGCGGCAAAGAGCAGGGCAAAGGTATTGGCAAAGCGCGAGAGGATGATCTTGCGCCGGATGTGACCGATCAACGGCAATCGGAGGAGGAAAGCATCAAACCGGTAGCGTGCCTGTGGGTTGCTCTGCAGCACGGCGCGCAGCGCGAGCACGGCCAGGGCAAGCACCAGCACGATGACGTACCAGTAGTCGGCCAGCAGATCGGAAACGAAAAAAAGGACGCGCGTCTGTAGCGGCAGTTCCTGCCCCATGTTCCTGACGAACAGCTTGAGCTGCGGAACCATGTACATCATCAGAAAGGAGGTTGCCGCGAAAACGACCGTGCCGACGAAAGCCGGGTAGGCAATCATCTTCTTCGTTTGCGCGGCAAGTTCGTCCTCCCAGCGCAAGGACTCGTGCAAACTCCGGAGGACTTCCGGCAGGCGGCCCGTGCTTTCGCCGGCCCGCACGAGGCTGACGAATATGCCGTCAAAGACGCGCGGATGCCCTTCCATGGCCTGCGACAGCGTCTGGCCGCCCTCGATCGCCTCGATCACACTCGCCACGACTTCACGGAAGCGTGGCTGTTCCACGCTGTCGCGCAGATCCGACAGCCCTTCCAGCACGGGGACGCCGGCGCGAACCAGTTGCTGAAGGTGAAAACAGAAGTGGATCAGCTCTCGTCGCGGTACGCCGGCGCCGGCAAACAGGCTGCGGTTGCTGACCGGCGCGCCGCGCACCAGGTCGAGTTCCATGCGCCGCAGGCGCATGTCGAGGTCAACCAGGTTGAGCGCGTCGATCCGTCCGAGAACAACGCGTCCGTCGGGGTTGACCGCCTTGTAGGTGTAAAGCGGCATGGCCCTACATCCGGTCGGTCAGGTCGACGACCCGGCCGACTTCTTCGAGCGAGGTGGACCCGTCGAGCACACGCCGCAGACCGTCGTCGGCCAGCGTGGCAAAACCCTGGCGAATGGCCAGCTGTCGCATCTCGCGCACGGTGCTGCGCCGGGCGATCAGTTCGTCCATGTCGCTATTGATGCGCATCAATTCCATGATGGCCAGACGGCCGCGATAGCCCTGGAAGTCGCAACGCTCGCAACCACCCGGTCGGTAGATGACCGGCCGCGTGCCATCGGTCAGGCTGCCCAGCAGATGCGCTTCGTGCACCTCGGCCTGGTAGGGAATCTTGCAACGCACGCACAGGCGCCGGATGAGCCGCTGCGCGATGATGCCTATGATGTTGCCGGCCATGATGTCCGGCAGGACGCCGATGTCGAGCAGCCGTGGAATGGCGCCGATGGCCGAATTGGTATGCAGCGTCGAGTAGACCTGATGGCCGGTCATCGCTGCGCGCAGCGCCATGGCGGCCGTTTCCGCGTCACGCACTTCACCGACCAGAATGATGTCAGGGTCCTGGCGCATGATCGAGCGGATGCCGTTGGCGAAATCGAGCTTGAGCGATTCGCTCGCCGAGGTCTGGCGGACGAGCGTCATCGGGTATTCGACCGGGTCTTCCAGGGTCATGATGTTGACCCCCTCGGAGTTGATATGGTTGAGTACCGAGTAGAGCGTTGTCGTCTTCCCGCTGCCGGTCGGCCCGGTGACGAAGACGATTCCCTCCGGCCGGGCGATCATCAGTTTGAGCTGGTCGAGCTGCTTGTCGGCCAGGCCGAGTGCTGCCAGCGGCACGATACCTTTCTGCCGGTCGAGGATGCGCAGGACGATGTTCTCGCCGTGGATCGTCGGCTGCACGGAAACCCGGAAATCGACCTGACGGCCACGCATGTTGAGCGCGATGCGGCCATCCTGCGGAGCGCGGGTTTCCGCGATGTTCATCCCCGACAGCACCTTGATGCGCACGGCCATCGCCGGCCAGTAGGTCTTGTGGAGCGAACGGATCTGACGCAGCATGCCGTCGATCCGGTAGCGGATGCGCAGAAAGCCGGCCTCCGGTTCGAAGTGGATGTCTGACGACTCGCGCTTCACCGCATCAGTGAGAATCGAGTCGATCAGGCGGACGACCGGCTGGCTGTATTCATCGGCCGACGATTGCAGACCACGGAAATCGATTTCTCCGGTTTCGATCTCGTGCAGAATGCCGTCGATTGAAAGTTCGTGCCCGTACGACTGGTCGATTGCGCGATCGATTTCGGTCTCGCCGGCGAGCAGGGTGTCAATTTCGATCTCATCGCCGGCCAGTCCGCGCAGCTTGTCGAGGGCGACGATGTCGTTGATGTCGGCAATGGCAATCGTCAGCCGCCGGCTTTCCTGATCGTAATCGAGCGGCAGCAGATGGTGACGCTTGGCGAGCTCGCGCGGGATGAGCTTGAGGCCGGATGGGTCGACGATGGCGTTGGTCAGGTCGATGCTCTGCTTGCCCAGGCTTTCCGACAGCGCGTCGCGCAGCGTGGCCTCGGAGACGAAACCGAGCGACACCAACAGTTTCCCGATCGGCTGGTTCGACTTCATCTGCTCGAGCAGCGAAATGCGCAGCTGATCTTCGCTCAAGATGCCCTTGTTGATCAGGATCTGGCCGAGCGGTTTCGACTGGGTTGGCGGGTGATCTTGCTTCATGCGCGGAGCAGCAGGCAACTCAAGTGGAGGAAGCGAAACCGCACACTGCGTTCATGGCTGCAGTTCCTGGATGCGCCTGGCCGCGGCGCTCTTGTCGAAAGCGCTTGGTCGCTTGTCGGCAGCCAGCAGAGCCATGCCGTAGTACTGCGCAGCCAGTTTCGCCTGGCGAAGATGGTCGAGGCTGACCGCCAGGTTGTAGAGATGGTCGCCGTTCTCGGGCTCCAGCCGGCAGGCTTCGAAATAGGCTTGCTGCGCATCGCCCCAGCGAGCGGCTCGCGCGTAGTGATTGCCCAAAGCGAAATGCAGCGCCGCCGCATCCGGCTGGCCGGCGAGGAGCGTCTTCAGGCGGCTTTCCGCCTGACCACCTTCGCCAGCCCCGCGCAGATTGATCAGAGCGGCTTGCGCCGTCGCGTCGTTCGGGTCGGCGTCGACGACGCGCAGGTAGAGCTCGTAAGCGCGCTCGGTCTGTCCGCGGCGCAGGGCTATTGCCGCCAGACCAAGCAGCGCATCGGAGTTCTTCCGGTCGTGACGCAAGACCTGCTCGTAGTCGCGCTGCGCATCGTCAAGCCGCTCGGCCAGCCAGGCGGCGTACGCCTGGCCGAGGATTGTCTCGTACGGCTGGGCTGGGCGCGGCTGGTTCTGGCGCAAGACGAGGCCTGCTTCGCGCGGCGGCAGGTTCCTTTCCTTGCCGGCACCGTCGACCGGGACAGTGATGGTCGCCCTGGCGGCCGATGACGGCCGTGCGGGTGGCGGCGCGCTGCCTGCCGTTGGCATTGAAGCCGATGTGGGCGCCGCCGGAGGATCTGCCGGCGGCGATTCGGGGGGCCTCGGTTCAGGTGGCAACTGCGCGCGCGAAGGCACGTGTTGCGTCGGCAAGCTGTTGTCAAGGGCCTGCAACTGCCACCAGAAGTAGCCGCCGATGGCCAGCCCGGCAGCTCCGAGAAGAGCGAGAAGGGCGTAGAGGACAAGCGGAGAGCGGGCGGCCTGCTTGGCGGCAAAGACGTTACGCGCCATCTCGCGCGCCGTGGTGTCGCTGTCGCCGGCTCTCCGACGGGCTGCGCCGGCGGGCCGGCTTTCCGTTGCCGGTGGACGCCTGTTCTGCGACTCGGCCGTCGCCGCCAGGTCGGCGTCGACCGAATCCAGGTGGCGGGCCAGTGGTGGGAGCGTACGTTGCTCGTCTGGCGGTGCAGCTTCGATCGGATCCAGGCTGAGTTCGGCCGGCAGGCCGTCGGCCGCTTGCCGGCTGGCCGAACCGACCTGCCGTTTGGCTTCTTCGGCGCGTCGCAGTGCATCCATCAACAGGCTCACTGCAATGGCTCCGGCGTCGGCTGGGGCAGCGAGAAGGGCTGGAAGACCTGGTTGCTGCGGAAGAAATCCCGCTTCGGGAGGACATCCCTGAAGCTGCTGAAATCGCCTTCGAGCGAGGCGTCCCTGATGACGGTCGGACGCAGCAGGACGACAAGTTCCGACTTGGTCGACGAGTTGGTCCGGTTGTTCAGGATTTCACCGAGAAAGGGAAGATCGCCGAGACCGGGTACACGACCGGTGCGGTTGTCCAGGCGGTCTTCCATCAGTCCGCCGAGGACGGCGATGTCGCCGCTTTCGATGCGCAGGACCGACTCGATCTCGCGCGTGCGGATTTGCGGCACCAGGTTCTTGATGTTGTTCTTCGCCAGGTCCGGATTGGGATCCTGCTTCAGTTCGGCGATGCTCGAAATCGACGGACGAACGTTCAGGGTTACAGTTCCGCTGTCACTGATCTGCGGCGTGAGGCTCATGAAAAAGCCGATCGAGACGGATTGTGGTGTCGTCGTCGTCGTCACGGTCGCATTGGTATTGGCATTGCCTGGCACGACGTCCTGCTTGACGCTGAAATAGACGAAGTCCTCCGAAACCTTGAGCGTCGCCGTCTGGTTGTTGAGCACCGCCAGCTTCGGACTGGACAGCACCTTGACCGTGCCGAAGGTACGCAGCAGCTCGACCGTGGTCATCAAGTTCAACGGATTGGCGTTGCTGTACTTGATGATGTAGGGCGTCACCGCACTCGGCACATTGGTTGTCAGCACCGGCTTGTTGACGACGAAGCCGGTATCGTCGCTGCGCAGGCGGCTCCATTCGATTCCTTGCTGGTAACCATCGCTCAGGGTGACCTCGATGATCGTTGCTTCGATCAGCACCTGGCGGCGCGCACTTCCCATCACCCGATCGAGAAACTCCTGCACCTTGTCGTGCTGTCGTGCCGTGGCGCGGACGGTAATCACGCCGCCCTCCGGGTTGGCAATCACCGAGGCGGCTTCGCGGAAGGTCAGGCGCCTGACGACGGTGGCACCGGCGTTCTGCAGTGTGGCCGGGTTGGGGCTGGCGGCGAGCGTCGGCTGGACGTGGCTGCCGCGCGCTGCCGTGACGGTCGGCGCCGTCGCGCCCGTGCCGGTCGTGCTCTGCATGGCTGTCTGCTCGGTCACCGTCTCCGTCGATCCTTCCGGGAAAACCTTGTCGGTCTCATGCAGCAGATCCTTCAGGTTCTTTTCCAGCGACTCCCAGAAGCGGTTCTTCGACTTGTTCTCGATTTGCAGGCGGGACGTATTGGCGCTCGCTGCGCCGCCGCTGCCGGCGGCCAGGGCGCTGGTCGAGATCTGTGTGTTGGTCGAGATCGTGCCGGTTACGTCGCGTGCGATGTTGACGTAATCCACGGTGTAGTTCTTCAGGTAAGGCGTGTCGGGCATGACCACCAGGTTCGGGCCGTCGAGCTCGAAGCGCAGGTCAACCTGCTTGGCGATGCGCACGAGCAGCTGCTGCAATGTCTGGTCTAGCGCGTTGAGGGTCACTTCGCCGGTGAGGCCGGGGTGAATGTCGACGTTGAGCCGGGCATCGCGCGCCAGGGCAAAGAGCAGATCATGTACTTTGACGTTGTTGACGACGACGCTGTAGGTTTCCGTCTTGCCGGTGCTTCTCGGTTTGGGCAGCGAAACGCTTTGTTGGACAGGCAGGGGAATCTGGCCGCCTGGGCGGACCGTACCGGCATCCTGCAAGTGGCCAGGCGAAGGTCCGCCGCTCAGCGTCGTCGGCGCACACGCGGCCAGAAGAAGCAGGGAAAAGACGGCGCTGAGAACTGGCGCGAACACGCTCGACTCACCTCCGGGTAGACGATGGGGTGATGATACCACGCTCACGCCCCTGTACAAGTTCATGATTTTTAGTGCCTTGAAACTCATTTCAGGGAATCGTCAGCGAACCCCTGGCGGAGCTTGCCGACCGAACGGACGTAGGGTTTGCCTGGCGGCAGGTTTTCGGCAAGAACGGCGAGGACAGCGTTGGCGGCGCTTCGTGTCGGGTAATCACCATAGATGACAGCGAGCCGCTGTCGTCCCTCGATGGTCGACCGATAGACCCGGATCTGTCGTCCGTCGAGCATCCGGGATTGCTGGCCGATAAAAGTGTCCACCTCGCGCTCGTTGTCGGCGTCGGTGAGCAACAACTGGATGAACAAGTGGTTGTCGGGCGTCTTCTGCAGCCATTTGTTGGTGGCGGCAATTCTCTCGGTCAGCGACATCATTTCATTCTGCGCCGTCGGCGTGCCCGCTTCTCTGGCCGGCCCGGGCCTCGCGCTCGCTGCGCCTGCCGTCACGTCGCGCCCCGCGGCCCGTTTGCCGAGCTCGCTCGGGCCGCCGACGAGGGTCGCCAGCGGGAGGGCGGCGCAGATCACCGCGCCGCCTGCCCAGAACCGGCGTGCGTTGCGCCGCCGGTCGAGCGGCCGGAATTCGGCATCCCTGATCGCCGCTTTGACCTGCCGGCGGCCGATCTGATGGCCACCTTCGGAAAAGGCGGCAAGCAGGGCCTTGTCGGCCAGGATGTTGATTCTTCGTGTCAGTCCCTCGGAGGCTTGACTGATCAAACGGACAGCGGAGCCGGTAAACGGGTGCGGACCGTGATAGCCGGCGGCGCGCAAGCGAAACATCAGATAAACGCCGACGTCGTCGCGGCATAGCGCGGTGAGACGGAAACGATGCGTGATGCGCTCGTTGAGCGGGCGCATGGCCGTTTCGCTCAGGCGTTGATCGAGCTCGGGCTGGCCGAAAAGGACGATCTGCAGCAGTTTGTGCTGTTTCGATTCGAGATTTGACAAGAGCCGGATTTCCTCGAGTGCCTCCGGCGGCATCGCATGCGCCTCGTCGATCAGGACGACGACCTGGCGTCCGGCGGCGTAGATCTCGATCAGCCGATCCTGCAGGGCGCCGAGCAGCAGGTGACTGCGCTCCACAGGCTGGATGAGACCGAGTTCGGCGGCAATGGCGAACGGGACCTCGTCGCGCGACCACATCGGGTTGGCCAGGTAGACCGTTTCGACGTTGGCCGGCAGCCTTTCGAGCAGCATGCGGCAGAGCATCGTCTTGCCGCTGCCGACCTCGCCGCTCACCTTGACTATTCCCTCGTCGTGCGTGATGGCATAGATCAGCGCGTCGAGTGTCGCTCCGCGGTTGGCGCCGGAAAAGAAAAATTCGGTATGCGGTGTAATGCGAAACGGTGCCTCACGCAGGCCGAAGTGAGCGAGATACATCAGTCCTCCCGCGCTGACGATTGCATGCGGTTATACAGCGTCGTGCGGTGGATGCCAAGCAAGCGCGCCGCCTGGCTGACATTGCCGTGGGCAAGCTTGAGGGCGGCTTCGATATAGCCGCGCTCGGTCGCGTCGAGCAGACGGTCGAGGCTGAAGGGTTCCCGTTGCCGCAGGCGTTGCGTGGCGGCGGTGAGGATTGCCTCGCCGGCCGTCTCGCCGGTGCCGGATCGGGTCGGGGCCGTGTTCGCCAGCGGCTCGTCGGGCAGGTCAAGTTCGCTCTCCAGTCGAGGCAGGTCAACCGGCTGCCCCGGATACTTCGTCGTCAGGCGGATGACGATGTTGCGCAGCTCGCGCACGTTGCCCGGGAAAGTGTAGTCCAGCCACAGGCGGGCTGCTTCCCCGCTCAGACTGAACGGCTCTTGCCGCGTCTGCTCGGCGTAGACGCGGCGAAAGTGGTCGAGCAGGACGATCTTGTCGTTGCCCATTTCGCGCAAGGGCGGCGCACTGATCGAACAGACCGACAAGCGGTGATAGAGATCGGCCCGAAAAGAGCCCGACTTTACTTCCTTGCGCAGGTCGCGGTTGGTCGCCGCGATGATGCGTGCCTGACTGACTCGCCGCTGTGTTTCTCCCAGCCGCTGATAGTCGCCGTTTTCCAGCACGCGCAGCAGTTTTGCCTGGACTTCGAGCGGCAGCTCACCGATTTCGTCGAGAAAGAGCGTGCCATCACCGGCGCCTTCAAAGTAACCCGGTTTGCCGGTGATGGCGCCGGTGAACGCACCTCTGGCGTAGCCAAACAAGGTCGCTTCGACGAGGTTGGGCGAGATGGCGGCGCAATTGAGGGCCAGGAATGGTCGATTCCGGCGTCGCGTATCGTGATGCAGGCAGCGCGAGGCGATGATCTCCTTGCCGCTGCCCGACTCGCCTTCGATGAGCACCGGGAAGGGCAGATCGGCGTATTGCCGCAGCTGCACCCACAGCTTCTGGATGGCCGGACTGCTGCCGATCAGGGGCGAAACCGCCGCGTCGGCGCCGCCCTCGCCGGCGCATGAGCGGAAGGCGAGCGCACGCTCGAGCACCTGTTCCAGTTCTGCCGGATGGCACGGCTTGCCGACGAAGTCTGCCGCGCCCAGCGTGCGCGCGTGGCGCGCATTGCCCTCGTCGCTTTGCCCGGACAGGACAACGATGCGCATCCCCGGTGCCAGCCTGAGCAGTTCGGCAATCAGTGCGAACCCTTCATCGGGGCGATGCGGCAGGGGCGGCAGGCCGAGGTCGACCAGCGCCAGATCGGGCGGCTTGCGCAATTGCCGAAGCAGCTGCAAGGATGGCGCTCGTGCATGGCTGGTAACGACCTCGAAACGCCCACCCAGCGCCAGGCTCAGGCCGTCGCAAATCAGCGGGTCGTCGTCGACCAGCAGCAGGAGGGGCTTTTCGAGTGTTGAATGATTCGGCAGTGAGCGCATGTAATGCCTGTCTTGACAGGGAAAAACGACAAATGTGCATTATTCCACAATTATATTAGCGCCAAGTAAATCACGTCGACGATGATGGCGGTCAGGTATAATGCACGGTCCTCTTTTCCTCGGGAATCCGCAGTGCCTGCCGACAATCTCGTCGAGATCGAGCATCTTGATTTTGCCTACGACGACCGGGCCATCCTCAACGGGATCAGCCTGGCGATCCCGCGCGGCAAGGTGGTGGCGATCATGGGGGGCTCCGGCTGCGGCAAGACCACGCTGCTCAGACTGATCGGCGGGCAGCTCAGACCAAGCCGCGGCGACATCCGCGTCGATGGCCTGTCGGTCCCCGCACTGAGCAGCGAGGAACTCTATGCCTTGCGTCGGCGCATGGGCATGCTCTTCCAGTTCGGTGCCTTGTTCACCGACATCTCGGTTTTCGATAACGTTGCCTACCAGATGCGCGAACATACCGCTCTGCCGGAGGAACTGATTCGCGACATGGTCCTCATGAAGCTCAACGCCGTTGGCCTGCGCGGGGCGCATGGGCTGATGCCGGCCGAGCTGTCGGGCGGCATGGCGCGCCGCGTCGCGCTGGCACGCGCGATCTCGCTCGATCCGATGCTGATCATGTACGACGAGCCCTTCGCCGGGCTCGACCCGATCTCGCTCGGCGTCATCGGACAGTTGATCCGCAAACTCAACGATGCGCTCGGCGCGACGACGATCATGGTGACGCATGATATTCAGGAATCGCTCTTGATCGTCGATTTCATCTACTTCATGTCGGACGGCAAGGTCGTGGCGCTCGGCACGCCGGAAGAGATCAAAGCTTCCCATCATCCGTTCGTGCATCAGTTCGTTTTCGCCGAAGCGGACGGACCGGTTCCCTTTCACTATCCGGCACTACCGTTGGCTGAGGAACTGCTGGCGGAAAGGCGCGCATGAGCCAGTTTTCCCGCCAGCGATGGTCGTTGCCGTCGGTCGTGGCCAGCATCGGGCGCCCGGTCAACAATGCGCTGCAGAGGCTTGGTTTTGCCAGTCGCTTCTTCGTCATGCTGTTGTTCTACTCCGGGCAGTCTTTCCGGCGCTTTCACCTGACCTTGCGCGAGATCTATTTCTCCGGTTTCCAGTCACTGCTGATCATCATGGTCTCCGGGCTGTTCATCGGCATGGTGCTCGGCATGCAGGGGTATGAGACCCTGCAGCGCTACGGATCGGCCGAAGCGCTCGGCGTTCTCGTCGCCTTGTCGCTCGTCCGCGAGCTGGGTCCGGTCGTCGCTGCGCTGCTTTTTGCTTCGCGCGCCGGTTCTTCGATCACCGCCGAGATCGGCCTGATGAAGGCAACCGAACAGCTTACGGCCATGGACATGATGGCCGTCAATCCGATTGCCCGGGTCGTCGCGCCGCGTTTCTGGGGCGGCGTCCTGTCCATGCCCTTGCTCGCCGCCATCTTCTCGAGTACCGGGGTCTTCGGTGGTTACTTGATCGGCGTCGTCTTCATCGGCGTCGACGAGGGGGCCTTCTGGTCGCAGATGCAGGCCTCGGTCGATTTTCGCTTCGATGTGTGGAGCGGTATCGTGAAGAGCTTCGTCTTCGGCATTGCCGTGGCACTGATCGCCGTCTTCGAGGGTTACGACGCCGTGCCGACGGCGGAAGGCGTTTCGGGTTCGATCAAGAGCACGGTCGTCAAGTCGGCGCTGGCCATACTGGCGCTTGACTTCGTGTTGACCTCGTTCATGTTCCGGGAGGCTTGATGAGTCGAAAGGTACTCGACCTGTGGGTCGGTTTTTTTGTCGCCCTGGGAATGGCCGCCCTGCTGGTGCTGGCGCTGAAAGTGGGGAATCTGTCCGGGGCCAATTTCTCGGAAACCTACGCGCTGACAGCCAAGTTTGCTAACATCGGCGGCCTGAAGGTGCGCGCTCCGGTGAAAAGCGCCGGGGTGGTCGTCGGGCGGGTCGCCGACATACGGTTCGATGCACAGACTTACGAAGCGGTGGTGACCTTCAATATCGATGGCCGCTATCGTTTTCCAAAGGACACGTTTGCTTTGATTCTGACCGCCGGTCTGTTGGGTGAACAGTACATTGGCCTCGATCCCGGCGGCGACGAGAAAATGCTCGTCACCGGTGATGCCATTGCCAAGACCCAGTCGGCCGTCGTGCTCGAGAAGCTGATCAGCCAGTTCATGTTCAACAAGGCATCCGAAGGGCCGGGCGGAAACTGAATAGGAGGGAATCCAGTGGAATTACGTATGTCGGCTCCACTTGCCGCGCTCTGTGCGGCGCTCGGTCTGTCTGCCGGCGGCTGCGCGACGACAGCGAACAACCCGAAGGATCCGTTCGAATCCTTCAACCGGGCGATGTTTGCCGTCAATGAGGGAATCGATGTCGTCGTCAAGCCGGTCGCGCAAGGCTACGATGCGCTTGCTCCCTTGCCCGTCAAGGTGGTCATCGGCAACTTTTTCGGCAACATCTGGGATGGCTGGACCGCGGTCAACAACCTGTTGCAGGGCAAGCCCGAACAGGCGGCTTCCGACCTCGGGCGGGTATTGATCAACTCGACGGTCGGTATCGCCGGTGCTTTCGACGTCGCCAGCGAAATGGGACTGACCAAGCATGGCGAGGAGTTTGGCCAGACCCTTGGCCGCTGGGGAGTGCCCGACGGTCCATATTTTTACTGGCCGATCATCGGGCCCCGCACGGCACGCGATACGCTGGGCTGGGGCGTCGACATCCTCTATGACCCGGTCTGGGACGTCGATCGCATTCCTCTGCGCAACAGCCTGGTGGCGACCCGCTTCATCGACCTGCGGGCGGGTCTTCTGCCTGCCGACAAGGTGGTCGAAGAAGCTGCATTCGACAAGTACAACTACATCAGGGACGCCTATCTGCAGCATCGGCGCAGCGAGATCTACGACGGCGAGCCGCCGCGCGTGCGCCCGGAAGATTAGTCCTCGAAGTCGTCCGCTGCGGCCGTGCTGCGTTAAGCCGGTAGCCCTTTTCGTCGGAAAGTCTCTCATGAAATCGTTTTTCTCGCTTGCTGTCGCGCTCTTGCTTGCCCTCTCCACCGCGTTGGCGCAGGAAGCGTCGCCCGACGCGCTAGTCCGCCAGGTCACCGATGACGTGCTGAACATCGTTCGTAACGACAAGGACATTCAGGGCGGCAACACGCGCAAGGCGATCGATCTGGTCGAGAACAAGGTCTTGCCCTACTTCAATTTCCAGCGCATGACGGCGCTCGCCGTCGGGCGCGACTGGAACAAGGCGACGCCGGAACAGAAGAAGCGGCTCGCCGAGGAGTTCAAGACGCTGCTCGTGCGCACCTACTCGAACGCGCTGACCTCGTACAAGAACCAGACGGTCTCCTACAAGCCAAGCAAACTGCAGGCCGGTGACAGCGATGTGTTGATCAGGACCGAGGTCATCCAGCCGGGCAGCAAACCGGTCCAGCTCGACTATGCGCTGGAGAAGCAGGCTAACAGTTGGAAAGTTTACGACGTGATTGTCGCCGGGGTCAGTCTGGTGACCAACTACCGCGACACCTTCGGCCAGGAGGTGCGCAACAATGGCATCGACGGTCTCATCCAGATGCTGGCCAGCCGGAACAAGCAACTTGAATCCGGCAAGAAATGATCGCCCGAGAAAACGACAGCTTGCGTGTCAGTGCTCCGATGCTTATCGGCAACGCGCCGGAGCTGCTCGTTGCCGGGCGTGACTGCCTGCGTTCCGGGACGCCGGCGGACGTCTTCCTCATCGATCTCGGCGCCGTTCGGGAGGTCGACTCCTCGGCCCTGGGCATCGTTTTCGCCTGGCTGCGTACAGCCGCCCAACAGGGTGCCGGCGTGCGCATCATCAACCCTCCGGCCAGCATGCTCAGCCTGGCAGAGCTTTACGGCGTGCGCGAACTCCTGCCGCTCGCCTGATTGCGCTAGGCCGCTCCGTCGACTGACCTGGTATGAACATCGCGGTTGCCATTGATCGCGTCGAGAAGCGTTTCTCGTCGTTGCAGGCGCTGGCCGGGGTTTCGCTGCAGATTGGCGAGGGAGAGTTTTTCGGCCTGTTGGGCCCGAACGGCGCCGGCAAGACGACGCTTATCTCCAGCCTGGCGGGTCTCGTCCGCCCGGACGCCGGCAGGCTCAGCGTGCTCGGCCACGACGTCGTCAGCGACTACCGCGCCGCCCGGCGCTTGCTTGGCGTTGTGCCGCAGGAGCTGGTATTCGACCCCTTCTTCTCGGTCCGCGAGACGCTGCGCATCCAGTCGGGCTACTTCGGGATACGGCGTAACGACGACTGGATCGATGAAATCCTCGCCAACCTGGATTTGACGGGCAAGGCCGACACCAATATGCGGCGCCTGTCGGGTGGCATGAAACGCCGCGTTCTGGTGGCTCAGGCGCTGGTGCACAAGCCGCCGGTGATCGTTCTCGACGAGCCGACGGCGGGGGTGGACGTCGAGCTGCGTCAGGGTCTGTGGCAGTTCATCAGACGGCTCAATCGCGACGGACACACGGTGATTCTGACGACACATTACCTGGAAGAAGCGGAAGCGCTGTGCAGCCGAATCGCCATGCTCAAGCAGGGGCGCGTCGTCGCACTCGATACGACGGACAACCTGCTTGCCCGCTTTGCCGGGCAGACGCTGACGGTACGCCTGGGAGATGCGGCGCCGCTGCCGCCCGAACTGCGCGCGCGGGCGACCGGTAGCGGGGCGATGTGGAGCTTCCACTTGGCTCGTCTCGGGGAAATCGAGTCGGTGTTGGCGATCTTGCGCCAGTCAGGCTGCGTGATCGATGATCTGCGTCTGAGCCAGGCCGATCTCGAAGACGTCTTCCTCGGCGTGATGCAGAGCAGCTGCGACGCTGGTCCGGCAGGCAAAGCATGATGATTGGCTTTCGCACGCTTCTCGCCAAGGAAGTCCTGCGCTTCTGGAAGGTCAGCTTTCAGACGGTTGCTGCACCGGTACTGACGGCCTTGCTTTACCTGATGATTTTTTCGCATGTCCTGGACACGCACGTACAGGTGCACGGCGTGCAGTACACGGCGTTCCTGATTCCCGGGCTGGTCATGATGTCGGCGCTGCAGAACGCCTTTGCCAATAGTTCGTCGAGTCTGATCCAGTCGAAGGTGACGGGCAGCGTCGTCTTTGTCCTCCTGCCACCGATTTCTTACGTCGAGTTCTTTCTCGCCTATGTCGTTGCTGCCGTTCTGCGCGGCCTGCTGGTCGGCGTCGGCGTTCTCCTGGTCACCGTATGGTTTGCCGTTCCCGACTTCACGTCACTGCCATGGATTCTCGTGTTCATCGTTCTTGGCTGCGGCATCATGGGAGCGCTCGGCACGATCGCCGGGATTTGGGCCGACAAGTTCGACCAGCTGGCGGCCTTTCAGAACTTCCTGATCATGCCGCTGACGATGCTGTCCGGCGTTTTCTACTCGATTCACTCTTTGCCCGGATTCTGGCAGAGCGTGTCGGGTTTCAATCCCGTGTTCTATATGATCGACGGCTTTCGCTTTGGCTTCTTCGGTGTTTCCGACGTACCTCCAGAGATCAGTCTGGCGGTCGTCGTCGCCAGTCTGCTGGTGGTTTCGGCGGCAACGCTGACCTTGCTCAAGAGCGGTTACAAACTGAGGTCCTGAATCATGATGCATCCTGAAACGATCCACGCCATCATCGCCGAAGCGCTGCCCTGTGAACATCTGCAGGTGACTGGTGACGGCCAGCACTTTGCCGCCCTGATCGTCAGCGCCGATTTTGCTGGCAAGAGCCGCGTGCAACGGCAGCAACAGGTCAACCAGGCGCTGCGGCCGCAGTTCGACAGCGGTGAACTGCACGCCTTGTCGATGACGACGCGCACGCCGGAGGAGTGGAACGCCAGCCATGGATAAGCTGCTGATCCACGGTGGCACGGCGCTGCGCGGCGAGGTGGCCATCTCTGGCGCGAAGAATGCCGCGCTGCCCATCCTCTGTGCCAGCCTCCTGTCGCCGGAGCCGCTGCATCTGAGCAACGTACCGCAGCTGCGGGACGTGTCGACCATGTTGCGGCTGATCGAGCAGATGGGTGTGCAAGTCGTCCGCCACGCGGCTGATGAGGTATCGCTGACCAGCCGCGGATTGAACAACCCGCTCGCCCCCTACGACATGGTCAAGACGATGCGGGCATCGATTCTCGTCCTTGGTCCTTTGCTCGCACGGCACGGCGAAGCCCGCGTTTCTCTGCCGGGCGGCTGTGCCATCGGCGCACGTCCGGTCGAACAGCACATCAAGGGCCTGCAGGCCATGGGCGCTGAGGTCAGTGTCGAGCAGGGCTACATCCACGCTCGCACCGAGCCGGGTAAACGCCGTCTGCACAGCGCCTGCATCGTCACCGACATGGTCACGGTGACCGGCACGGAGAACCTGATGATGGCTGCCGTGCTGGCCGAGGGCGAGACGATCATCGAGAACGCGGCACGTGAGCCGGAGGTGGTTGACCTGGCTCACTGCCTGATCTCCATGGGCGCGCAGATATCCGGCGCCGGTACCGACAAAATCCGTATCCGGGGTGTCGAACGTCTGCACGGCGCAAGGCATGCGATCATGGCCGATCGCATCGAAACCGGAACCTATCTCTGCGCTGCCGCGGCAACCGGCGGTGAGGTGCGGCTGACCGGGACTTCGGCTGCCTACCTCGATGCGGTGGTCGACAAACTGCTCGACGCCGGCTGCGACATCGTGATCGAACGCAACGCGATCAGGCTGAAGGCGCCGGCGCGGCTGAAGGCGGTCAGCGTGCGCACTTCGCCCTATCCGGCGTTTCCGACCGACATGCAGGCGCAGTTCATGGCGATCAACTGCGTGGCAGAGGGCTCGGCCGTCATCCGCGAAACCATCTTCGAAAATCGCTTCATGCACGCCGTCGAACTGATCCGCCTGGGAGCCGACATCAAGATCGAAGCCAGCAACGCGATGGTGACCGGCGTCGAACATCTGGATGGCGCGACGGTGATGGCCACTGATCTGCGTGCTTCGGCCAGCCTGGTCATCGCCGGGCTCGTCGCGCAGGGTGAGACGGTCATCGACCGCATTTACCACCT
>WBZP01003861.1_pt1 | contig 15999 bp, 7 predicted proteins | sample 5204301 | NCBI WGS metagenome assembly WBZP01 (sample SAMN12412401, study PRJNA552823) | activated sludge metagenome | isolation source: activated sludge from nitrification reactor of wastewater treatment plant... | place: USA: Pennsylvania | collected 2017
CTAGCCCCTTCTGCTTGGCGTCTTTGCGTGAGATTGTCTTCACAACAGGCAGGATCGGATGGTAGGCCTGGTAGAGCGTCGGCCGGATTAGGTCGGTCATGCCCGCGTCGGCGATGACGAACCGCTTGGCCCCCTGCTCCTTGGTATAGACGACGCGCGTCAGCAACGCCCCGGCGCGGCCGACAATCGAGCGCCCCGGCTCGACCACCAGCCCATAGCCCGCCCCGGCCACCAGCGGCGCGATGGTTCGCACCCAGTCGGCCACGTCCGGCGCTTCGCCAGTATAGTCAATGCCCAGCCCGCCCCCGGCATCAATGTAGTCTAGACGAATGCCCTCGGCGCTCATCTCCTCGGCCAGTTGGACGAGGAAGCGCACTGCCTGGGCGAATGGATCGAGGTCGGTGATCTGCGAGCCGATGTGGGCCGCCAGACCGACCGGCCGCAACCAGGGGTGGGCGGCGGCGGCGCGCAGCATGGCCACGGCCCGCTCGCGCGGCACGCCGAACTTGTGACCGTGCAGGCCGGTGCTGATGTAGGGGTGCGTGGCGGCGTTGATGTTGGGGTTGACGCGCACGCCGACCGGGGCAACTCGCCCCAGCCGTTCGGCTATCGCGGCCACGGCCGACAGCTCCATCTCCGACTCGACGTGCAGAGCGCGAATTCCGGCCACCAGCGCCTCTTCGATCTCGCCCGTCTTCTTGCCCACGCCGGAGAAGATGATCCGCTCCGGGGCGACGCCGGCATGACGCGCCAGGAACAGTTCGCCGCCGCTGGTCACGTCCGCCCCCAGGCCGGCGGCCAGCAACAGGGCCAGCAGCGCCGGGTTGCCGTTGGCCTTGACGGCGTAGCAGACCAGCGCCTCCGGCCCGGCGGCCTCGCCCGCCGCGGCCACGAAGGCCCGTGCCCGCCGCTCCAGGTCGGCGCGGCTGTAGACGTAGACCGGCGTGCCGGCGGCGTCGGCCACGGCCGAGAGGGGCACGCCTTCGCAGGTCAGTTCGCCGGCGCGATAGGTGAAGGGACTGTCAGTTGAGAGAGGGGTGGTGGTCGGCGGTGAGGTCGTCAAGATGGTGTTCTTCATCTCCCAGCAACGCCCGCTCCATATTGGCCACAGTGCGAGCCACGTTTTCGATGGCCACGCGCTGCTTGCGATAGAGGTCGGACTCGCTCATGGCCAGGCGGCGGGCCACGTCGCGCACGCGCCGCCCCTGGACGAACTTCAAGTCGAGGATGTTGTAGAGAATCCACTCCGTCGTCGTCAGGCTACGCTGGCCGTCCGGCCGCTGCTGGGCGATGGCCTCGGCCAGGATGGCCCGCAGGGCGCTGACCGGGTTGTTGTCGTGCCCTTCCAATTCGCGCTGCACAACCTGAAGCTGGAGCAGCGGGCTTTCGGTCAGCTTCGGCCCGCCCCAGTAGTGGGTCAGGGCGTCGCGCACCATATTGCCGAACTCCGGGTCTTGCAACAACTCGTCCGTCACCTCCGGCAGGTTGGCGGCCAGCACCGGCAGCCCGCCGAACGTCGCCGCGCTGCGCCGCTCCTGCAAGGCGGTGATCTCCGGCAAAATGCCCTCGACGGCGGCAAAGACCTCTTGCTGCAAGATGTGGTCTTCCAGCGCCGACGCGGCCTGCGTGCGCAACCGGGCCAGCAGTTCCATCTCCTCCGCGGTCAGGTCGGGCTGTGGCGCGCGCGCCCGCATGCCCAGGATGCCCAGCATCAAATCGTTGCGCTGGTTGTAGAGCGGCTGAATCCAGTACTCGCCCCAGACGAAGAAGCTGTCGCCGGTATAGGGTTCGTCGGCCGGCTCGCTGCCGTTGCTGCCGGGCCAGGGCAAGCGCCGCAGCACGGCATCGGGCAGCCCCTCCAGCGGCGCGGGCGGGCCGATGGCCGCCTCCAGACGCGGCCCGTTGGGCGTCAGCGCGGCGACAAAGGCCGACGGCGTGCGCACGGCTTCGCACGTCGCCGCCAGCACGCTCTCCAGGAACTGCTGGAGGTCGCTGGTCGTCAGCAGGCGCTCGCTCAGGGCCTGGATGCGGCGCACGTCGGGGTCGTCGTTCAACTGGAAGGCGCGCTCGAACGTCTGCTTGTAGTGGTGGATGACCCACTCGACGATCATTACCGTCGCCACCACGGCAAAGCCCAGCAGCACTTCCTTGTGCAGCCCCAAGATGCTCGGCGCGCGGCTGACCAGAACAAAGACCAGCAGAACGATGGTTGCCGCCAGCGGCACGCGGGCCATGTACTTGTAGAGTCGCACGCGCACCACGCGGTCGGGCGAGGCCGAGCCGAAGTAGACCAACTGCGAGGTCAGCACGGCGAACAGGATGCTGACGACGAGATTGCCGATGATGAGCACCGGCCACAGCAGCAGCGGCATCTCCGCCGACGGGTGCGACGACAGCATCATGTAGGGGAAGACGGCCAGCGGCGCGGCCAAAATGGCCACCAGCGTCGTGGTCATGCGCCGGCGGGTCGTCGTCGTCAGGCAGCGCTGCCGGGCGCGCCAGACGTTGTAGACCGCCCCCAGGGCCGCGGCCCAGAAGTAGGCCGCGAACAGCAGAAAGAGCGGCCCGCCGGTCAGGCTGGGCGTAGTAGCCTCGGCCCATGGCTCGCCGACAACCCAGTTGGTGAACAGCCCCAACACGGCAAAGATCGCCCCGCCTAGATAGCTAAGGACGACCAGCACACGCCGCCGCCGCGAGTGCTTGCCCGTCGCCCGCAGCAAGGTATCCGAGAGGTGGAACTGCGCCGCCGGCACCAGGGCTACGCCGATCCAGCCGACACGCAGCAGGAACTCGGCCGACGCCGGAGCCACGGATCGGCTGACCAGCAACTCCGTCAGGTAGACGAGGACGACCAGACCGATGAGCGCCGAAAAGGAGCGCTGCACCGTGCCGCGCGTCAGCCGGGGAATGTTGTAGAGGACGACCGCCGCGCCGAAGATGACAATGATGGATTGCAGGACATCATTGGCGTAGCCGAAGACGTAGGCCATGTTGCTGCCGGCAAACATACCAACCAATGGAAAGTGGTTTAGCGTCGCGCGAACGACTGAGTCATCAGGCGGGCGACGGCGACGGTGGGCGATCCAGCGTCGGCCGCGGGCGCTCGGCCCCCTCGTTCGGCTTGGGCAGGTTAATCTTTGGGCTGCCCGGCGGTGGCGGCGTGGACGAAACGACCACGTCCTTGCCCTCCAGCAGCGCCACGAACTCGGCCGCTTCCAGTGTCTCCACTTCCAGCAGCCGTTGCGAGACCTGTTCCAGCTTGTCGCGGTGGTCGGTCAGAATGGTCATCGCCTGGCTGTGGGCCGAGTCAATGATGCGGCGCACTTCCACGTCAATCTGTTCGGCCACGGCATCGGAGTAGTCGCGCTGCTCGCTGATCTCGCGCCCCAGGAAGACCAACTCCTGCTTCTCGCCATAGACGCGCAAGCCCATCTCGTGGCTCATGCCGTACTGCGTCACCATCGCCCGCGCCAGCCGCGTCACCTGTTGCAGATCGTTGCTGGCCCCGGTGGTGATCTCGCCGAAGATGATCTCTTCGGCCACCCGACCGCCCAGCGCCGTGGCGATCATCGCCTCGAACTTGGAGCGCGTCAGGAAGCTGGCGTCCTCATCCATGTACCAGGTGACGCCGCCGGCCATGCCGCGCGGAATGATCGTGATCTTGCGCAACGTCTGGGCGTGCGGTAGATAGTGGCTGACCAGCGCGTGGCCGGCCTCGTGATAGGCGGTCAGCTCCTTCTCTTCCGGCGACATGATGCGGCTCTTGCGCTCCGGCCCCAGTTGGACGCGCTCAATCGCCTCCTGGAACTCGCTCATGCCGATGTTCTTCCGATTGCGCCGGGCGGCCAGCAGCGCCGCTTCGTTGACCGTGTTCTCGATGTCAGCCCCAACGAAGCCGGGCGTGGCCTTGGCCAGCACGGTCACGTCAACGGCATTGGCGATGGGTTTGCCGCGCAGGTGGACGCGGAAGATGGCCTCACGGCCGCGCATGTCCGGCCGGTCAATGATCACCCGCCGGTCGAAGCGGCCGGGGCGCAGCAAGGCCGGGTCGAGGATGTCGGGCCGGTTGGTGGCGGCCAGAATGATGACGTGGGTGTCGGTGTCGAAGCCGTCCATCTCGACCAGAATCTGGTTCAGGGTTTGCTCGCGCTCATCGTGGGAGCCGCCCAACCCTGCGCCGCGCTGGCGGCCGACGGCGTCAATCTCGTCAATGAAGATGATGCACGGGCTGTTGCGTTTGGCCTGCTCGAACAGGTCGCGCACGCGGCTGGCGCCCACGCCGACGAACATCTCCACGAACTCGGAGCCGGCAATGGAGAAGAAGGGCACACCCGCCTCACCCGATACGGCCTTGGCCAGCAGCGTCTTGCCCGTGCCGGGGCTGCCCACCAGCAGTACACCCTTGGGGATGCGCGCGCCGAAGGTGACGAACTTCTCCGGCTCCTTCAGGAACTCGACGATCTCCTGTAGCTCTTCTTTGGCCTCGTCACAGCCGGCCACGTCCTCGAAGCCGATTGTCGGATGGTCGCCGGTGAACATGCGCGCCCGGCTTTTGCCAAAGGAGATGGCCTGGTTGTTCGTGCCCTGCGCCTGGCGGAAGATGAAGTAGAAGAAGCCGATGATCAACAGCGCCGGCAGGAAGATGCCCACCAGATTCAGCAACCCACCCCACTGGCTGGGCTGCTCATAGACGACCACCGGCAGATTGTCGGCGTAGCTGGCGCTGGTGACGCCATAGGTGGCCAGCAGTTCTTCGATGGAGCTGACTTCGCTGATGGCCGCCAGGGAAGGCGCGCGCTGAGTGTCCTGATAGATGACGGTCACTTCGCGGCCGTCGTCCGAGACCTGCAATTCCGCGACCGCGTTGGCCTGAATCTCCTGCGCCAGGCGGCTGATGGGAATGTTGTTCTGCGGCGCCGGCGAAGAGCTATAGCTCCACAGGACGGCCACAATAGTGGCGCCTATCAGCAGATAGACCAGCCACCTTGTCAGACGGGTTGAATTCATGAAAGTTGCCTCCGGCTATCCGTGCGCTGTCGGACGGATTCTAGCCTCGATAGGCCAGGTATACAAAGTACCATAGGGGGATAAGACCCAGCATGGCTACGACGGCCAGCACCCCCAGAACAATGGCCACCCAATCGCGCGCGACGCCCTTGCCGGCGTTTGGATAGAGTGCAGTCTGAGCGCTGCTAATAGAGTCCATCTCCGGCCACGCGCCGTCGTGGATGGCGATCTCCGGCACGGCCGCGGCCGGCGGGCGACCACCGGGCTGCGGCGTATAGAGCGCCGTCGGCCGCTCGTAGGCCGGCGTCTCCGGGGCCAGATCGAAGATTGACACCGGGGCAATCGGGCCGGTGGCCTGCAAGCTGCTCTCGCGATAGGCGCTCAGGATGCGGCCGAACTGGTCAGCGGTGCGATAGCGTCCCGCCGGCTCTTTGGACATGACCTTGCGCAAGATCTGGTCCAGTTGCGCCGGAATGAGCGGGTTGATGTCCGACGCCCGCGGCGGCGGCTCGTGCATGTGCTTCAGGGCCAGCCCCGTATGCGTGTCGGCGATGAACGGCAGACGGCCGGTCAACAACTCGAACATCACTACGCCGATAGCGTAGACGTCGGAAGCCGGGCTGGCCTGTTGGCCGGCGGCCTGCTCCGGCGAGAAGTAGTGGGGCGTGCCCCAGATCTGGCTGTCGGCGGTGTGCTGCGTGGCCTCGCTCAGGGCGCGGGCGATGCCGAAGTCGGCCACCTTCACCCGCTCGTCGCGCGTGACCAGGATGTTCTGCGACTTCACATCACAATGCACCAGATTGGCGCGATGGGCGTAGCCGATGCCAGCGCAGATCTGGATGGCTAGATCAAGCGCGCGGTGGATGGGCAGCGGTTGCCCCTGCTGGTTCTGCAAGCGCACCAGTTGCTTCACCGTCCGCCCGTCAACGAACTCCATGACGATGTAGTGCCGGTCGCCGTCCTGGCCGATGTCGTGAACCGTCACGACGTTGGGATGCGACAGGTTGGCCGCGGCGTGGGCCTCGCGCTGGAAGCGGCGCAGGAAGCCCTCATCGTCAGTCAGGTTCTCGTTGAGGATCTTGACCGCGACGATGCGGCCGAGCGAGAGGTCCTGGGCGCGATAGACGACCGACATGCCCCCGCTGCCGATGCGGTCAATAAGGCGATAGCGGCCATTGAGGACGACTGGATCTGCTGCCATACTATGATTGTAAAGCGGAGACGCCCCAGCCGCAAGCGCGCTTAGGCTGCGTATAATGTAGAGCCTCAATTCGTCCGAGTTTCACAACAGAAACTCGATAGCTGCTAGGGAGTCGGCGTCGGCGTGGGCGTCGGGGTGGCTGTCGCGCCGGTCGGTGTGGCGGTGACGATGCCCGGCGGTGTGGCTTCCGTCGTGGTCGTCGGCTCGGCCGTCGGTTGGCTTGTCCCCGGCGGCGTGGCGGTGACGATGACCGGCGGCGGCTCCAGCGTCGGCGCGACGGTGGTCGGCCGGAGCGTGGGCGACGGCGTGACCGTCGGCCCAACGGGCGTGGCGGTGACGATGGCCACGGTCGGCAGCGGCGTCGGCGCGCTGGGGTCGGCGGCGAAGGCGATGGCCCGCCGCTCGCTCTCGGCCAGCGATCCGCCCAGGCCGTCTTCGAGCCGCACAAACCAGTCGTAGCTCGTCGGCGCGACGCCGGCCGGCCCCAGCGTGCTCAGCGCGTCGGCCGAGAGGATGTAGCGGCTGCCATAGACCGGGGCATTGACGCTGCCCAGGGCCACGGGGCGATTGCCAACCAGGACGTAGACGGTGAAGCGCTCGCCGGCGGCCAACGGCTTCGGCCACAGCCAGCTATAGTTGATGACCTCCGTATCCAGGGCGCTCTGTGTCGCCGGCGGGTCTTGCAGCCGCAACACAGCGCGGGCCGGCGCGCCATAGCTGACGCCGAACTCGGCCGTCCAATGCCACACGTTGGCCGTGTCGAAGTTTTCGTAATAGCCGACGCCGACGTCGGTGGCCACGCGGTTGAGCAACAGCGGGCGGTGGCCGTCGCTGTTCATCCAGAACTCGACCGCCAGCCGCGGGTCGGCAAAGCCCCAGGCCGTCGCCTCGCCGGCGTAGCCGCCGCCATAGCCGCTGCGCAGCAGGCGCTCGGCGGCCGTCGTGCCGTCGGAACCGACGTGGGCGTTGGCCGGGAAGAGCGACTTGTCCTGAGCGTGCCCCTGGGCGGCGGCGCTCAATTCGTAGCCGTAGGCCAGCGGCGACAGGTCAAACTGGGCGCGCGCCGCGTTGAGATAGGTATACAGTTGCTCGGCGGCCGTCGTGCCCGTCGGGAAGTCAATGGCCGGCAGGGTGAAGGTCTGGCTCAGCGTCGTCACGACCGGGTCGAGGTCGGCCGCGGCCGGCGCGTCGGCGCTGAGGCCGGCCAGCGCGTTGCCCAACTGGTGCGTGGCCAGGGGCAGGAAGAGCGTCGTCACCCCGCCGTCCACGTGAACCCACTGCCCGAGTTGCGACTGCCCAAAGCCGTTGTCGGCCAGCAACGTAACGTAGTAGTCGCCGGCGCGGCGATAGCGGTGGCTGACTTCGGCCCCCTCGTGGCGGCGGCCGTCGCCCATGTCCCACAGGAAGCGCGTCGCCCCGTCGGCGGCCGTGGCCCGGCCGGTCAATGCTTGGCCGACAGCCGCTTGCTCGCCAATGACCATCTCGGCCAGCGGCGCTTCGCCCACGGTCACGTCCCACACCGCCTCCGAGCGCCCCACACTGTTCTGGATCGTCAGCCGGACGCGGTAGACGCCCCCCTGGCGGTAGACGTGGGTCGGCTGCTGCTCGCCCATCAGCGTCGTGCCGTCGCCGAAGTCCCAGAAGACGGTCAACGGCGGTTGGCCCCCGCTGGTATTCACGAACGTGACCGGCTGGGCGATGGCCGGCGCGTCGTCATCAGTTACAAAGCTGGCCACCGGCGCGGGCAAGACGGTGACAGTCGCCCGGCGCGCAACGGAACCGGCCGGGTTGGAAACCTGGAGCGCGATCTCGTACTGCCCAGCGGCGGGGAAAACGACGATCGGGTCGGCCAGATCGAGCCGGCGGCCGTCGCCCAGATCCCAGGTGGCGCTGAGCGGCCCGGGGCCGGCGATCTCGGCCTGTAGCTGGAGTGGTTGGCCCACGGCGACCTGGCTTTGCGGCAACAACGCGCCGATCAGCGGTGGGATACCGATCCACAAGGGGGCCGCGGCCTGATGCTCGATGCCTTGATGGCGCAGTAGGGCGGTGATGAACTGCTCCGGGACCAATACGTCGGCCGTCTGGACGACGATGTCGAGCGCGAACTCGGCCGTCTGGCCGCCGGCGACCAGGGGCATCCAATCAATGCGGTTGTCCTGGAGGTTGAACGTGGCTCCGGCGGGCAAGGCGTAGACATCGGCGCTGAGGCCGCGCGGCAGGCCCAGCAATACCGACGGGGAGAGCGCGCCACCGCCGCGGTTGCTGACCCGGACGCTGAGGCGCACGGTGTCGCCCGGCCGGGCCACGGGGGGATCAAGGACAACTTCCAGCGTCAGCGGGCCGCTTTCGACGACGGCCACGCCCGTGTAGAGGACAGCCTGCGATGACGGCTGCCGCAGGAAGAGCAAAGCCCCCGCCAACAGCAGCAACCCACCGACCGACAACAGTCGCGCCCTGGAAATCATCGTGGCCGCAGTTTAACAGACAGGGGGGATTCACACAAGGGCGCGGCCTTGTTTTTCACGCCCTGGCAACGCCTGACACTGTTGCCAAGCAAGATGGGGCGAGACTCCGTTCGCGGAATCTCGCCCCGGTGGGTTCATTCAGTTAGCCTCTCCGGTGCGGAGAGCGCCTTCGAGCCGCCAACAGGCAGCCCGAGCCACCCGTGGCCTAGTAGTGGATCAGCCGCTTCAGGTTCTTGGCCTGTTCCACCCAACTCTGCACGTCGGCCGGGCGCGGCATGCGACGAACGAGTTGCTTCTGCTGGTTGATGTCGTTCATGCGCTTGAACAGGTTGTTGGGGTTGCGTTGCGCCAACTCGACAACCGTGTCCACGCCCGACTGCTCCAGCAAGTCGGCGTACTCCTGGGCCACACCCTTGATGCGGAACAGGTCAATGTGGTTGACCCAGGTCAGGATTTGGCTGGCGTTCAGCCCGCTGCGGTCGGCGATGTGCTTGCGGCCGCTGCGGGTCGCGCCCTCGACCATCAAGTCCAGCACCGTAGCGATGCCCACGCCGCGCAACTTCGCGCCGTAGGTCGGGCCGATCCCTTCGATGTATTCGATCTCCTTGCGGAACTCGGAGCCGGAGCCAAAGGAACGGAGATACTCTTCCAGTTCGCTGCGCAGTTGCACCGCGGCCGGCTCGGTTCCAGCAGCCGAATCGGGGGCGATTCCCAGATCGCCGGTGGCGTCGCTCGTTTCGGCGACCCACTCAGCCGCGCCGCCCGCGGCCACGTCGGCTTCGGCGGCCAGTTCACCGGTCGTGTCGGGCGTGTCGCCGACCCATTCGGCCGCGCCACCCGCGGCTACGCTGCGCTCCGCGCCGAGGTTGGCGTCGCCGGTATCGCCAACCCATTCGGCCGAGGCCCCCGCGGCCACACTGGCCCCTGCGCCGGTGGCATAGACGACGTCGCCGGTCGTGGCGGTCGCATCGCCAATGTCATCTACCTTGTCGCCGACCCAATCGCCGGCGTCGTCCACCGCCTCGGCAGTGGTGTCAGCGGCGTCGTGGGCCTTGTCGCCCAGCCAGGCGACCGCGCCGCCCACCGCCCCGGCGATGGCCGCGCCGGCGTCGGCCAGCGCGTTGCCGGTGTCATCCACAACGTCGCCGGTGGCGGCGCTCGTTTCGGCGACCCACTCAGTCGCGCCGCCCGCGGCCACACTGGCCGAGTCGGGCGCATCGCCGACCCACTCAACCGCGCCGCCCGCGGCTACATCGGCCGCCGCAGCCAGTTCGCCGGTCGCGTCGGGCGTATCGCCGACCCATTCGGCCGCGCCGCCCGCGGTTACATCGGCCGCCGCAGCCAGTTCGCCGGTCGCGTCGGGCGTATCGCCGACCCATTCGGCCGCGCCGCCCGCGGCCGCGCCGGCCCCTGCGCCGGTGGTGTACACGACGTCGCCGGTTGCATCAATAGGGGTGACGGTCGCGTCGCCGATGTCGTCCACCTTATCGCCGACCCAATCGCCGGCATCGTCCACCGCCTCGGCAGTGGCGTCAGCGGCGTCGTCGGCCTTGTCGCCCAGCCAGGCGACCGCGCCGCCCACCGCCCCGGCGACGGCCGCGCCCGCTCCGGCCAGCGCGTCGCCAGTGTCATCCACGGCGTCGCCAACGCGGTCGCCGGCGCGGTCGAGCCAGTCTTCCGACCGTTCGCCGGCCTCTTCGACAACCTCGTCCCCTTCTTCGACGATCTCTTCCAGCTCGTAATCGGCCTCCGTGATGTCCATGTCCACCGCGGTGGTGGCGCTGCCCAAGCCGAGGTCAACACCGCCCACGGTGCGGTCGCCCCAGGCGGCCGCGTCGGCGGCGGCGCTGTCGGCCGCGGCCTCAGCCTCCGCCTCCGCCCGGCTGATCGCGCCGACGGCGCCGATGGCCGCCGCGCTGCTGGCCGTGCCGAAGCCCGAAGCCGCCTGATACGCCTCACTACTGACCACCGCGCCGGTGCGCGTGGGCGTGGCCGTGGCGACCGGAGCCACAACCACCCGGTCGCTGCCGCGATCCAGGAAGAGGAGAATGACGAGCAGCAATTCAATGGCCTTGATGATCAGGTCGATAATATTGCCGAAGCTGTCCGGTCTTAAGAGGAAGTAGCCGACCAACGTGATGAGCGTGTAGGCCAACAGAATCCAGCGGATAGTGCCGCGGCGCGAACCGTTTGAAGTCCAGAACAGCCACAGCAAGACGAGGTAGCCGACGCCGTTGAGTACCAGCAGCAAGTTTGTATCAGCTCCGGAGCCGATCAGGCTAAACCCCACCAGCAGGTGGAGAATACCGGTGGCCGCCGTTAGCAACCCAATAAGCCATTTCATGAGACTTCCTCCGTGCAGTAGTGATGCGCAGCAGACAGATAGACAGACAGAGATGCTTATCCCTTATTAAGAATATAGATCATTTTATGGTCAGGGACAACCGAAAACTCGGCAATAGGCCGCCACGCTCACTTTATGGTATAAAGGCCGTCAGTCGGGGCCATTGCCCCGGCCGGTCTTGATCACGCTTCCCCAAAGGAGAGCCTCTCATGTCCGAGATCGAATTGGCCGTCATCGGCGGCAGCGGCCTCTATAATATGGTGGGATTGGCTGACGTTGAAGAAGTCGAGCTGGATACGCCCTTCGGCCGCCCGTCCGACGCCATTATCGTCGGCTCCTTGCACGGCCGGCGCATCGCCTTCCTGCCCCGCCACGGCCGCGGCCACGTGCTGACGCCCTCCGAGGTGCCCTACCGGGCCAACATCTACGCCCTGAAGACGCTCGGCGTGCGCTACATCATCGCCGTCAGCGCCTGCGGCTCCCTGCGCGAGGACTACGCGCCGGGCGACATCGTCGTGCCGGACCAGTTGTTCGACTTCACCAAGGGCGCGCGCGACCGCTCCTTCTTCGGCCGCGGCCTCGTGGCCCACGTGACTGTGGCCCAGCCGTTCTGCTCCGACCTCAGCGCCGCCCTGGCCGACGCCACTCTGGCCGCCGGTGGCCGCCTCCATCGCGGTGGGTCTTTCATCACCGTCGAAGGGCCGCGCTTCAGCACCCGCGGCGAGTCGGAGGTGTTCCGCCAGTGGGGCATGAGCATCATCGGCATGACCACCAGCCCCGAAGCGTTTCTGGCCGCCGAGGCCGAGATCAGCTACGCCTGCATGGCCCACATCACCGACTACGACGTCTGGCACCACAGCGAAGCCCCGGTCACGGTCGAGATGGTCATCCGCGTCTTGCAGGCCAACACTCACCTGGCTCAGGAGGCGATCAGCACGCTCGTCGCATCCTATAATGACTGGGCGGGCGACTTCCCGGCCCATAGCGCCATGAAGGACGCCCTGATCACCGACCCCCGCAACGCCCCGGCCTCCGTCCGCAATGCGTTGCGGCCCCTGATCGGCCGCTACTTGCCCGAATGACGAGCGTTCGTTCGGGGCTGGTCGCCTGGCAGCGCTGGGCCGGGCAGGCATTGGAGGAGCGCGACCGGCCGCGCGACCGGCGCGAGGGGCTGCTGCTGGCGCTGGCCGTGCTCTTCGTCGTGGCCAACGTGGTCGCGCTGGGGCTGGCCACAGCCGGCGGCTGGGCCTGGGCGCGGTTGGCCTGGCCGGCTGTCTGGCTGGCGGTCAGCGTCGCCGCCCACCTGTTGCTGCGCCAACTCAAGCCCCACCGCGATCCTTACCTGTTGCCGGTCTACGTCCTGCTGGCCGGCTGGGGGCTGCTGCTCCAGGATCGTCTGGCGCCCAACTTCCTGGGCCGGCAGACGCTCTGGTACGTGGTGGCCACGGCGGCGCTGCTGGTGGTCGTCGCCGCGCCGCGCTCGCTGCAACCGCTCATGCGCTATCGCACCGTGCTGCTGTTGGGCGGGTTGATTCTGCTGGCCATTACCCTCATCTTCGGCGTCAACCCCAGCGGCGCGGGCGCGGCCCTGTGGCTGCCCATCCCCGCGCCCTGGCTGGGGGTCGTCTACTTCCAGCCATCGGAGTTGCTGAAGGTGCTGCTGGTCATCTTCCTGGCCAGCTACTTCACCGAGCAAGAGCCGCTTTACCGCTACAACCGGCGGGCGGCGCGGCAGGCCAACGGCGAACCCCACAGCGCCGCCCAACGCCTGCTGCGCCAGATGCCCTTCCTGGGGCCGCTGCTGCTGATGTGGGGCTTCTGTCTGCTGCTACTGGTGTGGCAGCAAGACCTGGGCGCGGCGGCGCTGTTCTTCATCGTCTTCGTGGCCCTGCTCTATCTGGCCACGGGCGAGCGCCTCTACGTCTGGAGCGGCGTGGCCCTGCTGAGCGCGGCGGCCGTCTTCGCCTTCTTCGCCTTCGACGCCGTGGTCGCCCCACGCGTGCTGACCTGGCTCAACCCGTGGCCCAACGTCAGCGACCGCGCCTATCAGGTCGTCCAGTCGCTCTACGCTCAGGCGGCGGGCGGCATCTTCGGCCGCGGCGCGGGGCAGGGCTTCCCCGACTACATCCCCGTCGTCCACTCCGACTTCGCTCTGGCGGCCATCGCCGAAGAGTGGGGGTTGGTCGGCAGCCTGACCGTCGTCGCCGGTTTTGCCCTGCTGGCCCTGCGCGGGCTGCGGGCGGCGCTGCTGGCCTTGCAAGGGCTTCGGCCGCGCTTCTTCCACGCCTATCTGGCCGCCGGGCTGGTCGTCCTGTTCTCGGTGCAGGCGATTCTCATCATCGGCGGCGTCATCAAGCTGCTGCCGCTGACGGGCATCACCCTGCCGTTTATCAGCTATGGGGGCAGTTCCCTGCTGGTCAGCAGTGTCATGCTGGGCCTGCTGATCCACCTCTCGGCCGCCGGCGACCAGGCAGCGCCGACGCGCGCCTTTGACCCGCGGCTGGCCCGGCGCATCGAGCGGCTGGGCGCGCTGCTGCTGGCCGGCTTCGCCGTCGTCGCCCTGACGCTGGCCTACTGGAGCGCCGTGCGCGCTGACGTGCTGGCCGCCCGGCCTGACAATCCGCGGCTGGTGGAGGCCGAGCGGCGCGTGCGGCGTGGTTCCATCGTTGACCGCCACGGCGTGGTGCTGGCCGAGTCGGTCGGGGCCACGGGCGCGCTACAGCGGGTCTACCCCCTGCCGGCGGCCGGGCCGGCGGTCGGCTACTACAGCGTCCGCTTCGGCGCGGCGGGCATCGAGCGCGCCTACGACGCCGTGCTGCGTGGCCAGGTGGGCGGCCTCGGCAACGCGTTGTGGCAGACGATGAGCCATAACACGCCGGTAGGCCGCGACGTACGGCTGACCCTCGATGCCGAGTTGCAGGCCGCGGCCACAGCGCAGATGGCCGGCTATCGCGGCGGGCTGGTGCTGCTGGAGCTTTCGACCGTGGGCGACACGCCCGAAGCGGCCATCCGCTCCCTCGTCAGCCGGCCCGACTATGACTCCAACGAACTGGCCGAGCAGTTCGAGACGCTGGCCGCCGACGAGAGCGGGCCGCTGCTCGACCGGGCCAGCCAGGGCCTCTATCAACCGGGGTTGATCGTGCAACCGTTTCTGACCGCGGCGGCGCTTGAATCGGGCGCGATCCGGCTGGACGACCCGGTGGCCGCGCCGTTCGCGCCGGTGATCATTGACGGGCAAGTGCAGCGCTGCGTAATTCGCGACGACGAGCCAAACCCGGCGGCGCGCCACACCTGGGCCGACATGGCCGTGCTGCGCTGCCCCGCGCCGCTGCAAGCGCTGGGCGAGACGTTGGGCGCGGCGACCCTCGACGACGCCTTCGCCCGCTTCGGCCTGACGACGCCGCCGGCACTGCCCATCCCCACCGCCGGCGGCGCGGCGGCCATTGACCGGCCGAAACTGGCGGCCATCGGGCAGGCCGGGCTGACCGTGACGCCGCTGCAAGCGGCCTTGGCCACGGCGGCCCTGGCCGGCGACGGCCGCCTGCCCGCGCCGCGCCTGGTGGAAGCCGTCACCGACGCCGGCGGCCGCTGGGTGGCCCAACCCCTGGCCATCACCGCCACCCAGGCCACCACGGCTGAGGCGGCGCTGGCCGTGCGCCAGACGTGGCCGCAATCGGGCGACGTGCGCGACTTCGTCGTCTCGCCCCTCTCCGGCCCGGACGGGCACCACAACACCTGGTATCTGGGCTTTGCCCCGGCCGACGCGCCGCGCTTCGTCGTGGCTCTGGTGCTGGAGGACGTCAACGACATCGCCACGGCCGAGGAGATTGGGCGGGCGGTGCTGGCGGAAACTAATTAGGAATTAGGAATTAGGAATGAAGAGGGCGAGTGGCGGGTGGCGAGTGGCGGGTGCTGACCAACGACTAACGACCAACCACCAACGACTGACAACTAGCAACTGACAACTGACAAAGACTCACCGCAAATAAATCGGATTACTGTAAATCCACCCCCGCTCCTGCCCCTCATACGGGATGTGGCACTCGACCCGATAGGCCCCCGGTTCGCTGGGCATATAGGCCAGATTGCTGTCGCGCTCGGCCTGGGCCACGACCGCGCCGTGGCGGATGATGCGGATGCGGCAACGGGCGGGGGTCATCACTTGCAGCGTCGCCCCGGCCGCGCCCAGCGGCATCTCGTCGCCCATGATCCCCTTCTGCACGCCCTTGACCGTGAAGCGAAAGCCGGCCGTCGAAGCGGGCATGTCGTAGCCGACCCAACTGTGGCCGCGGCCGACAGCGCGCAGCAACAGCGCCCGGTCGTGGGCCAGATCGCCGTTGAGCGGCTCCGGCAGCAGCACGTGGGTGTTGACGGCGCGGAAGAGGAAGTCATAAGGGTAGATGACCCGATGGATGGGGCCGAGGCTCATCGGCGTGCCGTGGGCGTCGCTGTTGCCGATGGCCGTGAGGCGCATGCCCTTGGCCAGAAACCCATCCCACAGGGCCAGGGTTTCCGGGTCGGCCCCCTCCATGTAGCGCTCCGGATGCAGCGTCATCCACAAACCGACCAGCGACTCGGTCAGCTTGTTGCGCCAACGCAGCCCCTCCAACCGCCGGGCGACGATGTTCTTGAACACCGACATGTAGTTCCAAATCTCTAGCCCGCTGAACCCCTCGATGTCCCAATCGTGCCAGCCCAGGTCGGGCGAATCAATGAGCCGCAAATCCTTCTCGTAGGGGTGGGCCAGAAAGCCGTAGCCGCCCGCGCCCAATGTCTCGTCAATGAGCGCCTGCGGATCGGGCGCGTAGCGAGCCAGCTCCTTGCCCGCGCCATAGGCCAGGAAGTGGCTGGCCTGCGGCCGGCGGCGCACGTTGTGTACCTCCTCGCCGGTCATGAGCAGGACGCGCTTGCCGCTGCCGTTCTCGTAGTACCCCTCGACGCCGGTCACGTAGACGTTGTGGTCGGTGACGACGATGAAGTCC
>WBZP01003862.1_pt1 | contig 15997 bp, 18 predicted proteins | sample 5204301 | NCBI WGS metagenome assembly WBZP01 (sample SAMN12412401, study PRJNA552823) | activated sludge metagenome | isolation source: activated sludge from nitrification reactor of wastewater treatment plant... | place: USA: Pennsylvania | collected 2017
GCGTTCTACAACCTTCGCTGACGCCCCTAAGGCGCGATGCGCTGGGTCACGCTGGCACTCGGCGTCGCGGTCGTCGCGGTGCAGGCCGACCTCTGGCTCGGCCGCGACAACATGCCGCAGGTCATCGGGCTGCGCGGCGAGCTCGCTTCGCAGCAGGCCACCAACGAGGCCGCGCGTGCACGCAACGCGCGCGCGCAGGCCGAGGTCGACGACCTGAAGGAAGGCCTGGAGATGGTCGAGGAGAAGGCGCGCGCCGAACTCGGCATGCTCCGGCCGGACGAGATCCTCGTCCAGGTGACTCCGCGGCGCTGAGTGCTCGAGGCGCTGCTCGACCCGGCGCGGCCGCTGCTGGCCGCCGCCTTCACGCTCTGGGGAAGCCCGGTCACCCGGATCGAGATCGTGGCGTTCGTGCTCTCGGTCGCGATGGTGCTGGCGAACCTGCGCGTCAACCCGGTCGCCTGGCCGCTGGCGATCGCCGCATCGCTGCTCTACGCGCTGCTGTTCGTCGACGCCAGGCTGTATGGCGAAGCCGGCCTGCAGTTCGTCTTCATCGCGGTCGCGTTCTGGGGGTGGCGGCAGTGGTTGCGCGGACGCAGCACCTGCAACGCGCCATTGGCCGTGCACCGGCTGGCGCCACGCGGCGTGGCCATCGCGACGGCGCTCACTCTCCTCGCCTGGCCGCTGCTCGGCACGCTGCTCGCGCGCGGCACCGACAGCACGACGCCGTTCGCCGACGCGCTGGCCACGGTAGCGAGCGTGACCGGCCAGGTGCTGCTCGGCAGGAAGGTGCTCGAGAACTGGGCGGTCTGGCTCGGCGTCAACGTCTTCAGCGTCGGGCTGTTCGCCTGCAAGGCACTGTGGCTGACGGCGCTGCTGTACGCGCTGTTCGCTCTGCTGTCGGTAGCGGGCTGGCGCGCGTGGTCGCGCCGGATCGCCGCGGAAGCGACGACATGAGGCCGCCGGGCCACCACCATTGGCCGGGCTCCGGTGGCCTTCGGCAGGTGTTCATACGGCAGTACGCGGCGCGGAGCCGAGACCGGTGAGCACGCTGCTGCTCGGGCCTCTCGGCCTCTCGGCGGCCGACTGGCTGGCGCTGTTCGGCCACTTCCTGCTCCTGTCGCTGCTGGCGATCGGCGGAGCGATGACGACCGCCCCCGACATGCAGCGCTTCGTCGTCGGCCAGCAGGGCTGGCTGAGCGACGCGCAATTCAGCGCCTCGATCGCGCTCGCGCAAGCGGCGCCCGGCCCGAACGTGCTGTTCGTCGCGGTGATCGGATTCAACGTGGGCGGCGTGGCCGGCGCGCTGGCCACGCTCTTCGGCACGCTGCTGCCCTCGACCCTGCTCACGCTGCATGCCACGCGCTGGGGCGAGCGGCGGCGCGACTCGCGGCTGCTGCGCGCCTTCAGGTCGGGTCTCGAGCCGCTCACGCTGGGCCTGCTGCTGGCCACGGGCTGGATCCTGTTCGAGCCGGCCGCGGGGCGCGATGCACGCTGGGGCAGCGCCTTGCTGGCGGCAACCACGCTCGCCATGATGCTGCGCACGCGCTGGAGCCCTCTGGTGCCGATCGCGCTCGGCGCCGTCGCGGGGGCACTGGGGCTGGCCGGTTGAAGGCGCTCGCGACTTCGCTGCTCACGCTGGCGGCGATCGCCGGTGCGGGCTACGCCGCGCTGCTGGTGCTGCTCTGGCTCGGCCAGGAGAAGCTGATCTTCCTGCCGACACCGCTGCCGCCCGACCACCGCTTCGGCCATGGCTCCGACGTGCACGAGGTCTGGATCGACAGGCCCGCGGCGCGGCTGCACGCCCTGCACCTGAAGCTGCCGCGGCCCGACGGCATCGTCTTCTACCTGCACGGCAACGCCGGCAACCTGGACGGCTGGTTCGCCAACGCCGACTTCTACCGGCGCGCGAACCTGGAACTGTTCATGCTCGACTACCGCGGCTACGGCAAGAGCAGCGGCCGCATCCGCAGCGAGGCCGAGCTGCACGCCGACGTGCGCGCCGCCTGGCAGCAGGTGGCGCCAGCCTACGCGGGCCTGCGCCGCGTGATCCTCGGCCGCTCGCTCGGCACCGGGCCGGCGCTGGTGCTGGCCGGGGAAGTGAAGCCCGAGCTGACGCTGCTCGTCTCGCCGTACCTGAGCTTCGAGGCGCTGGCTGCGCAGTACTACCCCTGGGTACCACGCTTCGTGCTGCGCTACCCGATGCGCAACGACCTCGCGATCGCGCGCGTGGACACGCCGCTCGTGCTGGTGCACGGCGAGCAGGACGAGGTGATCGGCCCCGAGCACAGCCGCCAGCTGCAGACGCTGGCCCCCCGCTCGCGCCTGGTGATCGTGCCCGGGGCTGGACACAACGACCTGCAGGAGTTCCCAGCGTACCTGGACGCGGTGGCGCAGGCGCTGACCACACACTGAGCGAGCGTGCGACGGGCATGCAGCGGGCGTGCGGGGGGATGCACGGGGCGTGCACTGGGCGTGCACAGTGCGCCCAGCGAGCGGGCGTGGGCGCTCAGCCCCCGCGCTGCCGCAGGGCCTCGTACAGGCAGATGCCCGCCGCCACCGAGACGTTGAGGCTCTCGACGGCACCGCGCATCGGGATCGCGACGAGTTCGTCGCAGCTCTTGCGCGTGAGCTGGCGCATGCCCGGCCCCTCGGCCCCGAGCACGAGCGCGAGCGGACCGCGCAAATCGGCCGCGTAGAGCGTGCCTGGCGCGTCGTCGCAGGTGCCGACGACGCGGACCTCGCGTTCCTTCAGCTCGGCGAGCGTGCGCGCAAGGTTCGTCACCATCAGGTAGGGCATGCTCTCGGCGGCGCCGCTGGCTACCTTGGCCACGGTGGCGTTCAGACCCACCGCGTGGTCGCGCGGAGCGATCACCGCATGAGCCCCGGCGCCGTCGGCCACGCGCAGACAGGCCCCCAGGTTGTGCGGGTCGGTCACACCGTCGAGCACGAGCACGAGCGGCGGCGCCTGCACCGCCTCCAGCACCATGTCGAGCGAATGCCGCGGCGCGAGCGCCGTGACGCGCGCCACCACGCCCTGGTGGCGCGCGGTGCCCGCCAGCCGCGCCAGGCGTGCATCGTCGCTCACGACCAGCCTCGCGCCGACCGTCTGGGCGCGCTCGACGAACTGGCGCATGCGCGCGTCGCGCCGCAAGGCGTCGACGTGGACCTCGATGACCGACTCCGGCGCCGTCTTCAGACGCACGATGACGGCGTGAAAGCCGAACAGGACCTTCGTGCTCATCGCGCGATCGTAAGTCGGGGCGCCGCCTGCGCCGGCGCTCGCGCCCGAGGCCAGGCCGGCCCGATCGCGAGCCAGGGGAGGGGCACGCGGGGTCGCCCTCCCGCTGTACCGGTTCAGGTGAAGTCGTCCGGGCGCAGTGCGATCACACGCCCGTGCGGCGTGCGTGCCGCCGCCCGTGCCCAGGCGTCGCGGCACCGCGCCAGCTCTTCGGCACTGCCCGCGCCCTTTTCGCCGACGATGCGCTCGAGCGCGGCCAGCCAGTGGAGGTAGTAGGTGTCGCCGCGGTCGGCGTCGCCGCCGGCCTGCGCCGCCGCGATCGCCGCCGCCAGCGCGTCGGCCCACTCGCGCCAGGTGAAGAGGCCCCGGGCGTGCAGCGTCACCGTGAGCGCAAAGGCCTGCGCCTGCCAGGGCTCGGCGAACACCGGTTCGTCGAGCGGTGGCGCCTGTGGCGGGCGCTGTCGTTCGCTGCTCACGCCGGATCCAGGTAGGGCTCCCAGGCGTCGATGGAGACCGTGCAGCCCTGTGCCTCGGTGCGGTCGGCCGCGTCGGGCCAGAGCTCGGTGCCATCGAAGGCCACCGTGTAGAGGTGGCACGGCATCTCGCCCAGCCCGCTCGCATGGGCATCGGCGAAGACATGCGCACCGTGGTAGTCGACCACCACGCCACGCTTGCCGCGTGCATAGCCGGGCAGCCGCGTGTGATGAGGAACTGCGCCCGCGAAGGTGCGCACGGTGTCGCCGACCGTGAAGCGTGGTTCGACCTCGCACGGCCGCTCGGTGGGCGCGCCGCGTGCGAGCACCCCCGCCACTGCGCGCGCGCGTAGCACGCGGGGCACGGGCAGCGGCGAGTGCAGCGAGCGCCCCAGCGCGATCTCGCGCGCGGTCGCCAGCCCCCGCTCGGCCAGCAGGTTCTCGAGCGCACCGACCCAGATCTCGTAGTACGAGAGCCTCCGATACCCGGGCAGCGACTCTCGCGCCGCCCGGCTCATGTCGAGGTTCCATGCCCCGCTCGCGCCCATCGCCAGCGTGAGCGCCATCGCACGCGGCTCCCAGGGCGCGTGCCACGGCAGATCCTCGGACTCCGCGTCCCCTGCGCCGGCCACCCGTCCATGGCCGCGTTCGCCGCCGAGGTCGGCGTGGCTGCGGTGCACGCGCGCCGCAGCCGAGGCGCCCAGGGCTGCCGGCGCAACGGGTGAAGCAGGCGCAACGGCCGCATCGCCCGCCCCCGGGCGGCGCCGCGTCGCGTTCACGTCGCGGCCTCCGGCCCGTGCGCCAGGCCGGTGCCGATCATCGAGTTGCGCGTCACGAGCGCCGCCAGTGCTTCCTCGGAAAGCCCCGCTGTGCCCGCCGGTCGGCGCGGAATCACGAGGTAGCGGATCTCGGCGGTCGAATCCCAGACGCGGATGCGCGTCGACGCCGGCAGCGTGACGCCGAACTCGGCAAGCACCGCGCGCGGCTCGCGCACGGCGCGTGCGCGATACGGCGCGCTCTTGTACCAGGCCGGCGGCAGGCCGAGCACCGGCCAGGGGTAGCAACTGCAAAGCGTGCAGACCACCATATGGTGCGTGTCCTCGGTGCACTCGAGCGCAACCATGTGTTCGCCCTGCCGCCCCTGGTAGCCGAGCGAGGCGATCGCCGCGGTGGCGTCCTTCAGCAGCCACTCGCGGTAGCCCGGGTCGACCCAGGCCCGGGCCACCACGCGCGCGCCGTTGCGCGGGCCGATGCGCGTCTGGTAGGTTTCGATCAGCTCGTCGAGGGCGGCAGGGTCGACGTATCCCTTCTGCGTCAGCACGGTCTCGAGCGCGCGCACGCGCAACTCCATCGGGCCGAGGTCGCTGCCCGCTGCCGTGCCGTGATCGTGCGCGTGATCGGGCGCGTGATCATGCGCGTGATCATGCGCGTGGTCGTGCGCGGTGACCTCCGCCTCCGGTGCGGCGCCCCGCGTCGGCGGTGGCTCGTCGTCTTCGGGTTCCTGAACCATGCGCCGATGCTACGGCGCGCTCACCACCACCCGAGCCCCCGACCCGCGAGGATCGCGCCAATGAATACCGGTTGGTGCAGCATGTAGAAGGTGAGCGGCCAGCGGCCGAGCACCGCCAGCGGCCCGAGCCCTGCCGGCCGCGGGCCCGCGAGCCAGCCACGGCGCCGGCGCAGCGTCCAGCGGCCGGCTGCCTGTCCCCAGAGCACGACACCCAGCCACGGGAAGAGCGGCACCCAGTCCTCGGTGACGGGCTTGCGCGTCACGAGCCCGGACCAGTTGGTCCAGCGGCTTTCGAAGAAGGGATGCTGGATCCACTGCGGCAGCAGCAGGGCGATCAGCCCGAGCGGCCAGAGCCAGGCGCCGAGCGGTGCGGCGAAGCGCGCCACGACGAGCATCAGCGCGATGCCGTGCAGCACGCCGAAGCTGATCCAGCTCTTCGGGAACATGAGCGCCGAGCCGACGCTGACCAGCACCGCGCAGCCCGCCACCTGCGCCCAGCGCTTCCAGAAGCACGCGAGCGTCTGCCCGGCCTCGAGCGCCGCGGCCTGGCCGACGCCGGCGCAGAACAGGAAGGTGCCGACGATGCAGGCGCGCTGCCAGGTCCACAGCGGATCGCGGTGGAAGTTGTGGCGCGGCTCGAGGTAGCCGAAGTGGTTGAGGTCGAAGCCGAAGTGGAACGCCGCCATCCAGAGCATCGCGAACGCGCGCAGCAGGTCGAGACGATCGAAGCGGACGGCTCCTCCGGGGGCCATGCCGGGCGGCGCGTTCACGCGGTCTTCTCGTAGACGTCGGTGAAGCGCCGGCCGTCCCAGGCGTAGAGCAGGATCGCCGCGTGCACGCAGCGCGTCGCGCCCTGCGGCGTGAACAGCCCCACGCACTGGCCACGCGGGGCCTTCGTTTGCCGCACGCTGGGGTAGACGAGCCCGGCCGATCCCTGCCCGCGCAGACGGGCACCGAGCGCACGCGCCGCAGCGTAGTCGTCGGCGTCGAACACGGCCGCCGGCACCGTGCCGGGCGGCCTGAGGTCGTGCAGGCGGGCGTCGATCGCCACGTGGTACAGGCGCATCGGCAGGTGAATCGGTCCCTCGCCTGTCGCCGCAAGGAAGCGCGCATGGTGATGGCGGGTCTCGGCGATCGCGGTGGCGCGCTCGCGCGCGGCGTAGAACATGCCGTAGCGTCCGTCGGAGAAGCGGCTGCCCTGCGTGTTGACGTGGATGAACGCAGCCATGATCGGGCCGCTGCCCGGGCCGTAGACGCGCTGCGCCCGCGGCACGCGCCCGACCTCGCCGACCTCGTCGCGCAGGCGCTCGTTGGTCATCGCCTCGAGTGCAACCAGGGCGTCGAAGTCGGCGGCGTCGGCGACACGGTCGAACAGGTTCTCGCTCGGGTGGCGTGTCGGCACGATGCGCCAGGCCTCGGGCCAGCGCACGCGGCGCGGCATGGGGCCGGTGCCGGCTGCACCCCCTCCCTCGGCTTCCTCGGCGTCGGCGCCGCCGTGCCGCGGCGCGCCCCCGGCGCTCAAGACCAGCCCCCGCCGCGCACGCCATCGAGGTAGCGCCGCACGTCGTTCAGGTCGCTTACGTTCCCGGCCAGCATGCGCTCGAGCGCGCTGCGCCCGCCGAACCCGCCGGCCGCGTTCGGCTTGCGCAGCCAGGCGTCGGCTGCGGCCGGATCGGGAAGCAGGATCTGCAGGCTCTTCCATATGCCCAGCAGGTTCGACAGCCGCTCGAGCGTGTCGCGCGGCAGGCTCGCCCGGTCGGGGTGCCTGCGCCAGGCGAAGAAGGTGCTGCGCGGCGGCTGGCCGAGCAGGCGCAGCTGCTCGTCGACCGTCAGGCTCCAGGCCTCGGCGATGCGCACGAAGGCACGCAGCCCGGCCGCGGCCATGCGCTCGGGCGGGACCGGCGCGGGCACTTCGACGGATGCGGGGATGGCGCTCATCGAAGTCCGATTATGGACTTCAATCAATCACGAGTCCAGTTCAGGACTTCGCATCGGAGCCCGGTGCGAGCAGCCGCGGCAGCAGTTCCGCTGCGCGGCCGCGCAGCCGGATCGAGGCCTCGGCGTCGATTTCGCTCGGCTCGGGGTTGACGATCACGACCGTGGCGCCAGCGCGCCGCGCAAGGCCGGCAAGCCCAGCGGCCGGCCAGACGGCGCCCGAGGTACCGACGACGAGCATCGCCTCGCAGTGCGCTGCCGCGTGCTCGGCGCGCCCGATCTCGACGAGCGGCAGCATCTCGCCGAACCACACCACGCCGGGCCGCACGAGGTTTCCGCAATCGGCGCAGCGTGGCGGGCGTCCGGGCGTGGCGCGGGAGGTCGAGCAAGCCGCGGGGCGCGGGCAGGGGTCGAGCCAGCGGTCGGCCAGCAGGTCGCCGTGCAGGCGGATCGCATCGGAGCAGCCGGCGCGCTGGTGCAGGTCGTCGACGTTCTGCGTCACCACCGTCAGCCGGCCCGGATGCCGGCGGGCGAAGTCGGCAAGCACACGATGCGCCGCATTCGGATCGGCGCGCCGCATGCGCTCGCGGCGCTCGGCGTACCAGTCCCAGACGCGCTGCGGGTGGGCGCGGAAGCCCGGCTCGCTGGCGAGCTCCTGCGGGTCGAAATGTGCCCACAGGCCGGTCAGGGCGTCACGGAAGGTCGGGATGCCACTCTCGGCGCTGATCCCCGCGCCCGTCAGCACCACCACCGAGCGCGCCGCGGCCAAGGCGCGGCTGGCCGCCGCCAGGTCGGCTCCAGGGTCGGCTCCAGGGTCGGCTCCAGGGTCTGCTCCAGGGTCGGCTTCGAGGGTCATCGCGATGCTCCGCTAGTCGTCGGCAGCCCGAGGACCGCCGGGCCCTGCCCGCGACCGCGGGCCCATCGGCCCTTCTCGCTCGCCACCACCCTCTATCAGTCCTCGAACCGACCGCCGCTCGCGGCCATCTTGACGACCACCGCCGCCGGCTCGAAGCGCGGCCCGTACCTGGCCGCGAGTTCACGCGCGCGCGCCGCGAAGGCCGGCGCTCCCATCGCGTCGATGAACCGCAGCGCCCCGCCATGGAACGGCGCGAAGCCCCAGCCGAAGATGCTGCCGACGTTTGCGTCGGCCACCGAGCGCAGCACTCCCTCCTCGAGGCAGCGTGCCGCTTCGTTGGCCTGGGCGAACATCAGGCGGTCGATCAGCTCCTTCTGCCGCGGCTGCTCGGCCGCCACCGGGTAGAGCTTCGTCAGCCCGGGCCACAGCCGCCTGCCCGACGGATCATGGTTCAGCCCCCAGTCGTAGAAACCGATGCCGGCCTTCTTGCCAACGCGGCCGATCTCGCACAGTTGCCGAACGACGCCCATGCCCGGATGCTCGACGTAGGGCCTGCCCTCGGCCGCGAGGTCCTTCTTCGTCTGCTCGGCCACGTGCAGGCCGAGCGACAGGCTCACCTCGTCCTGCAGCGCAAGCGGCGGCATCGGCATGCCCGCCTGCAGCCCGGCGGCCTCGATGCTGCGCGGGTGCACGCCCTCCCTCAGCATCGAGATGCCTTCCATCACGTAGGTCGCGAACACGCGGCTCGTGTAGAAGCCGCGGCTGTCGTTGACGACGATCGGCGTCTTGCCGATCTGCAGCACGTAGTCGAAGCCCTTCGCCAGCGTCTCGTCCGAGGTCTGCCTGCCGACGATGATCTCGACCAGCGGCATCCGGTCGACCGGGCTGAAGAAGTGCAGGCCGATGAAGTTGCCCGGCCGCACGCTCGCCTGCGCCAGGCCGGTAATGGGCAGCGTGCTGGTGTTGGAGGCGAAGACCTTGTCGGCACCGATCTGCGCCTCGGCCTTCTTCGTCACATCGGCCTTGATCGCGCGGTCTTCGAACACGGCCTCTATCACCAGGTCGCAGCCGGCGAGATCCTCGTAGCTCGCCGTCGGCTCGATCTTCGCCAGCAGTGCATCGCGCTTCTCGGGCGTGCTGCGCCCCCTCTTCACCGCCTTGTCGAGCAGGCCCTCCGAATAGGCCTTGCCCTTCCCTGCCGCTTCGATCGTCGTATCGAGCAGCACCACCTGCATGCCGGCCCGCGCCGACACATACGCGATGCCGGCGCCCATCATGCCGGCGCCGAGGATGCCGAGCCTGGCCACCTTGGACGGCGGAATGCCCGCTGGACGCGAGGCGCCCTTGTTGATCGCGTTGAGCTGGTACCACATCGTGCGGATGAGGTTCTTCGACTCCTGGCTCGTGACGCAGGCGGCGAAGTAGCGGCTCTCGACGGCGCTCGCGGCCTCGAAGTCGAGCAGCCCGCCCTCGAAGATACTGCTCATGATGTGCCGTACGGCGGGGAAGTTGCCGTAGGTCTTGGCGCTCGCGATCGAAGGCGCGATCGCGAGCAGCTGCGCGACGCCGGGCGAGCGCGAGTCGCCGCCGGGGAAGCGGAACCTCGGCTGGTCCCAGGGCTGCTTCGCCTTCGGGTTGGCAGCGATCCAGGCGCGCGCCTTCGCCATCAGCTCGTCGCGATCCTTCGCCATGTCGGTGAGCAGCCCCATGCCCTGCGCCTTGGCGACCGCGATGTCCTCGCCCTCGCCGCAGATCTGCAGCGCCGCCTGGATGCCCACCAGCCGCGACAACCGCACCGTGCCGCCGCCGCCAGGCAGCAGGCCCAGCTTCACCTCGGGCTGGCCGAGCTTGAGCTTCGGGTCGTCGATCGCGATGCGTGCATGGCAGGCGAGGGCGATCTCGAGGCCGCCGCCGAGCGCGTGGCCGTTGAGGGCCGCCACCACCGGCTTGCCCTGTGTCTCGAGCGCGCGCAGCACCTTCTTCAGCGCCATCGATCCTTCGAAGGGCTCCTCGGGCCGCGTCCAGGCGGCGAGGCGATCGAGGTCGGCGCCGGCGCAGAAGTCGGCCTTGCCGCTGGTGAGGATCAGGCCCTTCACCGCCGGGTCGGCCAGCCTGGCGGGCAGCTCGGCGAGGCCCGTCACGAGCGCGTCGCCCAGCACGTTCATCGGCCGGCCTGGCAGGTTCATCGTCGCGACGAGGATGCCGTCGCTGCCCAGTTCAGTCGTGACTGCGTGGCTCATGGTCACACCCGTTCGATGATGGTGGCGATGCCCATGCCGCCGCCGACGCACAGCGTGGCCAGGCCCGTGGTGCGGTCGCGGCGCTCGAGTTCGTCGAGCAGCGTGCCGAGGATCATGCAGCCGGTGGCGCCGAGCGGATGGCCCATCGCGATCGCGCCGCCGTTGACGTTGACGCGCTCGAGGTCGACGCCCAGGTCGCGCGCGGTCTTCAACGGCACCACGGCGAAGGCCTCGTTGATCTCCCACAGGTCGATGTCCGCGGCCACCATGCCGGCCCTGGCAAGCGCCTTGCGGCAGGCGGGCGTCGGGCCGGTCAGCATGATCGTCGGCTCGCTGCCGATCACCGCCGCCGCCTTGATGCGGGCGCGCGGCGCCAAGCCCGCCTCCGCGCCGGCTGCGACGTTGCCCACCAGCATCAGTGCCGCGCCGTCGACGATGCCGCTCGAGTTGCCGGCATGGTGCACATGCTCGATGCTCTCGACCGTGGTGTACTTGCGCAGCGCCGTGGCGTCGAAGCCCATCTGGCCCATCATGGCGAAGCTCGGGTCGAGCTTGGCCATCGCCTCGCGCGTGGCGCCCTCGCGGATCGTCTCGTCGCGGTCGAGCATCAGCAGGCCGTTCAGGTCGTGCACCGGCACGACGCTCTTTGCAAAGCGGCCCTCGGCGCGTGCGGCCGACGCGCGCTGGTGCGAGCGCAGGGCGAAGCCGTCGACATCGTCGCGCCCCCAGCCCTCGAGCGTGGCGATCAGGTCGGCGCCGATGCCCTGAGCCACGAAGCCGAGCTTGTGGTTGATGCGCGGGTCCATCACCCACGCACCACCGTCGCTGCCCATCGGCCAGCGGCTCATGCTCTCGACGCCGCCGGCGACGACCAGGTCCTCCCAGCCGCTCCTGACCTTGGCAGCCGCCAGGTTCACCGACTCCAGCCCGCTCGCGCAGAAGCGGCTCTGCGTGACACCGGTCACCGTCTGCGCCCACTCGGCGTCGAGTACCGCCGCGCGCGCAATGTCGCCGCCCTGCTCGCCCACCGGCGTCACGCAGCCGAGCACGACGTCGTCGACGAGCGCGGTGTCGAGGCCGCTGCGCTGCTGCATCGCCTGCAGCAGGGTCCGGAGCAACCACACGGGCGTCGCCTGGTGCAGGCCGCCGTCCTTCTTGCCCTTGCCACGCGGGGTGCGGACATGGTCGTAGATGAACGCGTCACTCATCGCAGCCTCACTTGATCATGTACTTGAACATCAGGTTGGCGAACTGGCCGTAGGGCGGCCCGACGTGCTGCATCGCCGACCAGCGCGCCTGGTGGAACACCGGGCGCAGCTTGGAAAAGGTCTCGAAACCCTCGCGGCCGTGGTAGTGGCCCATCCCGGAAGGCCCGACGCCGCCGAAGGGAAGATCGTGCTGCGCCACGTGCAGCAGCGCGTCGTTGACCGACACGCCACCCGACATGATGTGGTCGAGCAGGTGCTGCACCTTCGCCTCGTCGTGCGTGAACGGGTAGAACGCGAGCGGCCGGTCGTGCGTGTTCACCGACTCGATAACCTCGTCGAGCGTGCGGTAGCCGTGGATCGGCAGGATCGGGCCGAAGATCTCGCGCATCATCACCGCCGAGTCGTCGGGGGCGTCGAGCACGATGACCGGAGCGATCTTGCGCGCAGCGGCATCGAAGGCCGGGCCGGGCAGCAGCTGGATCAACTTCGCCCCGCCGGCACGCGCCTCCTCGAGCGCGTTCATCAACCGGTCGAACGAGCGCTGGTCGATGATGGAGGTGTAGTCGGCCGCTGCGAGCGAGGGGTAGCGAACCGGCACGATGGCCTTCGCGTGGCGGACGAACGCGTCGACGCTGGCCTGCGGCAACCAGGCATGGTCGACCGACGTGCAGATCTGGCCCGCGTTCAGGCACTTGACGAACAGGATGCGCTCGGCCGCCGTCTCGATCGGGAAGTCGTCGCAGACGATCGCCGGCGCCTTGCCGCCGAGCTCGAGCGTCACCGGGCAGAGGTTGGCCGCTGCGGCCGCCATCACGGCGCGGCCGGTCTGCCCGGAGCCCGTGAACAGCAGGTGGTCGAAGGGCAGCTTCGAGAACTCGATCCCGACGCCGCCCGTCTCGTCGAAGAACTCCAGCTTCTCGGGCGGGAAGTAGGCCGGGGCCTTCTCGATCAGCAGTGCAGCAAGCCGGCGTGAGTTCTCGCTCATCTTCACCATCGCGCGGTTGCCGGCGGCAAAGATGTAGGTCAGCGGGACGAAGCTCAGGTTGACCGGAAAGTTCCAAGGCACGATCACGCCCACCACGCCCAGCGGCTGCGGCACGACGCGGTTGCTCGCCCCAGGGAAACTCAGCAGGTCGACGTGGCGGCGCTGCGGGTTCATCCAGCCGGCCATCTCGCGCAGCGTGTACTTGATGCCATCGACCGCCGGCGCGATCTCGCACAGCCGCGTCTCGTGGACCGAGCGGTGCCCGTAGTCGGCGCTGATGGCGCGCTCGATCTCGTGCTGGTTGTCGAGCAGGAACGCGCGCAGGCGTTTCAGATCGTCCTTGCGCTCGGCCAGCGTCGGCACAGGGTGCCGGCGGTACGCCTCACGCTGCCGTGCGAGCGCCGAGCGCAGGCGCTTGGCGATCGAATGGGGAGTGACGCCCATGCTGTCCTTTCCCGGCGCCCATGATGGCGCCGCAGCCTCGTGCCACCTCAGGTGAAGCGGCCGGCCGATTCCTTCATGATCCTGTTCGTGCCGTCGTCGATGCACCGGGCGCGATGACCCCTACCCAAGTCCGCGACCGGATGTTCCATCATGCATCCGCAGCCGCCGAAAGTCTGGAGGCACGCATCCATTGCGCCACGCTTCGGTCCGGAGCGCTCATGTGCGACTTTCGAGCTGCTTGCGCGCCTCGGCGTTGATCAGACGCAACTCGGCGAGCGTGGCGTCGATGTGGGCGCGTCTCTGCTCGAGATCGTCGATCGCGGTGCCAGTGCGCTCGACGACGTAGCGCAGCTGCTGCACGCGACCCTCGCCGTGCGCGCCGTACAGATCGAGGTAGTGCTTTATGTCGGCCAGAGAGGCGCCGATCGCCTTGCTACGCAGGATCAGCGCCAGACGCGCACGGTCGCGGCGCGTGTAGACGCGGGTGCCGTTGACTCGGCGCGGAGCGAGCAGCCCCTTGTCCTCGTAGAAGCGGATCGTGCGCAGCGTGATGCCGAACTCACGGCACAGCTCGGTGATGCCGAACAGGTCGCCGGTGTCGTCGTGCCGGTGCGAGGCCACCACTTCCTGCGCGGTCGGGGTCGCCACCTTGCGTCCGAGAGCCTGCAGCACCGGCGTCGCCTGCACCACCACCGGACGTCAGACCACGCGCTGGAGCTTCAGCGCCACGCTCATGTCACCTTCGACCCTGAACTTGCCCATCATGAAGCCGGTGGCGGGATCGAGATCGCCGCTCAGCATCGCGGCCAGGTTCTCGAGCGTGATCGCGATCGTGCAGTCTGCGCCCACATCCTCGTTGTGGACGGCGTTCGGGATGCTCCTGCCGTCGACGTAGGCGACACCGTCGGCGCCGCAGTCGAACTTGAGCGTGGCGTTCAGCCCGCTCGACTCGCCGACCTTGGCGCGCAGGGCTTCGGTGCAGGCTTGCAGGTCCATCGAGAGATCCTTCCGGAGGCAGTGAGACGGCGAATGGCCGCGATGCTAGCGCCATCGGGTGCCGCATACCTTCTCGAATTCCCCTATGTGTCATCGGGTTGACGTTAACGTCACCCTCGGTTCCAATTCGTCACCTGACACCCAGTTCCGAACGGACGACCGTCTGCGATGACCGATCCCGCCCCGCCCGTCCCCGCCGGAGCCCGCAGCGGCTACCGCAGTGTCTTCCGCTCCGACCTGTTCGCCGGCCAGGTGCACTGGGTCACCGGTGGCGGCAGCGGCATCGGGCGCTGCGTGGCGCACGAGCTGGCCTCGCTCGGCGCGACGGTCGTCATCAGCGGGCGCACGGCCGCCAAGCTCGAACGCGTGGCCGCCGAGATCGTCGAGGACGGTGGCCGCTGCCACGTCATCGCCTTCGACATCCGCGACGAAGAGGCGGTGAAGGCGGGCGTCGCCCAGGTGGTCGGCCAGTACGGCCCGGTGGCGGGCCTGGTGAACAACGCCGGCGGCCAGTTCCCCGCGCCGCTGATGGCGATCAGCAAGAAGGGCTTCGACGCCGTCGTCGCCAACAACCTGACCGGCGGCTTCCTGATGATGCGCGAGGTCTTCAACCAGAGCATGCAGCAGCACGGCGGCGCGATCGTCAACATGACGGCCGACTTCCGCAACGGCATGCCCGGCATGGGCCACAGCGGCGCGGCGCGCGCCGGCATGAGCAACCTGACGATGACCGCCGCCTTCGAGTGGGCCCACGCCGGCGTGCGCGTGAACGCGGTCGCGCCGGGCTGGATCGCCTCCAGCGGCATGGACACGTACGGCCCGGCGATGCAGCCGATGATCAAGAAGCTCAAGGGCGCGGTGCCGCTGCGCCGGATGGGCGTCGAGGCCGAGGTCAGCGGGGTGATCACCTTCCTGCTCTCGCCCGCAGCCGCCTTCGTCACCGGGGTCACGGTGCAGATCGACGGCGGCGCCTCGCTCGGCAGCCAGATCTTTCCGCTCGGGCCGGAGTCGAAGTCGGTGCCCTACGACGGCTTCCACCGCGCGCTGACGCCGAAGTTCCTGCAGTCATGAGCGCGCTGGGCTCGCAACTGAACCCAGCCTCGGCGACGTTCCAGGCCAACGCCGAGCGCATGGCCGAGCGCCTGGCCGAGGTGCGCGCGCTCGAGGCCAAGGTGGTGGCCGAGTCGGCGAGCAAGCGCGCGAAGTTCGAGCAACGCGGCCAGTTGCTGCCGCGCGAGCGCGTCGCGCGGCTGCTCGACCGCAGCAGCGAGTTCCTCGAGCTCTCCACCCTGGCCGGCCTCGGCATGCACGACGACGACGGCAAGAAGAGCGTGATGGGCGGCGGCAGCATCGTCGGCATCGGCGTCGTCTGCGGCAAGCGCGTGCTCGTCTCGGCCAGCGACAGCGCGGTCAAGGGCGGCACCGTCGCGCCGATGGGGCTGAAGAAGGCGCTGCGCGCGCAGGAACTGGCGCGCGAGAACAAGCTGCCGCTGATCGCGCTGGTGGAGAGCGGCGGTGCCAACCTGATGTACCAGGCCGAGATCTTCGTCGACGGCGGCCGCACGTTCGCCAACCAGGCGCGGCTGTCGGCCGCCGGCATCCCGCAGATCGCCGTCGTTCACGGCTCGTCCACCGCGGGCGGTGCCTACCTGCCGGGCCTGTCGGACTACGTGGTGCTGGTGAAGAACCGCAGCAGCATCTACCTCGCCGGCCCGCCGCTCGTGAAGGCCGCGATCGGCGAGGACGCCACCGACGAGGAGCTGGGCGGCGCCGACACGCACGCATCGATCACCGGCCTGGGCGAGTACCTGACCGACAACGACGCCCACGCGATCGCGGTGGCGCGCGAGATCATCGACCTGCTGCCCTGGGACCGCGTTGCCGACCACGCCGCGGCGCCCGAACCGCTCTTCCCTGCCGACGAGCTGATGGGCATCGTGCCTGCCGACGAGCGCGAGCCCTACGACGTGCGCGAGGTCATCACGCGCCTCGTCGACGGCTCCGACTTCCTCGAGTTCAAGGCCGCCTACGCCGGCGACACGATCTGCGGCCACGCGCGGCTGCACGGCCACGCCGTCGGCGTCATCGGCAACAACGGCCCCATCCAGCCGC
>WBZP01003864.1_pt1 | contig 15992 bp, 15 predicted proteins | sample 5204301 | NCBI WGS metagenome assembly WBZP01 (sample SAMN12412401, study PRJNA552823) | activated sludge metagenome | isolation source: activated sludge from nitrification reactor of wastewater treatment plant... | place: USA: Pennsylvania | collected 2017
GGAAGACCTCGGCGGCGAGTTCTGGCCCACCACCACCGCAATTCCCGAGGGTCCCACCGCCTTCGTACCGGTGGTGCACGGCTGCAACAAGTTCTGCACCTACTGCATCGTCCCCTACCGCCGCGGCCGCGAAAAAAGCCGCCCCATGGCCGAAATCGTTCGCGAGGTCGCGTACCTCACCGCCCACGGCGTCCGCGAGGTCACCCTCCTCGGGCAGACTGTCGAAGCGTACGGTCACGACCTGCCGGAACAACCGGACCTCGGCGACCTGATGCGCGAGCTCTCGGTTCTCGACCGGCTCGAGCGCATCCGGTTCCTCACGTCCTACCCGAAGGACATGACCCACCGCATCCTCGAAGCCGTGGCCGAACTTCCAAAGGTCATGGAGTGCTTTTCGCTGCCGGTCCAGGCGGGCAGCGATGCCGTCCTCGAATCCATGCGCCGCGGCTACACCCGCCAGGAGTTCGTCGACAAGATCGCCGAGGTTCGCGCCCTTATGCCCGGCGCCGGCATTACCACCGACATCATCGTCGGTTACCCGGGCGAGACGGACGCTGATTTCGAGGCCACCTGCGATCTGCTCGAACAACTCCGCTTCGACAAGGTTCATGTCGCCGCGTATTCGCCGCGTCCCGGCACCATCGCCTGGCGGAAGATGGCCGACGACGTCCCCGCGGACGTGAAAGCCGCCCGTCTCCATCGGATCGAAGAAGTGGAAGGCCGCATCTCCGAGGAGATCAACCGCCAGTACGAAGGCGCCGTTGAGCGAGTGCTCATCGAAGGCGTCCGCAAGGAGCAGCCCTTCGGCCGCACCCGCACCGGAAAACTGGTCCACCTCGACGCGCCCGCCCGCATTGGCTCGATGGTCGACGTCCGAATCGAACACGGCGGCGCGTTCTCGCTCCGTGGCGCCCCCGTCGACGCGCTCGCCGTGGTTTAGTTCTCGCCCCAGTCGATGGTGACGTCGTTCTTGTCGTTCGGGTTCACCCGCACGTTCAGCGACGACCCTTCGATCAGCAGGCTCACCAGCGATTCCCGGACCAACGAGGCCACCGTCACCCGGTAGGGCACCTTGCCGACCGGGGTGACTTCGATTTCCAGTTCCAGGAGTCGCTGGTTGCCCGCCGTCCGCCCTCGGTCAGTCTTGCGCACAATCGTCGCCGTCTCGCGCGTCCCTTCAGCAGACGTAACGGGCGCCTGGAACATCTCTGCCGCGCCGGCGACAGCGGCAGGCCCGGCGGTCGTAACAACGGGAGAGCCGGGCTGGACAACCTGGCCGCCCCGGACCACAGTCGCCCGCCTCAGCACGTCCTCGTCGATGTTCACGCCAAGAGACTTGAGGTAGTCGCTCAGCCCGGCCGGGTCGGTTGGCACAGCCCCATGCCGCTGCCCCCGCAAATCCAGCGCCAGGGGACGCTCGACGCTGACGTTCGCCCGGGACAGGTCCATGTCGATTCCGAAGCCGTGCAACAGCTCGGAAAGTCCCTCGGTATCGCCCGGGTGCGTGGCGAATGCGCTCACGCTCGAGACCAGCTTGCGCGTCTTGCGAACGCTGAACTCCGTGATCACACTCGTCAGCAGCCCCCCGAAGAAGAACGAAGCGCCCAGAGTCAGGAACGTCGTGCGCACGCTGTCACTCGCGCAATTGGAGCCGCTGCAGGTAAAGCCACCGTCGAACATGCTCGTGAATGCGTCGTTCGCGCCGAGGACCAGGAAGATCAGGCCGAAGAGCATGAAGAACCCGCCGAGCCCGTGCCCGATGATTCGACTCAACGCAGACATGGCAATCCTCCGGTGAGACTGCGCTCACCCCGCTTTGACAGCCGGCTCGGCGGTATCTTACGCGCGAGTCCCTCGAGGGCAGCGTTTCCGCCTGCTCGCGACTACTATCTCGTCACCAACACATCGTGAGGGAAGCCTTGAAATTCGAAGACATCAAGACCGTGGGCGTGCTCGGCGGCGGGATCATGGGCGGCGGCATCGCACAGACCTACGCCGTCGCCGGCTACGACGTGGTCGTCAGGGACATCAACGAAGAAGCCATCGACAAGACCCGTTTCGCGATCTTCGACGGCAAATGGGGCATCAAGCGCGGAGTCGAACGCGGCAAGCTTGCTTTCGATGACGCTATCGCCGCGATGGAGCGCGTCACCTTCGGCGAATCCCTCCAGGTGCTGGCCGGTTGCGACATCGTGATCGAAGCCATCCCGGAGAAGCTGGAACTCAAGCAGCAGGTCTTCGCCGAACTCGACGGCGTGGTGAAGCCCGGCGCCATCTTCGCGTCGAACACGTCCGGCTTCGTCATCGCCGAAGTTGGCCGGGATGTCTCGGCCGGGCGTAAGCCGCTCTTCGTCGGCATGCATTTCTCGAATCCCGTCACCACCATGCGGATGTGCGAAGTCATCTACACGCCGGAGACCGCCCAGGACACCATTGATGCGGCCGCGAAGCTTGCTGAGGCCGGTGGCAAGGCCGTTTCCCTGGTGAAGGACACGCCCGGCACGTACGGCTTCCTCCTGAACCGCATCTTCGGCGCGGCCTATCGCGAAGCCAAATCGATCGTCGACGCCGGCATCGCCACCCCGGAAGACGTCGACAAAGCGATGATCACGGGCCGCAACTGGCCGGCCGGCTTCTTCGGTGCGCGCGGTGGCATCGGCAAGGAGTGGTAGCCTCGCGCTCAGCAGCCGGCAATGAAACAGGGACCCATTTGGGTCCCTGTTGTGTTGTGTCGCTGGTGGAGCTGGAGGGATTCGAACCCTCTACCTCAACACTGCCAGTGTTGCGCTCTCCCGATTGAGCTACAGCCCCAGAACCCTCTGATGGTAGCAGCAGCCCCGTTTGCGGCAAAACCGCCGCCGAGCCTACTTCCGCGTCCGCGGGTCCAGTGCGTCGCGCAGGCCGTCACCGAGGAAAGTGAAGCAGAGCATGAGCGTCGCCACCATCAACGCTGGCCAGACGACTGCCCAGTTGTTGACGAAGAGGTTGGCATAACCGTCGCCCATGAGAGCGCCGAGGCTGGTGTACGGCGAAGGCACACCGAGGCCGATGAAGCCCAGCGCCCCCTCGGCGAAGATGGCGAGCGGGATGCCGAACGTCACCGCTACGATGACCGTGCTCAGGGTATTCGGCAGCATGTGCGCCCGGACGATGCGCCACGGGCTCGCCCCGATGGCGCGCGCCGCCAGCACATAGTCCTGTTCCTTGATGGAGAGCATCTGACCACGCACCAACCGCGCGACCGTCACCCAGCTCACGAGCGAAATCGCGAGGATGGTCCCGAGAATGGCCGACGGGAAGCCGGGGACCTGCGGGTCACCAGTGCCGATGACTGGCCAGTCACGGCCGAACAGCACCTGGCGCAACAGGATGATCGCCAGCAGGTCCGGGAAGGCGTACGCGAGGTCCGTGAACCACATCAGCACGGTATCGCTGATCTTTCCGCCAAGGGCGGCGCTCATGCCGATCGTGATGCCGACGATCAGCACGACGACCTGCGTACCCAGGCCAATTTTCAGAGAGAAGAGCGTGCCGTAGAGCAGCCGCGCCCACATGTCCCGTCCAAGGATGTCGGTGCCCATCCAGTACTCCCAGCTTGGGCCCTTGTTGACGATCAGGTACTGCTGTTCGGTGGCGCTGTGGCGTTCGATCGCCGGGACGAACTGCGCAAGGATCGCGACCACCGTGATCACGATCAGGATGATCGCGGAGATGAACGCCAGACGGTTCCGGATGAGCCTCCGGAACGCCATCTCCCAGAGGCCTTGCTGCTTCCGGCTGAACTGCTCTTTCGTGAAGTCGAACGGCTGCAGGATGGTGCTTTCAGTAGCCATGGTTTGCCCCCTACAGCCTGATTCTCGGGTCGGCGACTGCGTACAACAGATCAACCACCAGGTTCATCACGGCAATGATCGCCGCATAGAACAGCGTCACCCCCATGATCACGCCGTAGTCCCGGACAAGGACTGAGCCGACGAATGCGTTCCCCAGCCCGGGGATCGCGAAGGCGTTCTCGATGATGAATGAGCCGGTGATGAGGCCCGCGAAGATCGGCCCGAGAATCGTGAGCACGGGGATGAGCGCGTTCTTCACCGCGTGCCGCAGGATCACCGTGAACTCCTTGACGCCCTTCGCCCGCGCCGTCCGGATGTAGTCCTGCCTGAGGATGTCGAGCATCGATGCCCTGGCGATGCGCGCGATGAACGCACCGGGCAGCATGCCCAGCGCCACCGTTGGCAGCACCATCTTCTTGTAGTTCCACATCTCCCAACCGAGAACGTCGAACCAGTTCAGCTTCAGCGCGAAAAGGATCACCAGGAACGGCGCCAGGATGAATCCCGGCAACGCCGCACCTCCCGTGGCGATGAACACACCCACGTAGTCGCCGATGCCGTTCTGGTTGATGGCCGACATCGTCCCCAGCGTGATACCTAGGGCTATTGCGAACAGGAATGCGCAGACACCCAGTTGAAGGGAGACCGTGAACTTCTCCTGGATGATGTCCCTGACCGGGCGTTCGTTGGAGGAGATGGAGATGCCCAGGTCCAGCTTCGCGGTGTTCTTGATGAAGTTGACGTACTGCTCGCCCAGGGACCCGTCCAGGTTGTATCTCTCGTTGAGGCGTGCACGGGTTGCCTCGGACATCGGCTTGTCGGTGTCGAATGGGCCGCCTTCCACAGAGTGCATCAGGAAGAACGTCACCGTTGCTACCGCGAAAAGCAACGGGACCATGAGGACCACGCGCCGGATGGTGTAAGCGATCATGGATGGCTCCACGGGGAAAACGCGAGGGGGCATCCGAAGACACCCCCTGCGAATGAGAAGACCGGGAAGAAGACAGCGCCGGCGAACCGGCGCTGCCCTAACGTTGTGACGTTACTTCTTGGTGGTCGTCCAGAGTTCGACTGAGGTGTCGCCGGGCACCTGCTTATCGTCAGGCTTCTTGTTCTCGACCATGCCCTTGATGTAGGGCTTGACGACAGCGTGGAAGCCGACCTGCCACATGGGAGCCATGCCGCAGACGTTTTCGACGATGAGCTTTTCCGCGTCGCGGTACTGCTGGCGGCGTTCCTCATCCTTCTGGTTGAACTTGGCCTTGGCGATGACGTCGTCGATCGCCTTCATCGAGCAGCTCTGCTTGTTGATCGAGCCGCCGGTTTCATACAGGCCGAGAATCCAGTTCTCCGGGTCCGGGTAGTCCTCGCCCCAGCCACCGAGCACGATCTGGAAGTCGCCGCTGTTGAACCGCGAGGAGCGGGACTTCGAGTCGGTGTACTCAAGATTGATGTCGATGTTGAGGTGCTTCTTCCACTCGGACTGGAGGAATTCGCCGATGGCCTTGTTCGTGGCCGAGTCGACCTGGAGGACGGTGAGCTTCGGGAAGCCGGCGCCGTTGTCGTAGCCAGCCTTCTTCAGGTTCTCTTTCGCCTTCGCCGGGTCGAACCCGATCGCGGTATCGAACACGCCAGCCTTGTTGCCAGACCGATCGGGCGGCATCCAGTTGGTCGACGGGATGTTGGCGCCGTTCAGGACGTTGTCGTTCAGCGTCTTGCGGTCAGTCGCCTGCGAAAGGGCGAGGCGGACTTCCAGCTTGGAGAGCGTCGGGTCCTTCAGGTTCGGCTCGATGCCCGTGGTCCGGGTAGCCGCGTAAGAAGTGATTTCCTTGCCCAGCGTCGGGTCAGCCTTGACGGCCTTCAACTGGGTCGTCGGGACAGCCGTCGCGTCGATTTCACCGGCGCGGTACGCGTTCAGCGCCACGGCCGCATCGTCGATGTAGCGAAGGACGATCTTCTCCACCTGGGCCTTCTGCCCGGCGGTGTACTGATCGTTCGGCACCACTTCCATCTTGTCTTTTTCGGTGTATGCCGAGACCTTGAACGGCCCGTTGTAGACGTTGTCCGTAGGGGCCGGCCACTTGGCGTCCACCGTCGCGAGCTTGTGCTTTGGCGCCGGGAACGTCGGCCAGAGGGCCAGGAGGATGGTGAATGTCGGCTGAGGATCGGTCAGCTTGAATTCGATGGTCGTCGCATCCACTGCGCGGACGCCCATCGCCTTCTGCAGGGCGGTCTTCTCTTCGGCCGTCTTCTTGCCCGCGTCGTAGTAATCCTGGCAGCCAACGATCGCGGTCAGGATGTACTGGTAGTGCCCGGCGTTATCCGGGTTGCACGTGCGCTGCACACCCAGGACAAAGTCGTTGGCGTCGAGCGGCTGGCCGTCGGACCACTTCAGGTCCTTCTTCAGCTTGACGGTGTAGGTCTTGCCATCCGCGGAAACGGTGGGCGCGCCATCGGCCATCGCCGGCTGGGGCTTGCTGTCCTTATCCAGGTGGTAGAGACCGCGCCAGACCATGAAGAAGTGTTCGATGTCCTGGTTGAAGTCCGAGAAGTGCGGGTCCCAGCTTTCAAACTGGACCGTGCGGATGGTGATGGTGCCCGAAGGCTTGGCGACGGTAGTAGGAGCCGTGCCCCCACTCGTGGGTGAGGCAGTAGTGCCGCCCGTGTCATCATCGTCATCGTCGCCGCAGGCAGCGGCGAAAGCCAGGATGGCGAAGATGGCAAAGATGCTGAGCAGCAGATGCCACTTGGACTTGGTCATCGGTAGTGGTTCCCTCCTCTATTCGATTAACCGACCGGTAAGGTGCTGGCCGAGGCGCTTAAAGTCAACAATTCTTTACTGCGCGCCCGCTCCCCTTCACACGCAATTAACCCCTTGCACCTCCTGCTTGCCGGGCGCCGGACGGGCCGGCGTCTTCCAACGATACGCCTTCGCGCAAGCTATAGATGTCTTCGCATAGTCGATAATTCGCTTCTCGCCGCCCTCCCCTGGACCGCCGCGGCCGCCATATACCCTGCGCGGCCGCTGCCATAGTCTGAATCCCACCCTTCAGTTCTGAAGGATTCGTCCGAAGGCTTCTCCATGAACCGAGTCCTCGCCATCGTCAGCGTCCTTGGCCGCGACCAGAAGGGCGTGGTCGCCCGCATCAGCACCTACATCGCCGAACAGAACATCAACATCGAAGACATCGAGCAACGGGTCGTTCGCGGCCAGTTCCTCATGGACATGCTTGTCGACATAACGGACGCCACAGTCTCCCTCGACGAGCTCGTCACCGGCCTGCTCTCCATCGGCCAGGAAATCGGCATGGAGATCCGCGTCACGCTCCATAACGAGCGCGAGCGGCGCCGCGTTGGGGTGCTTGTGAGCAAAGAGCCGCACTGCCTCGAACAACTGATCGCCGATTCGCGCGCGGGCTTGCTCCATGGCGAACTCAGCGTGGTCATTGGCAACCACGAATCGCTACGGCCCGTTGCGGAGGCCGCCGGGCTTCCATTTGCCTGGGCCCCGAGCGATGACAAGGCCGTTCACGAGGCGTTCGTGCTCGACCGGCTCGCCGCCGCCCGCGCGGACGTGGTTGTCCTGGCCCGGTACATGCAGATCCTCTCGCCAACCATCTGCCAGCCCTACGCTGGACGGATCATCAATATCCACCCATCGCTGCTGCCCTACTTCCCTGGCGCGAACCCCTATCGCCGGGCCTGGGAAGACGGCGTCCGTGTTACCGGTTGCACCGCGCATTTCGTGACCGAAGAACTCGACGCCGGCCCCATCATCCTCCAGGACGTTTTCCACATTGACGTGGGTGTCGACACCGTGGACGACGTACGGCGTAAGGGGCGGGCACTCGAAGGCGCCGTGCTGAGCCGCGCGCTTCAGCTCTACCTGAACAACGAAGTCGTGGTGATTAACGGAAAGGTCGTCTTCAAGCCCGGGATGCGGACGCTGCTGCGGGACTTTGGCGGCGACCAGCAGCCGGGTCTATAGGCAGCCGCCAGGCCATGCGCATCCCTTCGATGCGCCCGCGATACACGTCGACCACATGCTCAGGACAGGCATAGACCACCACGTGCTGCTCATCGCCCGCCCAACCGAGGTGATCGACCGCGGCGCGGTCCATGCTGGCGAACCCGGTGAGTACCCCCACCGTGCCGGTGGCGTGTTGTGGCGGGAGCGCCATGTGCTCGCAGATTGCGCAGACGTGCATACCCTCGCCTCCAGACTCGCCGAGGCTACCATCGCGGGGGCCGTAATGTTCGTGCGGACTGTGAAGGGTAGCCGCATTGTGTGCGGTCATGAACAGTTGTGATGCGCGAAAGCCTGTCGCGTCTTTCGGTGCCGGTACCAAAACAGCGCGACCACCAGCGGGCGGACGAGGAAGTACTCGGCGAACTTCCCGGCCGCCGTCGGGATGAGCCGGAGGCTGACCGTATCGCGGAGCAGCGCGCTGTTCGACCCCAAATCGGCGAATTCATGCCGGTGCCGCCAGCGCCGGAACGGCCCCCGAACCTGGACATCCTCCACCAGCCGTCCCTCCACGACGCGCACCACGTCCGCCTCCCAGGTGGAGCCGAGCCGCTCCCAACCAATGCGGAAGCGCTGGCGGTCCCCTGCTTCCGAGCGTTTCGGAGGCGTGAGCAGCGAAAACGGCGGGAAGGCCGGCGTGATTGCCGGCAAGTTCCGCGCATCCACGTGAAACTCGAAGAGCCGGTACGCGCTCGTCGGCACCTCGGATGCGTATCGGACCGTCGTCATCTCTCTTCTCCGCGGCTCTCCGCACGAAGGGTGGCGCATTGCAAAACAGCCCTGGTGTCGGCACGCACACGCTGTCTGGTTTGGCCTGCCAGTACGGTGTGTCTCAGGGGCAACATGCCCGCCGCGGAGGTGAAAGGGTGAACGTCGTCGTTGCTGGAGGCACGGGCCTGCTTGGCCGGGCGATAACGAAAGCACTCCTTGACGCCGGCCACACGGTCGTCGTCGCTTCACGCAGTCAACCTGCCAGGGACCCGATCGACGCCCGGGCTTCCTGGGTCCGCGCCGACGTCACCGATCCGTCCACGCTCCCGGCCGCGCTTGCCGGGGCTGACGCCGTGGTCGATGCCGTGCAGTTCCCCAACTCGCCGATAGAGGACCCAAAGAAGGGCCTCACCTTCGAACGGATCGACCTGGGCGGCACGAAGAACCTCGTCGATGCGGCGAAGGCGGCTGGTGTGCCACGTTTTGTCGGTCTCAGTGGCGTCGGCGCGGCGGAGGATGCGACGTTTCACTGGCTTCGCTACAAGTGGGCCGAAGAGCAGCACATCAAGGCCAGTGGCGTCCCCTTCACCATGTTCCGCCCAAGCTGGATCTACGGTCCGCGCGACGTGTCGCTGAACCGATTCCTCGGCTTCGCACGGTTTCTGCCCTTCATTCCCATCGTGGGCGACGGCAAGACCAGGATCAGTGCCCTCTTCATCGACGACCTGGCCGCCCACGTGGTCGCGGCAGTCGAGCGAGACGACGTTCGCGGCAGGATCTTCGAGATCGGCGGGCCGGATGTCCTGTCGATGGACGAAGTCGTCCGGGCGGCGCTGAAGGCCGCCGGGAAGAAGCGCTTCCTCATGCACCAGCCCGCCTCGCTCATGAGAATGGTCGCGGGCATCGCGCAGCGCCTTCCCGGCCGCCTGCTCACCCCGGATGCGGTTGACTTCATCACCATGGACGGTGTCGCGGATACCGGCCCGCTGGTCGAGGCATTTGGTCTCCGCTTGACGCCCATCGCTGAAGGGCTCGCCACCTATCTGCCGGCGAGGTGACGACATGCCCGGTCTATATGCTCGATTGACCGCTTGCATAAGTCCCCGCGAAGTGGCGTAGAATCCGGTTTGCGGCTTGCGGGGGCCGAGAGCGACTGCCGACTTCATCCGCCGGGTCTTGTTTCGTGCGCGCTGACACTTCCGACGTAGCATTCCGGCTCTTGCTTGCACTCGGTGAACTCTGGGATGGCCTCGGCCGGTCCGGCGTCGATCCGACGTCGAAAGGGCTGCACCTGACGCAAGAGTATCTCGGTGGCTACACGCGCTTCTCGGCTGGCCCCGGCTCCCACGCCCGGCTCGTCGTCGAATGGAATGGCACCACGCGCCATCTCCGCGTCCTCCGTTGCGAGCCCTGGACAAACGCTGACGCCACCATCTCCACGACGGTAGCCCACGTCCGCAGCGCCGCCCGCGCCCTGGGACTTGCCGAAACTGTGGACCGGGCGCTTGTCGCGGCCTGTGCCGAACCCAGCCAGCCCTGCCGTCGCACGGTCCTCTCCACCGCGATGGCAGCGAGCCAACCGGTCGCAGCAGCTCGAAGGGCCTAGATTCGCCCCGCTACTGTCGCGCCGCCCACTGCTTCGCGTGGTACGTAATCACGATGTCCGCGCCGGCGCGCCGGATTGATGTCAGCGTCTCGTCGATCGCCCGGTGCTCGTCCAGCCAGCCATTCTGAATAGCGGCCATGAGCATGCTGTACTCGCCGCTGACGTTGTACGCCGCCACTGGTACGTCAACGGAGTCCCGCACCTGGCGCAGGACATCCAGGTACGGCAGCGCGGGCTTCACCATCACCATGTCCGCCCCCTCATCGATGTCGGTGAGGACTTCGTCGCGCGCCATTCGCGCGTTCGCCGGGTCCATCTGGTAGCCCCGCCGGTCGCCGAACTGGGGGGCGCTGTCGGCCGCCTCGCGGAATGGCCCGTAGAACGCGCTAGAGAACTTGGCTGCGTACGAAAGGATCGGCGTCTGGGCGTGCCCGGCCGAATCCAGCGCGACGCGGATGGCGGACACGCGGCCATCCATCATGTCGCTCGGCGCGATGATGTCGCACCCCGCGTCCGCCAGCGACACGGCTGTCTCGGCGAGCAGCGGCAGCGCAGCATCGTTGTCCACGGATCCGTCGGGCCTCAGTGGTCCGCAATGGCCATGCGATGTGTACTCGCAAAGACACACATCGCCAATGACGAGCAGTTCGGGGTTCGCTTCTTTCAGCCGCGCGATCGACTGTTGCACGATGCCGTCGGTTGCAAAGGCGCCGCTCCCTCGCTCGTCTTTGGTTGCCGGCAGGCCGAACAACAACACCGCGGGGATTTTGAGCCCCGCCAGCGCGCGCGACTCCTCCCCCAGGGCGTCGAGGCCGAGCCGGTCCTGTCCCGGCATGGAGGCGATCGGCTGACGGCCACGAAGGCCCGCTTCGATGAAGAGCGGATACACCAGGTGGGCCGCGGTCAGTTCGGTCTCCCGGATGAGGCCCCGGATTGCAGGCGAACCGCGGAGCCTGCGGTGTCGGCGAAACGCGGGCAGTTCCATGGTTTTCAAGCTTAGCATCAGGTGTTGCACCGAATCGGCCGGTGGCGCCCTGCGCTACCATGCCTCGGATGGAACGCCGAATCCCGCCCGAGTACACCGGTTGGCAGGACTTTGAATCGGCCTTCCGCCGCCTCAGTACCCCCGAATTGGTCACGGAAGTCCAGGACGGTTCCCCAGAGCGCCGTCTCGCCGCGCTGTCGGTGATCGACCTCGCCGAGGTTGCGCCATCCACCATCGAAGACTGGATCCGCACCTTGCCTGACACCGAGGCGAACGAGCTCGCCGGCGCTATCCCCGTGCAACGCGCGCACTCCTCCTGCGCCGAGGACGTCAGGTGGGTCGATGTCGCCCGCATGGGCTACGAAGAGCGCCGGCTCCCGACGTTCCTCGTGATGCTCTTCTCGTCGCTCGAAGCGCTGCACTCCCGCGCGTGCAGCGAAGCTCCGCAAGAGTGGGAGCGCATCGGCGACTGGCTCGGAGATGTCTATGATCGGATTGTCGCGGCCGGTGAGGACGATGCCCGGGACGACATCTCGCTCTTTGTTTTCGAGAACTACCTCGAGCACGACGCGATTTTCGAAGCCTTCTGCGGAATGATCGTCCGCCACGAATCGCTGGCCCGCGAGGTCAGCGTGAACCCCGCCCAGTACCTCCGCCAGGTCGACGAGCAGCACCAGCGGTTCGCCCTCGAAGAAGCAGCGGCGAACGGCGGCATCCCGTTCGAGACCGCCTGGCGGGCACTCCAACGCGGTTAGGGCGCTAGACCGCGCACTCGCCTTCGCCGCGCTGCAGCTCGTAGAGCTCCAGCCGGTTCCAGTCGATGAACATCTGGCGGTTGTCGTCGCTGAAGTCACCCGGAATCGTCAGGTCGTCGACCGCCGCTTCGAACGGCGCGGGCCCAACCCGGTCGAAGAACGCGTTGAACTCTTCTCCCGGCTTTCGGTCACGCTCATACAGCTTCACCACGCGTTCAACCGCTTCCGGGCCCCGCTTGGCGGGAAGGCGCACCTTCAGCTGGGTGGCCATGCGCAGGTCGCCGTTGTCGTAGCTCCCACCGACGAACATGTGGTACGCCGGGAGCTGCTGCGGCCCAACCTTCATCGCCGCCCCGTGGAAGCCAATGTTCGCGATGTGATGCTGGCCGCAACTGTTCGGGCACCCGCTCATCTTGATGTGGATCTTCTTCGTCAGGGGGTCGCCGATTTCCATCAGCTCGACGTGGTCCTGGATGGCCTTGTTCAAACCCATTGATGAAGTGATGCCGAGCTTGCAGGAGTCGGTGCCCGGGCAGCTCACCACATCCGTAATGGACTGCGAGCCGATGTCGGCGAGGTCCAGTTGCTTGAGCCGCGCGAAGACTTCGTAGAGGCTTTCGTCCCGCACCCAGCGCAGCACGATGTTCTGGCCCACGGTTGTCCGGGCATATCCGCCGCAGTAGTCCCGCATGATGTTCGCGATCCCACGGAACTGCTCCGGATTGAGGTCGCCCCGCGACACCTTCACTTCGACGGTGCTGAAGCCCTGTTGCTTCTGGGCTTTCACGTTTGCCGTGACAAACGCGCTGAAGGCGGTCATGTCGCCGTTTGCCTGCGTGTACTGCGGCTGTTTCGCCGGGGCGTTCCGCTCCTCATCGTGCACGTAGAGCAGGCGATCCGGGCTGAAGTCCTTGTTGGCCCAGTCGCCTTTCAGCTCTTCGTCAACCATGCGCCGGAACTCATCGATGCCGACCCGGTGCACGAGGAACTTCAGGCGAGCCTTCGCCCGGTTCTTTCGAAGTTCGTCAGCCTTTTCGAAGATGCGGACGACGGCTTCCGAAAGCTTGAGGTACTCCTCCAACGCGACGAATTCCGTGAGGGTGAACGCGTTGCGGGCCATGATGCTCAGCCCGCCGCCCGTCACCACCTTGAAGCCCTTCACTCCGCCCCGCACCCGCGGGATGAACCCCAGGTCATGGATGCCGGTGATGGCGTTGTCGTCATCGGTGCCGGTGAAGGCGACCTTGAACTTTCGCGGCAGCAACTGGGAAAGTGGGTTCCTCAGCCAGTACCGAGCGAACGCGCCCGCGTACGGCGTCGGATCGAACAGCTCCCCGGTCTGCACGCCGGCCCATGGGTCACCCGTCACGTTCCGGACGGTGTTACCGCAAGCCTCGCGCGTGGAGAGCCCGGCCTTGCCCAGCACGAAGAGCGCCTCGGCCGCCTTTGCCAGCGGCACGTGGTGGTACTGGATGTTCTGGCGAGTCGTGATGTGGCCCTTCCGCAGCGGCGCGAACTTCTCCGCCACTTCGGCGAATGCATCCATCTGTTCCGGAGTGACGCCGCCAAATGGCAGCTTCACGCGGATCATCTGCGCGTTCGGTTGGCGCTGCCCGTAGACGCCCTGCTTCAGCCGGAAGCCGATGAACTGCGTCTCGTCCCACTCGCCGTTGAGCATGCGGTGGGCTTCCGTCTTGAAGTCCGCGAGCTCCCGTTCGAGGACGGGCAGGATGCGCGCGGGGTCGTTGCTGTACACGATGGTTTCGACGTCTGGCATGGCGGGAATCCTCGGAACCGGGTTGCGGCCACCCGGGGGCACATAACTGATGAGAAAGATGACTGACTTTATCAACTATAGCCATTGCCCGCAACGAACGTTGTTGATAAAGTTGACTGAACTACTCAGGTTTAACCAGGGAAGACCGTGACCACTGCCCAAACCTACTCGCCACAGGAACTGGCCGCGCTCAACGAGCGTTTCGAAAGCGCCGAGCCCCAGCAGATCGTGCGCTGGGCAGTGGAAACCTTCGGCGATGGCCTCTCCGTCGGGGCAAGCTTTGGTGGCGCATCCGGCATGGCCATCCTCCACATGGTGGCCCAGCTCAAGCCGAACGTTCATGTCTTCGTGCTTGATACGGACTACCTCTTCGAAGAGACGCAGGAAACGATGCGAAGAGCGGTCCGGGCGATTGGGCTGAAGAACGTGAACACCTATAAGTCCAGGCTGACCCACGAGGAGCAGGCCGCGAAGTACGGCTCCGCGCTCTGGATGCGTGACCCGGACCTCTGCTGCGAGCTCCGCAAAGTGGAGCCGAACACCCGGGCCCTCGAAGGCAAGACAGCCTGGATCAGCGGCCTCCGCCGGGATCAGTCCGAAGGCCGGGCCGACACTCCCATCGTCTCCTGGGCGCCCAAATTCGGCGTGCTGAAGCTCAATCCGCTCGCCAACTGGACCGAGAAGCAAACCTGGGAATACGTGATGAAGCACAACATCCCCTACAACCCGTTGCTGGACCAGGGATACACGAGCATCGGTTGTTACAACTGCACGCTCCCCGGCGTCCAGGGCCGGGCCGGCCGCTGGCAGGGTTTCGAAAAAGACGAATGCGGCCTGCACACCTAGAGCGCCCCAACAACGACACATGTCAGGAGAGACGGTGGTGAGTTCGCGACGAGGATTCGTCCTCTGGTTCACGGGCCTTTCGGGCGCCGGCAAGTCCACCCTCACGGAGGCTGTTGCCCCACTCCTCCGCGAACGCGGCGTGCCAGTCGAAGTCCTCGACGGCGACGTGGTGCGGACGCATCTCTCGAAGGGCCTGGGTTTCAGCCGGGAGGACCGGGACACGAATATCCTCCGCATCGGCTTCGTTGCGGACCTGCTCGCACGCAACGGCGTCGGGGTCATCACCGCCGCCATCTCGCCTTACCGCGAAACCCGGGACGCCGTCCGCTCCATGGTCGAGGCCGACGGCGCGACCTTTATCGAAGCCCACGTCGCGGCCACCCTCGAAGAGTGCGAAGCGCGCGACGTGAAGGGGCTCTATGCCGAAGCGAGAGCTGGCCGTCGGCCCGGCTTCACCGGCGTCGACGACCCGTACGAACCGCCGCTGCACCCTGAGCTGTCTATCCCCACCGGCCAGGAGGCGCTGGCTAACTCGCTCCAACGGGTCCTCTCGTATCTCGAAGAGCGCGGCCTCGTGCCCGCGCTGGAAGGCGCCCGATGACCACCGAGGAAGCCTTCGTCCCAGTCGCCCATGACTCCGTGCTCGAGATGCTCGAGTCCGAAGCCATCTTCATCATGCGTGAGGTCGCAGCCGAGTTTGAGCGCCCGGCGCTGCTCTTCTCCGGGGGCAAGGACTCCATCGTCCTTCTGCGCATCGCCGAAAAGGCCTTCTGGCCGGCGAAGATCCCATTTCCCGTGATGCACGTCGACACCGGCCACAACTTCTCCGAAGTTATCGACTACCGGGACCGCCGTGTGGCCGAGCTCGGCGCCCGACTTGTCGTGGCGTCCGTCCAGGAAGCGATCGACCGTGGTGACCTGGTCGACGAGACCGGCCCTCGCGCGTCCCGCAACCGCCTCCAGACTCCCGTCCTTCTGGAAGCCATCGCCCAACACCAGTTCGACGCGGCCATCGGCGGGGCTCGCCGAGACGAGGAGAAGGCGCGGGCCAAGGAACGCGTTTTCTCCTTCCGCGACGACTTTGGCCAGTGGGACCCCCGCAATCAGCGGCCCGAGCTCTGGCAGCTGTACAACGGCATGCACGTCCGCGGCGAGCACATGCGCGTTTTCCCGCTCTCGAACTGGACTGAGCTCGACATCTGGCGATACGTCCAGAGCGAGGGCCTCGAAATCCCATCCATCTACTTCGCCCACGAACGCGAGGTGTTCGAGCGCGACGGCATGCTCATGGCGGTGAGTCCATTCCTGCCGCTGCTTCCGAACGAACGGGCCTTCCGGGCGTCGGTGCGCTATCGGACCGTTGGCGACATGACCTGCACCGCCGCGGTCCGTTCCACCGCCGCCGACGTGTCCACGGTCGTCGCCGAAATCGCCGCCACGCGCATCACCGAA
>WBZP01003865.1_pt1 | contig 15990 bp, 10 predicted proteins | sample 5204301 | NCBI WGS metagenome assembly WBZP01 (sample SAMN12412401, study PRJNA552823) | activated sludge metagenome | isolation source: activated sludge from nitrification reactor of wastewater treatment plant... | place: USA: Pennsylvania | collected 2017
GCGTAGTAGCTGACAACGGCATTGGGCGTGTTTTCGTCCGGTCGATAGAACTTGCTCCAGGCGTCGAAACTCGATTCGGCCAGACTCTGGCGTCGGCGTCCGGGGTCGCGCTGAACCTTGCCGATCGTCTTGGCCAGGAGTTCAAGCCAGTCCTTGAGTTCGATGACGCCGCTACGCAACAGGGCCAGATCGTCGTAATACGACGTGATGCCTTCAAAGGCCCAAAGCAAGGTCGTGTAGTTTTCCCGGTTCAGGTCGTAGGTCGTGAATGCCGCCGGTTTGATGCGTTTGACATTCCAGGTGTGGAAATATTCGTGGCTGCACAGGCCAAGCAGGGTGCGATAGCCTTCGCTGACGCCCTTCATGCCGGGCCAGGGCAGGTCGTAACGCGAACACAGCAGGGCCGTTGAGGCGCGGTGTTCGAGGCCGCCGTAGGCATCGCCGACGACGGTGATCAGAAAAACGTAGCGCGACATCGGCACCGGTTCGCCGAAGAAACGGATCTGCCATTCGCAGACACGCTTGAGGTCGCGGCAAAGGCGATCCATGTCGCAGTCGTGCTGGCCGGTCAGAGCAATTTCGTGCGCGATTCCGCACGCCACAAAACGGGCGAGGTCGAAGTGTCCCATTTCAACCGGATGATCGATCAGCTCGTCGTAATTGGCGGCGCGGTATAGGCCAAACGCATGCGACCGGGCGCAACGCTTTTCGCCGCGCGCCGGTTCGAGTGCCGTAGCGACGCGCCAATCCTTGAAGGCTTCGCCGGGCGGTGGCTGGATGTCGACAAGACAGGGCGACTCCTCCTGGCCGAGGACGCGCAGGAAGACGCTGCTGCCGTTAAAAAAGGCATGCGTTTCGTCGAGATGCGCACCGCGAACCGACAGGTCCCAGGCGTAGATTTCACAGACGACCGTGAGCGTCTCGCCGGACGGCAGCGCCAATGCCTGCCAGGTATGCTTGTCCCGTTTCGTCAGCCGTACCTGTTTGCCGCCGGATTCGGCGCGGATGGCCACAACGTGCCGGGCAAAGTCGCGTATCAGGTAGCTGCCGGGAATCCACGCCGGCAGCGCAAAGCACTGGCCGGCCGGATCGGGCGCCGCAACGCGGCAGCGCACTTCAAAGGTGTGTGCCTGAATGCTCAGGGGCGTGATGGCATAGTGGATCGGTGGGGCGTTCATGCTTGGATGTGTGGGGAGGGTCACCGGCGGATTGTACTGTCTATTCCGTCTCACACCAGCTATGGAAGCCGGAATTGCGGATCACGTTTGGACGCTGGAAGAGATTGTTTGTCTCGTAAAGACGGAAGCTTCGAAAAAACGTGGCCCGTACAAAAAGAAAGATTCAAACTGAGCCACTACCCAGAATCTTGACAATTGGCGTAGCTTTCAGTGTTCGTTCACAATACCGCCATGCCAAGCGACGCATTGAAGGCGAAGATTCTGGAGACCAGTGTGGCCTATACGGGGTTTTTTGAGCTCCGTCGCCTTACGGTTGTGCATGACCTCTTCAACGGTGGTACCACCGGTCCATTAGTGCGGGAAGTCCTGCATCGAAGCGACGTGGCGGCCGCTCTGCTCTACGACCAAGCCGCGGATAAAGTCGTGTTTGTCGAACAGTATCGTGCCGGGGCACACGTTGCAGGCGTAGAACCTTGGCTGATCGATATTGTCGCTGGCCGAATCGAGCCTGGACAGACACCGCTGGACACGATAACGCGTGAAATCGTTGAAGAATCCGGGTTGGCGCCTACGTCAATTCAACTGATAGGTACTTATCTAACTGCTCCTCATTTGTCGAGCGAAAAGGTGCATATCTTTCTTGCCACGGTGGATGCCGCATGCGTTGCTGGATTTCATGGTTTGGCGCATGAGGGCGAGGATATTCGCCCGCACGTAATGGACCGCGCCGCGGCACTTTGCATGCTTCAAACGAAACCGCTCTCCCTTTGGGCAGGTCTGGCTCTCGGTTGGCTTGGCAACCGGAATCTACCAAGCCGAGATGGGCGTAGTTCGTAAATTGAACTGGCATGAATATGTAGGGTTAGACACGTTTATCCGTCGGCATGACGTGTTTAAAGCGTCTATGAATTACCTTAATTATTCAGTGGTAGTCATCGTCGCGCTGCTACCTGACCGCCAGAATAGTGACGGTTTCTTCGCGGCCGATTTCGTGCAGAGCGACGTAGCCGTTCGCGCCAAACGAAATGATCACCTCGCGAAGAAAGGGGTTGCTCGGAATCGTTTTGCGAAATCTGAAAGGCGCTGTTCTTTTTGCGCCAATGGATGCGCGGTTTGATTCGCTATATTCCGGATGTTATTTAAGATTCCGGGCCGATAGGAGCAGTACTTTGCCGGCTACAAAATTGATATTGATGCCATGTTGGTCGTCACCCCAGACACAACTGCGTATCCCGAGCGCTTCGTCGCAACGCGCGGGTTCTCCGATAATCCGCTTGACTTCGTCGTAGGATTGTCCAGTCTGGAGTTTATTGTAGTTCTCGATGTTGAGCGCGCTTCCGCAGGCACTGAGCAATGCGCTGAGCATGACTGGAATAACGATGTGGTACCAAGTGCGGGAAATCATCTTAGCCTCCTTTATGGGCATTTATCGTGACGAAGAACTGTATTCGACATTGACATTATCGTTGCTTAGCCAGTTTTTCAATGCCGACAGCAAATCGTCTTCAAGGCGCACCCGATTGTCATCACCCAGCGACAATTCGCATTTCGCGTCTGCATTGCGGTAGTCCAGGCGCACCGGGCACGTCCCGGGGGTATATGGCGCCAACAGGGCATGCAGGCGCTGCACCGCAATCTTTGCGTGCGGGCTACTCGCCTGACCATTGAGCGATAGACGCAGATGCTTGGCAAAGCGACCACGCGCCTCGGCCAGAGTCATCAGTCGATCCGCGATGACGCGAACCTTGCCCTCGCCGGCGAAGTCATCCCGCTGTACCTTGCCTTCAACGATCAGTACTTCGTCATCCTTTATCTTGTCGCGCTGGGCTTCGAAAATTTCATTGAATATGGAAACTTCCAGTGCGGATGTGCCGTCGTCAAGATGAACAAAAGCCATTTTTCCGCGGGATGTCATCTTGGTGCGTATGCCGACCACGAGTCCGGCGAGCAGTTGAGGTTCTTTCGCGGCCTTTAGTGCGGCCAATGGTTTGCGTACGAAGTGCGCCACTTCGGACTGGTAGGCGTGAAAAGGGTGTCCCGAGAAGAAGAAGCCGAGCGCAAGTTTCTCTTCGCCGAGTTTCTTCCGTTCCTGCCAAGGTGGGGCGTCAATGTACTGTGGTCCGTGTGCCATGTGGGTGGCGCTGTCGAACGCATCGAACAGGCTGACCTGCATGGCATGGCGATCGGCTTGTTCGGCGGCATCCAGTGCAACGCCCACCGAAGCCATCAGGCGTGCCCGGTGATCGTCAAGCGAATCGAAAGCGCCGGCGCGAATCAACGCTTCAACGGTGCGCCGATTGACCAGGCGTTTGTCGACACGCTGACAGAAATCGAAGAGATCCTTGAAATCTCCCGAACTCTGGCGAGCCTTGAGTATCGAGTTGACCGCCAGTTCCCCGGTGCCTTTGATCGCCCCAAGGCCATAGCGGATGGTGTGTCGATCGACGGGAATGAAGCGGTATTCCGAGGCGTTGATGTCCGGTCCGAGCACGGTCAGCTTGTTGGCGAGGGCATCGTCGTAAAAAATCTTTACCGTATCGGTATTGTCCATGTCCGATGACAAGGTGGCCGCAATGAATGCCGAACAGTGATGCGCCTTGAGCCAGGCCGTGTGATAGGTGACAACGGCATAAGCTGCCGTGTGCGACTTGTTGAAGCCATATTCGGCGAACTTCGTCATCAGGTCGAAGAGTTGTTCGGCGAGCGCCGGGTCGTAGCCCTTCTTCTTGGCGCCCTCGGCAATCGTGCCGCGATGCTCCGCCATCTTGTCGGCATCCTTCTTGCCCATGGCGCGGCGCAGCAAGTCGGCGCCACCGAGCGTATAACCGCCGATGATCTGCGAGATCTGCATCACCTGCTCTTGATACACGATGACGCCGTAGGTCGGCGACAGGCAGGCGGTCAGATCGGGGTGGAAGTAGTCGATCTTCTGCTGGCCCTTTTTGCGCAGGATAAAATCGTCGACCATGCCCGAGCCGAGCGGGCCGGGGCGGTACAGTGCGAGGACGGCGATGATGTCTTCGAAACGGTCGGGCGCCAGCTTCTTGAGCAGCTTCTTCATGCCCTCCGATTCGACCTGGAAAATTGCCGTGGTGTTGGCGTCCTTGAGAATCTGGAATGCCTGCGGGTCATCAAAGGTCAGTGCTTCCAGGTCAGGGCGTGTACCAGAAAGCTTTTCGACGTAATCGACGGCAAGCTTGATGATGGTCAGGTTGCGCAGACCCAGAAAGTCGAACTTGACCAATCCGACTTTCTCGACATCGTCCTTGTCAAACTGCGAGACTACCGAGCTGCCGCCATCGGCCGAATACAGCGGGCAGAAATCGGTGAGCTTGCCCGGCGCGATGAGTACCCCGCCGGCGTGCATGCCGACGTTCCGCGTCAGGTCTTCGAGACGCGAAGCGAGATCGAAAAGATCGCGCACTTCTTCGCCATCTTCGATCTTGGCCTTGAGCTGCGGTTCGGCCGCGATTGCCTTGGCCAGCGACAAGGGTTTGTTCTGCTCCACCGGAATCAGCTTCGACAGCTGATCGCAAAAGTTGTACGGCAGATCGAGCACGCGTCCGACATCGCGAATTACCGCTTTCGACGACATGGTGCCGAAGGTAGCGATCTGCGCCACTGCCGCCACGCCGTATTTTTCGCGAACGTATTCGATGACGCGCCAGCGTTTGTCCTGGCAGAAGTCGATATCGAAGTCGGGCATGGAGACCCGTTCCGGATTCAGGAAGCGCTCAAACAGAAGTGCGTAACGCAGCGGGTCGAGATCGGTAATGCCCAATGCGTAGGCGACCAGCGAGCCGGCTCCCGAACCTCGTCCGGGTCCGACCGGTACGTCGTTGTTTTTTGCCCAGTTGATGAAATCCGCGACGATCAGGAAGTAGCCCGGATAACCCATCTGAACGATCGTGTCCGTCTCGATCTTGAGCCGCGCATCGTAGGCCGGGCGCTGTTTCGCCCGTTCATCGGGATCGGGGTAGAGTTGCCGCAGACGATGTTCAAGCCCCGTCGCCGCCTCCTGACATAGATAATCGTCGAGCGTGATGTCTTTCGGGGTCGGGAAATCCGGCAGATAGTTTGTGCCGAGCGTGATCTGCAGGTTGCATCGCTTGGCAATTTCAACCGAGTTGGCCAAGGCTTCAGGCAGATCGGAAAAGAGCGCGGCCATTTCTTCCGTTGATTTGAAGTATTGCTCTTCGGTATAGAGTTTCGGACGTCGCGTATCGCCCAGCATGTACCCTTCGGCAATGCAGACGCGCGCCTCGTGCGCCTTGTAATCGTCGCGTTCAAGAAACTGGATCGGATGGGTCGCCACCAAGGGCAGTTCCAACTCGACCGCCAGATTGACCGTCGCGGCAATCAATGCTTCCTGCGGCGCTTGCCCCCGCGGATGCACGCGCTGCACCTCGAGATAGAAAGCGCCCGCGAAGAGGCTTGCCCAGCGACGGGCCCGGCTGGCGGCTTGTTCCCAATTGCGCTGTAACAGGGCTTCGCCGACGTCGCCACTGGCCGCACCGGAGAGCGCGATCAACCCATCCACGCCGACTTCACGCAACATCGGGGTGCTCATTTCGGCGCGACCGCGGATACGCGGAGCCATGTAGGCGCGCGACATCAGTTCGCAGAGTTGCAGATATCCTTGCCGATTGCGGCAAAGCAGGAGCAGCCGGTAGGGCCGGTCGGGGTCGGTCGGGTTGGTGAGAAATACATCTGCGCCAAGCACAGGTTTGATTCCCCGGCCACGCGCTGAAGAATAGAACTTGACCAGACCAAAGAAGTTGGCAAGATCGGTGAGCGCCAGCGCCGGCATGCCATCGGCGGCGGCATGCGCCACCGCATCGTCGAGACGTACGATGCCGTCGGTTATGGAATATTCGCTGTGCAGTCTGAGATGGATGAAGCGCGTATCGGGCATCGGGACATTTTACTCTGTAGCGGGGCACGCACGGAGTTGCCGGCGACCGAAACGCCGAGACTCGTAAGAATTTGTAACAACGGTCAGCGATACGGCGACCAGGGCGTTGAAGTAACGAGTCGCGATAACCACGAAATGAAGGAACACTCATGAACAAGTCACTGCGCATCACCTTGGCTATGGCGCTTAGCCTGCTTTCGGTTCACCACGCCACCGCCGACGATGCGGTGGTGGGCGCGTTGGTCGGTGGCGGTGCCGGCGCTCTGGTCGGCAGATCGATTGGCGGCCGGAACGGCACCATTGTCGGCGGTGCCCTGGGGGCCGCCGCCGGCGCAGCCATCGGTTCGGACAGAGGCCGTCAGCGGACGGAGTACCGTGCCGATTTCGCGCCCCCCCCCGTTTATTACGCCCAGCCGACGTACTATTCACCGCCGGCGTATTATCCGCAACAGGTGTATTACAGCCCGCCGGTACGCGTTGTGGAACGCCCTGTGTATTATGTTCAAGGGGGGTATGGCTGGGATCGCCGTCATCACGGGCGCGATCACGATTGGGACAGGCATGACCGTGGCTGGCGAGGCCATCACCACGACGATTGAGTCAAGCGAGCCTCAAGAATCGACCCACGCAAGGATTGGCGCCAGGAGATCGGGACGAATGGCCAGCGCTGTGCTGTGAAGATCCCTGCCGGTCGGTATCTCCGGGCATGACCTTATGGCCGCGATGCGCGAACTAACCGGCCAAATGGGTGGCCAGCGTCGATTTCCCTGAACCGCCCTTGGCGTTGGCGATCAAGAAGGATTTCATTCCTTGGGGTCGGAGGCCGCCTTGGCGCCGAGCTGAAAAAGCTCCTGCCGGACCAGATTGATATGCTCGCGCAGGGTGTAGAGAAGATCGCTGTAGGAGATTGGGATGTTGCGTGAATAGGCGTCCTCCTCGATATGGTCGAGCCGGGCGAGATATTCCGCCTGCCGTGATGAATCGTAGTGCTGCCGCAATTCGTTTTCGAGGAACTTCAGATCGCCATAGCAGCGAAATATCTTGGAGCGCACTCGCCAGCTATAGAGGGACGGCGCGATTTTGAGCAAAGGCAGCAGCAAAATAACGATCGGCAGGAGCAGCACAAACAAGCGTTCAACGAGTACCGCAATCCAGAACGGCAGATAGCGTTGCAGGAAGGGCGGGCCGGACTCGAAGTAGCGCTTGGCATCATCCGAGAGATCAAAGCTTTGGTCTTTGTAGGCGGGAAATTCGCCGGCACGTTGGAAAAAACCGCTCTTGCCATTGACCTCGGTCATGGCTTGAAGCAGTAGATTGACGAGGGCTGGGTGTAAATCGTTCCGGACTATCACGTTCGCCGTGGTGGCCAGGAGAACCGTGTCTTTGGGCGGCGTGTCGCGCACCAGGTCAACAACGCCGCGCGGCAAGACGATTCTTGACAGGAAGCTGAAACGCCGCGTGTAGGCATCGGCCTGGCTGAAGCTCATCAGCCGAATGCCCGGTGAACGGAGCATGACCTGTACCACCGGCGCTTCCTGAGCGGCGACGATGAATGAGGCATCAATTTTTCCTTGCTGCAGGGCTTCGGCGGCATTGAGTCCGGCCAATGGCACCAGATTCTTGCTCCGGGTCGATATCTCGTTGGCCTCCAGCAACTGCAGCGCCAGCCCGCGGATGCCGCTTCCTTCTTCCCCCACGGCGATACGTTGGCCGTCGAGTTGGTGCAGTTTGCCAATCCGCTGATCGCCGCGATAGAAAACCCACACCGGCTCATAGGACACGCTGCCTAGCGATCGAAGTTCGCTTTCATCTTCATTTTCGATCACTTCATGCACGCCGCCCTGGACAAAGGCAATGTCGGCCTCACTCTTCTTCAAGCGTTCCAGATTCTGGACCGACCCCGCCGAAGTCAGGATGTTGAGCGTAATGCCTTTGGCAGCGAGAAGCGCCGCGTAGCGCTTTGCATAGGCGTAGTAAGCACCTGCTTCTCCGCCTGTGGTGATGGTCATCTGCCGGGGCGGTGCGGGCTGTACAAACTGGTAGGCGACAACAAAACCGACGGCGGTAATGAGTACGATCGGCCAGGCTGTCGCCAACAGGTCCCGGACTGAAACGAACTTGGCGTGTAGCTTTTTCATCAAGGCAGCAGTATCGTCGAGCCCGTAGTCCGACGCGCTTCAAGGTCGCGGTGCGCGTTAGCCGCATCGGCCAGCGCGTAGGTCTGATTGACCTTGATGCGGACCTTGCCGGAGCTGACGACGGCAAAAAGCTCGATGCCCAGCGCCAGCAGTTCATCCCGCTTGGCGATATAGTGCATCAGGGTGGGTCGGGTCAGAAAGAGTGACCCCTTTTGTGACAACAGCAGCGGGTCAAACGGCGATACCGGGCCGGAAGCATTGCCAAAACTGACCATCATGCCGCGAACGCGAAGGCTGTCGAGCGAACCCGTGAAAGTGTCCTTGCCGACGCCGTCGTAAACAACAGCCACGCCTTCGCCACCGGTGATCTCGCGCACGCGGCGCGATACGTCTTCGCGCGTATAGAAGATGATGTGATCGCAACCGTGCTGGGTTGCCAGAGCGCCCTTGGCTTCGTTAGACACAGTGCCGATGACCGTCGCCCCAAGCGCCTTGGCCCACTGGCAAGCGATCAGACCCACCCCGCCGGCAGCCGCATGAATGAGCACGGCGTCACCGGGTTGAACACGGTAGGTGCGGCGTAACAGATAAGCGCTGGTCAGCCCCTGCAACATCATCGCCGCCCCGGTACGAAAATCGATATCGTCCGGCAGTTTGAGCAGCCGGTCAGCCGGCAGGCATCGGACCTGGCTGTAGGCGCCCACCGGACCGCCCGCATAGGCCACTCGGTCGCCGGGCTGGAGATCGGTCACGTTTTCACCGACGGCTTCGACAATGCCCGCACCCTCCATGCCCAGACCGCTGGGCATTTGCAGCGGGTAAAGGCCGCAGCGATGATAGGTGTCGATATAGTTCAGGCCAACGGCTTCATGGCGTACACGCGCTTCGCCCGGCGCCGGATCGCCAACGGTAATCTCCTCCCAACACATGACTTCGGGGCCGCCGGGCTGATGAATTCGAATGGCGAAGGGCATGATGTTCTCCTCGAAAAAAGTCGGAAGCTGGAGTTAAACGGAGGGTGAATCTACATTCCGTCGGAGCCTTGAGAATAAAAAAACAGTCACTAGCCTAGCGGTTGCCAGCGCTTCGGGCAAGCCGGAACAGAGACGAATCGAAAACAGATCGAGCAGCAAGACTTCCCCTGACGCCAATCTGCATTTCGGATCATAACGCTGCACTTTCACCGCGGACGATCTCAGACCGGCGTGAGCTTTGCGTACTGGAGCGCCAGCCATTTCATGCCATGCGCACCGAAATTGACTTGCACGCGCGCTTCCTCTCCGCGACCTTCGGCAGTCACGATCACGCCCAGCCCGAATTTGGCGTGCTGCACATTCTGCCCGATGCGCAGGCCGTTGGCCGAGCGTTGTTCGTCGATGTATGGCGCGCTTGACGCACGCGGCGACGCCATCGCGGTATAAGTCGGTGCCCGGTTGATCTTGTGCAGCAGGTTGGCGGGCAACTCCTCAAGAAAGAACGAGGGCAGGCTATAGCGGGTCTGGCCGTGCAGCATGCGGGTTTGCGCATGCGACAGGTAGAGCCGCTTGCGGGCACGGGTGACGGCCACGTACATCAGGCGCCGTTCTTCCTCCAGGCCGTGACGTTCCTGCGCGGCATTTTCGTGCGGAAACAAGCCCTGTTCCAGACCGGTGATGAACACGACGTCAAATTCCAGCCCCTTGGCCGCGTGCACGGTCATCAATTGAAGCGCATCTTGCCCTTCACCCGCCTGATGCTCACCGGCTTCGAGCGAGGCGTGGGCGAGAAAAGAAGCCAGCGGGTCGGTGTCGTGGATTGTGTGCGGGTCAGACGTATCCTGCAGGAAATTGGCTGCGGCGCTGATCAGTTCGTCGAGGTTTTCGAGACGCTCTCGCCCGTCCTTTTCCGCCAGGTAGTACTGACGCAGGCCACTCTTCTCGATGAGGTGGTCAATGACTTCCGGTAGAGGTAGCGCTTCGGTTTGGGCGCGTAGCGTCTCGATGAGCCGGATGAAATTGCCGACCGCTACGCCCGCCTTGCCACTCAAGCTGGCCGCGGCGTTGTACAGGCTGGAATTGGCGCGGTGTGCCGCCATCTGTAAGGCTTCGATGCTGCGGCTGCCGATACCCCGCGTCGGGAAATTGACCACGCGGATAAAGGCCGTGTCGTCATCCGGGTTGCCGATCAGGCGGAGATAAGCCAGCGCATGCTTGATCTCCTGGCGATCGAAAAAACGTAGCCCGCCATAAACACGATACGCCATGCCGGCAGTGAACAGCTGATGTTCAAGCACACGCGACTGAGCGTTCGAGCGATAGAGCAAGGCAATCTGGTTGCGTGAAAACCCGTCTCTTACCAGTTCGCCAGCTTCGTCGACGACAAATCGCGCTTCGGCGATGTCCGAAAAACCTTCGAACACACGAATCGGCTCGCCGGCGCCTGCGGCGGTCCACAGCGTCTTGCCCAGGCGGCCCCGGTTGTTCTTAATCAGCGCATTCGCCGCATCAAGGATATTGCCGTGCGAGCGGTAGTTCTGTTCGAGACGGATAACGTTACTGACCGAAAATTCGCGTTCGAAGTCGCGCATATTGCCGACTTCGGCGCCGCGAAAGGCGTAGATGGACTGATCGTCGTCACCGACGGCAAACAGGCAGGCACCGTCTGGCCTCGGGGGTGCCGCATCACGACCGGCCAGTAATGCCAGCCAGGCATACTGCAAGCGGTTGGTGTCCTGAAACTCATCGACAAGTATATGCCGAAAACGCTCCTGGTAATGGTGGCGCATGGGTTCGTTGCGCTGCAACATTTCGTAGGAGCGCAGCAGCAATTCGGCGAAGTCGACCACGCCCTCGCGTTGGCACTGGGCATCGTATTCGGCATAGAGTTCGACGCGACGCCGGGTGTAGTCATCGTAAGCCTCCGCCTGTGCGGAGCGAATGCCCTGCTCCTTGTGCGAATTGATAAAACCGGCCAGTTCCCGCGGGGGGAACTTGAGATCGTCGACGTTGAGGTTCTTCAGCAGGCGTTTTACGGCTGACAGTTGGTCGGACGAGTCGAGAATCTGGAATTGTGCGGGTAAGCCGGCATCTCGGTGATGCGCACGCAGCAAGCGGTTGCATAGGCCATGAAAAGTGCCGATCCACATGCCACGCATGTTGATCGGCAGCATTGCCGTAAGGCGCGCCAGCATTTCCTTTGCGGCCTTGTTGGTGAATGTTACGGCCAGAATGTCTTGCGTCCCGGATTGCCCGGTTGATATCAGCCAAGCAATACGCGTGGTCAACACCCGCGTTTTTCCGCTGCCCGCCCCGGCCAGAATGAGCGCGTGCTGGGGCGGCAAGGTAACTGCAGCGAGTTGCGGTGGGTTGAGATTAGTGAGTATGTCGGACATCGAAGGGATTTTCGATTCGGGTCGCAAGGATTATAACGGTCACGGTGTGGGCAAAGTTGCCCTTTTGGCAACTGACAACAGGACATACTCCCTAAAGGAAGAAATAATTCACAGTATTTCCCTGCAATTGAATTATAATTGTGCTGCACTGCATCAATTGAAGACCCACAAGGTCGCTGCATGGTCAATATTCCTCAGTGCCTGGTTACCGCCAGCACACAAGGAGAAACTGTAATGAGAGCACCGAAAATACTACCCTGGGTAGCTCATAAAGACGGCATCAGCGAGCAGCTCGCGCTTCATCTATGGCGCCGTGCCGCTGGAGAATCCGAAGAATTGACGGGTTGCTGCGACAGTTCGGACTATTACCTGATCGCCGTGAGGCGGTTCCTCGATCTGTCTGAAGAAGAAGGTGAGAGGCAACTGGGGCGCGAACCGCTTCCCGGTCTATTGATTGTCCCTCGCATCAACTGGTTATTGCGTCATCAGAACCGCATGTTGCAGTTGAATCTGGACGCGGCGATGAAGTCTTACCGCTTTTGGCTGACCAACTGGCGTTTCATTGTCTTCGGACGTAAACCGACGGCCTGCAAAGCACTGCGATCCTAGTGGCGTTTGGCGTGTTGGTAGGCGCCGACGGAGACGCTCAGGGCTGCCTGGAAACGACCGTCGCACCGAGTTCAAGCCGTTGTCTGAGTTTTTCAGCGAGTACAGCGGCCTCGGTTCTTGACGCGACCTGGGCGATGCGCACCGCGTAACGTTGGCTTTCCCCTTTCGTTCTGCGTGGTTTGATTTGTACGGCGTAGCCCGCGGCGCGGGCGCGGTCGTAGAGATCCAGCGCATCTTTCTCGTTGTCGTAAGCAGCCAGTTCCACCATCCATCGGCCACCGCGCCGGGTGTAGCCATTTCCGGAGCTCACTTCGGTTTGTGCCGCCCATCTCTTGATCTGTTCCGGGTCGACCTTGCCTATTGGATTGGGCGCTTTCCCCTTGGGCGCGGTATAAAAACTCAGGGCCTCGCTGAGTTCGTGCGCTTTGTCTTGCGCGTGAGAAACGGTAATTCGTCCTTCAAGCAGGCAAACGAGATCGCGTTCGCTATCCGAGCTGCCCCAGAGGTCAGTGCCCCGGATACCTGCGGTGATGGTCGCAATGCGGACGTTGACCTCGCGTTGCTGGCGACGTTTTGAGAATATTCCGGTCGTAAAACGAAAGGCGCCCTTAACCACATCCAGCGCTGCCGTGAACACGCTGCTGTCGCGCCACCCCAGCGCATTCAATTCGAGTTCTGCGCTTTCGCCCAATTTCACTGCGCTGCCTTCAGCCAAGCGGATCAGTACTTTTGCATCGGCGCCGGTCACCACGCGATCATTGCTCTGCAGCGCTTCTCCCGCTTCGAGAGGTTGCCGGGCACCTTTTCGCTCGACCCAAGCGGGCATCTGAACGCTTTCAACAAGGGCATAGGCGCGATTCGTCTGCGGGGCAGCGTTTAATGGGAGGGCAATGGTCAATAAACTGGCAACAAGCAGGAAGCGGGTCAAGAATTTCTTCATGGCGCAAGCTTTCGCAGGAGGAACGTACGTGATTCTAGCAGGCGACACCAATTCGCGGAAGCAGGCGAAAACCTCTGTTCTGAAAGCGTTTTTCACGCGACAATGGAGAGAAACATTGACCTGATGCACGAATACGTAGTAAAGTTTTTTTCCTTCGACCAACCGTTTTTTGGATATCTCATCATGAATGCACCGCAGGTAAAATCGGGAGTTGCCACTGGCGATGATTTGCAAGCCCTCTTCGCACTGGCAAAACAAAAGAGTTTCGCCATGCCGGCCGTTAACGTCATCAACACGAGTACGGTCAACGCCGTCATGGAAGCCGCCGCCGAAGTCAAGTCCCCGGCCATTATCCAGCTCTCCAATGGCGGCGCCCAGTTCTACGCCGGCAAGGCTCTGAAAAACGAAGCGCAACGCGCCTGCATCGCGGGTGCCGTCTCGGCGGCACACCACGTTCACGCCCTGGCCGGAATGTACGGTGCTACGATCGTTCTGCACACTGACCACGCGGCCAAGAAACTGCTGCCTTGGATCGACGGCCTGCTCGACGCCGGCGAAGCCTATTTCAAGGCCAACGGCAAGCCACTCTTCAGCTCGCACATGCTCGACCTGTCGGAAGAACCGCTGGAAGAAAACATTGAAATCTGTTCGCGCTATCTGACGCGCATGAGCAAGCTCGGTATGACGCTGGAGATCGAACTCGGTGTCACCGGTGGTGAAGAAGACGGCGTCGATAACAGTGACGTCGACAGCTCCAAGCTCTACACTCAGCCCGAAGACGTAGCCTATGCCTACGAGCAACTGTCCAAGATCAGCAACCGCTTCACCATCGCCGCGTCTTTCGGCAACGTGCATGGGGTCTACAAGCCGGGCAACGTCAAGCTGCAGCCGGTCATCCTGAAGAACTCGCAGGCCTACATCCAGAAGAAGTTTAGCACCAAGGCGCAACCGATCGACTTCGTTTTCCACGGTGGTTCGGGCTCATCGCTCGAAGAAATCCGCGAAGCGATCTCCTACGGCGTCATCAAGATGAACATTGACACCGATACGCAATGGGCCTTCTGGGAAGGCATCAAGAACTACTACAAGAAGAACGAAGGTTATCTGCAGGGCCAGATTGGCAACCCGGATGGCGAAGACAAGCCGAACAAGAAATATTACGACCCGCGCGTTTTCCTGCGTGCCGGCGAAGACACCTTCAAAGCACGTTTGAAACAAGCCTTCGCTGACCTTAACAACATTGGCACCCTGGCCTGATTTCCAGGCGTAGCAGGCGAATGCCGACTCCTTTGCGGGTCGGCATTTTTTTGGCCTTTACAAGTTGATCTCTATACGTTCTGCATACCCACGTACCCGCGCCGCCCGCGCCTGATCAACTGTTGAAGATTCCGTTCCGCTTCCAGCCTTGAAGAACTCGCCTGGCCAAGAAAGGCATTGCAAGCCGCCCAGCGCCCTTCAGGGGTGCGTATCGCCGCCACCGTTCTGCCGCCATCAAGGACCGCAAGGATACAGCCGGTATCGTTGCAAGGCCAGGACGCAGCAACCAAGTCCATGGCCTCGTCGCGTGCCACGCAAAGTGCCACGAGTGCATCGACCGGAGAGTCACACTCGCCGCAGACGATGGCGGGGAAGAAGCGATGGGAGCCAGATTTTTCTTCGGAATTCATCATGCTACTGTTTAGCATGCGCCGGCACGCTTGTAAAACGATCGTGCGACAATGCACAATCACCGCCTATCGGAGATTCTGTTCATGTTGTTTGATGTTGTCATCGTCGGTGGCGGTCTTGCAGGACTTGCACTGGCTAGCGCACTGCGCGATACGCGCTTAAAGATTGCCCTGGTGGAAGGTCGTGCGCCGACTCCGGTAACAGGATGGGACGCGCGGGTGTATGCCATCACTCCGGCCAACGCAGAATTCCTGCAGCACATCGGTGTCTGGAAACACCTGGACGCCAAACGAATAAGTCCGATCTACGCCATGAAGATCTATGGCGACGGCGGCGCACAGCTCGACTTTTCCGCCTATGAAACCGGCGTTCCTGAATTGGGCTGGATTCTTGAATCGTCGCTGATGGCGTGTGAATTATGGGAAAACGTCAAACGGCAAGGCAATCTTGCCTTGTTCTGCCCTGCCACGCCGCGGGCGATTGAAATGACGGAGGAAGCGGCGGTGCTGACGCTCACGGACGGTCAGACGTTATCGGCGAAACTGCTGGTCGGTGCCGATGGACGCGACTCCTGGGTTCGAGAAACTGTTGGTCTGAAAGCCATTAGCACACCGTATGACGAAATGGGCTTTGTCGCCAATTTCGACTGTGAACGTCCGCATCGTGGCACGGCACGGCAATGGTTCCGTGCCGATGGCGTTCTCGCCTGGCTGCCACTGGCAGGGAATCGCATCTCGGTGGTCTGGTCGACGCCCGACGCACACGCAAAGCAGTTGCTGAATCTGGGCGAAGAAGCGCTTTGTTCCCGTGTGGCCAATGCGGGGGCCAACGCGTTGGGCGAATTCAAGCTGATTTCACCGGCCGCCGCTTTCCCGCTGCGATTGATGCGTGTTCCATCCACCGTGGCACCACGGCTGGCGCTGATAGGCGACGCCGCCCACGCTATTCACCCGCTTTCAGGGCACGGAATCAACCTCGGTTTCCAGGATGCCAGGGTACTGGCCGACCTGATGACCATCACACCCGAATGGCTGGATATCGGAAGCGAACGTCTGTTACGCCGCTACCAGCGCGCTCGACGTGAAGAAACGGTCTTGATGCAGTACACAACTCACACATTGCACCGGTTGTTTCGTGAGAAACTTCCGGGACTGAAACCATTGCGCAATGTC
>WBZP01003866.1_pt1 | contig 15990 bp, 10 predicted proteins | sample 5204301 | NCBI WGS metagenome assembly WBZP01 (sample SAMN12412401, study PRJNA552823) | activated sludge metagenome | isolation source: activated sludge from nitrification reactor of wastewater treatment plant... | place: USA: Pennsylvania | collected 2017
GAACTAAACCGGCATACGCAACACATTGAAACCCCATAGTCACCTGCACAGCGCCGCGAAAGCGGGGTTCCGTGCAACTGCGGCTTCATTGTCCGTCCTCCGGACGCAACGAAGCCTTAGTTGTTATGGGCAGTTATTTTTTCTGTCCGCATACTTCAATTAATTTTCCTTTTTTCAATTCAGTCAATGTGAAAGTTGCGAATTTAACTGTGTCTGTCTTTTGTCTATTTGTGATGTTGTAAAAGATAAAATTGTCTTTGTCCTTTTGCTTAACTGAATAGTTATTTTCAAAACTCCCAGGTTGATAAACACCAATAAAAACCGAAAACTTCAACGAGTCAGTATAAAAAACTGCATTCAAATAGTCGTTTCCACATTTAAATTGAGTTTGTGAAATGTAATTTCCATCGTCTGTCTTGTATGCACTGGCTGGATAGAAGTCATTATCACATTTTATTGAATTGATTCCGAATAACGGTGCTGTTGTGAGGCAGTTTTTGTCCGTGTGATGAAATTGAAATAATTCGTCTTTAGTTATTGACTTACGTTCCACTGTGTCGCTAAGGGGTGAGGATTCAAAGTTATAAGCTTCCAATGTCTCACCATTTAATGTTGCATAAAAGCTCTCATGTTCATCGTATGAGCCAATTTTTTGTCTAAAAGTTGCAGAGTCGGTTAAGTAACACTCTGTCAATTCCCCAAAAACACCCGCACAAAAGGTTCTGTATCTTTCTAAGTAAAGTCCTTTGGCTATTTCCTTAGTTCCAACTTTGTCACAGCATTTCGTGTCCCCAGTCAAACAGCTTGAGAAAAGAATTGATGAGATAAAAAAGATTAAAATTAGTACTCTCATTGTCGTCTGCTATAGTTGCCCATAACGTTTTGCAGCTACCCGAAGGTGGCGATTTCGAAGCACTTCACTGTCAACCAAGCACAAACTTTGATAAAAGCACAAAGCTTAATTTAACCACTTAACCGCCACTTTTGGGTAGGTGCTGTTAGCGGCTGCACTTAGTTGTCTATTATAATTTTTGCTGTCTTAATTTGGTTGTTTGCTTTGAGTCTGATAAAATAAATTCCGTTTGAAAGAGATGTTGGTAAATTTATAGTGGAAATATTTTGATTACTTGATTCAAAAACAAGTTTTCCTGAATAGTCATAGATAGTAACGTTTTCGATATTGTCCTTTGACAGTATTGTGAAACTATGTGATGTTGGATTAGGATAAATAATGAATCCATTATTTTCGGAATATTCTAATATTCCAGTTGATGGAGAACAAATGGCTGCAATTTGTGTTTTTGCATATGTTCCAATTGGAGAAAGGATAAATTGATACATATTAGCAAGTCCAGCTTGTTGTCCGGTGGTAAGAATTTGACTTGATGTCATACTACCATGAACGCCACTATTCCATGTCAATTGACCGAAAAAATTATTTACCCAAAAAAATGATACTACATCAATTTTGGATTGTTGAGAAAGATTAATCATTGCTTTAATGAATAATGTATCTATGTCGACCCAGTAATCGAAAACGTCCCTGGAGTAAACCAATGCACTTGTACCTACAGGGTCAGTAATTGAAACCATTTCTGAATTTGTCGCTTTATAGCACCAAGCTTCACCAATTATTAGTTTTTTATTATTAGCATCTGCAATTGAATCAATCGTAAAGGCAATATTGTCTATATAGTTGAAGTGAGGCGGATAAACGTGATAATCAATAAAGTCGATGTTTGTTAAAGCGATATCTTGAATGAAAGAAATGTTGTCCCATGAGCCAGCCCCAGCACCAAGAAGTGTTGTGTTCGGATTGAGGTTGTTTAAAAAGTAGTTAATATGTGCTATCGTACTGTCTACGGAATAGTCAACCAGTCCGAACAAATTTTGAACTTGTGTCTGTGGCTCCATTTCCATAATTAAATAATCGGGCTTTAGGGAATCTATTACCGTTTGCATCATTTGCAATTTTTCTTGTCTGAAGCGATTGTTTTCAAGAGTGTCGTCAGTAAACGCATTGTTGTCGGGATTATAATAATGTTGAAGAATGTCCTGCACCATATATGTTTCACCAAAAATTGTATCAACAAAAGCAGCCTGAGTGCCAATTGTAAGTTTAAATCCCTTTTGTTTTATTTTATTACATACAGTCATGAAAAAGTCAAGATAGTCCTGCGAATGGGGGAAAGAATTTACAAGTAAAGGATACTGTAGAGTAACGTCAACCGATTTAAGTCCAAGACTGTCAAAAGCCATCAGCATGGTGTCAATTTTAGCATAAAAGGCGTTTTGATAGGCGAGAATTGGGAATGGAAAATTTGCAGGGTCAGGCGTAAATAATTTATAACCCTTATTGCTATTAGCGAGTAATAAGTTACCACCAAAATTTGTACAATAAGGTTGGTTGTCCCACTTATTTATAATAGCGGTATTAACATTGTTCAATTTCGTTGTCAGTTGGCTCTTAGCAGTTGGCCATTCAACAGGTACTTGCGCATTTACTGTAAATGTCAGCAAAGCAGTAGTAAAAATAGTTGTAAAAATTCTTTTCATACTTTGGTAAGGTTTATAATTATGTGGGTTTGACTATTGCGATCCGTCAAGGTTTAATGTGTTTTATTGTCTTATGACGATTTCTCTTCAGTATTTGTTACAGTCAGTGTTGCCGCTAACGTTTTGCGGCTTTGCGAAGAAGCGGATTACGGAGCACTAAACTGTCAACATACCACAAAATTTGATGCGAAGTAGAATGTTCAATTAACCACTGCACCCGCTTTTTTGCAAAACCGCTGTTACCTGCTGGCCTTCTGTCTGTCGTGTCGTTGTAAGCCTTGTCAGTATTGAGTTTTCGTGTCATTGTCTGCTGTGTTTGTCGGGCTGTGTGTCGGTGTATTTTTATTTTTTTGAAGCGTTGAGAAATTTTTTAAAAACAATTTTGTCTGCTTTGGCAAAGCAAGCTCTTTTGCAATTTTTGGTCTGTGCGTTGGCTTGTGCGAATTGCAAATGTGCTTGCTTTATGATGGGTAGAGATAATTTTCAAAACCATTCTTAATCATAATTTGTCGAAGTAATTTACTATTTAATTTTTCCTTAAAGAAAAATGCGATTTGATTAACTATTTCAAGAGATTGAATGATTTCTCTTTTTTGAAGATTTTTGTATGACTGTTCATCAATTTCATTGTCATAAGGAGTTACAGGAGTTCTTGCCAATTCAAAATCTAACAGTTCTAGTGATAACGTGTAATTTTGACTATGAATTGCATTATGCAAAACATCATTTTCATGCATTAATCTGACGTTTTTTAAAAGAACTTCCGCTGCTGTACAATGAATTTCAAAGTGAATATTTTCATGCAAATCTGTCCACTTATTAACGAAGTGTAAAATAACTTCTTTGGACAAAAATGGAATATCTGCAATGCGGAATGGACAAATAACATTGTACTGTAAAACTGTGGGGTCAATTTTTGATACACTATTTGGAAGTATAAATAGCTGGCTTTTAAGAGAAAAAACAGCTTCCATATTATTTGTGAGGATTCCTAATCTTTTGATAAACAACCCACTGTTATAATCTCTAATTGCATCTTGTTTTCTCAGATAACCCCATGCATGATCTTCTAGCTCTTCTGTCGATACAAAACCAAAAGGAAAATATGTAAGTCCGTTCCCTTTTGTGATTATAAACTTATTTGTTGTGGTGCTGAAATCAGAAATAATACTTCTGCCATGAAGTGGACTTGGTTTGTAACAATTTAAATTAGTTTCCTTATCTGAAATAATATAGGGATATAATTTGCTTGATTTAGGATTGTAAATGGTTAAATCAATGGCAACTTCTTCACAATATATTTTATCACATTCAATTTCCGACAGTTTCATATATTCTTTTAGTTTTAGAAATTATCTCTTCCAAAGGAAAAACTACTTTGAGTTTTAAATTATTGTAATTATTTCCACCATTTCCAATTGCCACCTGCAGAGGATTCGAATAGGGAAACCAATTTTTCGGGGAGGCTATTTTAAATAATCCAATCATGGGAATGCCATATGCCGCAGCCAAATGCATGAAGCCACCTTCGCTTGATATAATCATTCTTGCTTTTGAAATACTCTGTAGAGTTGTTTCTATATGATTGGTATAAATAACTTCATATTGATTATTTATAAATTTTGCAAGATGATGTTCTGATGGACCAAGGATAAATGAAACATTGAAGCTTAAAGATAATTGGTTGGCAAGATCAACGAAAGATCTAATTGAGAAACATCTATCTAAATTTCCAGCACCAGGAGCAATTAAAATTAAATTCTGATGCTTGAATAGCCATTTTTTTGAAATACTGAAATTCAAAAATGCTGGCTTTGGTACTTCCAAAAAACTTAAAGATGCTAAATATATCTCAGTTGCTTGGTTATCTCCATGAACATAAGGGAGTGGAAGCATGAAAGTGTAGTTATAACTGGCATCTGGAAAACCTATTGTAATTTTTGCATCGAATCGTTCGATAAAATTGACAGACTTATCATCGCCAAGTAAATCAATAATTACGTTCTGATTTAGTATTTTAGAAGTAAAGCTAAAAATCTTAGCATTATCAAATATATGAGATAGTGTATTAAAAGTATAGTCATTGCACACAATCGAAACATTATATTGAATTGTTAATTGGTTTAATAGGGGTATTGCTATAATGCAATCACCTAGTAACTGAGGCATAATTACAGACACGTTAGTTTTCATCTATTTCTATCTCTATTGAAAACATGATTGTCGCCCTATTTTTTTCTATTGGTTTATCAACCATATGGTAGGCAAATTGATTGTTCAAAAAGAAAAGTGCAGAATTATTTGAATAGCCAAAATTGATTCTATTAATATTTTCATATTTGCCATAATGAGTAATTTCCTCCTCCTTGTAATTGGCTAATATTTCTTTTCCATCTAATAATGAAGTGGTTTGAGCTGGCGTATTATCTAAATGACCCAAATATATTATGCAAATAATGAATTGAAAGTAGTCATCTCTATGTGCATTTATGAAGTGGCCCGATTCACAAATTGTAAAAAAAGGCCCATATATTTTAGTTTTATAATTATTTATCTTGCATTTAGTTCTGGTTTCAATCTCTTTAATTTTTAAAGGCAAGTAAGTATCAAATTTTATAAATACTTCTTGGTTGAATTTTGATAATATGTTTTGAAAAATAGATAATATTCTTCTATCATCGATGCTATCCTTTTCAATAATTAGAGTACCTCCAGCGATATTGTTAATAATTTTCTGCTTTTCTAGAAAGTTTATGATATATAAGCGATCATCTTCACTGAGAACATTTACATCATAAAAGTGAGGTACTAGTTTTTTTAATTCCATAAAGTATAAAAATTAAAAATATTTTTGTTAAACAAAATTAATGAGGAGTCGGAATACCGACCCCTCATTTTGTGAAACTACCCGTTGCGGTATTGAATCCCACAATTTGATGTGAAAGCTTTAGAGCATCCACTCATTTTGATCGTACTTGAAGCACGGCTGATTTTTAGGCTTTTTTTCATTGCTAAAAATTTAGGTGTTATACACTTTACTTGTATTGGGTGAAAATGCTTAACCCTAGTTATACCATGCCTAACTATTGGCAATATCCTTTTTTAAAATCAATTCTTTGTTCCTATTATTGAATTCATTTTTATTAGAAACTACTGTATTAACAGGGGTTGCATTGAAGTTTTGCAGTCTGTTTTCTAATGAGTTTCCATTCAGAGGGTCGTTTCCTTTTATTAGTTTCTTCGCTAAATTCATTCTTGCATTAGCACTGTAGCAATTAGCGGTGCTAGCCTTTAATGGTGTACCATGTTCAATAAAACTTTGACCAGGACATCTATTACAAAAGCCACATCTTTCATGCGTTCCACATTCCTCGTAATCGGCTATTACTGTATGTTGCCAAACATTTAAGGATTTAGAGTTATTCCAAATTTCTAAAAACGATTTTTCTTTTAAGTTGCCAAATTGAGTTGGGAATGAATTACAAGGAGTTACATCGCCCTCTGGAGTAATATTCATTAATACTGTACCTGCACCACAGAATGCTTGATTTTTATCTCTTTCTTGACTGCCAAAATTTGGTGCCTCTTTACCTACGTACAAAGGGATATTTGGGTCTCTCAAAATAATTTCTAACAATTCACCATCTACTTGAAGTTGTTCAGTAATGGCAGTATCACCATCAACAGAATCTGTTAACGTAATATCAATTTGTGGAGTTGCACCATATTGTTTCGCTAATTCTGAAACTGTGTAATAACTTGTCGCATTGTGATTCATGATTGGGCATTTGAAATAAATTGGCACACCATTGTCAGCAAAGTCTTTTGCAACTATGAGTGTCTTTCTTAATGAACCTTTAACTCGGGTTATACTATCGTGTATTTCTTCATTAGCACTGTAAACTGATAACCCTACACTTCTTGGATAAAATTTTGCAAGTTTTTCAACTCTACCAAGCAATGCTAAACCATTAGTATAAATGTCTAATGCAAAATCTCTTTCATAAATCATTTCAATGAGTTTCCAAATGTCTTTTTTCACAAAAGGGTCACCGCCTGTAAGTATGATTTTTACAACTCCCATTTGCTGTAGGTCATTCAAGAGCTTTTCGTAATGGGAAATATCAATTTCTTCTCTGTCTGTTCTCGTTGATTTTTCATTTTCATTTCGTGCTGCACCCGGATTAAAACAATGCACACATTTTTCATTGCAACTATAGGTTAACTCAAACATTACAACAAATGGAATTCTTTGTTTCTCAATTATGTCCATATAAGAATCCTCCGCATCATTTTGCTGAAATGGAAGTCGCTCTTGAACTGTTTTTTGAATTTCAATTGATTGTTTTTTTCTGAGTTCACCAACAATTTTTCGATTCTCTTTTATTACGGATTCAGACAACAAGCCTTCTGTAAGTAGCCCCACTGAAATAAGTTCATCACAAAATTCAGAAATTTCAGTTTCTGTAAATTGATTATCGGTTGATTCAACAAGAGCTTGTAAAGGAATTTGTGCATTTTTAGGGTATTTTAAAATTGCACCTACTAAGTCCGCTGATGACTCCTCAAAAAAATATGCCATACCTTCTATCAGATTATAAAGTAAGGCGTGACTAGTTGAGTCTGTTTGGTTGTGTCTTCCACAATTCCATTCTGGTCTAAATATTTCTTTCATATTACTAATTTATAAGTTTAATAGTGCTTTGACGAAAAATGGCTCTTTTGGTTTTGCGAAGGGTCGGCTTGTGTGTCGGGCAAAACCAAATGTGCCATTTGTGCTGCTGGCTAAAATTGTTTTAAAAAAATGTGCGGTGGGAAAAAAAAAAAAATACAGAAGCGTTGGCTTTTGGGTCGGCTGTCTGATGGTTCATTTGTCCAGTCACTTGTTTATGTTTATTTCTATCGTTCATTCTTGTTGTGTCGTCTTTTAGGCTTGCAGGTAACGTTTTGCAGCTACCCGAAGGGCGGGACTTTTACCACAAAACTTGATTTGAAAAACTAAACTTCCATTAACCACAAAACTGTCTTTGGAACACGTAACCCCGCCTTTTGGGTAGGTGCTGTTAGCGGTTCGCCCTTTCTCTTTCTGTTGTTTGTTCTATTTATTTTCATTATATGATAGTGTTAAAGAAATTCTATTTCTCTTTTCATCAATGTTTATAATTTGTACTTCTATTTCTTGCCCTTTTAAGAAGTCGGCAGGTGATTTCAGGTGTTTATTTAGTTCTGAAATATGTAACAACGCTTTAATGCCGTTACCTAACTCAACGAATAGCCCAAATTTAACCACGTTATTAACTTTACCATTATAAATAGCTTGTATTTTGAATTCACTTAAGTCCGCATTATTCTTTTCTTCATTATTTCCATAAATATTTACAACCAAACTTTCGCCATTTCTCTTTGCCGCTGCTTTCCCATCAACAAACTCTGAAATTTCATCAAACACGCACGGTGCAGCTATTCTGCCGATAATATCAACATAACCTACTTTATATTTAAACTTGGGAGAGAATTTTCCACCTCCAATATATTTCTTGTCTCCATATATTTTTGCTAACCCGTTTTTGAATTCATCAATTTTATTATACTTCGGTATAAGTAAAATATTTTCTTGTGTATCTTTTATTCCAAATAGATATTCCCTAATATTTTCGCCATATTTACCTTTAAATATTTTAATTTTTCTAAATATCACAATGCCATTTCCATTGTTGTCAATTATCGCTAACTCTCCATTGATACTTGCCTTTGCTTTGCCGTCAATAAAATCTTCTATGTTGTCGTACACAAATGGAATGAGTGTTTCGCCTTGCTCGTTTATATAGCCATAATTGTAATCCTTTTTTGCTTTCGCTCTGCCATCAATGAATTCTTCTATTGTGTTAAACTCAAACGGGATTAGTGTTTCACCTCGTTCGTCAATGTAACCAAATTTGCCATCCTTTTTCACTTTGGCTCTACCGTCAATGAACTCTTCTATGCTGTCGTACACAAATGGAATGAGTGTTTCGCCTTGTTCGTTAATGTAGCCGAATTTGCCGTTCTTTTTCGCTTTCGCTCTGCCGTCAATGAAATCTTCAATGGTGTCGTATTCAAATGGAATTATTAAATACCTTTCTATACTCTCAACACCCCACTTTCCAAACTTTTCACCCAGTCTTGTTTTTTCATTAATTAATTTAACATTTTGTATTAGTTCATTTCCATTGATATCTATGTATCCTTCCTCATAGTTCCTTCTTGCTTTCGCTCTGCCATCAATGAACTCTTCTATGTTTTCGTACACAAAGGGTATGAGTGTTTCGCCTTGCTCGTTTATGAAGCCGAATTTGCCATTCTTTTTTGCTTTTGCTTTGCCTTCATTGAAATCTTCTATGGTGTCGTATTCAAATGGAATGAGTGTTTCGCCTTGCTCACCAATATAGCCATATTTGTAATCTTTTTTTGCTTTCACTCTGCCATCAATGAACTCTTCTATGCTGTCGTACCCAAATGGAATGAGTGTTTCGCCTTGTTCGTTAATGTAGCCGAATTTGCCGTTCTTTTTTGCTTTTGCTCTGCCATCAATGAATTCTTCTATGTTTTCGTACACAAAGGGAATGAGTGTTTCGCCTTGCTCGTTTATGAAGCCGAATTTGCCATTCTTTTTTGCTTTTGCTTTGCCTTCATTGAAATCTTCTACAGTGTCGTATTCAAATTGTATGAGTGTTTCGCCTTGCTCGTCAATATAACCATATTTGTAATCTTTTTTTGCTTTCGCTCTGCCATCAATGAAATCTTCTATATAGTCGTACACAAAGGGAATGAGTGTTTTGCCTTGCTCACTAATGAAGCCGAATTTGCCATTTTTTTTCGCTTTCGCTTTGCTGTCATTGAAATCTTCTATTAAATCATAATCAAATGGAATGAGAATATTGCCATTACTGTCAGTAATACCAGTTTGAATTTTATTTATAAATCTCTTTTCATCTTCATTTATCATTATTCCATTGCCACTATCATCTATACCTAAATAATATTCTTTAATTTTCGAAATTAATTTGCCACTATTTGATAAATAAACCTTGTAATATAAGCACTTCGTAATTGATTTACCTGCCATTGAGTAAATAGAAAATGTGTCAGTATGTTGATTGGAATAGGTATTATAACCACCATTATTTACACCTGAGAATACTTTTTTTGTAATTCTATGAGTAACTCGAAGTAGATTATCAGTGAGTTTTTCTACATTGAAACATTCGAATTGCAAGCTAGATTTGTTTTCCAAATCAATAATACACCATTCTTTTTCATACTTCCCAATACACTTATTGTTGGAAATATTAAATGTCTCAATGAAGATTGGGTCAAATACAAACTCACCAATTTTATTAATAAAACCATACTTTTTATTGTATTTTACTTTTGCATAATCAGAATTTGAGAAGTCTGTAACATCAGTATATTTAGGTTCAATTATTTCTATACCATCTGCCTCATAGCCCCATTTTTTGCCTTTTTGAAAAAGCGTAAGTTTAGATACACCTTGAATTAGCTCCCCCTTTTTTTCAATAATTTTTTGTTCCCTTAATACTTGAGTATGTTCTCGCTCTTTATTCTTTTTTGCGATTTTTTCTAAACGCACTTTTTGCAGATTTTCAAAATCTATTTTAGATTCAAAATAACCTGACTGATATTCTGCAAATAAAGCGTCAGCATCAACGTAATATGGTTTATAAGTATTCTCATCAAATTTTAAATCCGATATTTTAATGTATTCTTCCTTTCTAACACCTTCGTTTACTTGATATGCACCATTTTTAATTAATGGCTCAAACCAAATGCAGAGCAAATGAAGCTCTCCCGTTTCACTTGATAAAAATTGGGCTTTTTCATCGAAAACAAAAGCATTTCTCTTATTGGCATAATAAATGTCCTTAATCATTAAATTTTGAAAGTTCACATACTCTTTATTGTCAGAGAAATTAAAGACCCAAACAATGAATGTATTGTTAAATCTATAAAATATGTCTCTTTCTATAATTACACTTAAAAAGGTTGTAGAAAGTTGTAATTCAAAAACAATACTTTTTCCTTTATATTCAGCATATACATCTGGACGTCTCCAATACAAGTAAGGTGTTTCACTTGTGATTCTTTTTTCAATTTCTACATTTGAAACAAAAGGAGTGGATTTTAAATAAAGTGCTAATTGATTCTTTAATATAATGTGTCTTTCGCTTTCTTGTATATTGCTATACTTTCGTGCTTCAATTTCCTCTTTACTTAATTCCCCATTTGTTTTTATTTCACAGTCGTCACTGTCATACAAATGAGAGAAAAATGAAACTTGTCCTCGTCTTGTTGCTTTACCTGATAATTTCAATAACTGGTTACAGTAGGCACATCTAAATTTTGGAGGATCAAATCCTGCTATTGCTTCTTGTAATCGTCTTCTATATGCAATAATTTCAGATTCTGATTTTTGAAAAAAAATGTCCGACTTGATGATTTCACCAGTTTCAACATCAAGTATCTCGTCTATCGTTCTTTTAGTTTCTTGTTCATTCATTTCCCTGCTCGATGTATTTGTTTTAAGTAGAATGGAAGTCTTTCTTGTCAATTTATTTTTTGCATTGTCGCGCACTTAGGGTGACCGCTAACGTTTGGCAGATTTGCGATGGGCGGGCTTTTCAGCACAAATGTTCATTCGGAGAACTGCACTTTCTTTAACCACAAAAGTGTCATAGAAGCACGTCACCCCGCCTATTGCAAATGTGCTGTTACAAGCTGCCCTTCTTTTTTCTGTCGTTGCACTGTTCTTTGTTGTCAAGTTGTGAACTGTCCAAATGCTTGACTGTTTTTGGTTGTGCGTTTGCGAAGTTTTATTTTTTTGAAGGGAAGGATTTTTTTTAATTTTTAATTTTTCTTGCGTTGGAAATAAAAATACTCTCTTGCAAGTTTTGGTCAAAGCGTTGCCTTGTGCGACTTGCAAGAGTGTATTTTTATATGTGTGGGCTTTCATTATTTGTTTACAATGATTTTACTAACACCTGTCTGCTCACCCAATTTAAAGTGAGCAAAATAAATTCCACTTGCTTCATTGGAAAGGTCTGCCGTTACTTGTGTGTCTGATTTTCCTTGATTGTTATAATTCCAAACTTCTTCGCCAAGTGTGTTGAAAATTTTGATAGTGATTTCTTTTGATATTGTTGTCGGTAATGAAATTGTAAATTGTCCGTTGCTTGGATTTGGATAAATTCCAAATGATTCAGAAGTCAAGTTGTCTGAAATACCAGTGATTAATGAATTGTAAGTCGCACTCCAACCTTGTTTTCTTTCTGCTACGTCAGATAAAAAATGAACTAACATTGAACCACCAGTTGAAGTAATGGTCGGTGGTAATGAACTACCAGAGTAAGTTCCTAATTGAGGTGCTGATGTATTACTACCGTCATAAATAATTACACCATCATAATTTAATTCTGTGTCAAACGAATTAAAGTTTAGTGTTACTTGTGTTGCACCTGTTGGTTGAATTAACCATTTGCAGTCTGCATTATTTCCATAATTATTTGAATTGCTTCCGTCTGTAAATGTTCCACTTGGCGCTGTCAATGTTGTTGTTCCAGTACAATATCCTGTTTGAGTTGAAGTGTAATATCCATCCCAACCTTGTTTAACCTCTGACACATCAGAGAAGAAACGAATGTACATTGAACCACCTGTTGATGTAACAGAGGGAGGTAATGAGTTTCCATAAAATCTTCCAAGTAAAGGTGCAGAAGTATTTGTTCCATCATAAATTTCAACAGCATCATAAATTGTAAAACCATCTGTAGAGTTGGGTTCAACATCAAAGGTGTTAAAATTAAAAGTTACTGATGTTGCTTGTGGTGGTTGAATTAGCCAACGACAATCCATATTATTACAATAATTATTTCCTCCGCTACCATCTGCTATAGTTCCGTAGTCAAGAGTATTAAGTGTTGTTGTTCCTGAACAATATGGCGAACCTGTTGAAGTGTAAGAAGCGGCAAAACCTTGCATACGAACTGCATAATCTGAAACAAAGATTACAAGCATTTGTCCACTGTTTGCTGTAACGTTTGCAGGTATCGTTGTGCCTGATGTGTTTAATAAAATGGGTGCACTTGTATTGTTACCATTGTAAACAATCACACCATCATAACCTGCTTCGGTGTTAAATTGCGAAAACGAAAGTGTAACACTACTTGCACAAGGTGGAGCAATTAACCAATAGCATAATTGATTGTTCCCGTAATTATTTGCACCACTTCCATCATTGAACGAACCTGTTGCACTTGTTAAAAGTGTTCCTCCATTACAATATGCTGTTCCGCTTGATGTGTATGTGGCGTTCCATCCTGCAAAATTGGTATTTACATCAGACTTAAAACGAACAAGCAAAGCTCCATTTGTTGAATTAACTGTTGGTGGAATTGTATTGCCCCACCATTGCATTAAAATTGGGTCTGATGTTGTTGCTCCATCATAAACAATTACTGTATCATAGTCTGCTTCGGTATTAAATGAAGGAAAATTTAAAGAAATTGTATTTGCACCAGTTGGTTGAATTAGCCAACGACAATCTAAATTATCTTGATAATTTGCAGTTCCACTACCATCAGTAAAACTGCCTGATGATGAAGTGAAAATTTGTGTACCGCTACATTGTCCGTTTGGATTGTTACCAATACCTACAGCATACCAAGCTGCTCTAACGGCATTTTGTTGTGTTGAGTTTGCACCGAATAAATCTTCTGCCGCTTGCAATGAGCCATAATAAGAAGCCATATAATTTGAGTTTGCGGTCAGATTCAAACGCAAGTTTCTATAAGCAATCTGTGTAGCAGAATTTATTCCGATACCAGTTACAGAAAAGGCATTTCCTATATCGTTTGTTCCGCTTCCACCTTGAGAAAGCAAATAGTACCAATAATTCTGAACTCCACTATTTGTATGCACACCTCCATTGTCGCCCGTACCTGTGTACCAATAATTACCATTATAAGTATCGGGTTGTGGTTGTAAACCACTATTTGGATTTGATATTGAACGTATGTAAAATGGGCTTGCTATTGTACAGGCTTCACCCATTGTCCAGTTTGGAGAAGTTGCTCCATAAAATTCAATTGCTGTTCCAAAGATGTCAGCAAAGGATTCATTTAAAGCACCTGATTCACTTTGATATTGTAGGTTTGCAGTATATTGAACAACAGCGTGAGAAAATTCGTGTCCAACAACATCTAAAGCTCCAACAGGTGAAAATATTTGGTCGCCATCTCCATAACTCATAGCTGTACCATTCCAAAAAGCATTGTCCAGTGATTGGTCATAATGAACATAGTTTTTAATAATACTACCTGCATTATCAAAACTGTTTCTGCTTAATTGACTTAGGTAGAAATCATAAGTTTTTTCCATCCCCCAATGTATATCAAGAGCTACATTGTTTTGAGTATTGTTTGTATATGTTCCATTGTTGCCAAAACCTGACCAGCTAAATGTACCAGTGCTTGCAGAAATACTATATGTACCTCCAAAGTCATCACCACCAACTGCATCGTAATCCCAAACTTCAACTGAATAAGGCGGGTTTACCATTGAAATATTTAAATTGCTGAAGGTAACAGTTGGGTTAGTATTATTATAATATCCTGTTTGTAATACAACAGTATTTGAACCATCTTTTATTTTTATATAAAGGTCTGGAGTTTCATCTGCAAATGATGTGTACCACCAACTTTGAGCAACTGCTGAAATTGCAAATGAACTTAAACGAGGTACACCAGAAGCCCAAGTTGTTGTAGTATTTGTAAAATCAACGGCTCCCGAATAGTTTGTTCCGTAATTCATATTGTAGGTTTGTATTGGTCTGCCTGTTTCTCTTAAACGATAGGAACCGCTATAACTATCCATTGTAATAGTTTTTGTTCCGCTGTATAATGTGTTTGCAGTTCCAGTTACATCAGCGTGTGCAATTTCACTTACTTTATTAATTACTTCTCCAGTTTGTGCATCAACAAACACATCATAAATTTCGTAAGGAATGGCAGCATTGATTTTTACTTTGTAGCAAAGTCTGAAATTTTCGGTTCTGTAAATTCCATTTTTGGGAGCAATCAAAAGTTCTGTTGTTGGGTAGTAGCTTGCGTTTGGATTGTTTGTTTCTTTTTTAAGAAAGTTTTCTTCTTCCTGACTTTCCCATTGATACTTTTTAGCACCAACATTTTTTATTGCATTTTGAATAGCAACTTCCTTTGTAATTGTTGGAGTAATATTCAATGTAAGTCCAGAATAAATATTTCCGTTTGCGGAAATAAGTTTTCCATTTTTCTCGTGCAATAAATATTCACCACCTGTAACATTGATTCCTTTAAATGACTGTTGATAGCGATAATGCGTAAAACCAATTTCATCATTTTCTGTTTTATAAACTACAAATTTATCAGCATCAGTAATGCCGAAGGCATTACTGAATTCTTGAAAAAAACTATTTGTAGTTACTTTACTCTTTTCAGAAAACTTAATTACAGAATATTCAGCATCCTTTTGAAATGTATATTCATTATTAGGAGTTTGTTTTTGTTGGGCTTGTCCGCTTGGTCTTATTATTTGCGGATTACCACTGTTTTGTTTTTGTCCGAATGGACTAACAAAATTTGGCTGAATTGGTGTTTTAGTTTGAGCAAACGAAGTTTGCGATAAAAAACAAAACACGATGGCAGTTAAAAAAGGGTAAGGATTTCTCATTGCATTTATTATTTATTTGGTGGATACTATTTTATTTAGCTGTTCGTATAATTCTTTGACTTCTTTAGGTTCTTTGAATGCAGGGTCGCCCCAAGTGATTTTCTTTTTGTCTGTTTCAATGAAATAGTAAAGGTTTCCGGGATGATTAAAAGTATAAGCATCAAAAGAAACTTTGTTTATTCCATTTTGAATTTCTTTCAAGTCAGTTTTTGTAAGAGTTTTAACTTTTGTATGTTCTTTATTTAGTGAGTTGTTGCGAAACACATCACCATTAGTCTGTATTTCATATTCTGTTACTGCACCAGTAAATCCACCACCTTCACCAAATTTAAGGTCTTTAAACTCGGTTGTCTTTGAGCAATTAGAAGCGTTCAATATAATAAATGCTGAAATGTAAAGTAGTGCTTTCATATAAGTCGTATTTGTGCGTTGAAAAAATTTGGCTCTTTTTGTTTTGCCTGTGTCGGCTTGTGCGGTTGGGGCAAAACAAAATGTGCCAAATGTGCGTTGGCAATAAAATTAAAAATTAAAAAAAGCGGGTCGGCAAAAAATAAAACTTCTTTGCGTTGGATTGTCTGTCCGCCCGTTACTATTTTGTCCCAAACTGTTTGTTTCATCACTGTCGCTTTAATGTTGCACTGTCGTTTCGTAGGGTTGCTTGTAACGGTTTGC
>WBZP01002906.1_pt1 | contig 15987 bp, 17 predicted proteins | sample 5204301 | NCBI WGS metagenome assembly WBZP01 (sample SAMN12412401, study PRJNA552823) | activated sludge metagenome | isolation source: activated sludge from nitrification reactor of wastewater treatment plant... | place: USA: Pennsylvania | collected 2017
ACACCGCCAGATGCGTTCGGCCTCGCCACCATGCCAGCGAAATGATCGGCCTTGGTCCACGCCCAGCCTCGGAGCGACGGGTCAGATGGAAGGCATTCCCAAGCTGCTCATCCTTGCCTGCGGAATGGAAGTAGATCCGCTCTAAGTGCGGGGTTGGATAGGCGGCGTTGGCCTGCAAAAGCGGCTGAAGGAATGGCTCCAGCAGATGCAGATTCTTGGGCGCGGAGTGAAGGAACTTGATGATTCCACGGAACTGATCGGCATTGACCGTAATCAGCGCATGAGGTAGGTACTGCTCGTAGGAGCGCAGCAGTTCACCGATTCCTCCTTCGTGGTTTGTGACGAGATGCAGCGGTAGCTCTAACGGAATTCGCTCGTGATTCAAATATTTGGCGAACGCGGAGTAGCCTTCAATCTGCTCCATGTGCGTCAAGACAAGGCGAGTCTCAATCGGAGAGCGTAGCGCTTTGGATAGCAGGTTGAGCTTGGCGCGGATCGACTGCCCTTGATGTGCAATGGTGTCCGGGTCTGTTCGGATCATCGCCCCAAGGTTGATGACAACGATCACCGTTGGGTTGCGATGACGGAATGCACTGGCGAACAGCTTGCTGACCGCATCACGCGTCGCATCCTGATTCGACATCAGGAGTGGGGCGGAGAGCTCAAGTGCCAGGGCTCTGCTGCCGATGTAAATCTGGAGCATCGGGTCGGCGGTGTAGCTGGGAACGAGCTGTCCGGTTTGCTCTTGCCAGTCAATGCGACTGCGCACCACATGGCTCTTACCCGCGCTCGCAGGGCCGAGTACCAAGAACGATGGATAGTTAGGAACCGCAGCCCGTGCGCTGCGCGGCAGCTCGGCTAGGAATCGATTCCAGATATCCCGCAACGCGGTGGCTGGTACTTCCTCTTTTGCATCGCGTGGACGACTCAATAGCTCGGACTTGCGACGACGATATTGAAGATACAGAACTGCAAGCAGGGTCGTGACAGATAAGCTGCCGAGGATTCCCAGTCCCCAATACACCCATGAAGGCAAACGCAGAAAACTAAAATCGAGCAGAGACGGTGCATCCCAGTGGATCCGCGACAGGGCTCCGCTGATGGCAACCATCGTCTCAGTGACTGCGAAGTGTCCCGCCACGCTACTTGGCCTCCGCCTGTGTGGAAACCACCAGTGAGTCCATGATGTCCTCGATCTGGTTTAACGCTCGGTGTAGATCCTTCTGTAATTGCTTGTGTTGTTCTTCGCTCGGCCCTGGCTTTGAGAGGGGAGGAAATAGCTCGCGCAGCGTTGAGCGTGCTCGATCGAGAGGCACTTCCAGCACCTCCGCTCGCTCCCCAAACTGATTCTTTAGCTGGCTCTCAAGCCGAGTGAGGATCTCCTTGATGGTCGGTCCGCGATGGACAGGCTTCGCCCTGGTACTGCCACGTCGTGCAGTGGTTACGGCTGACTCTTTGCGATTCCAGTGCATCAGCAAGTTATCGGAATCGAATTCTTCCGCCACGTCATCAACGGCGTCTTCGATTTCCTCTTCCGCAATTTCCCCAGCGGCATCCCCGAACTCTTCTAGGCCATCATCTAGCTCGAACATACACATTCTCCATGTGGGCTAGAGATTGGTCAGTGACACGGTCAACCAGAACAGAAGCAATAGGACACCCGACGTCGCCAAGTAGTACACCGCCGGATGCATCACCTTGTTTGGTAAGGGAACCGATTCCTCATCTTCCCCACGCCGTCGCTTGCGCTTCTGTCGACCCGGCATTTCGGGAAGCGGAATTCGCTCGGTCAGTCGCTTTTTAAACGCTGCTGCTTTTGCAGGATCCTGGCCGAATTTTCCGATAAATCCGTCGCTCAAACAGTAGTACAGAACCGTGAAGACCAGCGGTGGACTCGATGCCTTCTTGAGTCGCTCTTCCACGAACTCGAAGAACACGTCACCACCGTCATTCATATCGAACAGCTCCTTTTGTAGCAGCGGCCACTGGGTCTGTTCCGCTGTCGAGAGCCGCCGGGTGACCATCTCATCGAAGTGAAGTACCAGCGGATACAGCACCATTCCGGCTTCCTTTTCGGGAAGGATCCGCTGAAACGTATTCTTCAAGTCGTCCAGATAGCGGCGAAGCTCGGTGCGCAGGATTCCGATCACATCGGTTCCTGCGTTGAGCATCATCGTGGTTTCTTGCGCGGTGGCCGCGACGTAGGTTTGGGGCAAGGCACGGTCCAAGAGTCTGCGCACCTCTGTTCCCGCAGAGACGATGACGTTCCAAAGCTCAATGGTCATCATCTGACAACTCCCCCCGGATTGATGGGCAAGCGAAATTTGCAGCCGCCTGCGTCGACTAGTAGCTCTACCGTGGCGTCCGCGTTCCACGCATCTAGCAGTTCACGGACCCTTCGAACGAAGGTCCAGACCAACGCTTCTTCATCGGGTTCAAAGCGATCCATGGTCATCCGATAGACGTGACGGAGTCCCGAGCCGCGCATCGCGCTGTCTGGTGCCAGTTCGACCGTGAGGTTCTTGACCCGATGTGGCAGCTCTTGAAAGGGGGAGTCCTTCACGGTACCTAGGACGGCCAGGAGCTGTCCCAGCTCTCGTACATCCAAGACAGATTTCATTCGCATCGCGAGAAGTCGCAAAAGTGCCATCGAGTCTTGTCCCAGCGAGGTCGACGCGCTTGCTCTGACGTCCGACACTGGCTGAAGTACGACTCCCTCTTGGCTGCGGTTGGGAAGCGATATTTTAAGCTTTCCGACTGCATCGCGGGCAAAGCCAGGCTGATGCCAGAGCGCCTCTACCACCAGCTTGACTGGTTGCATCAGCGCGTCGGGCATCTGTACGATCAAAAACAGTCCGTTGTGTAGATCGTCGAGTCTCTCTTCGACTTCATACGCCATCGCGGAATCACTGCTATGCAGGATCCCGGGCTCGAGCGGACTCAGCCCCTCTGGATCGATTCGGTACACGCCGAGCGTGGTTTGCAGGCTGTATCCCAACGATGGGTTGTGATAGCGGATCGGATAGGCTTCTTGGGTGCCATCGCAGACGATGGGCTCGCTACTCTCTTTGCGTAGATTTTCTGCCGGAACCGCAAAAAGCTGAAACATATCAGCCGTGGGAACTGGGTCACGAGGCCAGCCATCGTCCAAGTCGAAACAGACCGCGACGCGGCTCCAGGGCTTGCGACTCCGTGGGACGTCCACGTTCACAAACAGTTCCTCTTGGGGAAAGTGAAAGAACGACCGTACTTTCAACAGCGGATTTCGGGTGTCGGGCTGCTGCGGCTCCGGAAATACCGATCCAAAGCTGAGCAGACAGTCCGGACCATCGCTGTCATCGGCAACAGTGTCTTCATACACCGCGAAGGCACGACGGGTGTGGGCCCGCAGTTGAAAGTGTACCCGCAGAGCGGTTTCGTAGCTGTCCAGGTACTGAATCAGAAACCGCAGCATTCCCACGGCATCGGTGCGTGGGAAGCGCGAGCGGAGATTGAGTACCAGCCGCGTTCCGCCCCGCAACGGAATCATCTGCATTGATTCTAGCGTGACGGGCACAATCCGCAGCTCACTGGTCGTTCGGAAGTACCCGATCTGTCCGCTGAGTGTCGTGACCCGCAGCTCACTGCCGGCTTCCAAGATCGTGCTCTCCACCATCCGTGGCGTCACATGGGCTTGCACCAGCATCTTGCTTGGCAGAGGATCGAGCAGGTATCCGAAGTACGAGCCAAAGAGACGACGCCAGGTCGCTTGCAGGTTGCGCATGGTCGCCAGACGCGTTCGCACCGAAAAGAAGCCCAGCGCTTCAATCATTCGGCGGACATCGGGATCTTCACGTTCGACCCGACCATGAGGATGGCGCTGCCCATGACGCAGGCGGAAGTCTTCCAGCGTCTTTAGCTCCGCAACCAGGTGCTTTTCTAAGATGTCGCGCCCCATCCATTACCCCAGCTTGACAAGCGAACCCTCCACGCTGGTCATTGATCCCTTCAGCGTGGTCATACCCGATGACTCTGCAGTCAACATTCCGTTGGCTTTGATGTCGATCATCGCACCTTCCAGCTTGGCGGAAGCCGTGCCCTTCAGCGCCAGTTGAGGCGCTTCTGCCTTGAGATCAGCGGTTCCCTTTATCGAAACATTGACCCCTTCTTCTTTCAGTCCGGTTTGGGCTTTGATTTCGACGTTCATCCCTTTGTAGGTAGCGTCCTGAGTCGCTTCAAACGCTTGCGTCTGATCGCTCTTCAGCGTCATGGCCTTCGCGCTCTTGACGTCGAGAGTGTCCTGACTGGTCCAGGTCGAGGTCTTGCTTGACTTGAACAGAATCGTTTCTGCATCCAGGGTGAAATTCTTCACCGTCACTGTGATCGCATCGGCCACTTGCTCAATGGTGCTGGTGTCCTGTTCTCCTGCTACCTTGGTCGTGATCTTGGTCCCATCCATGTGAATGGTCTGGGTGATCTTTCCATCCGCGTTTTCGATCGTGACCTTCGCACCGGTCATCTTGTCTAGCTCGATGCGACATACCAGCGTGCCCATGGGACTACTGCTCCTCTTTCACTTCGATGAGGAGGTATCCCTCCTTGGCCTGAATGGTCTGGTGATCCTTTTCATTCTTGCGAATGATCGTGAAGACCGGTTTGTCATCTTCATAGACGTGGCTGATCGATGTGGAAGACAGAGGCTTTTTGCCGGTCAGTAGATGGTTCCCTTGACCTTCTTTGGGCAGCCGTCCCTCGACGCGCCAGTCTAGGAATCCTACGATTCGTGCGGTGTACAGTTCGAGGGCCACCATCACCCGCTCGTTCTTGTAAGCAGGGAAGTAGAAATGACCACTCATCCGCAGGGGTTCAAACGGAGCCTGCACAATTTGGTCGGCCCACAGTGGTACTTTGACCTTGTAGGAATCCAGGTTGGTTTCGGAGTCTGTCTCGATGTCGTACGTCTCTTCATCATCGGCACCAATCGTGCTGACGATCTTTCCCTCCACAAAGCTGGGATAGGTGGGAGTCACGTACGTGGGCAGCCGAAATAGCTTGTCGTCGATCGGTTCGAACTCAAAGTACAGCTTGATCTCGAACTCACTCATCGAGCCGATCTCTCGTCGAGACTGACCCTGGCTCTGCGCACGCGAGAGCAGATAGACTCGGTAGCAGCGACACTTCTTCGATAGTGCAACTGCCGGTACCGCAATGGCCGCGAGATCCCACTGTGGATCTTGCGTCACATCGATCAAGTCCCACGGCATGATCATCCGCCCCGGATAGCGATCGCACGCGAGGTGGACCTCAGGAGTCGGCAGCTTTAGACGGGCCGTTTCCAGCGTAACCTTGGCATCGACCTGACCAGTCAGGGACGTCCGCACCAGGAAATCCTGCGACAGTGGTGCCACCACTTCCGTGTTGTCGATAGGCTGAGTGGCCGGTGACTCGGTGTAGCTGTTGTGGATACGCGGCTTCCAGCGCGGCACGTTGGGAAATCGCTGTATGAACTCGAAGGCATCCTCGAAGTCCATGGCCACCGGCTCGCCGTCCTGCGGCTTTTCGTCTTCAATGGTGTATTGGTCTTCCTTAAAGTCGTACCTCAATAGCAAGTTATGTGTATCGACGTACCACATCAGAAAATCATAAAAACTGGCAGGCTTTACACGATCACGCTCTAGGCCAACATAAATCAATGGCTTCTGGGTCGAAAGAACTTGACTGTTGTACACCAGCTTGATCTTCTCGCCCTTGTGCGCATCGAGCACATCCTGCATCGACTTCTTGGTATATAATTCACATGGGAAGTGTTGTTCCCAAAAGAAACGCGCTGCATCGCAGAATCTTATTCCATAACGACGCGCTGCAATGGGTGCCTCTTTGCCCCGCCGGTTGGCCTGTTCATATAAGCATTTTTCGGTCACATAGCCTTGAATCATCAAGGGATCTGGGTCGCGGTCTACGTCCTTGCGATCGGGTCGCAGCACGCGGATTTCGAGCTTCACTTCGACGAGCTTGACCGTTTGAAACGGCTCCTTGAGCGCGTCGTCGCTGTCGCCGTCCATGTCCACGTCGTCGTTGACCCAGAAGTCCAGACAGCCACTGAAACCATAGCTAAGTAGCTCTAACTCAAAGTTTTTTACATTCGCGCCCCAAACCTTGATGACGGTGCCGTCAATGGTTAGTTCGAGAGTGACATCCAACTGTTCATTGAACGTCGGAGATTTGTTCAGGAATTCATTCCAAAGTGCTGATGTCATGTGCTGAATCTACTGAGAATTGATTATATATCTGATCGAACTTCACTTTAAACAGGTATCGTATGCCGCCCACAAGGCCAATCAATTCAAGATGTAGCTTCATGTTGCTGTCGCGTCCTTTCGTCTCCAAAGACGAGACCTTCAGCCGAGGTTCGAACTGTGCGATATCATCCAGTATTTCACGCAACAAGCTCCGCACAGCATGGATGGTATCGGGTTGAGCGTATAACTGCCCAAGTCCGTAGTCACGGATCACAGAGCTATATCCTTCGCGTGCGTTCAGTAGGTGATGCAAGTTCTCCAGAACGCTGTCGAGCTCCGAGTTACCCTGCGGCAGCTCGCGGAATCGGTTGAAAAAGCCCACGCGGTTCTATCTCCAGAATAGGTAGGCGTTCACTTTTTCTAGTGCTGGCGGTTGGTAGAAGGCGACCGAACCTTCGCGTAAGACGTGTTGCCACTCCTCGTTGAGAGTGAGTTGGTAGAAGTCCATTTCTGGACCAAAGGAGTGCTGAAAGTGAACTCTCTCTAGGAGTCGGAATGGCACTCCTTTGAGCACCAGCCGATGGACCAAGGCCAGACGAGAAGTGCAGGCCAGCTTGATCTCATCGATGTTTACGCGGTCGTGCACACTGGGGCGCTGGATGAGCAGATAGACCTCGGTTGCAGTCCGCATCTCCTCGGGCAGTGCGTTCAGACGGAACAGTCCGTTCATCTTGAGGAACTTGAGATGACTGGACTGTAGACTGAACATCTGGGCGCGATGCGCGAGCCGTGAGAGCAGTTGTCCTAGACACTGAGCCAAGGCATCGTGTTGGTAGGGATAGGAAGACTGTTCTGGGAGCACTTCATGGTAGCAGCAGAGCTGCAGATAGAAGCTGCGCAGGGCATCGAACAGATAGTAGGGATGACGATTTACACCATGCCGTGCATCGGCCAGCAGCGATAGCACTTCCTGAAGCTCTGCGAGCGTTCGTCGGGTGACTGCCAGGCGGTCTGGACGAAGGAATGTATCTTGAAGCTGCGCGACCAATCGGGGCTCTAGCGTCTCGATTCGTTCGAGCAGCAGCGCCAGCGGCTTTTGCAAAAATGGATTGGGTCCGACTTGCAGCAGCGGAGGCAGATAGTCCGGGTGAAGCGACCAACCCCCGGTTGCTTCCTTTTGCAACTCGGCCAACTTGATCATTCCAATCGACCGATCAACATCCTTTTCGATCGAGAGCAGAGCGCGGAACAGGACGCGTTGCACAACCTTGGGGTCGCCTTCATACATGCGAACGCCAGTGGCATCGGTGGTCTGTTCCAAGATATGGAGGTAGACAGAGACGCGGGTTGCGCCACTCGCCTTGAGCGACAGCGGCTGAACCATCGCGTTGCCTGGAATGTCGATGAGTAGATAGCCGCTGCCGTCGGTCGGCAGTACGGCGGTGAGCGAAGAGAGGGAGAGAACTCCTTCTTCGAGGAGCTTGTCATTCCATTTGAGTGGACCGATTCCGAAGCATGGCAGTCCATGTAGTCGTGCCCGAATATCCGACTCGGCGGTAAGGGCTTGCTCTTGGGTTGCAAAGTGTTCGGGCAATAGTGTCTGCCCCAGGTACCACTTGACTCTTGCCAGCTTCAGGTTGTCCATCCCCCCATCCTCTCATTGCATCAAGCAAAAGGAGGGCTCACACCAAAGGTGGCATGAGCCCTCCATCACAACCAAGGAGTCGCAACAGAGCAACTCCCTCTGTTCACTAGCCTTGCGGAAGACCCCAGCCCTTGATCATCTTGTTGGTGTTCGAGGTCTGGATCTTGATCTGCTGCGGCTCTTTCGCGGTCGGCGGTGCAACGTGCAGCTTGAAGTCGTGGACCTTCAGGCCGAGCGGCGCATCACCCGAGATCGGAGTCGATGCCGAGATCTGGAACGCACCCGTGGGATTGTCCTTGCCGAGCACTCCGTAGATGGGAATTGCGTTGGGATCGTTGCCAAAGCCACTGATACCCGCAGCCTTGCCCGGTGCAGCGCCGGTCGGAGTGGAACCTGCTTTCGAGCAGAACGATGGAAAGTAGAGGTTCGCTACCGGATCGTATTCGTAGATCACGAACGAGAAGTGCACGACAATCTTTGACAGACTCTGCATCGTCAGCATCGAGATCGTCTGCATGTTCGAGGTCGAGATGAGACCCTCGAACTTGAGCGTATCGGTCGGCAGCGTGTTCCAGGTCTGTGCGCCCTTGAGAACGGCCACGACCGGCTTCTTGAAGAGGCCAGCGCTGTCGCCACCACTCTCTCCGCCCGCTCCACCGGCTTTGATCTTGATACCGCTGTCTGCTGTTGCTTCGATGACCTTGATATCTGCGGGAATCTCGACGTCACCAATCACCAGCGTGTTGATGTAGCCGAACGTCTTGTGTTCATCCTGCTTGAAGTCAAAGCCTTGGTCTTTGTCACAGTCTTTTGAAAATTCAACCGCCATTTCTCAGATACTCCCTGGCGGAACATCGCGTCCTAGTCGATGCTCCGCTCTTGTCTCATCGCCAGCCCACTTCTCAATCGGAGGGAGCGAGTCCTCCCTACCGATCCTGCAAAATTATCCGAGTCGCGACTCTAGCCGCAGCTCGACGTCCATTCCTTCAAACTGCAAGTGTGGCAGCACCGAGATCTCGCACTTGTACCAGCCGATTTGACCGGGTTTGGGCTCGACCTTGACCTCTGCTGCCTTGAAGGGGAACGCGCGCAGCGTCAAGTCATCAGGATTCACGGTGGTGGTCACGAAGTTGCTAATCCAGCCGTTGAGAGACTTCTGGATATAGGGACCATCTGCCGTGCTGCCGATGTTGTCACGCATGATGCTCTTGACGTAGTGGGCGATGCGAGTGATAGACAGGGTGTAGGAGAGGTTGCAGACAAGCTGCGCGTTCTCGGCATCTTTGTGATCCTTGAGCTTACGCGGGAGCTTGACTGATTGAGCCGAAAAGAAGGTCGCGTCCGCACTGGACTTGCGATACACAAGGGGCACAAAGCCGCACTTGGCGAACTCAAACTCACGATAGTCCGGGATGGTAATCTCAACGGGAACTTTCATCTCCTCCTGACCACGGACGTTGAAGGTGTCCACGGGCAGTCCGGTGATGATGCCTCCTCCCTTGGGGCCGCGAATGTACTGGCACCAGCCGCTCTGCGCGAACGATCGAGCGCAGTTGCGAGCGAACAGCCAGGCCGCATTTCCCCACAGGTATTTGTCACTTTCCCCGTTTGCGTCCTCCTTGAAGTTCATGTTGGGAACTGGATTGGTTTCGGGATGCCAGGGCTTGCGCAGAATGAACCGTGGGAACGTCAGGCCGATGTAGCAGGCCTCATCCGAGTCACGGAACGTATTCCATGCGCCATACTTGGGATGGCTGAGCAGACCCTCAAGGTTCTTGATGGCTTCGACTTCATCGGCGGTCTGGCAGCCAAAGAACTGTGGATGAACACTGGCAATAAACGGCGAGTGACTGGCATTGGCGACCTTGCCCATGCTGCGCAGCCAGAACAGATCGCCCGGCGTGTGCTTGAACTCGTAGTTGCCAAGGATCATTCCGAAGGGGCGGCCGCCGTACTGGTCGTACTCCTACCCCGTCGCTGAAGCCCATCAGATCATTCCCCATGCGTTGGATTCACCCGGGGAATCGGTCGAGTCCGCCATGATGGGAGTTGTCGCTCACAATTTCGTGATTGTTGGTAGCGACAGACTTGGCTGATGGCGTATGGTGCCGCGATGCCACTTGCAAGCGTTTCGTTAGACGACCTGACCATTGATGATGAGGACTCCTTTTCACATGTTGCGCTCTACGGAACTCTCAAGAAATTGCTGCGCCGCTCGGGCCATCGCTTCCTGATCCCGGCCGATGGGGCGGTCGCGAGCTGGGATCGCACGGTGTTTTTGAACCTGACCTACTGGAATGCGGATCAGGGGGCCGACATCCTCTGTGATCGGCATCTGGCTGCGGATGTGGTGGCTCATGTCGCCTGGCATCATGCAGTTTCTACTCATCTCGCAAAGATCGTCGGTGCCGCAGCGGCCAAGTCGGCGGCGGCGCTCTTTTTTGCGGAGTCGATCGCGAGCGCGTTTGATCTGTATTTGGTGGGGCGACTGCTTAGCAATGCTCCGGACTCTGACTTCGTGTCCAGCCAGGTTCCGATCATGGCAGAGGCCGCAGAACAAGCCGGTTTGTCCAGAGACTCCTTTGCGGCGTTGATGGATGACGTAGTACGCGATCCAGAGAGAGCCTTCGAGGATCTCCGGGCGCTACTTTTGGATGTGACGATGGCTCTGTTTCAGTGCGCAGATGCCAAGGAAGCACAGGCCGCGCTGGAGTCGTTTGTGGGCCACCGTTTTGCGTCACTGCTTCACCACTTCCAACTGTCGGCTTGGGTTCTGTATGCTCGCGCCTACGGCAGTGCGGATCCGAATACCGATGCCACAGGTGCCATTCGTCAGCTTGACGTCGCGCTGCGGCAGGCCCCGGTTTCGCTCGATTGGTTGGAATCAAACTGGGCTCAGTAACACCAACCCAAGTGGCCAAGACTGAAACGAGAGGATGATGATGAAGGTCTACGGGATTCCCAACTGTGACACTGTGAAGCGAGCGCGAACATGGCTTTCGGACCATAAGCTGGAGTACACGTTTCACGACTTTAAGAAGTCTGGCGTGCCGCTCGACCGACTGGAGGTGTGGTGCAAGGTAGTGGGTTGGGAGTCTCTGCTGAATCGCCAAGGACAGACTTGGCGCAAACTTTCGGACAGTGTGAAACAGAGCATCCACGACGAAACGAGCGCTCGGAACTTGATGGTGGCGCAGCCGTCTGTGATCAAACGTCCTGTGATCGAGTGGCCCAGCAGCGGAAAGAATCCCGGCCAGATTACGGTGGGGTTTTCTGTCAGTGCCGCTCCATTCCTGGACCATTCCCTCGAATCCCCAACCCCTTGATCTTTCAGCAGTATAGGCACGTGTGCGGGTACTGGTCGTACTCCGCCACATAGACTTTGTCGAACAGCGCGGCACCGAAAATGTCGCTCGAGTTGTTTTCGAAGTCCTCAAAGATTTCCTCTTTGGTGACGTCGAGCATGTCGATCGCAATGTCGGCCTTGAAGTTGACGTTGCTCGCCAGATCTTCCAGGCCGCGCCAGGTGCTCTCCATCTGCTGGAACACCGGATCATGCAGGACGGCATTGACCTGTTCCTGCACAATCTTGTCGATTTTCGCGACGGTTTCCAGGACTTTGCCCTTGTCGAAGCGACCATTGTTGCTGTCGACGTTGAGAACCAGTGCGGCAAGCCCAGATAGGAATCGGTCCTCTGCCGAGATCTTTTCTGGCTCGCTGGCTGGCTCTAAGCCCGGTTTGATGAGAGCCGTGTGCGTGCTCTCACTGTGTTCAATTCGCATACTAGAGAGAAGGCGTGAAACAATGTCCTCAGTTGTCGTCTTGTCGTTGGCCATGGCGCTTCTCCCTTAGTTCCCGCTCGTCGGATTGCCGGTGCTCGACTGACTCTTCGCTGGCAGCCGCAGTCCCTGGAAATCATCTAGCTTGCCTGCCAGTTCGTGAACGGATTCCGGCTTGCTGTACAATTCCTGAACAATTTTCCGCATTTCTTTGCGGTTATCGATGCTGGCCTGGGTCTCAAGAAGCAGTTGCTTGAGCATAAGAAGGGCGCGCACCTTCGGAATGTTGTACGCGAAAATATTCAGCAGTCTCTTTCCGTCGGAAGTTTGCAGTCCGGACCGGTCCCCGGCAGTGTGCGGGAAGTGAATGACTCAGGAGGCTGCCGATGGGATAGGTCCGATGACCATCAGTGGATGATGTAGGAAGTCGACTAGGTGCGACCTTTTTGTAGGAACTTCATACAGTCGCGGAGACCGTCTTTGAGCGTGCGGAGTGTGCGAACACCGCCGAGTTCAATGCCAAGACCAACCAGCGTATGTGCTACCTGGGAACGCACACCTGTCAGAACGCAGCGTGTCCCCAATAGCTCTGCGGCACGCACTACTTTGACAATCTGCCCGGCGGTACCTGTGTCAACTTGCTCGACGCCAGTGATGTCCAAAATTACGCACTTCGCATTGTGATTCGTAATGGCAGAGAGCGTGCTCTGGAGGAGATCTGCACCGCGTTCAGAGTCGAGCTGTCCAATGATCGGAAGCGCCAAGATGTCATCCCAAATCTCGATCACGGGTGTCGCGAGTTCGCGAATGGCTTGGGCTTGGTGCTCAATGGTGGCAATCTTTAGCTCAAGTTCCTTGGACAGAGAGTAGTCCGTGGTGTTGAGCGAGTCCTTCCAGGGGGCGGCCTCCGGCCCCCATGCCGACGGTGGCTGAATGTGGAAGGTGCAGATGCTGTCGCCGCGTGCGATGCAGGTCGGTTCGATGGCGACCACCTCAAAGCCAATGAAGGCGGAACACCAACCTGATGCATAGCCGGTGAGGGTGTGACAGACTGCCGCCTGACTTGGACCAAACTGCTGGAGATGAATCTCTGCTTCATACGAGTTCTTCCACGTTCCCTTCATGTGGAAGTGGCCTCGCGAACGGTCAAATTCTAGGAACGTCGGGTCGGCTCGAACGATGCCTTCCCACGTGTGCATCACCGGACCCGCTCCCATGCGGTCCACCTCGCTGTCCCACTCGAAGTCCTTGTTCAGCGCGGCGTAGTCACCGTATCCACAGCGATAGCCAAATTGGCTTAGGATCGAGCGGAAGAGCTGGGGTCCGAGCTGATCCATGAGTACCTTCCGCAGCATGGCGAAGGCCTCTTGCCTGAACAGTAGGTAGCGCTCCTTTCCCAGCAGAAGTCGCCCTGAATCAGGCTCAAACAAGAGCATCTTCCTCAGGTCGATATCAGTGACTTTCATAGAATCACCTCAAGACAATTGGCGACTTAAGCTAAGGCACGCCTGCCGACTAGAATCCACAATAAATGGTAGACAGGTGTCTTGCCAAAATCAAGCAGCGAGTAGGACTCTTTTCACAGTGGGAGCGTCGCCGTGCCGATGGACACAGCAATCCCTGCTTGTCCACGGTGTGTAGACCCTGCATACCAGGGAGCAGATGTATCGCAGGCTCGGCTGGTGGATTCCGCTGGTACTTGCGGCAAAGATGACTGACCGTAGCGCCCCAGAACGCGGTACAAGAGACGAACCAACATGGACAAGACCACTGATCAGAAGCTACGACGATGGGAAGTGTGGCAGCGGCAGGATGGGACGACGTACCTGACGTGGGGCACCAAGGCCCAGCCAGTCGAGACAGAAAAACTCGTGAGCACGTTCTATTCAGCGAACTGGCTTAGCGCGGAACGAGAGGCATTTGGGACAGAGCCGGAGATCGATGATGGAGTGCAGCCACTCGTCGAAATCATGCATCTGTTTGCCGGGGTGATGACGATGGCGGCGTGTCAGGGGCATCCCGAGCGCGGCGATGACTGCGCAATCTTGGGGTTGACCTTTGACGATACGCCCGCGCTCAAGATGCTGTCGGCGGCGCTTTGTGAAGTGGCGCGGCAGGAACCACCGTTGATGTGGGATCTGCGGCTCGATGAGATGCGCACGCTGGAGCTTCCGCCTGAGGCGCTCGCCTTTGAGCTGATGATCTATGACGACAGCGGAGTCCCTTCTCCCAATCTGCTGCTTGAGTTTGCCCAGGCGCTTCTCGCGGTTTCCGGTGTGACCGGAGCGTTTCCTCATCGCAAAGGCATGGTGTTGAATTAGTGGGTGTAAGTCATGAGGATCCCGACGATTCACTCCCTCCGGAGTTTTGCCACGACGCGCTCGCTGAAGTCCTTCCCTTCCATCCTTGATGCGGTGTCCGGAATCGGATTTGTGCAAGCCGATCCGATTCGGGCCCCTGCGCGAGCCCAGGATCTGATTTTACGCCAGCGGGTCCAGGGGTATCGGGCCGGAGAGTTGGAGCAGCAGTATCCTCAACTTCCACTGTGTGAAGACGTCCTGCACGTTTACGGATTTCTACCGAGCCAGCACCTTCGTCTTCTGCATCCTCGACCGCTTAGCGGACACTGGCAGCAGTTTCTAGATGGCCATGTATCGCTGCGAAAGTCGGTGCTCCGGTTCGTTCGGAAGCAGGGAATGGTCCATCCGCGTGCGGTAGAAAGGGAACTCGGCAGCGACACCTGTGAGAACGGCTGGGGTGGTCAGTCTTCCCAGACAACCATGATGCTTGAAGCGCTCCACTTGCAAGGTTTGCTGCGTATTGCGCGGCGTGAGTCCGGACAAAGAGTATACGAATGCGCCGCTGAAGACGGTCGACAGCGACCGCTGCCGGATCACACGCGAGCCGAAGGACTTTGTCGGTTGCTGATTGCCCTGTATGCGCCGATGCCGCTAAAGAGCTTGCGTCAGGTGTTGGGGGCGGTGCGTGGGCCTGTGACTGTGACCACGAAGGATGCGCTCGAGCGACTTGTGGTGAGTGGTGAGCTGCGTCGGGAGCGTATTGATTCGGAGGACTGGATCTGGCCGGACAACGAGACTTCTGCTCTGCTGGCTTCTGATGATGGCGATGCTCGTGTGCGGTTGCTGGCACCGTTTGATCCGGTGGTATGGGATCGACGACGATTCGCGCTGCTCTGGAACTGGGAGTATCGCTTTGAAGCGTACACTCCGGTTGCAAAGCGTAAACTTGGCTACTACGCGCTACCGCTGCTGTTTCGGGACCAGGTCATCGGTGCGGCCAACCTCTCTGTCCGCGAGGGAACTCTGGACGTAGACCTTCGCTTTGTTGGGAATCGTCCCCGCGAAGCAGCTTTTCGCCGAGGATTGGAGCAGGAGCTATCCTTGTTCCAGGAGTTCTTGGGACTCAGCTCTCAGACTCTCTGTTCCCAATCGGTATCGGGCATCATGGACAGATGAGTTCCAGATTTGGCCGTCGCAGCGGATGGGCTGATCAGAATTCGAGGTTGGGTTGCGCAGGTTGCTGGACCCGCGACGATGAGGAGCGCGGTAGGGGCATTTGCTAGATCAGGAGGCGCGGTCGGGACCATTCCCTGGCGCTATCCATCGGAAGAAGGGAAGTGATCTCAGGTCTCGCAACGGCAACGATATTGTACGCGATCTGATCCGGAGAAAATGACTTCATCCCATCGATCGGAATGTCCACATCGACTGTCTCAGCGTTGTCTGGGTCGATGCAGTTTTGCACAGTCGTTCGCAGCCGCATCTTCATATCCTTGATCAGCGGATCAAGGTTGCGACCGGTCAGCGGACGCAGCTTGCGTTCGGCCAGATCGAGTTTGCGATCGGTCGAGGTACCCAGAGAAAAATCGGCAAGCACGAGGATTCGAAATGGCAGCGAAACATCCTGCATCGCGCCGTTGATCGTCGTCCGATACGTGAGCGTAAGCCGGGACTTGGGAATCTCATCTTGAATCGCCACGATGCACAACTCCTTATGACAAACTGCGAGCATGCGTTGCTGGCAGCGCTACGAAATGTTGCACGCTCTTACTCTTACATCGACGCGCCGCTGCGACGCGCCAACTACACTCCTTTTGTAAGTGTCAGTTTTTGCGTCATTCGTCAATGGTGTGCGTGGAGCATTGAATCTGATTGGGAATTTCTATCCAAAAATCCAAATGAGTGGTTTGGATGCGAGGATTCACGCGTCCTTAGATGCAGAGGCAAGCTATCTAGGGCCACTACTTGCGGATTCTGCGAATGCCAATTTCGGGCGACCCGTGCTCGACAATCGGCAGTTCCTAGGACAAAGCGTTGGAACATG
>WBZP01003868.1_pt1 | contig 15983 bp, 13 predicted proteins | sample 5204301 | NCBI WGS metagenome assembly WBZP01 (sample SAMN12412401, study PRJNA552823) | activated sludge metagenome | isolation source: activated sludge from nitrification reactor of wastewater treatment plant... | place: USA: Pennsylvania | collected 2017
GGGGCTCCTTGGTCGCCGTCGTCGGTGCCGGGGCGATGGGTGCCGGTATCGCGCAGGTCGCCGCGCTCAACGGCCACCGGGTGCAGCTGCACGACTCCCGCGCCGGGGCGGCCGACCAGGCGAAGTCCGGCATCGCCAGGGCGCTGGGCCGGATGGTCGAGCAGGGACGCCTCGACGCCGACGGCTGCCGTGGCGCCGTCGACCGGATCGCGACACCGGGTGCGCTCGAGCACGCCCGGGGCGCGGCGCTGGTCGTCGAGGCGATCGTCGAGGACATCGTCGCCAAGCGCGAGCTATTCCGCAGCCTCGACGCGCTGCTGCCGCCCGCGGGCATCCTCGCCTCCAACACGTCGTCGCTGTCGATCACCGCGCTCGCCGCCGGCCTGGCGCATCCCGGGCGCGTCGTCGGCATGCACTTCTTCAATCCGGCACCGCTGATGCCGCTGGTCGAGGTCGTCTCGGGCCTCGCGACGACGCCGGCCGTGGCGGCGACGGTGTTCGCGACCGCGGCGGCCTGGGGCAAGACGCCGGTCCACGCGCAGTCGACACCCGGCTTCATCGTCAACCGCTGCGCGCGACCCTACTACGCCGAGGCGTTGCGCCTGCTCGCCGAGGGCGCCGCCGATCCGGCGACGCTCGACGCGGTGCTGCGCGACGCCGGCGGCTTCCGCATGGGCCCCTGCGAGCTGATGGACCTGATCGGCCACGACGTCAACTTCGCCGTGACCCGCAGTGTCTGGGAGGGCTTCTTCCACGACCCGCGGTTCACGCCGTCGGTGCTGCAGCAGGAGCTGGTCGCGGCGGGTCGCCTCGGACGCAAGAGCGGCCGCGGCTTCTACGACCACGGGCCGCAAGCCGAGCGGCGGCCGCCGGCCACCGAGGCGCCGGGCCCGCGCCCGGCCCGCGTCCGCGTCCGCGGCAACCTCGGTCTTGCCTGCGCACTCGGCGACCGGCTGGCGGCTACCGGCGTCCCCGTCGACCACGACGCCGGCACATCGCCGCTCGGGTCGGGCAGCCTGCACGTCGAGGCGGCGTCGGGTGCGGTCGCCCTGGCGGCGACCGACGGGCGGACGGCGACGGCCCGCGCGGCGGCCGCGGGGATCGGCGACCTCGTGCTGTTCGACCTCGCGCTCGACTACGGCACGACGACCCGGCTCGCCGTCGCGCGCGGCGACGGTTGCAGCGACGCCGCATGGGCACTGGCCGCCGGCGCCCTGCAGGCGGCCGGGATTGCGGTGAGCCGGCTCGACGACGTCGCCGGGCTGGCGGTGATGCGGACGGTGGCGATGCTGGGCAACGAGGCGGCCGACGCGGTCGTCCAGCGGGTCGCCGACGCGCCGACCGTCGACCTCGCGCTGATGCGCGGCGTCAACTATCCGCGGGGGCCGCTCGCCTGGGTCGACGCCATCGGCGTCGACGTGGTGCGCGACGTCCTGCACCACCTCGCGCTGCACTACGGCGAGGATCGCTACCGGGTTTCGCCGCTCATCCTGCGGCGGGCCGTTGGAGGAGGGAAGCTGCATGGCTGAGCATCATCCGGCACGGTCGCCGGCGGAGGCGCTGGCCTTGGCCGAGAAGGTGGCCGAGAGCATGTTCGCACGCGACCACGCATCGCAGGGCCTCGGCATGCGGATCACCAGCGTGCTGCCGGGCCGCTGCGAGATCGTCATGCGGGTGCGGCCCGACATGCTCAACGGCCACGCGATCTGCCACGGCGGATTCATCTTCGCGCTGGCCGACAGCGCGTTCGCCTTCGCCTGCAACAGTTACAATCTGACGACCGTGGCGTCGGGCTGCACGATCGACTTCGTCGCGCCGGCGCGCGAGGGGGACACGCTGACGGCGCAGGCGCACGAGCGCAGCGCCAGCGGCCGCACGGGCGTCTACGACATCGAGGTCACCAACCAGCGCGGCGAAAAGATCGCGCTCTTCCGCGGCAAGAGCTACCGTATCAAGGGCCACGTGGTCGACGATCCGGCGCCCTGAAGGCGGCGAGGGCACGAGAACAACGTGCCGGCGCGAGCGGGGCCGCGGACGGAACCCGGCAGCCGGCGACGCAAGGAGGATGGCAATGCCTGTGAAGATTCCCCGGCCCGGCGAGCTCGAGCCGATCGAGACCGCGAGCCGCGCCGCGCTGGCGGCGCTGCAGCTCGAGCGCCTGAAGTGGACGCTGAACCGGGCCTACGAGAACGTGCCCGCGTACCGGCGCAAGTTCGACGCGGCCGGCGCCCATCCCTCGGATCTGAAGTCGCTCGCCGACCTCGGCCGATTCCCGTTCACCACCAAGCAGGACCTGCGCGACAACTACCCGTTCGGGATGTTCGCCGTTCCGCGGGAGGAGGTCGTGCGCATCCACGCGTCGTCGGGCACGACCGGCAGGCCCACCGTCGTCGGCTACACCAAGGGCGACATCGACGTCTGGAGCACGGTGATGGCGCGCTCGATTCGCGCCGCCGGCGGGTGCGCCGGCGACATCGTCCACGTCGCCTACGGCTACGGACTGTTCACCGGCGGCCTGGGTGCGCACTACGGCGCCGAGCGCCTGGGGGCGACGGTGATTCCCATGTCCGGCGGGATGACCGAGCGCCAGGTCCAGCTGATCATCGACTTCAAGCCCGACATCATCATGGTCACGCCGTCGTACATGCTGGCGATCGCCGAGGAGATGGCCCGCCAGGGGATCGACCCGCGGACCACGTCGCTCAAGGTCGGCATCTTCGGCGCCGAGCCGTGGACGCCGGCGATGCGCAAGGCGATCGAATCGCGGCTCGACCTCGACGCCATCGACATCTACGGCCTGTCGGAGATCATCGGTCCCGGCGTCGCGCAGGAGTGCATCGAGACCAAGGACGGCCTCACCGTGTGGGAGGATCACTTCTATCCCGAGATCATCGACCCGGACACCGGGGCCGTGCTGCCCGACGGCGAGCGCGGCGAGCTGGTGTTCACCTCGCTCACCAAGGAGGCGCTGCCGATGGTCCGCTACCGCACCCGCGACCTCACCCGGCTGCTGCCGCCGACCGCGCGGTCGATGCGACGGGTGGAGAAGATCACCGGGCGCACCGACGACATGCTGATCATCCGCGGCGTCAACGTCTTCCCGACGCAGATCGAGGACCTGATCCTGAAGATGCACGAGCTGACGCCGCACTACCTGCTGGAGGTCACGCGCCCGGGCGCGCTGGACGAGATGACGGTCCACGTCGAGATGGGCCCGGAGCTCGCCAACGGTGCGCAGGAGACGCGGCACGCCGCGGCGCGCCAGCTCGAGCACCACATCAAGGGCTACATCGGCGTCACCAGCACCGTGCGGCTCGCGCTGCCCGACACCATCGAGCGTTCGGTCGGCAAGGCCAAGCGGGTGCTCGACAAGCGGCCGAAGGAGTAGCCGGTGGCCGAGGCGTTCGTCTGCGCCGCGGTGCGCACGCCGATCGGCCGCTACGGCGGGACCTTGGCCGGCGTGCGTGCCGACGACCTCGCGGCGGTGCCGATCCGCGCGCTGGTCGAGCGCCATCCGCAGGTCGACTGGGCGGCCGTCGACGACGTCGTCTACGGCTGCGCCAACCAGGCGGGCGAGGACAACCGCAACGTCGCCCGGATGGCGCTCCTGCTCGCCGGGCTGCCCGACGCGGTGCCCGGAGTGACCGTCAACCGCCTCTGCGGGTCGGGGCTCGACGCGGTGGCGATCGCCGCGCGGGCGATCCGCTGCGGCGAGGCCGAACTGGTCGTCGCCGGCGGCGTCGAGAGCATGAGCCGCGCCCCGTTCGTGCTGCCGAAGGCCGAGGCGGCGTTCGCGCGCGGCCCGCGGATCGAGGACACCACGCTGGGCTGGCGGTTCGTCAATCCGGTGTTCGCCGCGCGCTTCGGCATCGACGCGATGCCCGAGACCGCCGAGAACGTCGCCGCGGAATACGGCGTCGGGCGCGCGGACCAGGACGCGTTCGCGCTGCGATCGCAGACGCGGGCGCTGGCCGCGCAGGCGCGCGGCCGGTTCGAGCGCGAGATCGTCGGCGTGCCGGTCGGCCGCGGCCGCGGCGAGCGCGCCGTCGTAACCGTCGACGAACACCCGCGTTCGACGTCGCTCGAGGCGCTCGCGGCGCTGAAACCGATCGTCCGGGCGGACGGCAGCGTCACCGCCGGCAACGCGTCCGGCATCAACGACGGTGCCTGCGCGCTGCTGCTCGCGAGCGCGGACGCCGCGCGGCGCCACGGCCTCGCGCCGCTCGCCCGCATCGTCGGCGCGGCCAGCGCCGGCGTGCCGCCGCGGATCATGGGCATCGGCCCGGCCCCGGCGGTGCAGAAGCTGCTGGCGCGCAGCGGAGTGGCACTGGCGGCGATCGACGTCATCGAGCTGAACGAGGCGTTCGCGGCGCAGGCGCTCGCCGTGCTGCGCCTGCTGGGCCTGCCGGACGACGCGCCGCAGGTCAACCCGAACGGCGGCGCCATCGCGCTCGGCCACCCGCTGGGCGCGTCGGGCGCGCGGCTGGTGACGACCGCCGTCCACGAACTGGCCGCGGGCGGCGGCCGCCTCGCGCTGGCAACGATGTGCATCGGCGTCGGGCAGGGCATCGCCCTGCTGCTGGAGCGGCCTTGAGCCCGACGGGCCGCCCCGAGGGCGAATTCGCCCCGCAGCGCGACCGCGCGGAGGGCAATCCAATCCGCCCGACGGGCCGCCCCGAGGGCGAATTCGCCCCGCAGCGCGACCGCGCGGAGGGCAATCCAATCCGCCCGACGGGCCGCCCCGAGGGCGAACCAGCCCCGCAGCGTGCGGCGCGGAGGGTAGCCCAGTGAGCATGACCAACCGTCCCGAGGGCGAGCACCGGCGCGCGCAGCGCTCGGGCCGCCCGGCCAGCGCGCTGCCGTTCCCAACCTGCCTCTGGAGCCCCTGCGGATGACCACCAAGCACTTCGCCTCGCACGCCGACGTCGCCGAGAAGAAGGTCTCGTTCGACCGGCTGTCGGATCGCGCGTACGCGTACACCGCCGAGGGCGACCCCAACACCGGCGTCGTGATTGGCGACGACGCCGTGATGGTGATCGACGCGCAGGCGACGCCGGTGATGGCCGCCGACGTCGTCCGGCGCATCCGCGCGGTCACCGACAAGCCGATCCGCTACGTCACGCTCTCGCACTACCACGCGGTCCGCGTGCTGGGCGCCTCCGGGTACGGCGCGCAGCACGTCATCGCCAGCCGCGACACCTACGACCTCATCGTCGAGCGCGGTGCGCAGGACATGAAGAGCGAGATCGAGCGCTTCCCGCGGCTGTTCCGCGCGGTCGAGTCGGTCCCCGGGCTCACCTGGCCGACGCTGGTGTTCGAGCGGCGGCTGACGCTGTCGATGGGCTCGCTGGTCGTCGAGATCCTGCAGCTCGGCCGCGGCCACACCAAGGGCGACACCGTCGTCTGGCTGCCGCAGGAGAAGATCCTGTTCTCCGGCGACCTGGTCGAGTATGACGCCACGCCCTACACCGGCGACGCCTATCTCGCCGACTGGCCGGCGACGCTGGACGCGCTCGCGGCGCTGCGGCCGGAGCAGCTGGTGCCGGGGCGGGGTGCCGCGCTGGCCACGCCGGACGCCGTCCGCGCCGGGCTCGACGGCACGCGCGCATTCGTCACCGCGCTGTACGACGCGGTGCGCGCCGGCGCCGCGCAGGGCAAGGACCTGAAGCGTGTCTACCGCGACACCTACGCCGCGCTGCAGCCCCGGTTCGGGCACTGGGTGATCTTCGACCACTGCCTGCCGTTCGACGTCTCGCGCGCCTACGACGAGGCGACCGGCCATCGCGATCCGCGGATCTGGACCGCCGAGCGTGACCGGGCGATGTGGGAAGCGCTGGAAGGCTGACAACGGCGGAGGGGCGGGCGTGAAGACCTACCGGAATCCGATCTACCCCTACCGGCGTTCGCCCGACCAGGACCGGCCGGGGGTGCGCCGTCCGGTCGTCGTCGTCGGGGCGGGGCCGATCGGCCTCGCCGCGGCGATCGACCTCGCGCAGCACGACGTGCCCGTCGTGGTGGTCGACGACGACAACACGGTCAGCGTGGGATCGCGGGCGATCTGCTACGCGAAGCGGGCGCTGGAGATCCTCGATCGGCTGGGCTGCGGCGAGCGCATCGTGCGCAAGGGCGTCGTCTGGAACGTCGGCAAGGTGTTCCACCGCAACGACCTCGTCTACCAGTTCGACCTGCTGCCGGAGACGGGGCACCGGCGGCCGGCGTTCGTCAACCTGCAGCAGTACTGGCTCGAGGAGTACCTCGTCGACCGGGTCGCCGAGCTGCCGGCAGCCGAGATCCGCTGGCAAAACCGCGTCACCGGCGTCGTCGCCGCCGACGATCACGTCACGCTGACGATCGCCACGCCCGAGGGCGACTACGCCCTCGAAGCCGGGTGGCTGATCGTCGCCGACGGCGCGCGCAGCCCGGTGCGCGGGATGCTCGGCCTCGAAGCCGAGGGGCAGGTGTTCCACGACCGGTTCCTGATCGCCGACATCCACATGCGAACGCAGTTCCCGCCCGAGCGCTGGTTCTGGTTCGACCCGCCGTTCCATCCCAACCAGTCGGTGCTGCTCCATCGGCAGGCCGACGACGTCTGGCGCGTCGACTTCCAGCTCGGCTGGGACGCCGACCCGGAGGAGGAGCGCAAGCCCGAGCGGATCCGGCCGCGGCTCGCCGCGATGCTGGGCGCCGACGCGCGCTTCGACATCGAGTGGGCGAGCGTCTACACGTTCCAGTGCCGGCGGATGCGCCGCTTCCGCCACGGCCGTGTGATCTTCGCCGGCGACGCCGCGCACGTCGTCTCGCCGTTCGGCGCCCGCGGCGCCAACAGCGGATTCCAGGACACCGACAACCTCGTCTGGAAGCTGCGGCTCGTCCTCGCCGGGCTCGCCCCCGAACGGCTGCTCGACAGCTATGACGTCGAGCGCACCGCCGCCGCCGACGAGAACATCCTCAACTCCACGCGCGCCACCGACTTCATCACGCCGAAGTCGGCGGCGTCGCGCGTGTTTCGCGACGCCACGCTCGAACTCGCGCGTCGCCACCCGTTCGCACGCCGGCTGGTCAACAGCGGGCGGCTGTCGCTGCCGCGGATTCACACCGAGTCGCCGCTGAACACCCCCGACCGCCACGGCGAGCACTTCGACCCGGCGCCGGTGCCGGGGGCGAGCGCGACCGACGCACCGGTGCTCGGCCCCGGGCCCACCTGGCTGTTGGACTACCTGCACCGGGGCTTCACGCTGCTCGTCTTCGGCAACGCGGTGACGGCGGCAGCGGCAGCGTCGCTGCTGCACGACCCGATACCCTGCCGCGTGCTGCAGGTCGGCGGCGAGCGCGAGGAGGGCGTGGTCCACCTGCAGGACGTCGCGGGCCTGGTCGCGCAGCGCTACGATGCACGGGTGTCGACCTGCTACCTGTTCCGCCCCGACCAGATCGTCTGCGCGCGCTGGCGCAGCTTCGACTCCGGCGCGGTGCGGGCGGCGCTCGCCCGCGCCACGGCGCGCGCCTGACCCTACGGAGGACCGTGATGGCGGCCGCACTCGTCACCGAGCCCAACCTGCCCGATCCGGATCGCTTCTACGAGGACCTCGTTGCGCTGCACCGCGATCTCACCGACGCGCAGAGCGCGCTGGTCAACGCCAAGCTGATCCTGCTCCTCGCCAACCACATCGGCGACGCCGCGGTGCTGCGGGCGGCGATGACCGCCGCCCGCCAGGACGTCGCCCCGCACGGAGGCACGACATGAAGCACTACATCCGCTTTCCGCGCGCCGACGGTACCCACAGCCGGCAGGCGCACGTCGACCTCCCGGCCGGGACGTTCGAGCGCGAAATGGGCAAGGAAGGCTTCTTCGGCCCGGCGGCGCACTTCCACCACCGGCATCCGCCGACCGGCTGGACGAGCTTCGTCGGCGCGCTCAACCCGCACGCCTACGACCTCAACCGGCTCAACGCCGAGACCCGCTCGCCGTGGGACGCAACGCCGTTCATGCACAACGGCGACGTGGCGATCCGGCACTGGAACGTCGCGACGCCGATGGACCACCTGGTGCGCAACCAGGACGGCGACGAACTGCTGTTCGTCCACGAGGGCACCGGCGAGTTCTACTGCGACTGGGGTCGGCTCGACTACCGCGACGGCGACTACATCGTCGTCCCGCGCGGCGGGATGTGGCGGCTGGCGCCGGCGCGGGCCACGACGCTGCTGCTCGTCGAGTGCACCGAGGGGACGTACACGCTGCCGGAGAAGGGCATCCTGGGGCCGCACGCGATCTTCGACCCGGCGATGCTCGACGTGCCGGCGATGGACGGGCGCTTCCGCGAGCAGCAGACCGAGGATCCGTGGCGCGTCGTGGTCAAGCGTTCGCGGCGGCTGTCGACGGTCCTCTACCCGTTCAATCCGCTCGACGCCGTCGGCTGGCACGGCGACCTCGCCGTCGTCCGGATCAACGTCCGCGACCTGCGGCCGCTGATGAGCCACCGCTACCACCTGCCGCCGTCGGCGCACACGACCTTCGTCGGGCGCAACTTCCTGGTCTGCACGTTCGCGCCGCGGCCCATCGAAAGCGACCCCGGCGCGCTGAAGGTGCCCTTCTATCACAACAACGACGACTACGACGAGGTCATCTTCTACCACCGCGGCCAGTTCTTCAGCCGCGACAACATCAAGCCGGGGATGGTCACCTTCCATCCGGCCGGGTTCACGCACGGCCCGCATCCGAAGGCGTTCGCCATCGGCGCCGCGCACGCCCGCAAGGAGACCGACGAGTACGCGGTGATGATCGATACCCGGTTCCCGCTCGAGGTCGCGCCGCTGCCCGAAGGGGTGGAGAACCGCGACTACGTCGACAGCTGGAAAGCGAGGCCGGCGTGATCCTCGCGCGGGATGCCGGCGGCGGCGCAACGCGGGCGCCGGCGAGGGGCGGGCCGTGACCGGCGAGCCGGCGTCCGGACCGCCGGCGGACATCGTCGTCGACCGCCCCGCCGCGGGCGTGCTGCGGCTCACGCTCGCGCGCCCCGAGGCGCGCAACGCGCTGCGCACGCGCACGCTCGCCGAGATCGCCTCCGAACTCGCCGCCGCGGCCGCCGACGACACGGTGCGTTGCGCGGTGATCACCGGCGGACTGCGCCACTTCGCGGCGGGCGCGGACCTGCGCGAGATGGCTCCGCTCGGCCCGGAGGCGATCCTCAACCACGAGCGCCAGCGGCACTGGCGGACGATCGCCGCGTTCCCGAAGCCGCTGGTCGCCGCGGTGTGCGGCTACGCGCTGGGCGCCGGCTGCGAGCTCGCGCTGTGCGCCGACATCGTCGTGGCGGGCAGCAACGCGCAGTTCGGCCAGCCGGAGATCAACCTCGGCATGATCCCCGGGGCCGGCGGGACGCAGCGGCTGCCGCGCATCGCCGGCAAGTCGCTGGCGATGCAGATGGTGCTGACCGGCCAGCCGATCGACGCGCGCACGGCGCTGGCCGCGGGCATCGCCTGCGAGGTCGACGAACCGGAGAGCGCGCTGGCGCGTGCGATCGAGATCGCCACGCTGGTCGCCACCCGGCCGCCGCTCGCGGTCCGTGCCGCCAAGGCCGCGGTGCTGCGCGCGTTCGAGTTGCCGCTGGACGAGGGCCTCGCCCGGGAACGGGAGGCGTTCGCGGCGCTGGCGGCCACGCACGACCGCAACGAGGGCATCGCGGCCTTCCTCGAGAAGCGCCCGCCGCAGTTCACCGGCCGCTGAACCCAAGGAGGTCCCATGAAGCGCCACGTCTTCCCCGCACTCGCCGCCGCCGTCGTCGCGGCGCTGCTGCTGGCCGGCTGCGCGTCGACATCGCTCAAGTCGGCGTGGTTCGACTCGACCTGGAACGGCGGCCCGTTCCGCCGGATCGTCGTCGCGGGAGCCGGCGGGAGTCACACCGACGTGCGCGTGTTCGAGGACATCTTCGTGCAGAAGCTGAAGGCCGCCGGCGTCGACGGCGTGCCGGGCTATGCGCTGGTGGCGCCGGGTGCGCCGCCCGACGAGGCGGCGTGGAACGCGGCGGTCGCGCGGTCGGCGGCCGACGGACTGCTGACCGTGCGGCTGCTGCGCATGGACACCAGAACCCGCGTGTCGACGACGCTGCTGCCGGGGCCGGCGATGTACGGCCCCTACGGCGGCTGGTGGGGCCCGATGATGGTGCCGGTGACCGAGGTCTACCAGTACGACGTCGCCTCGGTCGAGACCACGCTGTGGGACGTCCGCACGCGCCGCGTCGTCTGGGCGGGGGTGACCGACACGCTGAATCCGACGACGGTGGCGCGCGAGACGCCGGCCTTCGCCGAGCTCATCATCGGCCAGCTGGCGGAACGCTCGCTGCTGCCGGCGACGAAGTGACCTCGCGGCGCCGGCCGCCGAGCGCCGCGGTGAGCTCGCCGGCGATCCCCGCGACGAGCTTGCCCAGCGCCGCGCCGCGCTCGGCACCGACCCGCGACTTGGGGCCGGCTACCGAGATCGCCGCCCAGGGTTCGCCGGCCTCGTCCCAGAGCGCACAGGCGACGCAATACAGGCCGGTGGCGTGTTCCTCGTCGTCGACCGCGTAGCCGCGCCGGCGGGTCGCGGCGAGCTCGCGCACCAGCGCGTCGCGGTCGGTGATCGTCTGCGCGGTGTAGCGCGCGAGTTCGCCGCCGCCGAGCACCGCGTCGGCGTCGGCCGGGGACATCGCCGCCAGCATCGCCTTGCCGACGCCCGACGCGTGCAGCGGCGCGCGCGCGCCCAGCTTGATCGACATCCGCATCAGCTCGCGGCACTGGACCTGCTCGACGAAGACCGCCTGCCCGGACTCGACGACGGCGAGGTTGGCGGTCTCGCCGGCGAGCTCGACCAGTCGCTTGAGGAACGGGTACGCGGTGACGACGAGGTCGCGGTGGTCGAGGAAGGCAACGCCGACGCGGAAGGCCCGGATCCCGATCCGCCATTCGCCGTTCTTGTCCTGCTCGACGTGGCCGGACTCCGCCAGCGTGGCGAGCAGCCGGTAGGTCGTCGGCGCCGGCAGCGCCAGCGTCTCGGACAACGCGGTCAGCGTCGCCCCCGACTCGGTCGCGGCGAGTGCCTCCAGCACCGCGATCCCCCGCGACAGCGCCTGCGTGTGGCCGGGGCCGGCAGGACGGCCGCGCTGCGGCGCGGCCCGCGCCGGCTTGCCGCGGGTCCGGGCAGGGGCCTGGGTCCTGGTCGTCTTGAGCTTCGGTGGCATCGCGTTCGGCGCGGGATCGGGACAGCGTACAGGGCCGGGATTCTAGCACCCGGCAGGCGTAATGAAAGCGGTTTTCAAAATGTGGCAGCGCAGTGCGGCCGCGGTACACTGCGCGCGTACCGCCGCCCATCGACCAGGTCCGTCCAATGCCCCTCGACACCCAACGCATCCTGAGTCGCTGCGAAGCGCTCGCCCGGCACACGGAATCGCGCGAGGCGCTGACCCGCGTGTTCCTGTCGCCGCAGCAGGCCGCGGCGAGCGCCGAGGTTGCCGACTGGATGCGCGCCGCCGGGATGACGGCCCGGATCGACGCCATCGGCAATGTCGTCGGCCGCTACGAGGGACGCGACCCCGGCGCGCCCTGCCTGCTGCTCGGTTCCCATCTCGACACCGTGCGCGACGCGGGCCGCTACGACGGCATCCTGGGCGTGGCGATCGCCGTCGAGTGCGTCGCCGACCTCGCGGCGCGCGGCGTGCGCCTGCCGTTCGCGGTCGAGGTCGTCGGCTTCGCCGACGAGGAGGGTGTCCGCTTCGCGGCGACGCTGCTGGGCAGTCGCGCGCTGGCCGGGACGTTCGACCTGCAGGTGCTGGACAACGTCGACGACGACGGCGTGTCGATGCGCGAGGCGCTCGTCGCCGCCGGACTCTCTCCGGACCGGATCGGCGACGCGGCGCGCGCGCGCGGCGAGGTGCTCGCGTTCGTCGAGCTGCACATCGAGCAGGGCCCGGTGCTGGAGCGGCTCGGCCTGCCGGTCGGCGTGGTGACCGCGATCAGCGGCAGCTACCGCTTCCGCGTCGACGTCGCCGGCCGCGCCGGCCACGCCGGCACGGTGCCGATGCACCTGCGCCGCGACGCGCTGGCGGCCGCGGCCGAATGCGTGCTGGTCGTCGAGCGCGTCGCCCAGTCACGGCCGCACGTCGTGGCCACCGTCGGCACCATCGAGGCGGCGCCGGGCGCGATCAACGTCATTCCCGGCCGGGCGCACTTCTCGCTCGACGTCCGGGCGCCCACCGATCTCGCGCGCCAGCAGGCCTTTGCGGGAATCCGGGTCGAGTTCGCGGCGATCGCGGCGCGGCGGGACTGTCCGATCACGATCACCCCGCTGTGGGAGGCGGCGACGACGACCTGCGACGACGACCTGCAGCGCCAGCTCGCTGCGGCGATCGAGGCCGAGGGGATCGTCTCGCACCTGCTCCCGTCGGGCGCCGGCCACGACGGCATGGCGATCGTGGCGATCGCGCCGGTGGCGATGCTCTTCCTGCGCTGCATCGGCGGCATCAGCCACAACCCGGCCGAAGCGGTGCGCGAGGACGACGTCGGAACCGGCGCGCGCGTGCTGCTGCGCTTCATCGAGCAGTTCCAGCCGCCGCGGCGCTGACGGCACGCCAGAGCGCCCACAGTGCCGCCGGGATGCCGACGCCGGCGACGCAGCCCCACGCCAGCGCGACGAAGTCCGACCGGTGCAGCGGCGGCGGCGGGACGTCGGCGGGGACGAGTTGCGCCGGCAGCGGCCGCGGCGGCACCGGGACGATCTGCAGCTGCGCCGGGTCGGCCGGGAGTCGCGACCGGTACTCGGCGAGCGAGAACACCGGCGCGTCGCCCCACGGGCGGCTCGACGGGAGTTGCGGAATGCGCAGCAGCAGCAGGGCGTCGACGTCGCGGCCGAGACGGCCGGCGAGCGTGGCGGGGTCCGGTGCCGGTGTCCGGCGGTCAACCACCCCGGACAGCGCGGCCAGTGTTTCCTCGAGCGCGACCGCGGGCAGCAGCCGCACCGGATCGGCGAGCAGGTAGTCGCAGTCGATCTTCGCCTGGGCGAACGAGCGCCGCCGCGCCGCGAGCAGCGGAAATCCCAGCGTCGCCAGCAGGCGCCCCGCCGGCGGCCGTGCGGCCACCGGCAGGCCCAGCGCGCGCAACGTGTCCACCGACAGGCTGGTGCAGTTGACGTCGGGGTGGTAGTAGACGAGCCGGCGCCGGTAGAAGTGGTTGTAGACGCGGCCCAGCGCCGCCTGGACGAACCGTGCCGCGTCCTCGTCGCGCAGCACGGCGACCACCATCGTCGACGGGCGATACCAGGCCTGGCCGGCGTTGAGGTCGCCCATGTAGCTGTCCAGCGGCACCGGTGCCGCGATGATCGCCTTCTCGCTCTCGGCGTCGAGGTTGTAGAAGTCGTTGACCAGCCAGTCGCCGATGCCGCCGTCGGCGCCGACGCGGCCGGTCACGATGGCGAAGTGCCCGGCATGCGCCTCGTCGTCGTCGCCCTGCGCGCCGTTGGCGATGAATGCCAGCACCGGTCTGCCGGCGAGGTCCCGGGCGTCGTCGCGCTGCCACAGCCGCCAGGCGGCGAACGGGCTGGACGCGCCACCGCGCGGGACTTCGGACAGGCAGCGGCGCAGCAGCCCGCGCGTGCCGCCGTCCCCGGCGCCGTCACGCGCCGGCAAAGGTGGCACGAGGCGGAAGTCGACCGGCCACACGCTGCGCACGACGAAACTCCCGCCGTCCCGCCGGCCGCGCACGGCGATGTCGCGCCCGGCGAGGTAGGCGAGCGACGACGCGTCGAGGAACGAGCGGTTGAGCCGGTGGCGCGGCGTCCAGGCGAGCGGAACGGGACCGTTGGCGGTCAGCAGCGTCGCGCCGTCGCCGCCGAGCCTGCACGTCGCGTGCCGCTCGGGCGCCGTGATCCACACCAGCGGCGGCAGTTCGGACGGCACCGCGGTCCCGAGCCGGCGTCGCCAGCAGGCGAGGTCGCGGGCGGCGGTCAGGCCCGGCGCGAAGCCGGCGACGGGGCGCTCCGGCGCAGGCAGCGCGACGACCTCGTCGCGGAAATACCAGCGGGCCTGCGGCAGCAACCGCGACGCCGGGGCCCCCGGTGCGACCAGGCGGAAGTGTTCCGCCGCGTCCAACCCGATCGCGCCGCCGGGCGCCAGCGCGGACGGCACCGGCGTTTCGGGGCGGTCGCGGCCGGCCAACGATCAGGCCGTCGTCTCGCGGGCGGTGATCCGGTACCGGAACGTGTCCGGATCGAGGCTGTCGACGCGCTCGCCGCGCGTCTCCGCCTGCGGGTACATCAGGAATCCGACCTTGCTGCCGCTCGACCCGGGGAGCGCCACGTCGTGCGCGACGTTGTAGCCCATCCAGTTGCCTTCCCAGCCGCCGAACAGCGCGGCGTTGACCGGAGCGACGACCGGATGCCGCGGGTCCTTGAGCCACTCGGGTGTCTCCAGGCGCAGCACCTTGCCGACGTCGGCGGGATCCATCGCCACCCAGCCGTAGTCGGTGAGCCACACCTCGGCGCGGCAGTGCTGGGCCTTCGAGATGTCGGCGCTGCCGGCACCGAGCTCGCGGTAGCCGAAGGCCGACTTCGCCACCCGGATGCCGTAGACGTCGCGGGCGGGGAGCCCGGCGGCGCGGCAGAGCCCGACGAACAGCGCGTTGATGTCGGCGCACTTGCCCGAGAGGTTCCCGGTCTCGAGCATCGCGCGGATGTCGCCCACGCCGCAGCCGCGCACCTTCGGCTCGCGGTAGGTGTTGGCGACGACCCAGTCGTACAGCGCGCGGGCGCGATCGACGTCGTTCGCCTTGCCGGCGACGATCTTCTGCGCCGTGTCGCGGACGATGCCGTCGGTGGGCATCAGTGACGTCGGCTGTACCGCCAGCGCCAGCGCGGAGCGGTCGGCGTCGGGTGCGCGGCGCACGTTCCAGTCGAGGCTGCGGTCCATCGTCCGGATCCGGCTCGTCACCTCGATCACCGGCGCCGGTTCGCCGTCGCGCCAGCGGGCGTGGACCATCGCCGCGCCGTAGACGGGCTCGGCCACGAGCCGCGCGGACTCGGCGTTGCCGCTCCAGGCACCGGCTTCGGACTGCTGCCAGTCGGTGACGATCGCCGGCACCGGCACCCACGCCTGCGTGGCCCCGGCGGCGTTGACGATCTCGAGTCGGGTGGTGACCTCGAAGCTGCGCCAGCGCCCGGGGCGTGGCGCGAACGTGCGGTCCTGGGCTGCGGCGGGGCGGGCCAGCGCGACGGTCAACGGCAGCGCCGAGGCGGCGGCGACGAACGATCGGCGATCCATGTTCTCTCCTTCAGCCGGGGTGGTCCGGTCGGGGACCGGTGGCGCGCACGGTCGCCGGGACGGCGGCCGCCAGTGCGCGGATCCGCGATTCTACGTCAGCCGACGACCAATCCTGCTCGCCCGTCGCCACGTAGGCGACGCGGTGCGCCGGGTCGAGCACGAACGTCGTCGGAAACACCCGGACGCCCCACGCCGCCGCCGCGCTGCCGTCGTGGTCGCGCAGCACCGGAAAGTCCAGGCCGAGGCGCTCGACGAACGGGCGGATGCGCGCGGCGTTCTCCCGGTGGTTGACGCCGAGGACTACGACTCCGGCCGGCGCCAGCCGTTCACGCAGATGCGCGAGGCCCGGCATCTCCTGCACGCACGGTGCACACCAGGTGGCCCAGAAGTTGACGACGACCACCCGCCCCCGGTAGTCGGCGAGCGTGTGCCGGCGGCCGTCGAGATCGTTGAGCGCGAGCGCGGGGGCCGCGTCGCCCTCGCCGCGCGAGAGCGCCGCCCGCCCCGGCCAGGAAAGCGACCCCAGCGCCAGCACGGCCAGGCGGAGCACCCGCCGCCGTGGCGTGCCCTCGCCGCGGCCCGGGTCACGGGCGCCGGGGAAATCGTTCGACCGGCGAAGGAGTCGCCGCACGCGGCTGGGAGTCGGCATCGGTGCTTTGCGAAATGGGCGGTGTTCCCGCAGACTCGCGGGCGGAGCGGCGCCGC
>WBZP01003869.1_pt1 | contig 15977 bp, 15 predicted proteins | sample 5204301 | NCBI WGS metagenome assembly WBZP01 (sample SAMN12412401, study PRJNA552823) | activated sludge metagenome | isolation source: activated sludge from nitrification reactor of wastewater treatment plant... | place: USA: Pennsylvania | collected 2017
TATCGGTAAACACATTGACCTTAAAATTGAAGCGGCTGATAAACAAACTGCCCTCCAACTGGCCACTGATGCAGCAAAACAATTCCTGGCAAATCCTGTGATGGAGGTTTTTGAAATATCTATCCATTAATGCTGCAGTTGCGGGATCATGAAAAATCAACCTGCCTGATTTAACTTTTTTATATCTGCGCATTTTTACATCTTCATATTCTCATTAACAACACATGCTCTATATAGTACCTTCGCCCATAGGAAATCTTGCAGACATGACTTACCGGGCAGTAGAGGTGCTCAAATCCGTTGATCTTATCCTTGCAGAAGATACCCGCACTTCTTCCGTATTATTAAGGCATTACCAGGTAGATAAACCCTTATCTCCTTACCATCAGCATAATGAACATAAAATAGTCTCTCATTTAACCGACCAGCTATCAGCGGGGAAAAATATAGCCTTGCTTACCGATGCCGGTACACCGGGAATTAGTGATCCGGCTTTTTTACTGGTACGTGAATGCATACGCCAGGGTGTAGAAGTTCAATGCCTGCCGGGTGCAACAGCTTTTGTTCCGGCGTTGGTGAACAGCGGCCTTCCGATCAACAGCTTTTGCTTTGAAGGTTTCCTCCCGCTGAAAAAGGGAAGGCAGACTTTTTTAAAACGTATGGCTGAAGAAGAACGTACCATGGTTTTTTATGAAAGCCCGATGCGGCTTGTAAAAACACTTGCTGATTTTATGGAGTATTTTGGAACTGAAAGGCATTGTTGTGTAAGCAGGGAACTGACCAAAAAATTCGAAGAGAATAAACGGGGAACTTTACAGGAAGTTCATGATTATTTTAAAGAAAAGCAGGTGAAAGGGGAGATCGTGATCGTTGTTGCCGGAAAGGAATAATAATTGTTAACTATGAAACGTATAATTTCTAATCTCATCTGCCTGTTCATCATCCAGGTAACAGTCAATGCTCAATCAAATGGAAATTGGGGCGCTTTTTTTCAGTCATTGAATGCCGATAGCCTGCGGGGGAAAAACTTTAAACTTGAGGCAGCAGTAAAAGCAAATTGCATAGATCCAAAAGCATCAGCTGCTGTATGGGTTCGTGTTGACAGGGCGGAAAATAAAATGGGCTTCTTTTATAACATGAAAGATAAACCTATCCGCAACAGGGAATGGCAGGTTTATACGATTTCCGGTAAAATTGATAAGGATGCCAAATGGTTAAATTTTGGGGGCATGTACGGTGGAACCGGTATTTTTTATTTCGATGAGTTTCGTCTTTTTATTGAGGATAAAAAAACTGGTTGGGTGCCTGTTAATTTTACAGCGCCGGGTTTTGAAACTGATTCCATCACTGTTAAAAAGAACTGGCATTATTCAAGATCAATTTCAGGATTTGAAAGTAGTGTTATTGGTACCGATGCCTATGCAGGGCAGCAGTGTTTTAAAGTTGATGGAAGTAAAGTAGTAGGGAAAAAGGAGTATGGTAATAATCCTGATGCGGGTAAGTATGCTCATGTAAACGGTATTGATATTTACTATGAAGAGTACGGCAAAGGCGAACCGCTCTTACTGTTGCATGGGAACAGCTGTTCAATCAGCCTGTTCATGAATAATATTGCTGAACTTTCTAAACACTACCGGGTTATAGCCATCGATACAAGAGGGCAGGGTAAATCATCAGAAGATGGTAAACCTTATACCTATGATCTTTTTGCTGATGATATGAATGCATTGCTCGGGCAACTGCATCTTGACAGTGTGAATGTCATCGGCTGGAGCGATGGTGGCAATACGGGTTTGATCATGGCCATGCGCTATCCTTCCAGAATAAAAAAACTGATTACCATGGGCGCAGTTGTTTCCATCGGCGACAGTGTGGTTGGAAAACCTGTCATTAAGGAAGTGAATAAACAACTGAAAGAATTGAAAACTGATACCACGGCATGGGGGATCAACAGAACAAGATTGCTCAGGTTGTTAGTGGAAGAACCTAATCATAATTTCTCAGAATTACATGCGATACAGTGCCCTGTTATGGTAATGGCAGGTGAAAACGATATCATCCTGGAAAAACATACAAAGGGTATTGCCGCCAATATTCCTCATAGTAAACTCTACATTGTTCCTAAAGGAACCCACGAATTTCCGGGCGAAATGCCCGAACTTTTTAATGCTGCAGCCATTCAATTCCTTCAAAACGGAAATTGATGTTCATTGGATGATGAGTGGTTATTGCAGTTTGGTCAAATGCCATACTTTTAAGCTTCAAACTTTAAGCCGTATGAAACGTATAATCCTTTGTATCTGCTTATTCTCAACTGCCGGGATCCATGCACAGGAACTGGCTTTCGGTAAAAAAATGGTTGATACACTCACTGCCCCGTTTTTCTGGGGAAGGGGATATACCAATGAGGGCATGTTGAAGGCTGCAGTTTTTCTTGAGGCACAGTTCCGCTCGTATGGACTTGAGCCTATGAAAGGGAAATCTTTCCTGCAAAATTTTTCTTATCCTGTTAATACTTTCCCCGGCGATATGGCATTAACAGTTAATGGTCAGAAACTCATTCCCGGAAAAGATTTTATTGTTGGGGCCGAATCAAAATCAATTCATGCATCTGGTAAACTATTTCAGAAAGATACGGTCACTTTTCTCAACAGGGACGATATGTTCATCGTTCGCCTCGAAGATAAACTTACCATGGAAGTGTCTTCCGAAGTGGCGGATTACTGTGTGGCAGTTATTGATAAAAAATCACTCAGTTCCATCCCTTCTTCTTATGAAGTAAGTATAGATAATAAGCTGATAAAGGACTTTGCTGCCACCAATATATGCGGTATGGTGAAAGGAACAGAACAACCCGACTCCTTTATTTTCATAACAGCACATTACGATCATCTTGGCGGATTGGGAAGAGATACTTACTTCCCCGGAGCCAATGATAATGCCAGTGGCGTTTCTTTATTACTCAACCTGGCACATTACTATGCACAGCATCCGCAACGCTATTCAATCGGGTTCATCCTGTTTGCAGGCGAAGAGGCGGGGCTTATCGGTTCAAAGTATTATACACAAAATCCCCTAAGGCCGCTGAAGCGGATCCGTTTTCTAATTAATACAGACCTGGCAGGCACCGGCGAAGAAGGGATTACCGTAGTCAATGCAACTGAGTTTCCCGGAGAATTTGCCATGATGAATGAAGTGAATGACAAAGAAAAATTATTGGTGAAGATCAATCCCCGTGGGAAAGCCGCAAACAGTGATCATTATTTCTTTACTGAAAAGGGCGTTCCTTCATTTTTCTTTTATACACTTGGTGGAATAAAAGCCTATCACGACGTTTTTGATAAGGCACAAACACTTCCGTTGAATGAACATGAAGACCTGTTTAAATTACTGACCCTGTTTCTAAAAAAACTTATGTAGTACAGGAACTGAATATTTGCAACACATTAAAGTCCTTGTACTAATTTGCCCGGATATAAAATACATTTGAACAAACTATAATTCAGATTATGATGAGGAAACACTGCTTTTTATTTTCGCTTCTGGCATTGACTGCCTTTTCTTTATCGGCTCAGCCAGAGCGCTGGCAGCAACGTGTAAAGTACAATATGAATATTGATATGGATGTTGTTACCAATAAATTTACCGGTAAGCAGCGGCTTGAGTACAGCAACAACTCTCCCGATAAACTTACCAAAGTATTCTATCATCTGTACTTTAATGCTTTTCAGCCAAACAGCAGTATGGATGTCCGCAGCCGCGAATTGGGAAAAACAATGATAGGAGGCCGGCCTGATTGGGATGGCAGGGTGAGAGACCGTATTCAGAAACTGAAAGAAGATGAAATCGGTTACCAGAAAATAAAATCGTTAAAGATGAATGGCGTAAACCAGCCCTTCACTTATCATGAAACAATCCTCGAAGTGAACCTCACGCAGCCGATCCAGCCCAAAACAAAAGTTGTTTTTGAAATGGAGTTTGAAGCCCAGGTTCCACTGCAGGTGCGTAGAAGCGGCCGTGATAATCCCGCTACGGGGGTTCGTTACAGTATGAGCCAGTGGTACCCTAAAATGTGTGAATATGATTATGAGGGCTGGCATCCGACACCCTATATTGCCCGTGAATTCTATGGGGTATGGGGCGATTTTGATGTTACGATTAATATTGATAAATCCTATAAGATCGGTGGTACGGGTGTGTTGATGAACGCCAATGAAATTGGCTGGGGATATGACAAGCCCGGTACAGAACTGAAAGAGATCAGTTCCGCCAAACGCAGCTGGCATTTTGTTGGCAACAATGTGCATGATTTTGTATGGGCTGCTGATCCCGACTTCAGGCACCTGGTAAGGAAAGTTGCAAGCGGCCCAACCCTGCACGTAATCTATAATTACAAGCCCAACAGCGAGGCGAATGATAAAGCCTGGGAAACAGTGGGAGATGCAGCAGTAACTGTACTTCCTTTCATGGAAAAAACTTTCGGTAAATATGCATATCCGCAATATTCTTTTATACAGGGTGGCGATGGTGGAATGGAATACCCGATGGCAACCCTGATCAACGGCCCGTCACTGGGAACAGTATTTCATGAATGGATGCACAGCTGGTACCAGATGATGCTGGGAACAAATGAAAGTTTATATCCCTGGATGGATGAAGGATTTACCAGCTATGCTGAAGACCTTGTTTCAAAATTCTATTACAAGCGGTCCGCATTGCAGGAATACCGTGATACACTGGCAGCACACCCCGATAATAAAAATCTGAAGGATCTTGTAGAGCATGGGTTGCCCGAAGATCATTGCGGTTCTTACAACAGTTACTTCAGGCTTACCCAAACAGATAAAGAAGAGCCACTCACCACCCACAGCGATCATTACAACACAAACTTTGCATACTCAATTGCTTCTTACAGCAAAGGAGAAGTATTCCTCGAACAACTGGGGTATATTGTTGGTGCAGCAATGAGAGATAAGATACTCCTGGCCTATTACGATAAATGGAAATTCAAACATCCCAATGCAAATGATTTTGTGAAACTGGCCCAGGATGTAAGTGGCATACAGCTCGACTGGTATAAAGAATACTGGGTGAATACCACCAAAACGATTAATTATGGTATTGATAGTTTGTGGGAAGAGAACGGTGTTTCAAAGATCAGGCTGAAAAGGATCGGGCAGATGCCGATGCCGATAGACCTGCAACTGACTTTCAAAGACGGAACTTCAGAAATACACTACATACCTCTAAACCTGATGTTCGGTGGCAAGCAGCAGGAAAACATTTCCCAACCCTTCATTGTCCATGAAGAGTGGAAATGGACTCACCCGGTTTATATTGTGGAATTCAAACACAAACTTGCTGATCTTACCAAAGCAGAGATAGATCCTTCCCGGAGAATGGCAGATGTAGAGAGAAAAAATAATTTTCTTGAGTTGAATTGGTGATCCGGTAAATTTTAAAATCAAAAATCCCCGGGAATTTTTCCGGGGATTTTTATTGCTGAACTTACTGAAACCACAAATTATCTCCCGAAAAATTTATTGACAGCTTCCACCCTGTTTGATACATGGAGTTTTGCGTATACATTGTACACATGCTTGCGAACAGTTTCTGAACTGATATTCAGCTGATCAGAAATTTCCTTGTACACAAGTCCTTTGGAGAGCATCTCGAGAATTTCTTTTTCACGTCTGGTCAGCGCATCAAGATTGTTGGTTCCGCCCGATGTGGAAGGTTTGGCCTGGAAAACGGATACAACTTTGCGGGCTATCTGGCTGCTCATCGGCGCTCCTCCATCATATAGTTCCCGGATGGCATCCAGCATTTTCGGGGGAGTAGTTTTCTTAATGATGTAGCCGCTGGCGCCGGCGCTCAAAGCTTCAAATATTTTTTCATCCTCTTCATAAATGGTACACATCATGAAGAGCATATCAGGACAGGTGGTTTTTAGTTCCCGTACCACTTCAATTCCATTGATACCACCCAGCGTAATATCCATCAGCACAACTCTCGGATTATGAATCGGCAGTTGTACAAGCGCTTCTTCACCGTTCACACAGGAGCAGACCAGTTCACAGTCATCTGCAGATTCAATAATCTGTTCCAGCGCATTGCGGATATCATGATTGTCTTCAACGATTCCTACGGTAATGTTCATGAAACAAATCTGGTTTAAAATATCCGGGAAAAAAATACCCTAAACAGGTAATAAACACAGTCCGATCACTTTTTGAGAGGCTGGTAGAGCATGAATTTTTCTTTAAAAAAGTCTTCCCGGAATATCTTTTCAATTTCCCACACAAAAGGCTTGCAGCCGCTTTCTGATATCTCTGTGGTAAGATCACCGCCTTTCAGGCATATAAGTCCGCCGGGGGCTTCGGGTTTTGTCTTATTCTTACGGATCATAGGCTTGCTCCAGCGCCACAGGTCTTTGAGCGGAGCTACAGCCCTTGACACAACTATATCAAACTGCCTGTTTTTAATTTCTTCGGCTCTTGTATGTTGTGTGGTTACATTTTTCAGACCAATGGCCTGTGAAATTTCCTCGATTACTTTTAGTTTCTTATTGATACTGTCTACAAGGTGAAAAGAAACCCCCGGAAAAAAAATCGCTAATGGAATTCCCGGGAATCCACCGCCTGTTCCAAGATCCATCACTTCTGTACCATCTTCCAGTTCGAACTGGGCGGCTATGGCAAGCGAATGAAGTACATGGTGGAGGTAAAAATTATCCATGTCCTTCCTGCTGATTACATTTATCTTTTCATTCCATTCTTTATACAATCCCTGTAATGCATCAAACTGCTTTTGTTGTTCAGGAGTAAAACCAGTGAAGTATTTTTCAAGCACGTTCATTCGTTTATTTCCAGGTAGGTTTTGGTTTTATGATAAGTGCCGGTGCAAAGATGATATAATAAAAGAACATCCATATATCAAAGAAAATGTACAACGGGAAGAGGTCTTTTTCATCCAGTTTATTCATGATCCTGTAATAAAGAATTCCTTGTATAAGTAATCTGAATCCGAACACAGCCAATGCATACTGCCAGTTATAAAAGATGCAGCTTGCAATCAGCAAAGGATAAAATATAAAATGAGCAATAGCATAAAGCCCCAGTAAAAACTTATGACCCGGCTTATAAAATTTACTGGTTGTATAATGCCTTCTCTTCTGGGTAAGCCATTGTTTCCAGGTATTGGCAGCCTTGCTCAGTGTAAAACTCTCTTTGTGTATGCAGATCTTTGTATTGCTTTTTTTTGCAGCCATATTTATAAAGAGATCATCGTCTCCGCCGGGGACATGATTGTGTGCTGAAAATCCTTTGTGCCTGTAAAAGACAGCCTTTTTATAACTGAGATTTCTACCCACGCCCATATAAGGGATGCCAGCCAAAGCATAGCTCAGGTATTGCATGGCTGAATGAAATGTTTCCCAACGGATGAGTTTATTGAGAAAAGTATTTTTTTTGTGAAAGGCTCCGTATCCCAATACGATTTCCGTTTCATCGTCATAGGCTTCCTGCATACGGCTGATCCAGTGTTCACTGGCGGGGATACAATCTGCATCCGTTAATAGAACGATTTCGTATTTGGCTGTCTTGATGCCAATACTCAACGGAAATTTCTTTCCGGGGATCATTTTGGCTTCCTGTGTGAGTTCAACCACATGAAGCTGGCGAAACGATTTTCTCAATTCTTCCAGCAGGTATTTACTGTCGTCGTATGAATTGTCATTTACCACGATCACTTCATGCGTAGTGGAATAATCCTGTACAAGGCAGCCGGGGAGATTATTGGCAAGGTTCTCTGCCTCATCACGGGCACATACGATTACGCTTACCGCATTGGTACGGGAAGTTGATTTTGGCTTATCACTGTAAAAAGAAAGCCTGCTGAAAAAGAAGAGATAATAAAAAAGCTGGATGAAAGCAACCGAGCAAAAAACGATAAACAAAATGAACTGCCAGTGCAGCTGCAGAAATTCCGGTAAACGCATGGCAGCAAAAATAAGTCATAAAGGCTTTACCTGTTTTGAGAATCTTTTCTCCAAAAGCACCAGTTATTTTCAATAATGATACCTTTGCGGAAAACTGATCAACATGAAAAAACTCACCTTATCATTACTTGCATTGGGGATTTACATGGCTTCTATGGCGCAGACTCAATCTTCGAGGGTTGAATACCAGAAGATTTCCCGCCCGGCACTGGTAAATGAAGTGCCTTTTTCAGCAAAAACCATTGAAAACGCCATTGAGGATACGCTCAAAAAAATGGGTTATAAAGGAACCAGCTCAAAAGATTTTACCGTGTATAAAGGAGTAAGGATGCCTTCGCTTGGCCCGGATTCCTATGATATTTATTTCATGGTAGAAAAGAAAAGCCGCCGCGATAAAGACAACAGCACAGTTACCATGATGATATCCAAAGGCTATGATGCTTTTGTAGATGAGTCGGTGGATGCTTCTGTCGTAAGTAATGGAAAGAATTTTCTGAATAATCTTCGTGATATTGTAAGTGCTTATGACCTGGAGCAACAGATCGCAGCACAAATGGGAGAAGTAAAGTCCGCGGAAAAAAAATCCGATAACCTTGAAGAAGAAGGACGCGACCTGGAAAAGAAGAAACGCAAACTCGAGGAGCAGATCGATAAGAACGAAAAGGATCAGAAAGAGCAAAAACAGGAGATTGAAAAGCAGAAACAAATTCTTGAAGTACTCATCGGGAAAAGAAAACAATAAGTTTCAATAAAGTTAGCTTGCCGGCCCCCGGTTGCAGGGTGGCCGGTATTTTATTATGGCCAGTTTACAATTTGAAATACAACACACCGATAATAATTCACGGGCAAGGGCCGGAATGATTACAACGGATCATGGCGAAATACCTACACCGATCTTTATGCCGGTGGGAACCGTTGGCAGTGTTAAGGCGGTAACCCAGCAGCAACTGAAAAATGATGTGCAGGCAAAGATCATCCTGGGTAACACCTATCATCTGTACCTGCGACCAGGCCTTGAGGTACTGGAGAAAGCCGGGGGGCTGCATAAATTCAATGGGTGGGACAGGCCTATTCTTACCGACAGCGGAGGGTTCCAGGTTTTTTCACTCTCAGGAACCAGGAAGATTAATGAAGAGGGAGTTCTGTTTCAGTCGCATATTGATGGCAGCCGGCATCTATTTACACCGGAGAAAGTGATGGATATTCAGCGGGTTATCGGGGGAGATATCATCATGGCTTTTGATGAATGTCCGCCGGGAGGCAGCGAATACCAATACGCCAAAACCTCCATGGAGCTTACACATCGCTGGCTGGATCGTTGTTTTGAGCAATTCAGTTCCACACCTGATAAGTATGGATACACCCAGAATCTTTTCCCGATTGTGCAGGGGGGTGTTCATCATGATCTGCGAAAGGCCTCCTGCGAATACATTGCATCCAGGAATGCAACCGGTAATGCGATAGGAGGGCTGAGTGTTGGCGAACCAATTGAAAAAATGTACGAGATATGCAGTCTTTGCTGTGATGAACTGCCGTTGCATAAACCCAGGTATTTAATGGGAGTCGGTACACCCTGGAATATCCTTGAGTGTATTGAAATGGGAGTGGATATGTTCGACTGTGTAATGCCTACCCGTAATGGAAGAAATGCCATGCTGTTTACATCCAAAGGGATTGTAAATATCGACAATAAAAAGTGGGAACATGATTTCTCGCCGCTCGATGATGGGATAGATTGTGAGGTAAGCAATTATTACAGCAAGGCTTATGTGAGGCACCTGGTTAAATCGAAGGAATACCTGGCACTTACAATCGCCAGTGTACATAACCTGGCATTTTACCTGTGGCTGGTAGGTGAAGCCAGAAAGCATATTATAAGCGGGGATTTTAAGAGCTGGAAGGAAGAAATGCTGGCCCGTCTTCAGCAAAAATTATAGGCAGGCCAGGATTTAGAAAATCGGGGCATTGTATAACAGCGAATTATCAATTGCCTCATTTTCAGTTATCGTTTTTTTAGCATGTTTTTAATAACTTAATATTTATTTTAGTCACTCACCAATAACCAGATCATGAACATGAAACAAAAAATTGTTTACCTCTTTCTTTGTTTTGTTTTGCCTTTGGGAATGTTTGCACAAACAAGTCCCGTTCAGAATGCCGCCATTCCGAAGGATGCGCCGATTGATGTAACAGTTTCTGATTTTAAAAATAATATGCGCTCTAACGAGATTATCGTTTTCAGGAGCGATGTAAACGGCAGGGAATACCAGGGAATCACCAATGACAGTGGTAAATTCACCATCCGTCTTCCATCGGGAGCCAAGTATGAAATATTTATACTTGGGTTTAAAGATTCTACAAGTTATAATGTACTTGATATTCCTGCACCGAAAGGAAATGCATATTATAAGAATCCTTTCAAGGTGAACATCCAGTTTCAGCCATCTAAAACATTTATATTGGAAGACTGTAATTTCGAAACAGGTAAAGCAACATTGCAACCGGAATCTTATGCGGTACTTGATGAACTGGTAGCATACCTGAACAGGAAAGATGATGAAAAGATTGAATTGGGGGGGCATACGGATAATGTTGGCAGTGCGGCAAGCAATATGAAGCTTTCGCTCGACAGGGCCAATACCGTAAGAGATTACCTGATCAGCAAGGGGATTGACGCAAGCCGTGTTTTTGCAAAAGGCTACGGAATGACACAGCCTATTGCTGATAATAAAACAGAAGACGGCCGGGCACAAAACAGGCGTACAGAAGTTAAGATACTTGATCAGCAGCCATAAAAAAACTGAATTATAAAATAAAAGAGACACTTTATACAGTGTCTCTTTTATTTTGCCTGTGTTTGTATATGCTGATCACCTGTTTTTTTGTATCACCCTTTCCAGTTCGCCGGCAGGTACCACACCGGATTGTCTCCACAACACTTTTCCCTGTTTAAATAAAACAAGTGTGGGAACCCCCTGGATATGATAGGCAGCAGCAGCCTGTGGATTTTTATCAACATCCACTTTTATAATGGCTGCATCTTCGCCGATACGATGCTTCAGGTCCTGGAGTATGGGCGCCATCATTTTACAGGGGCCGCACCAGGTTGCAAAGAAGTCAACCAATACAGGTTTATCGGTATTTATCATTTCCTGGAATGTCATATCTTTTCTTTAACCGGTTTTGTGAATAATGAAAAAAGTAAACCACCCATTATGGCTCCGTAAATACTGCTGTTAAGTGGTTTTGATGTAATGGCACAGGTTCCTGAACTGCAACCATAAAATTTCCAATATAGATAACCTGCAATGCTGCCGGCAATGATACCTGTTATTACAAGGATGTTATTTTTAAAGAACTTCTTCATAACTGATTTCTGAGCTGTTTTTTGTTTCTTTCCGGTATTGTTCAACATGGCATCCGTTTGTTGAGCAGCAGCCAATATTTAAAATAGGCAGGAGTGAAAACAAAGCGCCTGTAACAATAAATATCCAATCGTGTGCCACAATACCCTGGACAATAATAAAGATACCCAGTCCCAGGCGTAGTATTCTCATGAAATTCCAGTTGCTTAAAATGTTCTTCATATTTTTTACCTGTTATGATACCATACTTTTACCCTGGCAGGTGAAATCTGTTTTTGGGAGGCTTGTTTTAGCAATAGCAGCATAACCACCTTCTACTTCAGAAAAATTCCGGTAACCCCTGGCCTGTAAAATACTGGCTGCAACCATGCTTCTGTAACCGCCTGCACAGTGCATGTAAAAATGTTCTGCCGGGTTTATGTCTTTGATCCAGTCATTGATATACGCCAACGGTTTGTTTTCTGCATGAACAAGGTGTTCTCCGGCAAACTCAGATTCTTTCCTGATGTCAATTATTTTAGCATCTGCGCCAGTAAGTTTCTGTGCAAAAACTTCCGCTGTGATCCTGTTCACCATATCAGTTTCTTTTTCCGCATTTTTCCAGGATGCAAACCCTCCGGAAAGATAACCGAGTACATTATCGAAACCGACCCTGCTCAATCTGGTAATGGCTTCCTGCTCTTTTCCTTCATCTGTTACAAGCAGGATAGGTTGTTTTACATCTACTATCAAGGCGCCTACCCAGGGGGCAAAATCGCCGGTAAGGCCGATATTTATCGACTGGGGAATAAATCCCTTACAAAATTCAGCGGCACTTCTTGTATCAAGGATCAATGCGCCGGATGAAGCAGCGACTTCAAAAGTATCTATGTTCATGGGGGTCATTCCATGTTTCAGCACATCATCAAAACTCTCATACCCCATTTTATTCATGGCTACGTTCATGCCAAAATATCCCGGTGGTGGCAGTAATCCATCTGTTACCGCTTTAATGAAAGATTCTTTGTCGGGTTGGTTAAGTGCATAATTCACTTTTTTCTGGTTGCCTAAAGTATCCTGTGTTTCCTTCATCATATGTTTACCACAGGCAGAGCCGGCGCCATGGGCAGGATAAATGACCAGGTCGTCTGGTAAAGGCATCAGCTTATTGTATATGCTGTCATAGAGCAATCCAGCCAGTTCATATTGTGTCATGTTAGCTGCTTTCTGTGCAAGATCAGGCCTGCCCACATCTCCCAGGAAAAGTGTGTCGCCGCTGAATAAAGCAGTTTCTTTCCCGGTTTCATCAATCAGCAGGAAGCAGGAACTTTCCAGTGTATGGCCAGGTGTATGTAATAGTTTGATCCTGGTATTTCCCAATTCGAAAACCTGGTTATCAGCTGCAACGATACTGTCAAAAGCAGGTTTGGCTGTTGGGCCATAAATAATTTTTGCTCCTGTTTTTGCAGCAAGGTCAAGATGACCGCTTACAAAATCGGCGTGAAAATGTGTTTCAAAAATATATTTAAGTTTTGCCCCGTCTTTTTCAAGCATAAGAAGATATGGATTTGTTTCCCGAAGCGGATCAATGATAGCCGCTTCTCCATTGGAGCTGATGTAGTAGGCGCCGTGTGCCAGGCAACCTGTATAGATCTGTTCAATTCTCATGATAAAACAATTTGCTCCTGTGCTCATCAATTATACAAATGTCGCCCAGGAATTTGTTAGGAAATGTTACTTAAGTCACACCGGGCAAAAATCTTTTACTGTGATAAGGACATGCACAGTTTCCATATTTTGCCTGGTCTTCTAACTTAAATTTCCTGTAATAGTAAGCCGTGAAACCCTAATAAATACTGACAAAAATCAGCCGGAAGCAGGAATAAATCAGTTTTTAGATCCCCGTTTGCAGATAGCTTTATATCAAAATAAAACATAAGATTATGCCAAATGGAAAAAAGCGTATTGGAGAGCTTCATGCAGAACATCAACAATGGCTCACAGAATCATCGTTTTATGCTGATGAGTTGAAGATTTTCGGCCAGCGTTTGACAGAAGTTGCTCACAAAAACACAAAACCGGAGATTACCATGCAACTGGAGCATTTTCAAAACCAGTTCACCATCCAGAAAGAGCAACTTGATATTTTAAATCACGACACAAAAGTTCATGAGCAGGCCCTGGCACATTTTGCAGAAGAGCACCCCGTTGCTGTTGATCACCGGCTTTTTGAAAATCATGACGAGATGCTTGAAAAAGCAGCTGCATTCAAAAAGCTGTTTACTGAATTGAAAAAGGATTTCAATGCATTCCTGAGTACAACCATGTAAAACCAGGCTTACTTAGTTTTCGCAGGAAGCGGATACAAGGCATGTGATTCTAAACAGAGAAACATGCCGGGTTGCATAGTAAAAGAAAAGGGCAGTTTATTTACTGCCCTTAATCCTTATATAATATATATTGAGGAAATTACTCTCCTAATGTAATCGGGTATTCGTAGAGGCCATCATAGCCCGGATAGAAGCCAGTGATGGTCACTGATTTTTCACTTCCGATGGCATCCTTCAGTTCAGAAACACTTTTTACTTCTTTGTCATTTACTTTCAGGATTACGAAACCATCTTTCATGCGTGTCTGATCATTTAAAGCGCCTTCTTTTATCTTTTTAACGATCACGCCGCCACTAACACCAAATTCTTTTGCTTTCTTAGGATCAAGTGTGGTGAAGTCGGCCCCCAGCATATCGGTTGCCTCATCATTTTTTACGAGATCATATGTGCCGGCTTTATTTTTCAGGGTAACATTAATAACCTGTTCCCTGCCGTTGCGTAGGATGGTAACGGGAACTTTGTCGCCGGGCTTATAACGGCTAACCTGTTCCTGTAATTCTCCGCCACTGCCGATCTCAACATTATTCAGTTTTGAAATTTTATCGCCGATTTTGATTCCGGCTGCATAGGCGCCGCCATCAGCAGGAACGTCTGTCACATAAATGCCATCATAAGCATCTGCAGGAACGCTGTATTTCTTTTTGGCATCATCAGTCATGTCGGCGGCATTACCAAATGAAATACCGAGATAGCCTCTTTGAACTGTTCCGAATTTCATAATATCATCTACCACTTTCTTCACAATATTTACCGGGATAGCATATGAATAGCCGGAATAATAACCCGTTGGAGAGGCAATGGCAGAATTAATACCTACGAGCCTGCCATCTGTATTAACCAATGCACCACCGCTGTTACCCTGGTTCACAGCAGCATCTGTCTGAATGTATGATTCTACGCCACCACCGGGGTTACCGGTTTTGTCTTTGTTCAATCCCAGGCTCCTGGCTTTTGCACTTACAATACCTGCTGTAACGGTTGTTTCAAGGTTAAGCGGGTAACCTATTGCCAGAACCCATTGCCCGATCTTTACATCGTCGGAATTCCCGTATACCAGGTAAGGTAAGGCAGTAGCATCAACTTTGATTACAGCGAGGTCATAAGAAGGATCTGTACCGATCACTTTCGCTTTAAATGTTCTTTTATTATTCAGGGTAACCGTAATCTCATCGGCATTCTGTACCACGTGATTATTGGTAACAATGTAACCATCTTCACTGATGATAACACCGGAGCCCGATGCTTTCTGTTCAGGAATGATGTTGCTTCTTCCGCCAAATAGCTGGTCGAAAATATCATCACCAAACATATCGGTAAATGGATTTCTCTGTGAGCGCTGCATATTGTTGCTCACCTGCTTGGCGTTTGTTTTTGTTTTGATGTGAACCACGGCCTGCAAAGCTGCCTGGGCCGGCTGCGTGAAATCTGCAGGTGCCCCGGGAGGGATACCTCCTTCGTTCAGACCGGCATACTTATAGTTGGTCGGTAAACCAGCAACAGGTTGGCCGGCATATAAATTATTTTTTTTGGCATAAATGCCGTAACCCCAAACCACAGCCAGGGTTGTTACGGCGCTGATCATTGCGGTAAATAGGACTTGTTTGAATTTCATCTTTAAAAATTTTTATGTTCCGATTTCTTTGTGCAAGGGTTTCAAATCCTGTGCCTCAGTACACAAAATAACGGTATACTGACAAATTGATTTTTACCTCCTGACATCTTTAACAATTAATTTAGTAAGGTCTTCGTAGATCGTTATAATGACAACAGGAATTGCATGCTGTCAATTCCGTCTGCATAGTCCAACAGGCCTGGATTCTGTGCCTTTCCAAAAGCGGTTCCCCTGTTTCCCACAACACACTGAATATACTCACCCCGGGTATTTATTTTGTCGGCTTGCCCCGGTTCATAGAATTCATAATTTACAACAGCTATCGGGGAAAATGGTTCTGTATTTTCTACCAGCAGTGTACTCCCATTGGTCATGTAGTACATTTTGTTGAGCAATAATATGGAAAGCTGGTAATCATAATTATTTTTATACTTCCCCTGATCCATGAAATAACTGTATTTATCGAACGAGCGAAGTAAAGGAATGAAGTCGTACTCTTTTGGTACAAAAAGCTTGGTGACATTTCTGCATCCCAGTCCGAAATACAGGTGAATATCATCTGACAATTTTTCAAGTTCCTCCTTTGTTTCCTCTCCGGTGATCACAGCCACAGACGTTTTATTTTTCCGGAT
>WBZP01003870.1_pt1 | contig 15972 bp, 14 predicted proteins | sample 5204301 | NCBI WGS metagenome assembly WBZP01 (sample SAMN12412401, study PRJNA552823) | activated sludge metagenome | isolation source: activated sludge from nitrification reactor of wastewater treatment plant... | place: USA: Pennsylvania | collected 2017
TGTTCGACCGCAACATCCTGACCTTCAACCCGGGCTGGGATGGGCGCTGCAACAACCTGGACCGCTTCACCGACGTGCGCGAGATCCAGCGGCAGCTGGAATCCAGCGGCCTGAGTCTCGATACCCGCGCCGACACCACCACCACGGGTCCGGGCAGCATCACGCTGACCGATCCCGACGGCAACCCGGTGCTGATCGACCAGCACCGCTGAGGACCGCCATCAGCCCAGCCGCACCGCCGCGATCGGCGGCAGGTGCTGCGACACGGCACGCCAGCTTTCGCCACCATCGCTGCTTGCCCACAGGTTGCCGGTGGTGCTGCCCATCAGCAGCGTGCAGCCGTCCTCGGCCACATCCAGCCCGTGCCGGTAGACCAGGTCGTAGCAGTCCTGCTGCGGCAGCCCGGCGCGCAGCGTCTCGAAGCTGCGGCCGCCGTCGCGCGTGCGGTTGACCGCCAGCGCGCCGCCCACCGGCACACGCGTTTCATCCTTGACGCCTGGCACGAACCAGGCGGCCTGGCCATCCTGCGGGTGCGCCGCCACCGCAAAGCCGAAGCTGGACAGCGGCGCCTTCAACTCGTGCCAGCTGGCGGCGTTGTCGGTGCTGCGCCAGATCCCGCCATGGTGCTGGCACCACAGCACCTGTGGCTCGGCAGCGCAGCGTTGGATGCGGTGCGGGTCCTGCACGTTCTGGTTGTGCGCCAACTCCGGTGGCATGAAGTCAGCCCGCATGCCCTGGGCGGCCAGCTGCCACGCGCGGCCACCGTCTGTCGTGCGCCAGGCGCCACCGCAGCTGATGCCCAGCAAGGTCTCGCTCGCCTGGGTGGGATGTGGGCAGATCGAGTGGATGCCCGGTGCGTCGTAACCGCCGCCGAACCACTCCAGGCGCTCGGCCCGCTGCCACAGCGCATCGACGAGTTGCCAGCTCTGGCCGAAGTCGGTGCTGCGGAACAGGCCACCTGGAATGGTCCCGGCCCAGACCTCGCCATCCACCCGTTCCAGCGACCAGACCAGCACCAGCTTCCACGGCGGGCCCGGCGCGTCGCTGGGCTGTTCGGGGAAGCCGGGCGCGGCCACCTCCTGCCAGGTCGCGCCGGCGTCGTGTGATGCATGCAGCTTGACGCCGAAGTGGCCCAGATTCAGCGCCGCCAGCATGTGGCCCTGCGCATCGGGCGGCAGCAGCGTGGTCACGGGTTCGCCCAGGAAGCTGACGCGTTCGATGCGCCAGGTTCCCGCCGAAGGGCGCAACTCGAACAAGCCTTTGCGCGTGGCCACCCAGGCGCGGTCGTTGCGGCTCATCGTGTCATCCTCCGGACAGGGCTTGCAGCACGTAAACGGTGCTGCCGGGTTGCAGGGGGTCGGCCAGGTTCACGCGGTCGGTACAGCGCCGGCCATCGATGAAGACCACCACGTTGGGCCGCAGGTGCTGCTGGTCGTCCAACAGGTAGCCGCGCAGGCGCGGGTGGCGAGCAAAGGCATCGTCCAGCGCCGCGCGCAGCGTGGTGGCCACACTGTCGATCTGCGGCGCGCTCGTGAAGCGCCGCAGTTGCGGCGTGAACATGAGGGTCGGCATGTCGCCCATGATGCCGCAGCGTTGATGCGTTTGCACCCGGCCCTGACAACGCCTGCCCCACAATCGCCGACTGGCCCATGAACCCCGGTCTCGTCTACGCCGCGCTCGCCTTCGTCATCTGGGGCCTGTTCCCGCTGTACTTCCACGTCATCGCGCATGTCGCGCCGCTGGAAGTGGTGCTGCACCGCTCGGTCTGGACCCTGATCTTCGTGGCCGGCGTGCTGGCCGTGCAGCAGCGCTGGCACTGGTTGCGCGCCGCGCTCCTGCAGCCGCGTCTGCTGGGGGTGTTTGCCCTGGCGGTGCTGCTGCTGGCCGGCAACTGGCTGGTCTACATCCACGCGGTGCAAAGTGGCCAGGTGGTGCAGGCCAGCCTGGGCTATTACATCAACCCGCTGTTCAGCGTCCTGCTGGGGGTGTGGGTGCTGCGCGAGCGGCTGCGCCCGGCCCAGTGGCTGGCGGTGGTGCTGGCAGCGCTGGGCGTGGCCTGGCTAACCTGGCAGGGCGGGAGACTGCCGTGGCTGGCCCTGGTGCTGGCTGCCAGCTTTGCGCTGTATGGGCTGCTGCGCAAGACTGCCGCGCTGGGGCCGCTGGAGGGGCTGGCGCTGGAGACCCTGCTGCTGGCGCCGCTGGCCCTGCCCGTGCTGCTGTGGTGGACGGCGACGCGCGGCGGCGCGCTAGCCCAGGGAGACCCCAGCACGCTGGCCTGGCTGTTGCTCAGCGGACCGCTGACGGCCGTCCCGCTGCTGCTGTTTGCCGCCGGCGCCCGTCGCCTGCCGCTGGCCACGGTCGGCATGGTCCAGTACCTGTCGCCCAGCATCCAGCTGATGCTGGGCGTTTGGGTGTTCGGCGAGCCCTTCGACAGCCAGCGCCTGCTGGGTTTTGTGCTCATCTGGACCGCCCTGGCCATGGTCAGCATCGATGCCCTGCGCCACCGTTAGCATGGGCTCATGCTGCTGACCACCCTGCCCACGCCCGCCGCACTGATCGACACAACGCGCCTGATGCACAACATCGGCCACATGCAACAGCGCATGCAGGCGCTGGGTGTGCGGCTGCGACCACACGTCAAGACCGCCAAGTGCCTGGCCGTGGCCGAACGGCAGCGCGCGGCCGGCGCCGTGGGCATCACCGTGTCCACGCTGAAGGAAGCCGAGGTCTTTTTCCAAGCCGGCGAGCGCGACATCCTCTACGCCGTGGGCATCGCGCCCGGCAAGCTCGCCGCGGCACGCGCCCTGCGGGAACGCGGCTGCGACCTGACCGTGGTGGTGGATTCGCTGGCCGCGGCGCAGGCGGTGGTGGCAGAAGGCCGGGAGCACGGCCACCGCTTCGCCGTGATGATCGAAGTGGACAGCGACGGCCACCGCGCCGGCATTGCGCCCGACAACGCCTTGCTGCTGCAGGTGGGCCGCACGCTGCATGAAGGCGGCGCCACGCTGCGCGGCGTGATGACCCACGCCGGCGCCAGCTACGAATGCCGCAGCCCCGCTGCGCTGCACGCGATGGCCGAGCAGGAGCGCAGCCGCTGCGTGCGCGCGGCTGAGAGGCTGCGCGCGGCCGGGCTGCCCTGCCCCGAAGTCAGCGTGGGCAGCACACCCACCGCCTTGTCCGCCGCGTCGCTGCACGGCGTGACGGAAGTTCGGGCCGGTGTCTACGTCTTCCACGACCTGGTGATGCTGGGCCTGGGCGTGTGCCGCATTGACGAGATCGCCCTGAGTGTGTTGACCACCGTGATCGGCCACCAGCCCGCCAAGGGCTGGGTGCTGGTGGACGCCGGCTGGATGGCGATGAGCCGCGACCGTGGCATGCCCGGCCAGCCGGTGGACTATGGCTACGGCGCGGTGTGCGAGGCCGATGGCACAGCGATCGATGGCCTGGTGATGGTCGGCGCCAACCAGGAACACGGCATCCTGGCCTGGGCCGAAGATCGGCATGCTGTTGCAGGCGGCGACCTCGCGCAGCGCCTGCCGCTGGGCACGCTGCTGCGCATCCTGCCCAACCATGCCTGTGCCACGGCCGCGCAGTTCGATCACTATGCGGTGCTGACGGCCGGAGGCGGGCTCGAACGCTGGCCGCGCTTCAACGGCTGGTGAGGCGAGTCACTCGATGACTTCGGGCCATTGGGTGTGGTACCACTGGCCAGCCGGCCTGTCGATCCGTTCGTAGGTGTGGGCGCCGAAGAAGTCGCGTTGCGCCTGCAGCAGGTTGGCCGGCAGCCGCACGCTGCGGTAGCTGTCGTAGTAAGCCAGCGACGCGCCCATCGCCGGCACGGGCAGGCCCTGCGCAACGGCCAGCGCCACCACCTGGCGCCAGGCCTGCTGGCTGCGGTTGAGCACCTCGCGGAAAAACGGTGCCAGCATCAGGTTGGCCAGCGCCGGCTCGGCACGGTAGGCCTCGGTGATGCGGCCCAGGAAGCGCGCGCGGATGATGCAGCCGCCGCGCCAGATCCCGGCAATGCCGCCGAGATCCAGCGCCCAGCCCTTCGTGTCGCCGACCGTGCGCATCAGGTCCAGGCCCTGCGCATAGCTGACGATCTTGGACGCGTACAGCGCGTCGTGCACCTGGCCAACCAGGGCTTCGCCGTCGACCGCCAACGCGCCGGCGGGTCCCTGCAACAGCTTGCTGGCCGCCACGCGCGCTGCCTTCATCGATGACAGCACGCGCGCTTCCACCGCCGCGTTGATGGTGCTGATGACCACGGCGTTCTGTGCCGCGTTGATCAGCGTCCACTGCCCGGTGCCCTTTTGCCCGGCCTGGTCCAGGATCAGATCGACGACGTGGGTGCCGGTCTGCGGGTCGCGCTGGCGCAGCGCCTTGGCCGTGATCTGGATCAGGTAGCTCTGCAGTTCACCTTCGTTCCAGCGCTCGAAGACATCGGCCAGCTGGTCGTTGCCCAGCCCAGCCGCTCGCAGCAGCGCGTAGGCTTCGGCAATCAGCTGCATGTCACCGTATTCGATGCCGTTGTGCACCATCTTCACGTAGTGCCCGGCACCGCCGGGGCCGATGTGGATGACGCAGGGCTTGCCTTCGACCTTGGCGGCGATGGCCTCGAAAACCGGCCGCATCACGGCCCAGGTGGACGCCGGGCCACCGGGCATGATGGCCGGGCCCTTGCGTGCCCCCTCCTCGCCGCCGGAAACACCGGCACCGACGAAGCGCAGCCCCAAGGGGCTGAGCCAGGCGTCGCGTCGCTCGGTGTCGGTGAACAGGCTGTTGCCGCCGTCAATGAGGATGTCGTCGCGGTCCAGCAGCGGCAGCAGCTGTTCGATGACAGCATCCACCGGCGCGCCGGCCTTGACCATCAGCATGATCTTGCGCGGCTTCGCCAAGCTGGCCACGAAGGCCTGCAGCGTGTCGGCCCCGAAGAGCCGCTTGCCCGGATGTGCGGCGACGAACTCGCGTGTCACCGTGGGATTTCGGTTGAAGACGCTGACCGAGAAGCCGCGGCTCTCCACGTTGAGCACCAGGTTCTGGCCCATCACGGCCAGGCCGATCAGGCCGAAGTGATTGTTCTGTGTCATGCCGCAGGGTCTTGGAAGAGAAGAGATGGGAGGCGCCGCTTCAAGGTAGTTCGTGGCCGATGCTGGCCTGCCAGACTCGGTACCAGTCCTCGGCACTCAGGCGCAAGGCCCTTGCTTCGACGGCCTCACGCAGGGCTTCGACACGACCCGTGCCGGTGACCGGAACCGGGCGCGACGGGTGGCGCATGATCCAGGCGTAGGCCACGGTGGCCGGCGCGGCAGCGTGGGCCGCACCCAGTTCCAACAGCACCTCGCGCACGCGGTGCGCCTGCCCGTCCTGGCCGCTGAACAGGCGCCCACCGCCCAGCGGCGACCAGATCATCGGCTGCACGCCCAGGTCCAGGCACTGCTCCAGCGTGCCGTCGGCCAGGGCCCTCATCTGCAGCGGCGAAAACTCCAACTGGTGCACCAGCACCGGGTGACGCTTGCGCAGCATCGCCAACTGCCCGGGGGTGTGGTTGCTGACGCCGAAATGCAGCACCTTGCCAGCAGCCAGCAATCGGCGCAGGGTCTCGGCCAGTTCGTCCGGGTCCAGCAGCAGGTCAGGCCGGTGCAGCAGCAGTAGGTCGATGCGGTCGGTGTGCAGCGCCTTCAGCGATGCGTCGACGCTGGCCACGACGTGGGCGCGCGAGCTGTCGTAGGACTTGATGCGGTGCGCGGGCCGTTGCGCACTGACCAGCTTGATGCCGCACTTGGTGATGATCTGCATCCGGTTGCGCAAGCCCGGCTCGGCAGCCAGCGCGAGGCCGAACTGCGATTCCACCGTGTAGTCGCCATAGATGTCGGCATGGTCAAAGCTGGTTATGCCCAGCGCCAGGGCCTGTTCGATCCAGCGCACCAGGCCTTGCGTATCCAGGCCCCATTGGTGCAGGCGCCAGAGGCCGGCGGCGATGGGCGAGAGCTTCATGGCCTGCATTCTGCCCACACCGGGGCGGGGGATCGGCAAATCTAGAATTTGCCATGCTCTGGCCAGGAGGCACATCCCAATGCAGACCGTACCGACACTCCGCCTCGAACCCGGTCTGGCGCGACGCCTGCGGGCCAACCGCCTGACGCGCCGCGATACGCTGTGGCTGTTCAGTGCCAGCGCCGCCAGCGTGGCGCTGCAGGGCTGCGCCACGTCGCCGGTGACGGGTCAGCGCATCCTGGTCGGCCTGACCCCCGATCAGGAACGGCAGATCGACAGCCAGCAGTCGCCGCACCAGTTCTCGCAGGACATGGGCGCCATCCAGGACGATGGCGTCAACCGCTACGTCGCCCAGGTCGGCCAACGCCTGCAGGCGGGCGTGCAGCGCACCGACATGCCCTATAGCTACCGGGTGCTGAATGCCAACTACGTCAACGCCTATACGTTCCCGGCCGGCGCGATGGGGGTCACGCGTGGCATCGTCACCGATCTGAAGGACGAATCCGAGCTGGCCGCGCTGCTGGGCCACGAACTGGGCCACGTGAATGCCCGCCACGCCGCGCAGCGCCAAGGCCAGGCCATGGTGGCGCAGGTAGCGGTGGTGGGTCTGACGGTGGCCGCCGGCGTCAGCGACTCGGGCTGGTCGCCGCTGCTGGTTGGGCTGGGCGGGCAGATCGGCGCCAGCGCGCTGCTCAGCAAGTACTCGCGCGACCATGAACGCGAAGCCGACGCGCTGGGCCAGCGCTACATGGTCAACGCCGGCTATCCGGCACGCGGCATGACCGGCTTGCACCAGCTGCTGATCGACAGCCATCAGCGCCAACCGGGCCTGCTGGAGACGATGTTCTCGTCGCACCCGATGAGCACCGAGCGGCGCGACACGGCGCAGCATCTGGCCAGCACCACCTACGCCGCAAGTGCCGGCGCCTCACCCCAGCGTGAGCGTTTCTTGGACAGCACGGCGGGCCTGCGGCGCATCAAACCCACCATCACCGCCTGCCAGAACGGCGAAACCGCGTTGGCCAAGAAGGCGCTGCCCGCGGCGCAGGAGCAGTTCAGCGCGGCCCTGGCGCAGACCCCTCGCGACTACCCGGCCAACCTGCGTATGGCCCAGTGCCTGCAGGCCCAGGGCAAGTTGCAGGACGCCCAGCGTTACGCCAGCATTGCGCGCGAGGTTTACCCGCAGGAGGCGCAGGCGATGAAGCTGGCCGCCACGCTCAAGCTGGGTCTGCGCGACCCGGCCGCTGCCCATGCCGAACTGCAGGACTACGACCGCGTGCTGCCCGGCGACCCGGGCGTGCTGTTCCTCAAGGGCGTGTCGCAGGAGGGCATGGGCAACCGCCAGGTGGCCGCGCAGCATTTCTCCGCCTACCTGCGCACCCAGCAGCAAGGCGGCGCCGCGCAGTACGCCGGCGCACGCTTGAGGGACTGGGGCTACCTGAAGTAGCCGATGCCGCCAGGCCAGCGGTCAGCCCAGCCGCTGTCAGTGCAGATCACCCGCCAGGCAGGCCAGCGTCTCGGCGCCGATCTGCACGTGGGCCGGGTAGTTGGTGTGGTCGCAACCGAGTTTGACCGCCGCGCCGGCGCGGATGGCCTCGCGCTGGGTGGGGCTGAACTCGAAACGCACGAAGTGTACCGAGGAGGTTTTCTCTTCGTTTTCGCGGTCCATGTCTTCGTCCGCAATGGCGTAGACGCGGGGGTGGCCCTCTACCTCGACGAACAGGCGATCCTCCACCCCGATCAGGCGCGCCAGTTCGCGCTTGCGCTCGTACGCGTCGGGGTACTCGATCAGCATCGTCGCCTTCCAGTTGCTACCGTCGGGCACCAGCGGGGCGTAGGCTTCGATCTCACCCTGGATGCCGTCTTCGTCGAAGATCTTTTCGATGTGCAGCATCTCCTGGATCTGGCGGCGGATGGTCTGCTCGTCCTCGAACTGCAGAGTCATGTGTTCGCCGAGCCGCACGCTGCGCAGCCGCCGGTGCGCGATGGCCCGCGGCTGACTGCTCTTGCGGATCTTTGAATAGGCCTCCAGCGTCAGGAGCTTGTCGCGCGAGATCGGCATTGTCTTCACTCCAGTCCGTAGGCGATGCGCACCAGGCTGATCGGGTGCTGCAAGGCCTTGGCGGGCGTGCCCGCCTGCTGCATGCCTTGTGCGATGTGGTGACCGGCCATCGGGCAATCGCTGCCGATGTAGTCGGGCTCGTCCTTGGCCATGCTCTTGAACACCGGCTTGCCGATCTTCATCGCCACCGGGTGGGTGTCGTCCTTCACCCCGTAGATGCCGGCGTGCCCAGAGCAGCGTTCCACCGTGGTCAGCTTGACCTCCACCGTCTGGCCGATGATCTTGAACATCTCCTCGGTCTTGCGGCCGATGTTCTGCACACGGCCGTGGCAGGGGATGTGGTAGCTGACCTTACCCAAGGCGGCCTTGAAGTCGGTCTTTAGCAGGCCGTCCTTGTGGCGCGCAACCAGGTATTCGAAGGGGTCGAACATCGCGGCCTTGACCGCCAGCACATCGGCATCGTCCGGGAACATCAAGGGCAGTTCCTGCTTGAACATCAGCGTGCAGCTGGGCACCGGGGTGATGATGGCGTAGCCCTCGCGTGCATAACGCGCCAGCACCGGGATGTTGGCCGCCTTGGCGTCGGCCACGCCCTGCAAATCGCCCAGTTCCAGGCGCGGCATGCCGCAGCAACGTTCCTTCTCGACGATCTGATAGGGGATCTGGTTGTGGTCCAGCAGCTTGACCAGGTCGGCCGCTATGCCCGGCTCGTTGTAGTTGACATAGCAGGTGGCATAGATGGCCACCTTGCCCGGCGTGCGCTCGCCATGCACGGCCACGTGCTCGGGGTTGTTCATCATGCGGCCCCAGCGGAAGCGCTGCCCGGCCAGGCTTGGCATCCAGGCGTCGGGATGCACGCCCAGCTGCTGCCGCATCAGGCCGCGCGCAAGGGCCGTCGCGTTCACCCGGTTGACCACCTCCACCACGATGGGAATGCCGGCAAACTGGCCGTGCAGGTCGGTCGAGGCCAGGAACTTCTGTGCCGCCTTGACCTCGCCCTTGTTGTACTTGATGGCCTTGGCGCGCAGCATCAGGTGCGGAAAGTCCAGCTGCCAGGGGTGCGGCGGCGTGTACGGACACTTGGTCATGTAGCACAGGTCGCACAGGTAGCACTGATCCACCACCTTGATGTAGTCGGCCTTGGCCACGCCGTGGACCTCGCCATCGGCGGTGGCGTCCACCAGATTGAAGAGATTCGGAAAACTCTGGCACAGGCTCACGCAGCGCCTGCAGCCATGGCAGATGTCGAATACACGCTCCATCTCGGCCAGGGTCTTGCCTTCGTCGCAGTACTCCGGGTTCTGCCAGTCGATGGGGTGACGGGTCGGCGCTTCCAGATTGCCTTCACGCATGGCGATGTGCTCATTGAATGTTCATCAGCAAACAAGGGGCGCGAGGCCCCTTGTTCCGAGGGCGTGCGGCCGATAGGCGCACGCAGGGGCCGTTTCAGTCGACCAGGGCGTCCAGCGCTTTCTGATAGCGGTTGGCGTGCGAGCGCTCGGCCTTGGCCAGCGTCTCGAACCAATCGGCGATCTCGTCGAAGCCCTCGTCGCGTGCCGTCTTGGCCATGCCCGGGTACATGTCGGTGTACTCGTGGGTCTCGCCGGCCACGGCGGCAGCCAGGTTCTGGCGGCTGGTGCCGATGGGCAGGCCGGTGGCCGGGTCGCCCGAGCCGTTTTCCAGGAACTCGAGGTGACCGTGCGCGTGGCCGGTTTCGCCCTCGGCAGTGGAGCGGAACAGCATGGCCACGTCGTTCTGGCCTTCGACATCAGCCTTGTTCGCGAAATAGAGATACCGGCGGTTGGCCTGGGACTCGCCTGCAAAGGCGTCCTTCAGGTTTTGCTCGGTCTTCGAACCTTTCAAGCCCATGGGGTGCTCCTGTGATCTTCAAGGGTGGTACGGCTCGCCTGCAACAGCGCGACCGTCCGCGAGGCTAACAAACCGGCCCGGCGCGCGCCAATACAAAGACTCAATACAGGCCATAGCCCGGTTAAACCCTAGGTCAGGTCGGCGCCGCCGTCAATGTGGCTCAGTGGATCCCCAGCAGGCGTAGGGCCAGCTCATGCAGGCGGGCTGCCGGATCGACGAGTCCGTTCAGCACCGTGAAGTGGTTGGCCCCTGGCACCGTTTCGCACACTGGCACCGCCGTCGGGCCCCAGACGTCGCGAATCAGGCGGTTGTGGCGCAGGAACTCGTCGCTCTCTTCCAGCCCCACGGCTGCGTACAGCGGCGCGCCTTTGGGCCGCGGAAAGAAGGCCGGGCTCAAGCGGGCCACCGCCTGCGGCGTCAGCCGCAGATCGGCCTGCAGTGAAGGCGTCTGGCGCAGTGGCTCGAGATCGTAGAGGCCGGATATCGCCAGGGCGCCGACGACAGGCTGCAGCGGCAGGTCGTCGGCCAGTTCCCGCCAGCGGCAGGTCAGCAGCATGGTCGCCAGGTGGCCGCCCGCGGAATGCCCGGCCAGTGCGATACGCGACGGGTTGCCGCCGTGTTCAGCCGCATGGCGCCAGACCCAGGCCACTGCAGCGGCCATCTGCAGCACGATGTGCTCGACATCCACTGCCGGGCACAGCGCGTAGTTGGGCACCACTACCATCGCGCCCTGTGCATTGAAGGCCGGCGCGACGAAGGAGTGGTCGGACTTGTCCAGCGTGCGCCAATAGCCGCCATGGATGAAGACCAGCACCGGGGCATCCGCCTGGGCCGCGGGAAAGACGTCCAGCGTCTCACCGCCGCCGCTGCCATAGGGCAGGTCCAGCTTTGCCGTCGGCGCACCGGCACGAGCCAGCGCCGAAGCCTCTGCCCAGCGGCCCATCACGATGGCGTGATCCGGCACGCGCACACGGTTGTTGTACTGAAGCTCGAGCCAGTCGGGGTCTTGCTGTGGACGCATCGCCGGTGTTCTCCCGCGGGGATTCTGGATGGGCGCCGATGGTAACGGCACCCGGCGCGCCAACCGCGCGGCCCGCGGTAGGTGCTAAACTGCGCGCCGCGTGTGGGGGGGTAGCTCAGCTGGGAGAGCGCCGCGTTCGCAATGCGGAGGTCGGGAGTTCGATCCTCCTCCTCTCCACCAGAGCCACACTCCGGGCCCGCCAGGCGGCCCAGGGAAGCAGGCAAGCCCTTTGGAATCGGCGCCAGAGGGCTTTTTTGTGCCCGCGTCGTCTTGGGCGACCTTGTGCTCAAGCAAAGTGGCAGAGCCACTTTTGCGCGACAAGCCGGTCGGCAACAGAACCCAGCGCAGACCAACACGGCAGCGGCCGGTGCACTGAACGCCTTCGATGTCCACTCCGGCCGCGGCAGCCATCGCCTCGGCGCGGATTGATCAACCTGCCAAAGCCACTGGAACCGGTTCACCTGGGGTTGGCGCATCCGAGGCGCCCTTTGCGCGTGAGTTGCCGACGCAAGGCATCAAACTTTGGCAGAATATCGTTTGATGTCTGATGTTCCGTTGAAAGGTCAGCGTTAAGGCCCCAAGCGGCTTCTGGCAGCAGCGGCACAAATTGGCCCAGGCAGTCCACGCGAAGTGCGCATGATCACTTGCAAGCCCACAAAGGCGAGAGGCCAACAACTCGGGACCCATGCCGCGGTGGCGGCCCACCCATTTGTCGCCAACGGCCTTGGTCTGGCCCGGTTCGCCTTCTTCATGCATCCCGTGGTCCGCAGCTGGATCGTTCGGCCCCTTCTATTCCCCAATTCTTGAACAGGCGCCACGAACTGCTCCTGCGCGTGTATAGATCCACCGAGCCGCATGAACCCGTCCACCCAACTGCCCTTGTACTGCCCTGAGCCTGACCGCCTATGACCAAGCCAGGAACCCCATCCACCCAAGACACACTGGCCGCGCTGGAGTCCGCTGCCATGGTGGGAACCCGTGTATCGCTGTTGATGAAGGCCTCATCAATCGTGCTGTCCGGGTGCCCAGGACAGGTGCAGCAGTTCGTCCGCCAGAACCAGATGGAGATGAAAGGTGCATTCAGCCGATTTACCGAGGACTATGCTCGCCGCGTGACCGTTGCCATCGACCTCGGACACCTGGCATCCGATTGGTTGTCGGAGACGCGATTGAACCTAGGTCAGGCCATCACGCATGAGAAGGAGTCGTCCGGACGGGACGACCCGGTGACCCGGAAACTGCATGTCTTTGCGCAGCAGGTGCTCAACGACCTGGACCTGGCGCAGCGAACCGTGCTGCAAAGCGAAGAGAGCGCCGCAGCTTCTATTGAGATGCTTCGTGAAGCGGCCCTGCTCGCCGATCCGACTGCAGAGATGCAGGCCACTATCGACGGCCTCTTCAAGCGCATCTCGCGGACTTCGCGCAGCACGTGAATCTGGAGTCAGCCGGGCCACCCATCCTTCCCATCGCGGTCTGCGTGGACCGCGGACCATGCTTGCGGGCCAGGGCCAGTGCGCGTTCGAAGGCAACCTTGATGCCAGACGGAACAGACCGACCGCCCTCAGCCTCCACCCCTTGGTTCGGAGAAGCGCTGCAGCATCACGAGGAAGTCGTTCGCCTGCCTCGGGTCGAAGACCGACAGCAGGGCCTGGACGGACCGGGCGCTGCGGGTCTCGGCGCTGGCCAGCAACATGCGCCCTTCGTCGGTCAGTTCCAGGAAGGTCTTCCTGCGGTCACGTGCAGCGAAGGCCACTGTCACGAGCTTGCGGTCCTTCAGGGTCCTGACCACCAGCGAGGTCGTCGACCGGTCCAGCGAAACGAGGCGTCCGATGGCGTTCTGCCCGACATCGGCATGTTGGCGCAAGGCGAACAGGACAGCGTACTGGGAGGTCGTGATTCCGAGATCGGCACACGCCTGAGTGAACGTGGCGGAAGCCACCTGATGGGCACGCCGGATGAGAAATTCCGGGCTGTTGTACAGAGCGTCCAAGCGTGTGTCGCCTTCAAGCGGCCCGCCAGGCGCGGCGATCAGAGCAGGGTCAGCTGCCGATGCCCCGGCAGCCTGCGCCCGCCGCTTGGCCACCGGACGCTCCGGGTGCGAAGGCAGCGGGCGTCTCTTCGGTGGATTTCGCACGGCGCCATCTTATCGCGCCCAACCCCTGCAGCACTGGTGCAGAGTTAGAGTAGGCGAATTGTCGATTGGATCAAACCATGCCCGCTACCCGAGCGATCGTAGTCGACGACGATCTCGGTTCGGCGTCGATGCTGACCAAGATGCTCGAGCACGCAGGGTGCGGCGCCAGAGTCTGCACCCAGCCCGAAGAGGCCGTGCCCTTGGCTTTGGATCAGGGTGTGGACATGATGACCCTGGATCTTTCCATGCCGCGCATGGATGGTTACCAGGTGCTCAAGCTGTTGCGATCGCACGAACACACCAGACGGTTGCCTAATCTGCCGGTCATCGCCGTGACCGGCAAGACCGCTCACCAGGACCGCGCCGCCACCATCGCCTCCGGTTTTGCCGCGCACCTGGACAAGCCCGTGCTGCTTGGGTCGCTGCACCTGGCATTGCATATCGCGCTCTCGCTGCGCGAGGAGCATCACCGCACCCGCTACAGCGTTGACCAGCAGGACATCCAGCAACGGGTACAGGAGATCGCCGCCTACCGCACGGACCGCGAACAGCGGCTGGTGGCTGTTGCCGGGCTTGCCCTGGCGTTCGAGCAGCGCGGCCCGGAACTGCTTGAGCGGGCCTTGATCGCCGCACACGGTGGCCAGTGGGCGCAATCAAACGCCTACCTGGACCAGGTCCGGCTGCTGGCTCGCACCATAGCGGCGGCCCGACTGGGCGGGCACTGCGATGCCCTGTTCGCTTCGCTGCAGTTGGGCTATCGGGCGTTCGAGCCCGAGGCTGCGGCACTGCGGGCGGAATTGGATCGCGTGGTCTTCACCTTGCGCGAGCGCGTGCTGGCCGATTGATCGGCCAGGCTCACCTGGGCCGCCGCCCCGGCCCGGCTCAAGTCATTCGGCTCAGCGGCTTGCGTCAGGAGGCGCCTCCCCTTCGTTCCTAGTCGGTGGTGTATCGGCGGAGATCAGCACCTGATCCAAGGTTTCGAGGACCCGCGCGACGTTCAGCGGCTTGGTCAGGTATCGGCTGAAGCCAGCGGCCAGGCCTCGCCGGACATCCTCTGGCATCGCACTGGCGCTCACCGCTATGATGGGCATGCGCATCCCGGCATCGCGCATCTGCCGCATCACTGCCTGCCCATCGGCATCCGGCAGACACAGATCCAGCAGCACCACCGATGGAGGCTCCCGTAAGGCGATGGCCAGCGCGGTGGCGGGGTCGGAGGTGCAGGTCAGCACCAGGTCGGCACGCAGCTGGAGGATCTTCTCCATCAGGCGCTGGTTGGCCAGGTTGTCCTCGAGGTACAGGACGGATCGCTGCACGTCCGCAGAGGACTCGCCGGCCCTGGCCAACTCAGGGTCGTGCTCGGCCGTCGCAGCGCTGCACGCTGCGCGTGCGACCGGCAGTCGCACCCAGAAGCTGGTGCCCTCGCCCGGACGGCTGCGCACGCCTATGCTGCCCCCCATCAACTCGACCAGGCGCTTGCTCAGGCTCAGGCCTATGCCGGTGCCGGGTATGGCTCTGCGGGAGGCATCAAGCCGCTCGAAAGGCCGGAACAGGCGCGCAAGCTGCTCTGCCGTCAGTCCTGGCCCCTGGTCCGTGACGACCAGCTCGCACAGCGATGCGTCTTCGCAGGCCAGGCAGTCGACCCACACATGGGCACCATGGCGGTTGAACTTGATCGCGTTGGACAGCAGATTCAAGGCCACCTGCCGGAGCCGGCCGGCGTCGGCCGCCACCCAGGATCTGCCGCGCTCGACGCGGTTGACCAGCCTCAGCTGCGCCCGATCCGCGTCCACGCGCAGGAGCGCCAGACACGCATCGATGATCGGGGCGACGTCGATCGCCTCGATCGACATCTCCATGCGGCCAGCCTCGACCTTGGTCAGGTCCAGGATCTCGCTGACGAGCCCCGTGAGCTGATGGCATGCCAGCATGATCTGATCGACGTGCTCGCGTGCCTCGTCCGCCAACGGTGTGAGCTGCAGCAACTGGCTGAAGCCGAAGATGGCATTCATTGGCGTGCGCAACTCGTGGCTCATGCTGGAGAGAAACTCGGACTTCGCGGCGCTGGCACGTTCGGCCAGGGCGCGCGCGGCATCCAGTTCGCTGGTACGGTCCTGCACTCGCAACTCCAGTTCCTCGTTCAGGCGCTGCAGTTCCAGCTCGTTCGCCTTGAGCTTGGAAATGTCCTGGATCAAGCCGATGACCAGCCTCGGCTGGCCTTGTTCGGTCCAGGCGGCCACCCGGCCGCGCTCCAGCAGCCAGAGCCAGCGGCCGTCCTGGTGCCGGACGCGAAATTCGGACTCGAAGGCTTCGCGCTTGCCGGCCAGTACGTCGGCTATCAACCGCTTGCGAAGACGGCGGTCGTGCGGATGCATGCAGGCCCGCACCCAGTCTGCCGGGCCTTGGGGCGGGTCATCCGGCGGAATCCCCAGCAGCAGAGACAACTGCGCATTCACCCACAGGCCGGCGCTGGCGGTGTTCCACTCCCAGACCGCGATGGCCAGACGGTCAGCCATCGTGTTCATGCGCATTTCGGCGTGCGCCGAGGCCGTGATGTCCAGCCCGAAGGCATAGAACAGATGCCTGCCAGGGTGGGTGGGATCGGCATTCACACCGTACTGCACCCAGATGACCCTCTCTTCCCCCTGCTCGTCCACGAAGCGCCGCTCCCGGTACACGGTCTCTCCACTCAACAACCGGGCATTGATCCGGGCTGCCTCGAGCGAAAACGCTTGCCCGCGCACGTCAGCCACGGTACGCCCCAGCAGGGACGCCCTGTCCCGCTTCAGGAACCTGGCATGGGCCTCATTGACGTAGCGGTAGCGCAGATCGTCGTCCACGCACACCACCCACCCCGGAAACGCATCCATCGCAGCCTGCAGCAGCGAC
>WBZP01003000.1_pt1 | contig 15968 bp, 14 predicted proteins | sample 5204301 | NCBI WGS metagenome assembly WBZP01 (sample SAMN12412401, study PRJNA552823) | activated sludge metagenome | isolation source: activated sludge from nitrification reactor of wastewater treatment plant... | place: USA: Pennsylvania | collected 2017
CCGGCCGACCAACTCGGCCGGGTGCCAGGTGCGCACCAGCCTGGGTATCGACGCCGGCACGCGGGTCACCGTGACCCGGCCCGACACGAAGGGTGGTGCCGAGGCATGAGTCGTGCTCTCACACCGCTGCTGGTGCCCGCAGAGGCGCCGGTCGCCGACTTCAGTGACACCCCGCTGTGGCTGTCGCTGGTCAAGGCCTTGCTCATCTTCGTCTACCTGCTCATCAGCACGCTGCTAGTGATCTGGTTCGAGCGACGGATCATCGGGCGGATGCAGCAGCGACCCGGCCCCAACCGCAACGGCCCCTTCGGTCTGCTGCAGACCCTCGCCGACGGCATGAAGTCGATGTTCAAGGAGGACGTCACCCCCGCGAACGCCGACCGGATCGTTTTCACGCTCGCCCCGCTCATCACCGCGACGATGTGTTTCGTCTCGTTCGGGATCATCCCGATGGGCGGCACCGTCGAGATGTTCGGCCACCGCACTCCACTGCAGCTCACCGATGCTCCGGTTGCGGCGCTGCTCGTGCTGGCCGTCGCCGCCGTCGGCGCCTACGGCATCCTCATGGCCGGGTGGTCCTCCGGGTCGACCTACCCGCTGCTCGGCGGGCTGCGCTCCAGCGCCCAGATCATCTCCTACGAGATCGCCATGGGCCTGGCCCTCGTCGCCGTCTTCCTCTACAGCGGGTCGATGTCGACCTCGACGATCGTCGCGGCCCAGTCGAGCCTCTGGTTCTTCCTGCCCGCCTTCTTCTCGTTCGCCGTCTACGTCGTGACGATGGTCGGTGAAACCAACCGGCTGCCCTTCGACCTCGCCGAGGGCGAGGGCGAGATCGTCGGCGGCTTCCACACCGAATACGGCTCGATGCGGTTCGCCATGTTCTTCCTCGGCGAGTACATCAACATGTTCACGGTCTCCGCGCTCGCGACCACCCTCTTCCTCGGTGGCTGGCAGGCCCCCCCGATCATCTCGCTGATCAACAACAACATGTTCGGCGGCGGCTGGTGGGGCGTGCTGTGGTTCACCGTCAAGCTGTGGTCGTTCATGTTCTTCTTCGTGTGGCTGCGCGGGTCGCTGCCGCGGGTCCGCTACGACCAGTTCATGCGCCTGGGCTGGAAGGTCATGATCCCCTCGACCGTCGTCTGGGTCATGCTCGTGGCCTTCCTGCGCGGGGCCCAGAACGGCTGGTTCGGCGAGAGCACCATCGGGATCGCTGGGCGGGTCCTGCCGGTCGCCGCGCTCTTCATCATCGCCATCGTGCTCATCGGGGTGTTCGTCGCGATCTGGGTGCTCGATGCGCGTCAGCGGGTCAAGGAGCTGCGTCGGCCGGTGCGATCCGACGAGATCGACCCGTTCGAGGGCGGCTACCCGGTGCCGCCGTTGCCCGGTCAGACGCTGCGTGAGCCGATCCGCCGCCCCGCCGTGGGTGTCTCGACCGTGAAAGCGAAGGAGCAGTCCCGTGACTGACCCCACCGCCATCCCGAAGCCCGGCACGGGGGCGCAATCGCCCCCGGACGCCGTCGCCGACGAGGCGTCCGCGGCGGTTGAGCCCACCGAACCGACGGGCGACGCCGAGGCCACGGTGCCCGGGCCACTGACGAAGGCGGCGGAAGGCGGCATACCGGCGCCCGTGGAGATCTACGGCCACGAGATGACCCCAGCGGAGAAACCGCAGGCCGGGTGGCTCGCCGAGAACCTCGCGCCGCCGATCGCCGGCTTCGGCGTGAGCTTCGCGACGATCTTCCGCAAGGTCTACACCGAGGAATACCCCGAGGTGAAGCGGCCGACCGCGCCGCGCTACCACGGTCGCCACCAGCTCAACCGGCACCCCGACGGGCTGGAGAAGTGTGTCGGTTGTGAGCTGTGCGCCTGGGCCTGCCCGGCCGACGCCATCCTCGTCGAAGGCGCCGATAACGACGACACGCCGGTCGCGGAAGGCGGCACCGGGCGGTTCTCGCCCGGTGAACGCTACGGCCGGGTCTATGAGATCAACTACCTGCGCTGCATCTTCTGCGGGTTGTGCATCGAGGCCTGTCCGACGCGGGCCCTGACGATGACCAACTTCTACGAGTTGGCCGACACCAACCGGGCCGACCTCATCTTCACCAAGGACCAACTGCTCGGGCCGCTGCAGGAGGGCATGCTCGCCCCACCACACCCGATGGCCGCGGGCCTGGAGGAACGCGACTACTACCTCGGCAAGGTCGACGCCGCCACCGACGAGCAGCGTGCCTGGGTGCGTGAGCACTCCCAGGACGCCCTCGCCGAGCAGGCCGCGGCCGAGCCGGCCGACGAGGGGGGTGCCACCCGATGATGAGCTACGGGGAGGCCTGGCTGTTCTGGATCCTCGCGCCGCTGTCCGTCGTCGCGGCCACCGGCCTGATCTTCGCCCGCAAGGCGGTGCACGCCGCCCTGTGCGTCGCCTTCGTCATGGTCAACCTCGGCGTGCTCTACCTCGCCTCCGGCGCGGAGTTCCTCGGGGTGGTGCAGGTGTTCGTTTACACCGGCGCGGTGATGATGCTCTTCCTCTTCGTCCTCATGCTCGTCGGGGTCGACTCCTCCGACTCGCTCGTGGAGACGATCCGCGGCCAGCGCATCGCCGCCGCAGTGCTCGCCCTCGGCCTGCTGGGGGTCATGGCGTCGGCCGTCGGTTCGATCGTGCTGCCCGACCCGGTCGGGCTCGAGACGGCCAACCGCGACGGCAACATCAACGGGCTGGCTGACCTCATCTTCGGCAAGTACGTCTGGGTCTTCGAGGCGACGTCGGCGCTGCTCATCACCGCCGCACTCGGCGCGATGGTCCTCGCGCACCGCGAGCGGATCGTGCCCAGACCGAGCCAACGCCAGCTCGCCGAGCGCCGGGTCAAGAGCAACACCTATGTCGCGGGCCTGCCCGCCCCCGGCGTCTACGCCCGCAGCAACGCCGTCGACACCCCGGCGCTGCTGCCTGACGGCACACCGAGCCCGCTGTCGATCTCGCGGGTGCTCGTGGCCCGTGACCAGGTCGCGTCGCCGCAGACCCACACGGCCTACGAGGCCAAGGCGGAACGGGACATCGAAGAGGGGAGCGCCCGATGAGCCTCACCTGGTACATCTACTTCGCGATCGCGCTGTTCACGATCGGCGCCGCCACGGTGCTGCTGCGGCGCAACGCGATCATCGTCTTCATGGGTGTCGAGCTCATGCTCAACGCGGCGAACATCGCCTTCGTCACCTTCGCCCGGATCCACGGCACGCTGGACGGCCAGGTGATCGCCCTGTTCGTCATGCTCGTGGCGGCCGCCGAGGTGGTCGTCGGCCTGGCCATCATCGTGGCGATCTTCCGTGCCCGCCGGTCGGCCTCGGTCGACGACGCCAACCTGCTGAAGCTGTGAGGAGCGACGCGACGTGACCTCCTTCGTCCCGACACTCGCTGGTCTGGCGGACCTGCCCGCCGGGCTGCCGTTCGCCGATGCCGCGCCCGGTGCGCTGCCAGCGGCGAGCGGCCCCGCGGCATACGCGTGGTTGCTCGTGGCCTTCCCGCTGCTGGGTGCCGCCATCCTGCTCATCGGGGGCCGACGCCTGGACAAGATCGGCCCGGCCCTGGCCACCGGCTTGTCGTGGGCGGCCTTCGCCATCGGTTTCCCGATCTGGATCCAGCTGCTCGGCCTGCCCGACGAGCAGCGAGCGATGCGCCGGCAGCTGTTCTCCTGGATGCCCGCTGGCCAGTTCCAGCTCGACGCCGCCCTGCAGATCGACCAGCTGTCCGTGGCCTTCGTGCTGCTGGTGACCTTCGTCGGCTCGCTGATCCATGTCTACTCGCTGGGGTACATGGAGCACGACCCGGACAAGCGGCGGTTCTTCGCCTACCTCAACCTCTTCGTCGCGGCGATGTTGCTGCTCGTGCTCGCCGACTCCTACCCGCTGGTCTATGTCGGCTGGGAAGGGGTCGGCCTGGCGTCCTACCTGCTCATCGGTTTCTGGAACTGGAACCCACCGTATGCCAGTGCCGCGAACAAGGCGTTCATCGCCAACCGCATCGGCGACCTCGGCATGGGTGTGGCGATCATGCTGATGTTCTGGCAGTTCGGCGCCGTCGACTTCCGCACCGTCAACGCGCAGGCCGAGCACCTGGGCCAGACCAACCCCGGTGCCCTCACCGCGATCGGGCTGTTCCTGCTGCTGGCCGCCTGCGGCAAGTCGGCGCAGTTCCCGCTGCAGAGCTGGCTGGGTGACGCGATGGCCGGTCCGACCCCCGTGTCGGCGCTGATCCACGCCGCGACGATGGTGACCGCCGGTGTCTACCTCGTCGTGCGCAGCCACGCGATCTTCGACGCGACCCCCAGCGCGCAGACCGCGGTCGTCATCGTCGGGGCGATCACCTTGCTCTACGGAGCCATCGTCGGCTGCGCCAAGGACGACATCAAGAAGGCGCTGGCGGCCTCGACGATGAGCCAGATCGGCTACATGATGCTCGCCGCGGGCCTGGGCCCGGTCGGCTACGTCTTCGCGATCTTCCACCTGCTCACCCACGGCTTCTTCAAGGCCGGGATGTTCCTCGGCGCCGGCTCGGTCATGCACGGGATGAACGACAGCGTCGACATGCGTGGTTTCGGCAAACTCTCCACGGTCATGAAGATCACCTGGGCCACCTTCGGTCTGGGCTGGCTCGCGATCCTCGGGGTGCCGCCGTTCGCGGGCTTCTGGAGCAAGGACAAGATCATCGAGGCGGCCTTCATCGGTGAGGGCTGGCGGCCGTGGGTCTTCGGGCTGGTCACCATGCTCGGCGCCGGCATCACCGCCTTCTACATGTCGCGGCTGTTCTTCATGACCTTCCACGGCGAGAAGCGCTGGCCCAAGAAGACGCATCCGCACGAGTCGCCGAATGTCATGACCTACCCGATGATCGTGTTGGCCGGCGGCTCCGCGCTGCTGGGCCTCGTGCTCGCCTGGCCGTTCGCCCAGGTCAGCCCGATCCAGGCGTGGCTCGGCCCCGCGGTCGGGGCCCACGAGGGCGCCGAGCACCACCCGGTGCTGCCGGTGCCGGTCATCACCCTGCTCACCCTGGCCGTGGTCGCCGCGGGCGCCTTCCTCGCCTACACCCGGTATGCCACGCGGCGGGTCCCGACGACGGCTCCGGCCGGCAGTCTGCTCACCCAGGCGGCGCGTCGGGATCTCTACCAGGACGAGGTCAACGAGGGGCTGCTCATGCGCCCCGGCATCCACCTGACCCGAGCCCTCGTCTTCTTCGACGGCCGCGGGGTCGACGGTGCGGCCGGGGGGCTCGCGGCGCTCATCGGCGGACTGTCCGCGCGGGTGCGCCGGGTGCAGACCGGTATGGCTCGCTCCTATGCCCTGACCATGCTCCTCGGTGTCGTCGTGCTCGTCGGCGCTGTGTGGGCGATGCAGTGAGGTGGCCGCAACGATGAATCAGTTCCCCTGGCTGACCCTCATGGGCGCCGTCCCGCTGCTCGGAGCCGTCGTGCTCTGGCTGCTGCGGGGCGAGTCCAAGCGGCTGGCCAAGCCGATCGCGCTCGGGGCCTCGCTGGTCACCCTGGTGCTGGGCGTGCTCGCCACAGCTCGCTTCGACAAGGACTCGACGGAGAAGTTCCAACTCGTCGAGCAGCACCGCTGGATCCCGCAGTTCGGAGTGAGCTACGCGCTGGGCATTGACGGCATCGCCCTGGCGCTCATCCTCATGTCGGTGATCCTCGTGCCGATCTGTCTCATCGCCGCCTGGCGTGACCTGCCCGAGCAGCAGGAAGGGCGCGAGCCGCACTACTTCGCGTTGATGCTCGTGCTGGAGACCTTCATGATCGGGGTCTTCGCGGCGACCGACGTCTTCCTCTTCTACGTCTTCTTCGAAGCGATGCTCATCCCCGTCTACTTCCTCATCGGCCAGTTCGGGGGACCGCGTCGCCAGTATGCCGCGATGAAGTTCCTGCTCTTCTCGCTCGCCGGTGGGCTCATCATGCTGGCCGCCGTCATCACCCTCTACACCTTGGGCCCCGGCGGGGAGCGCGGTTTCCTGCTGACCAGCCTCACCGGGCTCGGCCTGTCGGCGACGACCGAGAAGTGGCTCTTCCTCGGCTTCTTCCTCGCCTTCGCGGTCAAGGCGCCGATGGTGCCAGTGCACACCTGGCTGCCCGATGCAGCGGCCGAGTCCCGCCCGGCCACGGCCACGATGCTCGTCGGCGTGCTCGACAAGGTCGGCACCTATGGGATGATCCGCTTCTGCCTGGAGCTGTTCCCCGGCGCCAGCCAGTGGGCTACCCCGGTGGTCGTCGTCCTCGCGGTCGTCTCGATCGTCTACGGGGCCCTGCTGGCCATCGGCCAGACCGACATCATGCGCCTCATCGCGTTCACGTCGATCAGCCACTTCGGCTTCATCGTGCTGGGCATTTTCGCCTTCACCTCGACCAGCTGGGCTGGCTCCAGCCTCTACATGGTCAACCACGGCTTCACGACGGCCGCCCTCTTCCTCGTCGCGGGCATGCTCATCGCCCGCAAGGGCAGCAAGCGGATCGCCGACTTCGGCGGGTGGCAGCGGGTCGTGCCCGGGCTGGCCGGGGTGTGGTTGATCGCCGGCCTGTCCTGCATCTCGCTGCCGGGACTCGGGTCGTTCGTGTCCGAGTTCCTCGTGCTGGTCGGCACCTTCCAACGTCACCAGGTCCTGGCCGTCCTCGCGACGACCGGCATCATCCTGGCCGCCCTCTACATCCTGCTCATGTACCAGCGGATGATGACTGGCGACAAACCCGAGGACGCCGACGACGTGCCCGACGTCGACGGGCGCGAGAAGTGGGTCGTCGTGCCGCTCGTGGCCCTGTTCATCGTGTTGGGCTTCTATCCGAAGCCGGCGCTGGACGTCATCAACCCGGCGGTCGACACCATCCTCACCAGCGTGAGCATCACCGACCCGGCCCCGGCTGTGCTCGGTGCCGAAGGGAGCACGAAGTGATCGGGCTTGCCACCCTCGCCCTGCCCGCCACTTCCGCGCCGCAGGTCAGCACGGCGACCTTCACCGCCGCCTCGATCGATTACGTCGCGGTCCTGCCGATGCTCATCGTCTTCGGCGCGGCCGTGCTCGGTGTGCTCGTCGAGGCGTTCGTGTCCCGAGCCAGCCGCTTCACCACGCAACTGACCCTCACCATCCTGGCGTTGCTCGGTGCCCTGGCCGCCATCGCCTTCGGCGCCGTGAACCACCAGGTGAGCACCGCGGGAGTCGCTCCCGCCGCCGGTGGCTCGGTGACCGGCGCGGTCGTCATCGACGGCCCGGCGCTGTTCCTGCAGGCGGTCATCCTCGTCTTCGCCTTCCTCGCAGCCCTGAGTCTCTTCGAGCGGCTCGGCGGGGTCGGCCCCGACGCGATCACCCCCATGGGTGCGGCCGTGCCCGGCTCGCCGCTGGAGGAACAGGCCCGCAAGGTCGGCGCGCTGACCTCGGAGGTCTTCCCGCTGTTCCTCTTCTCGGTCGGCGGCATGATGCTCTTCCCGGCCTCCGGTGACCTGCTGACGATGTTCGTCGCCCTGGAGGTCTTCAGCCTCCCGCTCTACCTCATGTGCGGTCTGGCCCGCCGGCGCCGGCTGCTCTCCCAGGAGGCGTCGCTCAAGTACTTCCTGCTCGGCGCGTTCTCGTCGGCGTTCTTCCTCTTCGGTGTCGCTCTGCTCTACGGTTTCGCCGGCTCGGTCCACCTCAGCGACATCGCGGCCGCGATCGGGCGCTCCGGTTCGGCGCTCGACGGGCTGCTCGTGCCCGGCGTCCTGCTCGTGCTCGTGGGGCTGCTCTTCAAGGTCGGCGCCGCGCCCTTCCACATGTGGACCCCCGACGTCTACCAGGGGGCGCCGACCCCGGTCACCGGCTTCATGGCGGCGGCGACCAAGGCAGCCGCCTTCGGGGCGATCCTGCGTTTCCTCTATGTCGGCGTCGACAAGGCCCAATGGGAGTGGCGCAGCGCCCTCATCGTCATCGCCGCGCTCACCATGCTCGTCGGCGCAGTCATGTCGGTCACCCAGACCGACATGAAACGGCTGCTGGCCTACTCCTCGATCGCGCACGCCGGGTTCATCCTCACCGGGGTCCTCGCGGCCGACCGGCTCGGGGTGTCCGGCACGATGTTCTACCTGCTGGCCTACGGCCTCACCACGATCGCCGCCTTCGCGATCATCGGGCTGGTCCGGGAGGGTGGTTCGGAGGCCAGCCACCTGTCCCAATGGGCCGGGCTGGGCAAACGCCACCCGGTGGTGGCCGGCATCTTCGCCTTCCTGCTGTTGGCCTTCGCCGGCATCCCGCTCACGTCCGGGTTCACCGCCAAGTTCGCCGTCTTCAAGCCGGCCCTGGCGGTCGGCTCCCCGCTGTTGACCTCGCTCGTCGTGCTCGGCCTGCTCTGCTCGGCCATCACCGTGTTCGTCTACGTCCGCATCATCGTCCTGATGTACTTCACCGAACCCAACGGCAACGAGGTCGCCTTCGTCGAGCCCTCGGTGCTGTCCATGGTGACCATCGGGGTCGGCGTCGTGCTCACCCTGCTGCTCGGGGTGACGCCGTCGGCCGTGCTCGAGCTGACGGACAAGGCGTCACAGTTCATCCGCTGAGCCTGGAGACCACCGCATGAGTGCACCACCGGTGCTGGCGCTTCCCGGGGTCTCGCCGCGGCTGGCGGCCAGTCTGGCCGAGGGGATGACCCGGGTCGACGCGCTGCTGCGGCATACCGTCGAGCACGACGACCCGTTCATCGCCGGGGCCTCGGGGCATCTGCTCGCCGCGGGGGGCAAACGCTTCCGCCCGACCCTCACCCTGCTCGCCGCGCTGGTCTGCGGCGATCTGACCGACGATGTCATCGCCGCGGCGGCCGGAGTCGAGCTGACCCACCTGGCCTCGCTCTACCACGACGATGTCATGGACGAGGCGACGGTGCGCCGAGGCACCCCCAGCGTCAATGCGGCATACGACAATGCGACGGCGATCCTGGTCGGTGACCTGCTGTTCGGGAAGGCCTCCGAGATCATCGCCGGTCTCGGCGCACAGGCCGTGCTCATCCAAGCCCAGACCTTCGTGCGGCTGTGTGCCGGTCAGATCCGCGACACCCGCCCCTGCCCGCCCGAGCAGGACCCGGTCGACTACTACCTCGGGGTGCTCGCCGACAAGACCGGCGTGCTCGTGGCCACGGCCGCGCGCTACGGCGCGATGTTCGCCGGCGGTGACCCGGAGACGATCGAGCTGTTGCGGGGCTACGGCGAACGGCTCGGGATGGCCTTCCAACTCGCCGACGACCTCATCGACATCACCTCCGACGGCCACGAGAGCGGCAAGACTCCCGGCACTGACCTGCGCGAAGGCGTCGACACCCTTGCCGTGCTGCACGCCAAGGCATCCACCGACCCCGCCGACACTCGCCTGTTGGAGCTGCTGGCCAGCGACCTGCGGCACGACGACGCCGCCCACGCCGAGGCGCTGACCCTGCTGCGCGCCCACCCGGGCGTCGAGGCCGCCCGCGTCCACACCCGCGAGGTCGGCGCCCAGGCCCGCGCCCTGCTCGCCGCGCTGCCGGTCACCAGCGCGCGTGGCCAGGAGGCCAAGGCCGCCCTCGACGCCCTCGTCGAGCAGGTCGTCGAGCGGGTCGGCTGAACCGGCCCGCGCTGCTCGGGAGCCGAGGGCCACCGTAGGCCTATCCCGTTACCCCTCGCGTCCCGTTACCCCTCGCGTCGGGCCCTCAGGGCGTCGACGGTGAGCACGGTGAGCGCCACCCAGACGATGACGAAGCCCACCCATTCGTGGGCGCTCACCTGCTCGCCGAGCACCAGGCTGGCGATCAGCTGCAGCACCGGAGTGCTGAACTGCAGCAACCCGATGGTGACCAAGGGCACCCGGCGGGCCGCGGCGGCGAAGAGCAATAACGGGATCGCCGTGATCGGCCCGCTGCACACGAGCAACGCGGCGTGCCCGGGGGAATCCCAACCGACCGACACCGCACCGAACGCCTCGGCCAGCGGCCCGGCCAACGGCCCGAGCAGCCCGGCCGCCACCGGCGCCAGCACCGCCGTCTCGACGGTCAGCCCGTGCAGCGCCGGGAGATTGGCGCCCACCCGCTTCTTGGCCAGACCGTAGATCGCGAAGGAGGTGGCCAGGGTGAGGGCGATGACCGGCACCGTCCCACCCACCACCGTGAGGTATGCCGCGGCGATCCCCCCGATGCCGACGGCCACCCCTTGCAGCCGCCGCAGCGGTTCGCGCAACACCACGACACCCAGCGCCACGGTGATGAGCGGGTTGAGGAAGTAACCCAGCGCGGCATCGCGCGTGTGCTCGCTGAGCACCGCGCCGACGTAGACGCCCCAGTTGACGGCGACGACGCACGCGGCGACGGCCAGCCCGGCGACGATCCGACGTTGACGCAGCAGCGCAGGCAGCCACCGCAGGTCACGGCGCACGAGCAGCACGATGAGGCAGAACACCAGGCTCCACAGGATCCGGTGGGCGACGATCTCCCACGGCCCGGCCGGTGCCAACGCGTGGAAGTAGAAGGGAAAGGTGCCCCACACCAGGTATGCCGCGAGCCCGAAGACGGTGCCTCGGCTCACCTCCCGCTCGCCCGACAGACCGAGCCGGCCCGCCGTGGTCGGCGGGCCGGCTCGGTCGTTGTCGGGCGAGCTCGACGTCACGCCCCCACGGTCCAGGTGTCGTGCCCGGCCAGCAGGGCAGCGAGGTCGGCGTCCGTGGCCCTGCCGCCGGCGGCGTCGACCGCAGCGGTGACCTGCCCCCGCACGAGGTCGTCGTAGGTGGGGTGGCTGACCTGACGGAAGACCCCCATCGGCACGTGGGTGCGGGTGCCGCCGAAGGTGAGCCGGGACAACGCGAAGGCCGAACTCGGGTGCTCGGTGTCGACGCTGTGGCGCACGATCCGGGTCGGGCTGGCCTCGCTGCGGGGCACGACCTGGATGGAGCCGTCGTCGGCGCGCACTGCGACCTGGTCGCCGGCGGCGACCTCTTCACCGTCCTTGAGCCAGAGGATCCGCGCGATCGACTCCTCCTTGTCCTTGAGCACGTCGAAGGCGCCGTCGTTGAAGATCGGGCAGTTCTGGTAGATCTCGACGAAGGCCGCGCCGCGGTGCTGGGCAGCGGCGTGCAACACCTCGGTGAGGTGTTTGCGCTCGCTGTCCATGGTGCGCGCGACGAAGGTGGCCTCGGCGCCCAGGGCCACCGACACCGGGATGAACGGCCGGTCCAGCGACCCCAGCGGTGAGCTCTTGGTGATCGTGCCGATCCGCGAGGTCGGGGAGTATTGGCCCTTCGTCAGCCCGTAGATCTCGTTGTTGAACAACAGGATCTTGATGTTCACGTTGCGCCGCAGCGCGTGGATGAGGTGGTTGCCGCCGATCGACAGCGCGTCGCCGTCGCCGGTGACGACCCACACCGACAGGTCTTCGCGGGCGGTGGCCAGGCCGGTGGCGAAGGTCGGGGCCCGGCCGTGGATCGAGTGCATCCCGTAGGTCTGCAGGTAGTAGGGGAAACGTGAGGAGCAGCCGATGCCGGAGATGAAGACGATGTTCTCCCGACGCAGCCCCAGCTCGGGCAGGAAGCCCTGCATCGCGGCGAGGATCGCGTAGTCGCCGCACCCGGGGCACCAGCGCACATCCTGGTCGCTGGTGAAGTCCTTGCGCCCCAACGGGGTTGCGCCGTCCGGCAGGGCTGGGACGAGGGCCGTGCCCGCGGGGCGAGCACTCGGCATACCGAGCTCGATGCTCATTTCTGGGCCTCCATCTGCTCGACGGTCTCACGGATGAGTTGGGCGAGCTCGCTGCCCTTGAAGGGCAATCCCCGCACCGCCGTGTGGGATTGGATGTCGACAAGGTATGCCGCGCGCAGCAGCATCGCGCACTGGCCGAGGTTCATCTCGGGCATGATGACGCGCTCGTAGCGGCGCAGCACCTCGCCGACGTTGCGCGGGAACGGGTTGAGGTGGCGCAAGTGGGTCGTGGCGACCTGGTGGCCGGTCAGTCGAGCCGCCCGAGCCGCGGCCCGGATCGGGCCATAGGTCGAACCCCAGCCGATGACCAGCAGCCGGGCCGTGCCGTCGGGGTCGTCGACCTCCAGCTCGGGCACGGTGTCGGCGATCCGGGCGATCTTCTCGGCCCGCAGCCGGGTCATCAGCTCGTGGTTGTCCGGCTCGTAGGAGATGTTGCCGGTGATGTTGGCCTTCTCGATGCCGCCGATGCGGTGCTCCAGGCCGGGGGTGCCGGGCACCGCCCAGGGCCGGGCGAGGGTCTGCGGGTCGCGGGTGTAGGGGTGGAAGACCGGCTTGCCGTCGGCGTCGACACCATTGGGTTCGGTGGTGAACTCGACGGTGAGATCGGGCAGGTCCGCGGTGTGTGGGATCGCCCACGGCTCGGACCCGTTGGCGATGTAGCCGTCGGAGAGCAGGAAGACCGGGGTGCGGTATGCCGTGGCGATCCGACACGCCTCGATGGCCGCGTCGAAACAGTCGGTCGGTGACTTCGGGGCGACGACCGCGACGGGGGACTCGCCGTTGCGCCCGAAGAGGGCCTGCAACAGGTCGGCCTGTTCGGTCTTGGTCGGCAGGCCCGTGGAGGGCCCGCCGCGCTGCACGTCGACGACGACGAGCGGCAGCTCGAGCGAGACGGCAAGACCGATTGCCTCGGACTTGAGGGCGACCCCCGGCCCGGAGGTGGTCGTGATGCCCAGGGCTCCGCCGAAGGAGGCGCCGATGGCGATGCCGACCCCGGCGATCTCGTCCTCGGCCTGCATCGTCGTGACGCCGAAGCGCTTGAGCCCGGAGAGGATGTGCAGGATGTCGCTGGCCGGGGTGATCGGATAGGTGCCGAGCACCAGGCGCAGCCGACTGCGGTGGGCTGCCGCGACCAGACCGTAGGACAGGGCGACGTTGCCGGTGATGTTGCGGTAGAGCCCTTCGGGCATCGACGCCGCGGACACCTGGTAGGTGTGCGCGAAGTCCTCGGTCGTCTCGCCGTAGTTGAAACCGGCCCGCAACGCGGCGAGGTTGGCCGCGAGCAGATCGGGCTTCTTGGCGAACTTGGCCTGGATGAACCGCTCGGTGGTCGAGGTCGGCCGGGTGTAGAGCCAGGACAGCAGCCCCAGCGCGAACATGTTCTTGGCCCGCTCCTTGTCCTTGCGGGTCAGCGGGTGCTCGGCGAGGGCGTCGACGGTGATCGAGGTCAGCGGCAGGGCGTGCACGTGGTAGGACTCGAGCGAGTCGTCGTCCAGCGGTGAGCCGGCGTAGCCGACCTTCGACAGGTTGCGCCTGTTGAACTCGTCGGTGTCGATGATGACCGTCGCCCCGCGCGGCAGGTCGGGCAGGTTGGCCTTGAGCGCCGCGGGGTTCATCGCGACGAGCACGTCCGGGGCATCGCCCGGGGTGAGCACGTCGTGGTCGGCGATGTGCAGCTGGAAGCTGGACACCCCGTGGATGGTGCCCTGCGGCGCCCGGATCTCGGCCGGGAAGTTCGGCAAGGTCGACAGGTCGTTGCCGTGGAAGGCGGCGTCGGAGGTGAAACGGTCACCGGTCAGTTGCATGCCGTCGCCGGAGTCACCGGCGAAACGAATGACGACTCGGTCCAGCTGCTGAACTGGCTTGCTCATATGGCGGTCACGGTCCTAGGGGCGGTCGCAGTCCGGGAGCACTCCGGCGCCCGGGCCCGGCCCCGGCGCCACGTACCCCCCCATCGTATGCCGCTGGCCCGCGGACTCAGGGCAGGGCTCGCTGACGGGTACGCCACTCCCGCTGCCTGACGGGCCCGTCAGCTGACCGCCTTGGCGGCCCGCAGCGCCGCGATCCGGTCCGCGGCATACCCGAGATCGGTCAGCACCGAGTCGGTGCTCGTGCCGGCCGGCTCGGGCGGCCGAGGGGTGCGGATCGGACGGTCGAAGCGCGGCGCGGGGGCGGGGGAAGGCAACCCGCCCTCCTGCACCACGCGGAAGCCGTCGCGGGCACTCACGTGCGTATGCCCGGGTGCCTCGTCGAGACCGAGCACCGGTGCCACACAGGCGTCGGAGTGCTCCAGGAAGGCGCTCCACTCGTCGCGGGTGCGGGTGCGGAAGAAGCTCTCCCACAACGCCTTCGCCTCGGGCCACCGCCGCGGGTCGTCGCGCAGCCGCGGGTGGCGAGGGTCGTCCTCGGCGAGTTCGAGCCCGGCGTGCTCACCGAGCAGCCGCAGCAGCTCGGCGTAGAACTGCGGCTCCAACGGCCCGACCGCGAGGTGGCGGCCGTCGGCGCACTCGTAGACATCGTAGAACGGAGCGCCGGAGTCGAGCAGGTTGTGCCCGGGTGTGCCGCGCCACGAGCCGGCCTGGATGAGGGCGTGGGTGAACGAGCTGAGATAGCCGGCACCGTCGCAGATGGCTCCGTCGACCACCTGCCCGACGCCGGTGCGCCCGACCTCCAACAGCCCGGCGAGCAGCCCGGCGACCATGACGAGGGCACCACCGGCGACGTCGCCGAGATACGGACCGACCGGCAGCGGCCGGGGCACTTGTCCGTCGCCGGTGTCGCGCCCGACCGTCGACAACAGCCCGGAGACGGCGACATAGGTGAGGTCGTGCCCGGCATACGGGGCCAGCGGGCCGCTCTGACCCCAGCCGGTCATCCGCCCGTAGAGCAGCTTGGGGTTGCGCGCCAGGCACACCTGCGGGCCCAGCCCGAGTCGCTCCATGACCCCGGGCCGGTAGGGCTCGATGAGCAGGTCGCAGTGTCCGACGAGATCGAGCACGACCTCGCGCCCGCCGTCGGTCTTGAGGTCGATGGCGACCGAGCGTCGGCCACGCCGCAGCATGGGCAGGTCGAACGGCCCGGCGCCGCCGGGGCGATCCAGCCCGATCACCTCGGCCCCCAGGTCGGCCAGCATCATCGCCGCTACCGGCCCGGGGCCGATCCCGGCGAACTCCAGCACCCGCACTCCGGCCAGCGGGCCGGCATACCCAGTCGTCATGACTGTCACCGTATGCCGCCCGCCCCCGCTGGTGCGACGGCCGGTCCGCGCGAGACCGGACACATCGGGGCCCGACCTGCCGCGGTCGCGGCGGGCGGAGTCGTCAGCGACGCGCGCTGAGAGAGCGTGCGTGAGGGCGTCGTAGGTGGTGTGCCAGCACACCCCGCGGCGATGTCACGAGCGCTTTCTCGCCGCGCCCCACCACGGAGCCACGTGAGCGCACACCGGCCCCGCTGTTCAGAGCAGTGCTTGCAGATCCTCGTGGGCCAGGGCCAGCACTGCGTCGCGGGCATCGACGGCGGTGCGGGCGTCGAGGGCGGCGGTGGCCATCCCGTGACAGGTGGCCATCGTGTGCAGCCCGAGGGCATAGCGCACGATCGTCACCTTGGCGGGGGCCATCGACAGGCTGCCGACGCCGAGCCCGGTGAGCACGAGGGCCAGCAGCGGGTCGCCACCGGCCTCACCGCACACGCCGATCGGCTTGCCGGCCAGTTTCGCTCCGTCGCAAGCGTGCCCGATGACCTGCAGGACGGCCGGCTGCCACGGGTCGAGCAGATCCGACAGGGTGCCTTCCATCCGGTCGGCGGCCATCGTGTACTGCGCCAGGTCGTTGGTGCCCAGGGAGGCGAAGTCGACCTCGGCGAGCACATGTCGGGCCAGCAGGGCCGCGCCGGGCACCTCGATCATCACCCCGACCGAGGGCAGCCCGTTCTCGCGCACCCGGCGGGCGAACCAGGCGGCTTCCTCGGGGGTGGCGACCATCGGGGCCATCACCTTGACCTCGGCGGCCGTCGTCTTGGCCGCCTTGCCGAGGGCCTCCAGCTGGGTGTCCAGCAGGTCCGGGCGAAGCGCCGAGAGCCGCAGGCCGCGTTTGCCCAGGGCCGGGTTCTCCTCCGGCCCGAGGTCGGCGAAGGCCAGCGGCTTGTCCGCGCCGGCGTCGAGCGTGCGCACGACGACCCGGCGTGACCCGAAGGGTTCGAAGACCTTCGTGTAGATGTCGGTCTGCTCCTCCAGCGTGGGTGCACTGT